>ERZ773197.99-NODE-99-length-68259-cov-7.727817_pt1 | contig 68259 bp, 57 predicted proteins | sample MGYA00580999_ERZ773197 | MGnify/ENA primary metagenome ERZ773197 (study PRJEB29015, sample SAMEA2738166) | human oral metagenome | biome: human oral; feature: human-associated habitat; material: saliva | place: China | collected 2185 ...
CGTGGCGAAGCTAGCGAGAGCGTGCCCCGTTTCAGACCTATATTGCTTAGAAAATGTTTTTGATTTTTACAGCACCTTTTTTAATAATGGTCCTTGCAGGAATAAATGTATAATACATCATCCTCAATAGCATAAATCAGCCGATCTTCTTCCGTGATACGTCTGGACCATTTTCCGCTAAGCTCGTATTTTAGAGCTTCCGGTTTGCCGATTCCTGAGAAGGGACTTCTTTCTATCGCCTCAATAAGGCGATGAATCTTTTTGATGGTACTTTTATTATTTTGGGCATACCAATAGAGGTAATCTTCCCACGCCTCATCGGACCAGGCTTTAATCATCTTCTTTTACCTCAAGCAAGTCATGGGTTTGAAATTGTTTTTTTCGGAATTGCGCTTCTCCATGGCGTATTTTTTCCATTAAATAAGAATTGGATAGAATTCGCAGACTTTCCTGCAAGCTGTCATATTCTCTTTTAGAGAGTACGACTACGGTATCCTCTGCATCCTTTGCGGTTACAATCAGCGCATCAGCATCTTCATTTACCTGCTTCATGTATTGCTTTAAATTCTGTCTAAAATTGGAATAGGCAACAGCTTCCATAGTTTTTCTCCTTCAAATTAATTGTACAAGATATTGTACGACTAAAGCAAAAGAAAAGCAAGAGTAGCTCTTGCTTTTCTTTTCTGTATGCTTAACAAGTACTACCTGCAAAGCATGTAAATTTTCTTTTATTTCTCTTCTTCTACAGTCTCGGTAAGTTTTTTTATTTCTCTTCTTCTACAGACTCGGTAAGCTTTGCCACCTCCATATTCTGCGGCAAAATCGCACTTAAAATCAAAGCAACAACAAAGACTACCGCTACGACATTTTCCCCGAATACGGTCTGTACGATGGAGGGGAAGATGTGCCAGATGCTGCTCTCCGTGCTGGAGGTAAATCCGATACCTACTGCCAAGGAAAGAGAAGCGATGACGATATTTCTCTGGCTGAAGCCGCAGGAAGCAATCATTTGCATTCCGGATACTACGATGCTGCCGAACATCATAATGGTGCATCCCCCCAAAACGCTCTGGGGAAGGGAAGCGAAGAAATGTCCTACAGGAGGTAGAAGTCCTGCCAAAAGCATGGCTACCGCACCGGTTGCAATGGTGAAACGGTTTACCACCTTGGTCATAGCGATAAGGCCTACGTTCTGGGAGAAGGAGGTTACGGGAGCACAGCCGAAAAGTCCGGAAATGCTGGATCCGAATCCGTCACATGCCAGAGAACCGGAAATTTCTTTTTCGGTAATTTCTCTGTTTAGTCCGGAGGCTACCATGGCTGTGGTATCTCCGATGGTCTCTGCTGCGGAAACCAGGAAGATAATACAAACGGAAAGGATGGCTCCGATATTAAACTGTGGGGTAAAGGGGAAGAGTCTTGGTAAAGACACAAAGCCGTCAGAGAAAATCAGGCTTAAATCTACCTTGCCCATAAATATGGAAAGAATATATCCAACAATCAAGCCGGCCAATACGGAAAGCTGCTTCATATAGCCCTTTACGAAGATGCTCCAGCCGATGCAGGTAAGTAAAGTTACGGTGGCAATGATTAAGTTTTCTTTGGAACCGAAGTCATCTCCGTAGCCTCCGCCGAAGGAACGAGCACCTACGGTAAAAAGGGAGAAGCCGATGGCGGTTACTACGGTTGCGGCAACGATGGGAGTAATGATTCTCTTCCAATACTTTGCCAAAAGTCCTAAAACACCTTCAAAGCAACCGCCTACGATTACGGCACCGATGACGGTGGGGTAACCGAAGTTTGCGGCAATGGTGGACAGGATGGTCACAAAGGTAAAGCTTACACCCATTACGATAGGAAGCTTAGCGCCAATCCTCCAGACAGGATACAGCTGGATAAAGGTGGCGATACCTGCGGCAAACATCGCGTTTTGTAAGAGCATGGCGATTTCCTGCTGGGTAAGGGCGGGCTGTGCGGCTCCTGCGATAATAGTAATAGGGGCTAGGTTGGATACGAACATGGCTAAGACATGCTGTAAGCCGAAGGGGATGGCCTTTCCGATGGGCACTCTTCCGTCCAGCTTGTAAATGTTCTCCATGCGCGCTACTGACTTTTCTTGACTCATTTTTCCTCCTTCATTTGTTTGAAAAAGAAAAAAGATTCCTGAAATATCACCGGGGAATAGATATTTTCAATGGTTTGTGCCTAAGGAGCTTCCTGATTTGCTCCCAAGCAGCATTTTCCGATGTCGGACTGTAGAGCTTTCTTCCTTGAAAATGTAGCTATCCCTTTTTGTGATTTTTCATAGAAATCTTTCCTGTTTTTTCAAAAAGATAAAAAATTCTATAACAAGAATCTGGACTGTATTGTAACACCCTGTAAAGTGCTTGTCTATATTTTGACAATGCATCAAAAATTAGACAAGTTCACGGAAATTTCTAAAAATAAAGGAAAAACCTTGGAAATATTAAAATGGCTTTTTGGCAAAAAATCCAGTAATATCAAGCTTGTAGGAAGATGCAAGGATAAGCTGTAACGGAACGGATTTTTGCCAGTCAGTACAAAAATTTAGATTATCTAAAAAATATTTTTGTTAAATCTATGACAGAAGCACCAAAAAAGCTTGGCAAAAACTGTGAATAGACTCCAGAAATGGGTGATTTTATACTTAGACAAAGCCATTCCGGAGGAAGAAGGCCTTGTATTTTCGTAATCAATGGATGCATTTGCAAACAGTCAGGAGGGTTTCCATGCGTGCAGTAGGGAAAGATAAGATTCGTGTTGATGCCTATGGAAAAGTCACAGGCGAAGCAAAGTATACTGCGGACTTAGAGCCGAAGAATATTTTGCACGGTAAGGTTTACCATTCCACCATCGGAAATGGTTTGGTAAAGAGCATTGATACCAGTGAGGCGGAGAAGGTACCGGGAGTCGTAAAGATTCTTACCTGCTTTGATGTGCCGGATATCCAATTCCCCACAGCAGGACACCCCTGGTCTGTAGAGAAAGCCCACCAGGATATCTGTGACAGAAAGCTTCTGAATCAGAGAGTCCGGATTTACGGAGATGATATTGCCTGCGTCATTGCGGAAAATGAAGTGGCCTGTGACCAGGCTCTTCGTCTTTTGAAGGTGGAATACGAGGAGTACCCTGTTATGACCACCGTGGAGGAGGCCTTGGCGGAAGGAGCACAGGCGCTTCACCCGGATCTTCGTAAGGACAATGTTATCGTGCATAGCCACATGACTATGGGAGAGAAGGACTATACCTTTGAGGAAGGCCTGAAAAAGGCCAAGGAAGAGTATGGAGAGGAAAATATCGTCACCTACGAGCAGGTTTATGATACGCCGAAGATTTCTCACTGCCATATCGAGCTTCCGGTGTCCTTTGCCTACGTGGATGTGAACGATAAGATTACCATTGTTTGCTCCACCCAGATTCCTCATATTGTTCGTTTATATACAGCGATGGCGCTTGGAGTTCCTGCAGGAAGAGTTCGTATTATTAAGCCTTATATCGGCGGCGGATTCGGTAACAAACAGGACGTATTGTATGAGCCGTTAAATGCTTACATGTCCATGCAGGTGGGCGGAAGACCGGTGCGTTTGGAGATTTCCCGTGAGGAAACCATTTACGGCACCAGAACCAGACACCAGATTACCGGACATACCAAGGCTGTGGTAACAAAGGACGGACAGATTCTTAGCAGAAAGATGGAAGCCTTTGCCAACAACGGAGGTTACGCTTCCCATGGCCACGCCATCTGTGCAAACTGCGGAAATGTCTTCAAAGAATTATATATTGATAAGATTGGTACAGAGGTAGACTGCTGGACCGTTTATACCAACGCGCCTACAGCAGGAGCTATGAGAGGATATGGTATTCCCCAGTCTGTATGGATTACCGAGTGCTTAACCGATGATTTGGCAAGAAAAATCGGAATGGATCCTCTGGAAATTCGTTTAAAGAACTGCATTCCTGCAGGCTTTAAGGATCCTCATAACGGCATTACCTTCCATTCCTATGGATTAAAGGATTCCATAATAAAGGGTGCGGAACTTGCCAACTGGAAGGAGAAGAGAGCAGAGTACGATAAGCCTCAAAGCGGAGACAAGAGAAGAGGTATCGGTATGGCGATTTTCTGCTATAAGACCGGTGTTCATCCTATCGCTTTAGAGACTGCTGCAGCTCGTATGGTATTGAACCAGGACGGTTCCTGCCAGCTCTTTATGGGGGCTACGGAAATCGGACAGGGTGCGGATACCGTATTTACCCAGATGGCAGCAGAGGCCTCCGGTATTCGTTATGAAGATGTCTATGTATGTTCTACCCAAGACACCGATACTGCTCCCTTCGATACAGGAGCTTACGCTTCCCGCCAGACCTATGTTTCCGGTATGGCTTGTAAGAAGGTGGCAGAGGAGTTTAAGGATCGTATCTTAGACTATGCGGAATATATGTTAAACAATGCGGTACAGGATTTCTCCAAAACCGTATATGCTGAAGAGGTTACCGCTGCGGCAAAGAAGATTCGAGAGATTCTTTCCCTTTCCGAAGAGACAGAGATTTCCAAGGATTCCTTAGATCTGGTGGATTCTCAGATTGTGGAAAAGAAGAGCGGAAACCCATTACTTTCCCTTGCTATTTTGGCAGACACCGCCTTCTATTCTTTGGATAAGTCCGTGCATATTGCGGCGGAATGTACCAACCACTGTAAGAGCAATACCTTCTCCTCCGGTGTGTGCTATGCCGAGGTGGAAGTGGATATGCCCTTAGGTTTGGTGGAGATTTTACGAATCGTGGAAGTGCATGATTCCGGAAAAATCATTAACCACGACACGGCAAGGGGACAGGTTCACGGCGGAATGGCACAGAGCCTTGGCTTCGGTTTATCCGAGGATTTACTGGTAGATCCGAAGACCGGAAAGGTATTAAATGCCAACCTCTTAGACTTTAAGATTCCTACCGCTATGGATGTTCCCGATCTGGAAGTGGATTTTGTGGAGCTGGAGGATCCCACCGGCCCCTACGGTAATAAGTCCTTAGGAGAGCCTCCTGTTATTGCGGCGGCTCCTGCAGTAAGAAACGCTATCTTACAGGCTACCGGCGTTGCCATGAATGTGGCGCCGATGACCAGCCAGAGACTCACAGATGCCTTCCGCGAGGCAGGATTAATTAAGACAATCTCTGTAGACTAAGGAGGAAAGCGATAGGGAGGGCTTCCTCCCTATGCCGGTTTCTTCTCAAGATTGTATAGAACATAGAGGACAGGGGCTCCTGCTTTGGCCGGGACTCCCGTCCGTAAAACACAAGAGTGATATTTATCTTATGGTAAAGGAGAGGATAAAGACATGTTTGATTTACAGGGATTTCATGAAGCAAAGGATGTAGCGGATGCGGTGCAGGCCTTAACAGCCAATCCCAATGCGGAAATCATTTCCGGCGGAACCGATGTGTTGATTCGTGTTCGTGAGGGAAAGGATGCGGGCAAGGCACTGGTATCCATTAAAAATATTGAAGAAATTAAGGGCGTAAAGCTTTTGGAAAACGGAGACCTTTTCATTGGGGCAGGAACAAGCTTTACCCACCTGACCAATGACCCTCTGGTACAAAAGCATATCCCCATGCTGGGAGAGGCGGTGGATACCGTTGGAGGCCCCCAGATTCGAAATATGGGAACCATCGGCGGAAATATCTGTAACGGGGCAACCTCCGCAGACTCCGCTGCAAGTATGCAGGTCTTAAATGCGGTTGTTTTTCTGACAGGCCCCAAGGGAGAGCGTCAGGTTCCGATTTCCGAGTTTTATACCGGCCCGGGAAAGACTGTCCGTGAGCAAAATGAAGTTTGTACCGGCTTCTTAATCAAGAAAGAAGATTATGAAGGCTTCAGCGGAAAGTACATTAAGTACGGAAAGAGAAAGGCAATGGAGATTGCCACTCTGGGCTGTGCGGTAATGGTAAAGCTGGACAAAGAGAAGAAGCATTTTGAAGAGGTGAGACTGGGCTACGGTGTAGCGGCACCTACTCCCATTCGTTGCCCGAAGGCGGAGGAAAGCCTGAAGGGAGCTTCTTGCACCGATACGGATAGAATTGAGAACTACGTAAATATCGCCCTGACAGAGGTTCGTCCCAGAAGCTCCTGGAGAGCTTCCAAGGAGTTCCGTTTACAGGTGATTTCAGAGTTGGCAAAGCGTGCTTTACAGGAAGCCATTGTTTTACAAGGAGGACAGATCAATGCTTAAAATTATTCATTTTAAGGTGAATGGAAGAGATGTGGAACTGGCTGTAGATGAGAGAGAGTCTCTCCTGGATGCCTTGAGAGTGCGTCTTGACTTAACTTCTGTAAAGAAGGGCTGTGAGGTAGGAGAGTGCGGTGCCTGCACCGTTTTGGTAAACGGAGAGGCTGTGGACAGCTGTATCTACCTGGCGATGTGGGCAGACGGAAAGTCCGTTCTTACCGTAGAAGGCCTTAAGGGACCAAACGGAGAGTTAAATCCCATCCAGACCGCTTTTATTGAAGAAGCTGCAGTACAGTGCGGTTTCTGCACTCCCGGACTGATTCTCACCGCTGTGGAGATTGTAGGAACAGGAAAGGACTATACCAGAGACGAGTTAAGAAAGCTCATTTCCGGACATTTATGCCGGTGTACAGGTTATGAAAATATTTTAAATGCCGTAGAAAGAGTAGTGAAGGAAAATCTTCAGAAAGCAAACTAAAAAATATTTTGGTTTTTGCCTAAAAATTTGTTAGGCAAATCGCACAAAAGTTTTTGCTCTCTTTTGGAAAAAAGGGAAGTCTTTGCGGTGAGGGTGGCAACTCTCACCGCTTTCGTTTATAATCATATTGTTAATTTGTAAACGACATAATTATTTTTTAGATTATAAGGAGCGAGCTAAAAAATAAAGAGATATCCTGCAGGAATACGGATTGCGATAAGCAGCCGAAAGCTTTTCAAAACAGTGAGAATGCTTAGTCGATAAAGGGGAGGAGCAATTTCTTTTTCTTCATCGGCTTAGGAGGAAGAGTAAAAAGGGAAGAGGATACCTTCGTCGCTATATTGAGTTTAGGAATTAGGAGATGCTTATGGAAGAGATGGATGTATTTCGTTTTATTGTAAACGGAAAAGAGGTGGAAACAAAGGAAGATAAGCCTTTGCTTCGTTTTCTTCGTGACGATTTAAAGTGTAAGTCCGTAAAAGACGGTTGTAGTGAAGGAGCCTGCGGAACCTGTACCATTTTGATTGATGGAAAGGCTGTGCGTTCCTGTATTTTGTCCACCAAAAAGGCAGTGGGAAAGAACATTGTTACCGTTGAAGGACTGAGCCTTCAGGAGAAGGAGGCCTATGTCTATGCTTTTGGACGTGCCGGTTCCGTACAGTGTGGATTCTGTATTCCCGGTATGGTGATGAGTGCCAAGGCTTTAATCGATGTGAATCCGAATCCAACAGAAGAGGATATTAAGAAAGCCATCCGCTCCAACATTTGCAGATGTACAGGCTATAAGAAGATTATCGAAGGAATTGCGCTTGCTGCCAAGGTGCTTCGGGGAGAGGAAAAGATTCAGTCCGAGCTGGAAACCGGAGAAGACTTCGAGGTTGGACAGTCCGCTTTCCGTGTGGATGTTCGAGAGAAGGTTCTGGGAACCGGAGAATATCCTGATGACGTGGAAATGGAAAACATGGTTTACGGTGGGGCTGTTCGTACAGAGTATCCGAGAGCCAAGATTTTGAAGATTAATACAGAGGCAGCGGAGAGCCTTCCCGGTGTTCTTGCTATCTTAAAGGCTGAAGATGTTCCCAACAACAAGGTGGGACATATTCAGCAGGACTGGGATGTTATGATTGCTGAAGGCGACACTACCCGTTGCATCGGAGACGCCCTTTGCTTAATCGTTGCAGAGACTCCTTCTATTTTAGAGGCTGCTAAGAAGCTGGTGAAGGTAGAGTACGAAGTGCTTGAGCCGGTAAGAAGTATTGCAGAGGCTAAGGCGGAAAATGCTCCTAAGCTTCATCCAAACGGAAATCTTTGCCAGCAAAGACACGTAACCCGTGGAGATGCCAAGACAGCCATTGCGGGAGCAAAGTATGTAGTAACCGACAGCTTTAAGACCCCCTTCACCGAGCATGCCTTCATGGAGCCGGAGTGCGCCATTGCCTTCCCTTATAAGGACGGCGTGAAGGTTTATACCAGTGACCAGGGTGTATATGATACCAGAAAAGAAATTGCCATCATGATGGGCTGGGATCCTTCCAGAATCGTGGTAGAGAACAAGCTGGTAGGCGGCGGATTCGGTGGTAAGGAAGACGTTTCCGTACAGCATATTGCGGTGCTGATGGCTTTAAAGGTGGGAAGACCGGTAAAGGTAAAGTTTACCCGTCAGGAATCCATCAACTTCCACCCCAAGCGTCATGCCATGGAGGGTACCTTTACTCTGGCTTGTGATGAAAACGGTATTTTCCAGGGCTTGGATTGTGAAATCTACTTCGATACCGGAGCTTATGCATCCCTTTGCGGACCGGTACTGGAGAGAGCTTGTACTCACTCTGTAGGTCCTTACACCTATCAGAATACCAATATCTATGGATACGGTTATTACACCAATAACCCGCCTGCAGGAGCATTCCGCGGATTCGGTGTGTGTCAAAGTGAGTATGCATTGGAAATGCTGATTGATAAGCTGGCTGAGAAGGTAGGCATCAGCCCATGGGAAATTCGTTTCCGTAATGCCATCGAGCCCGGAAAGGTTCTTCCCAACGGACAGATTGCGGATTCCTCTACAGCCCTTAAGGAAACCTTATTGGCGGTAAAGGACATTTACGAAGCCAACAAGGGCAGAGCAGGTCTTGCCTGCGCCATGAAGAATGCCGGTGTAGGTGTAGGTCTTCCGGATAAGGGAAGAGCCAGAGCGGTTATTAAGAACGGCGTGGTAGAGTTGTATACTGCGGCTTCCGATATCGGACAGGGCTGCCGTACCGTATTTATGCAGATGATGCACGACGGTACCGGTCTTCCGGTGGAGAAGATTGATCTTTCCAAGGGCTCCACAGAGGACTCTCCCGACTCCGGAACCACCTCCGGATCTCGTCAGACCTTGATTACCGGTGAGGCGGTTAAGGGCTTAGCCGTAGAGCTTAAGGGAGATTTGGACAAGGTAGGCGGAGATCTTTCCGCATTGGAAGGAAAAGAATATTTCTTCGAGTTCTTTGATCCCACAGATAAGCTGGGAGCAGACCTTCCCAATCCCAAGTCCCACGTGGCTTACGCTTATGCCACCAACCTGGCGATTTTGGATGAGCAGGGACAGGTAACGGATGTGTACGCGGCTCACGACTCCGGAAAGGTTGTAAACCCGGTAGCTATTCAGGGACAGATTGAAGGTGGAGTATTGATGGGAATGGGCTACGCCCTCACCGAGGACTTCCCCTTAAAGGATTGTGTACCTACTGCTAAGCTTGGTACCTTAGGACTGCTTCGTGCGAACCAGATTCCAAACATCCACGCAATCTATGTGGAGAGAGATACACCTATCCCATTTGCTTTTGGTGCGAAGGGTATCGGAGAGATTGCCAGCATTCCTATTGCGCCGGCCATTGCCAATGCTTATTATGCCTTTGACCATGAGTTCAGAACCAAGCTTCCTATGGACAATACCTTCTATAGAAAGAAGAAGGCATAATCCGGTTTGGAAGAGTGATGTAATACAGAAGGGACTATAAAATCAAAATAGTTTTCTAAGCAATATAGGTCTAAATTTGGGGCACGCTCTCGCTAGCTTCGCCTCGTAGCGGATACTAAGCGAAAAACTGCGTTTTGCTTGTTTTTCGCAAGTACCGACGGGCTCAGACTACCCCCTTATTTAGACCTATATTGCCGAAAATCTATTTTTTTTGATTTTTATAGTCCCTTCTTATAATTAAAGGAAAACCCGGAGTTAAAGGAAAACCCGGAGTTAAAGGAAAACCCGGAGTTAAAGGAAAAACCCGAGGTTAGGGAAAAAACCTGGATTATGGGAAAAAAGCTTCCGAATAACGGTGGAAATAAAATTAATTTTTTGTTAAAATAGGAGCATTATGAATCTTACCGCAATGCCAAAGGAGTAAAAATGGATAAGGAAGCATTGAAGAAAAGAATATTTGCAGAAGGAGAGAAGGCTAAGGGCGGTGTAAACCGCTTTCTGGAGGAAGAAAAGCAGGAGCTGTCGCATGAACCGGAACGGAAGGTAGAACAGCCACAAGCTATCCTTCAGAAGTCGGAAAAATCCGGTCTTTCCTTTAAAGCGCGAAAAGCCAGAAGGTGCAGATTTTTTAAGACAGCAAAGGAAAAAACAGAGGCATTTATCGAAAAAGCCGCCGCTCATGCAGAGGAAAGAGGCGTAAGAGGGCTTCCGGAAAGAAAGTTTATTGCGTTAAAGAAGAGAAAGAAGGTGTTGCATGCCTTTGTCATTCCCTGCTATGGAGAATCCTCTTATCTGGAAGCATGCATTCAATCTCTTTTAAAGCAAAAAAATCCATCTCCTATTTACCTTTGCACCGCAACTCCCAATGCATTTTTAAAGAGGATTTCCAGAGAATATCGTTTGCCCTTGTTTGTTCGAAACGGAGGGCCCTCTTTGGCAAGGGATTGGAATTTTGCTTTGGAAGTAGGCAGAAAGAGAGCAAAACTGGTGACCATTGCCCATCAGGATGATTTGTATCATGAAGATTACACTAAGGCTGTGGAGCATGCCTATTCCCTCTATCCGGATGCCAGCTTGATTTTTACTGCGGTGCAGGACATTGACGGTATGGGACAGAAGCTGCCGAATGTTGCCGAGAAAGTGAAAAGAATCCTACGACTTCCCTATCATTTTACCCATCATACGGAAAAGAGCCTCTGGAAAAAGCTTCCTCTGCTTTTTGGCAACAGCATCTCCTGCCCCAGCTGTACCTATGTGACAGCACATTGCAGAAGATTATTATTCAAAAATGACTATCGTTTTATTACGGATTGGGATGCCTTCCTGCATTTGGCGGAAAAAGAGGGGCGTTTCCTATATATCAAGAAGGCTTTGCTTTCCTATCGAAGACACGAAGAGGCGGAAACCAGAAAGCAAATGAAGAACAAAAACCGCCTAAAGGAAGAAAAGGAACAATTCAGGAAGCTTCACGGCAAGTTTTTGGGAGGTCTTTTGGCGAAGGTTTACAGCCTGTCCGGAAAATGGGCGTAGTTTCCTTTAGGCCAAGCTGAGGCTTCGTTTCATAGCTTGTCTTTGTAAGAGGAGGGACACCAGTACGCAGGACAGTAATTTATCCACCAAGTTTCCACTAACAGCCCCTAGATAAACTGAAGTAAAGAGCTCTTGACCGGATTGCTTTAAGGCCATAATTACCAAGTCTGTTCCGGATCCGGTCAGTCCTCCGAAGAGGAAGATACGAATGGGAGCTCCAACCATTGGGCACAGAATGGCTAAAAGCAGTCCTGCAAGGATTGCCTTGGGAAGGCTGAAGCCCTTCTTTCCGGCTTTACTGATCAGGGCTACCACGACTGCAACCACTACATTGACCAAGGCAAAGGGGATTGCGCTGGGGCTGGCTGTAAAGCCCATCAGGAGGTTGGTAGCTACTCCGGTTAGGACGCCATAGCCCATACCGTAGCATGCCGCAATGAAAATGGTGCCGATGGTATCCATAAAAAGAAGGGGTATCTTTAGCATGCTGACAAAATCTCCAAAGACTACATTTACCACCACCGCCAGAGCACAAAATAATAGGATCTTCGTATTCTTATTCAACTTGTTCATTGCAATTCTCCTTTATTAAATTCCTGCTGTATCACTTACCGTACAGCACACATTTTTTCGTTTTTTCATAGTAGATTTTTCTTACTGCATCTCTTGAGCTTTTTTCATCTTTTTCACTTAAGCTTAAAGCTTTTCTTCTATGAAGGCAGTAAAGCGAACTTTATATTCTTCCCATTTTCCGTCTTTCTCCTCTTCGTCATAAAATACCGGCACTGCGAAACACGCCTTGGTCCAATTTCTTCTTTCCATTTCTTCCATGTATTTTTCCATTAGAATTCCTGGGGGAGAGGAAAGAGAACAGCTGGGGCTTTCTTGAATCCCTAAAACACCAAGATAGCCATAACCGTTTTTCTGATACTCTTCCAACTGCCAAAAAACAGGCTCTAAAATCCTTCGGCAATGTTCGGCATAGCCTTCCGTCTTTTCGTACTCGGCCTTATTCATAGAGGGACGATTGCTTCCCAGATACAAGAATTCCGGGCAGGGGAGCTGAATTATGCCTATTCCTCTCTCCAGGATTTCTTTTACCAAGGGAAAAGCACCTCGAGCCCGTTCCAGACCATGCACTACAGCATTTTGATTCAAAACACAATGACTGACTACAATGATTTTCTTTGATGGATAAATAGATAAGCCCTCCTTATAAACATTTTTATTCTAAATGCTTTTCCAATCTGTATGTTTTTAAAACCCTCTTCTTTAGCTTGAAAGAAAAGGGATATAAAAAAAGAAAGATGAATTATAAAGCATATTAGAGATGAAATATCAGAGATGCCAAACAGCATAGGTCTAAAACGGGGGCAATCTGAGCCCGCCGGTACTTAGTGAAAGCGAGTAATAAGTGTTTTTAACAAATAATTATTTTTCCACATGATACTATCAAGATTAAAAATATTTGTCCAATTTTAAAACATAATAGAAGGCCTTGATTATTTAAAATGACTATAATTATAAAGAAATTGTAAAATTCTTAAAAAGCTCAGCGAGGGAGTAATTTTCCGAGAAAAGAGAAAAAACAAAATATTATTAAAAAGCTTATATAAAATTGCAAAGTGTGCCGATAATATAATTACTTATCAGAATATTGTGAAGATAAGGGTTAAAAGAACTGCCGGGGAAGGCAGGCCGTAGAGAGAGTAAGAAGGACTAAGCTTAGCGGTAAAGAAGAAAGTAATTTAGGAAGAAAGTCGCTTAGAAAGAAAGTCACTAATGAAGTAAGTCAGTAAAGTAGGAGGAAAGGAAAGAGGAAAGAAAGCATGAAGGGAAAAAAGAGAATACAATTTATCGGTTTTTTTCTCTGCCTTTTGTTGGGGAATTCGTTGTTTGTTCCGAAGAGCTATGCCGCCGTTGCTCCGGTAAAAGTGGAGATTCCGGTGAGCTTGTATGCCGCGGGAGATTCATTCCCGGAGGAAGAATTTACGGTGGAGCTGGAACCGGTGATATCCGGTTCTAATTTGGTGCCGGATGAGAAAGAGATTCATCTCACTTTAGGCGCAGGAAAAACAAAGGAGGAGAAACGTTTTGCCCCCATTTCCTTTTCGGAGGAGGGAACCTATCAGTACGATATTCGTCAGAAAAAGGGTGATACGGAATATATGACCTATGACGATAGGGAGTATCTGGTTTCCGTAAAAGTGGAATTGCAAAACAAGGATAGTGCGGGAAATCCAAGACCTGCCTATCTCACTGCAGTATTGATTGTAACGGATCGAAATGATCCTCTAAAGCAGGATATGAAAAGAGGGGAAATTGCCTTTCACAACCGTTATGACAAGCCGAAGCCTCCGGAGCCGGAAACGCCCCCGGAGACAGTGCCGCCGGAGCCAACTCCTCCGAATCCGAATACCCCGCCCGGACCGGGTACGCCTCCGGGAGGAAGCGGCAAGCCACCCGCTCCCATAGTGAGCCATGATCCCGGAGTTTTAGGGGTAAAGAAGCTGGAAATATTCAATCCTATTGAAGAGATTCCGAAGATTTGTACCAAGATTTATCGTACGGCCAGAAATGTTGCCACCGGAGATGAAAGCGGAATGTTTTTCTTCGGCGTGTCCTTCAGCCTTTCCCTTTTTGGCATCAGCCTATATTTTTATAAGAGAAGAGGAAAGGATTTATCTTCCGAATAAGCGATAGGAAGAAAGTAAGGAGAGAAGCTTCCGAATAAATATTAGGAAGAAAAGTAAGGGATTTATCTTCCGACTATGCCTCATAAAGAGCTAAAAAACAGTCTAAATCGAAAGAATTTCTAAAGACCTTGACACCCTCTTAGGAGGGTGTTATTCTTTGAAAAGATTTAGCACTCGAAAATGATGATTGCTAACAAATGAGAAAAAACGTAAAGGAATGAGGAAGAAGAGAAGAAGCTTTTTCCTTGTTTCAGAAGGGATATGTATATGAGTATGCAAGATATTTTGGAACAAATCCGTTCCCTTTTAAAAAAGAAGAAAAGGGGGCGGATTTCTGCCATTTCTCGGGATATTCCTCAGGATATGCTAAAAAAGCAGAATTCTAAACAGGGAAATGAAGCACAAAGCTCTACGGGACAAAGAGCCCAAGGGCAAGGTTCTGAAGCGCGAAACTCTGTAGGACAAAAATTCGGCGGGCAAAGTATCGGAGTACAAAGCACCGAAGGGCATAATGCCGTAGCGCCTGAGACGGAAGAGCAGAGCCTTGCAAGGCAAGAGCAGAACACAGCGGCCCGGAACGCAGAATCGAATACAGCGGCACAAAGCACAGGACAAAACGCAGTGGAGCAGAGTGCAGAGTCGCAAAACGGTATAGAACGAGCCAAAGACAATATGACAGAATATAGAGGAGGAAATGTGATGCGGGTAATTCCAGTTTATAATATGATGGTTCTTCCCCATTCCTACATTTATTTTCAGGTACAAAGCTTTAAAAATATTGCAGGACAGGAAATCAGACAGGACGACCATGTATTACTGGCTGTTTTAAAGGAAGACAGCTTTAATACCAAGGATTTAAGGAAGGAAGAGTTCCACTCCGTTGCGGTAGAGGGAAGCGTTACGGAAATCAGCGGAGACGGCTATGTGGTGGTTCGTACAGGACAGAGAGTGAAAATTCTGGAGCTGACTCAAAAAGAAGGGGAGCCCCTGCTGTTGGAAACTGCCCCATTAAGGGATATTGAGGACTTGGATCGGGAAGATTCCGACAGAAAGCTAAAGGAAATCAAGGCGGAATTAAAGACTTTGGTGGATCGTTTTAGGGCGGGAAGCATTATGCAAACCATGATAGACCAGTACGGCTCTATCCAAGAGGTGGCTTGCATTCTTTCTCCATGGCTTAGTTTGAAAAATGAAGAACGCTACCAGGTTTTGAAGGAGGACAGACTTTCCGTTCGTACCAAGATGCTGGAGCAGATTCTTTATGAATATGTAGAGGTCACCAAGGTTACCTCCGATGCCAGAAATCAGCAGCAGGAGGACTACCAGAAGCTCTATAAGGAGCAGGCTTTACAAAAGCAAATCGACTATTTGCAAAAAGAGCTGGATGAGATGCACCCGGAGAAGGTTTCCGATTTAAGAAAGCTGGAGCTTAAGATTGAAGAATCCGGCATGAATGAGATTGCCAAGAAGGAAGCCTCTAAGATCTTAAATCGTTTGAAAAATGAAGGTACCAACGGTCAAGAGGCAGGTATGCTTTATGACTACATGGACTTTGTGACAGGACTTTCCTGGAAGAAGGAAGAGCAGAAGAGCATTGACTTGGACGAGGCGGAGAAGATTCTCTCCGAAGACCACTTCGGCTTAAAGAAGGTTAAGGAAAGAATGATTCAGCAGATTGCTGTCATGAACTTAAAGAAACAGCAGTCCGGTTCCATCCTTCTCTTTGTAGGTGCTCCCGGAACAGGAAAAACCAGTATCGGAAAGAGCATTGCCAAGGCCCTTGGCAGAAAATATGTCCGGGTAAGTCTGGGTGGTGTGCGAGATGAGGCGGATATTCGAGGCCACAGAAGAACCTATCTGGGGGCTATGCCCGGAAGAATCATGGACGGTATCCATAAGGCGGGAGTTTCCAACCCGGTTATGGTATTGGATGAGGTGGACAAGCTTTCCTCCTCCTATAATGGAGACCCTGCAGCAGCTTTGCTGGAGGTTTTGGATCCGGAGCAGAACAATACCTTTACGGATCACTATATGAATGTACCTTATGATCTTTCCGATGTACTCTTCATTTGCACCGCAAACACTACGGACAGTATTCCCGCACCTCTCCTAAACCGTATGGAGGTGATTCAGTATCAGGGCTATACTCCCAGGGAGAAATTTGAAATCGGTAAACGGCACCTGATGAAGAAGGCTTTGAAGAATGTAGGACTTCAGCCGGAAAATGTGGAGCTTAGTGATGAAGCTTTGGAAAGCATCATCTCCGACTACACCAGAGAAGGCGGTGTGCGAGGACTGAAAAAGCGTTTGGATACCCTTTGCAGAATTGCTGCTGTACATTTGGTAAGAGGAAAGGGCGAGAAGATTACCGTAGGAAAAGAGGATCTTCAGGAATACCTGGATATGAATCCTCTTCATCATAGAGCTGTGGAAGAAAAGGGAAGAGCCGGCGTGGTCACAGGTCTTGCTTGGACCGCGGTGGGAGGAGAAATCCTCTTTATCGAAACCCTTGCTACCAAGGGAGAGGGCAAGCTCACTATTACCGGACAGTTGGGTAATGTGATGAAGGAATCTGCCCAGATTGCTATCAGTCTGGTGAAGTCCATGTTCCCGGAGAAGGCAAGCTTCTTTAAGGAAAATGACCTGCATATCCACGTTCCTGACGGAGCAACTCCGAAGGATGGCCCATCCGCCGGTGTAACCCTTACCGTAGCATTATCCTCCTTGGTAACAGGACAGGCAGTTTGCCCTCAGATTGCCATGACAGGAGAGGTATCTTTGGAAGGAAAGGTAAATCCTATCGGAGGACTTCCTGAGAAGCTGATGGCTGCAGAGCGTGCCGGCGTAAAGACTGTTCTGATTCCTAAGGCAAATGTGGATGACCTTCGAGATGTGCCGGAAGAAGTAAAGGATAAGCTGGAGATTCGTCCCGTGGAAAATGTGGATGAAGCTTTGGAAATCTGCGGCATCGAAAAGAGTGAGGAAGTTTCCACAGAAAACGAATCCGAATAATCAAAATGAGGCTGTAAAAAATCTATTTTGATTTTTACAGCCTCATTTTTTTATTTTAGAGGAAGAGAAGATTAAAGGCAAAATAGATAATAAAACATCATATTAAAAATAAAAAATTATACATATTTACAAATCTGCTATTTGGAGATATAGTCCTTAGTGTTAGAAAAAACTAATTTTTTTCTTGAAAGGAGTTGCACATGTCTACAACAACAGTACAGAAGCATACGAAATCCGGTTTTACTACTTTGGGAATCGCAATCACGGCAGTTTTGATTGCGCTTTCTACACTTCTTACGATGTTTACCAAGATTCCCGTGCCGGGAATACGTGGATATTTCAATGTAGGAGATGCGGTGATTATGTTGGCGGCTCTTCTACTGGGAAGAAAAGAGGGAACGCTGGTGGGAGCTATCGGTCCTGCTTTAGCGGATTTGCTTTTGGGCTATGCGGTATTTGTTCCGATTACCTTTTTGGTAAAGGGTATTGAAGGCTTTTTGGTAGCTACCGTTTATGGTAAAAAGAAAAGTTTTTCTTCCGCTCTTTTGGCAACGGTTATCGGCGGAGTGATTATCGTTGCAGGATACTTTGTAGCGGAGAGCTTCGTCTTTGATTTTGGCGTAGCCTCTGCGGGAATCCTGACCAATACCATTCAGGCGGTAATGAGTGTGTTGATTTCCATGCTTCTCTATACCGCTCTTCGGAAGATTCCTTTCGTTGCGAACCTTTCCAAGCAGGTGCAAGAGTAAAGTCAATCTAAGTATATAGAAGATTCAAAAGTAAAGTGCATCCATGCACAAACCAGATCATAGAAATTTCTTGAATTTTTCAAGTTTCTTAGTATAATAAGCAAGGAAACTATTTTTTACTGTTTTCTGCCGAGATTTAAGAAATTTACTTGAATTCTTTGGCAAAGAAGCTTTGCACGTAAGTGCCCTGACCTTAGGAAAAGAGCTCAGGGCGACCGGAAAAAAGGAGGAACTGCAGATGGTTTTAGTACCCGTTATCCTTATCGTAATTGTTCTTGTTTGGTTTATCGGACAGAGCAATATGCTGAATCGTTACTTGGTTATTATCGAAGAATCCAAGAAGACAGTGGATATTACCTTGGTAAAGCGTTACGACACCATTTCGGAAATGTTAAAGGTGGCTAAGGCCTATGCCAAGCATGAGGAGAAAGTATTTACCGAGCTGGTAGCTTTGCGTCAGGGAGGAAGTATTCAGGATACGAACCGAGCGATTGCCAACCAAAATGATGTATTGGCACAGATTCGTATGGTAGGAGAGAATTATCCGGAGCTTCTGTCTTCCAAGCAGTTTTTAAACCTACAGTCCGAGATTGCCAGTGAAAATGAAGATTTGGCAGCAGCAAAGCGGATTGTCAACAGTAATGTGCGTGTGATTAATCAGGCTATTGTAAGCTTCCCCACAAGCATAGTTGCAGGAATCAAGGGACTTAGAAAGGTGGATTTCCTGGAAGAGGATTTACAGGGCAAGAGAGATTTAAAGGATTTGGATTACAATATGGATTAATGGCGGATAAGCCTTCGCTCAGAAAGAGCACAGGGCTTAAAGTTGGAAATTTGGCAGGCGGAAAAGTCGGGATATGGGGATTTTTCTGCCTGCTTTTCTAATCGTAAGGAAGCTGTACCGGGAAGTTTGGAAGTGACTAAACAATACATGAAGAATAATGAAAGCTGGGGAGGAGAACTATGGAGGATAGCCAAGAGTTTCAAATGAAATATGAGACCATGCGGAAGAAAGTACTGGCTTTGATGAAATGGGCTGTTGTGAAGCCATTAATGGCTCTATCCTCTTTTGCAGGATTAATGCTTCCCGGAGGAGGAACCGCGTCTGCCGTCCTTATGATAGCTCTTCCGGTCCTAATTTTCCTTTATTTTTACAAGACAAATCCCGGATTCTTTAGGGAGAAGCGAAAAAAGATTCAAGATGTTTATATGGAAGAGTTCATAGAACCTATGTTAAGGGATTGGTATCCTGATGTAACTGTTGAGGAGAAGGAAAAAATACCTTTTGAGGAAGTCAAGAAGTTCCTTCCCTCTTCTGAAGAATATACACAGAATACAGCAATACAATTTCATGATGAAAAGGATCTTAGAATACAAAATTGTTCTGCCTGGCATCAAAAATCGGGAAAGAATAGAACGTATATTCGTGATTTTTTAGGACAGGTTTTTTGTATGAATAGTCCTGTTTCCATAGAAGGAGAAGTCCGTATTGTGCCCACGGGCCGATCCAAATTCATGAATAAAGAAGTGCAAAGACGTTATCCTCCTTGTGAAAGAGGGGAAAAGAAAATTGATACGGAAGATATTCAAAATAATGAGAGATACGATATTTACACTAACGATGAGATGGGCGCCAGGCGTTTCTTAACGCCGGGAAGGCTTAGGAAGTTTACGGAGCATTTTTCAGAAAGGGAAATCTCGGTTTATCTAAAGGGGAGCAAGTTGTATTTTGCTGTTAATAGTGGATATTCCCTGTTTCAAGTTTCCTTGTATCAGCTGGATTTTTGGCAAATGAACTATGAAGAGGAATGCGAAAGATTTCGTGTTTCTTTAGGGGATATTAAAGATATCTGTGAGGGATTTGAAGAATAAGAAAAGAGAAGATATTTAGGAAATAAAGGATAAGAGCTCGAGGAATACTTTAAGAATAGATTAGCTGTACCCTAAAGAATAGAAAGGACATCTATGTTAGGAACTTTGGAAGAGGATTTAAAGAAAATTGAGGACATGGAGGACAGTGCGGAGTTTCAAATCAAACTCCAAGCACTTCGTAAGAAAATGTTGGAAATTAAAAGGTGGTCTACAGTAAAATACCTTGTTCCGTTTTTTCTGATTCTTATGCCTCGTCTTGTCGGGACGGACAGTATGATCCTTTGGTTTATTTTGATTGGTGGCGGTCTTTTGTTTTATTATCTAAAATACCATAAGATGCCAGGGCTCTTCGGTAATAAGGAAAGTCTTCAAGATGTTTATGACAAGGAGGTTCTGGAGCCACTACTTCAGAACTTCTATCCCGATTTGACGGTGGAAAAGAAGGGCATTGCGCTGGAGGACGTGCTCCGGTTCACGCCAAAGTCTCAAAAATACCTGCAAGATACCTTTCTGTTCTTTCATGATGACAAGGGGCTTCTTATGGGGAATCTGGAGTCCTATCATACAACAGGCGGAAAGCATTCCAGAACAGTTTATGATTTTACCGGACAACTCTATTGCATGAAGAGTCCGGTGAAGGTTCAGGGAGAAGTTCGAATCGTCCCTACGGACAGAGCTTTTCTTTTAAAAAATGAAGTGCAGTACAGATACCCTGCCTGTGGAAAAGGGGAAATGAAGCTGGATACGGAGGATATTCAGCACAATGAGCATTTTGATATCTATGCCACGGATGAGTTTGGAACAAGACGCTTTTTAACCCCGGAAGTGCTCAGGGTATTTTCCGAGAAATTTGCTGGACAGGAGCTTTCAATCTATATCAAAGGAGATCTGCTCTATATCGCCATTTACAGCGGACACAAAATGTTTAGAGCCCCTTATACAGAAGCAGATATTAACAATCTCTCCTTCACGGAGGAGTATAAGAAGCTTCGGAGCTCCTTAGAGTATATCGAAGATATTTGCAAGGCCTTTGAAGAAAAATAGAGGGATGGAAAACAATAGAGGGACGGAAAAATGTAGCATAGCATGATTCTATCTCATACAGTACAGGTCTAAAATGAGGGCAATCTGAGCCCACCGGTACTTAGTGAAAGCGAACAAAGTGAAGCTTGAACTTAGTACCGCTGTGTAGGCGAAGTTAGCGAGAGCGTGCCCGAATTTTAGACCTGTACTGTATGAGATGCGTTTGCCACGGTTTCCATCCCACTATTTTTATCAAAAGCTATTTCCATCATAAGCCGATAGAGCAACTGCCTCTTACTCCTCCAGACGCTCCGGAGCGTAATATAACACCTGTGTGCCGTCATTTTCAAAGGAGAAGGGCACATGAATCAGGTTCTTCATGGCTTCTAAAACCTTTCCCTGCTTTTCCTTCTCCACATAGAAGAGGAGGAAGCCGCCGCCCCCGGCACCAAGCAGCTTTCCGCCTAAAGCTCCGGCCTTGCGACCCTGTTCGTAAAGGGCATCAATGCTGTCAGTACTGATGGTTTTTGCGGTCTTTCGCTTTAATTCCCAGGTCTTATGGAGAAGACGACCGAAGTCGTTTAAATCCTTGTGCTTATCCTGTAAAACATTCTCTGCTTCCACCAGCAAGGCCTTCATCTCGGACAAAAGACTTAGCTTGTCCTGGGGGGAGGACTTTTTATTTTCCTTCTGTACTTCGGAGGAAAAGCGGGTGAAGCCGGTGAAGAAGAGCATCAGATTCTCTTCCAAGGCCTTCTTTCTATCCGGGAAAATGAGGATGGGGCTTACGGCATAGCCGTTTTGGGAAAACTCGATATGATTAAGTCCCCCAAAGGCTGCGGCAATCTGGTCCTGCCAGCCGCCGGATTCATTACAGAGTACCCTTTCCAGATAAATGGCTTCATCTGCCAGAGTTTTCTTTCCCACATACTTTCCCTTTAAGGCATGGAAGGCATGGAGCATGCCCACCGCAAAGGAAGAGCTGGTACCAAGGCCGGAACGGGCAGGAAGATCCGCCTCATAATTCAAACGAATCTTCTGCATATCCAACATTTTCATCGCCTCCCGGATAGCAGGGTGCCGGATTTCCTCAAGAGAAGAGACCCTTTCCGTCTTGGAGTAGGAAAGCTCGGTGCTATAGTCAAAAAAAGGAGGCAAATGCCGTACATTTACATAACAGTATTTGTCAAAGGTGGTGGAAAGCACCGCTCCGCCATGCTCCTTGAAATATTCTTCCATATCGGTGCCGCCACCGAAAAAGGACATTCGAAAGGGGGTTTTGGTAATAATCATGTTTGCTCCTTATGGAAAATTGATGTAGCTGTCAGAATGAGGGGGATCGCCCTCTTATGCACCCGTCGGGTGGCTTACAAGCTCCTACACATATTAGCCTGTAATTTTGCTTTTACAGTATAGCATTTAATCGGAAATATCCAAATCTCGGGTAATCAGAAACTGATAGCCGGGGAATTTCTCTTCCAGCTCTTTTTGGATGCCGGCAATAAGGCCATCCCTGTCCTTTTCTTCGAAATCCACCACAACATCCATGTGAATCCGTTTCGTCTCTTCTTCTACATAAAAGCCATGCATCTGTAAAACATGCTCCTTGGATAAAACCAGATCATGAATTTCCTGCTGGAGCTTCAGGAGGGCTTTATTTTCCGTGTTGCGGGAGTAAATGCTGATTCCCGCCATAATCACATGGAAGTTTTTGTAGATTTTCCTTTCAATCTTCCGCATTAAGGCATCCAGCTCTGCGGCGTGCATGGTATCCGCCACCTCGATATGGGCGGAGGCCAGATAGGTGTCCGGCCCATAGTTATGGAGGAAGAGATCATAGGTTCCGAAAACTCCGGGAATGGCATTGATGGTTTCTTTAATCTCCTTAGTCAAGTTGCTGTCCGCTCTTGCACCAAGAATCTGGGAAAGGGTTTCCTGTAAAAGCTCCCAGCCGGCTTTTAAAATAAAGAAGGAAATCACAACCCCCACATAGGCCTCTAAGGAGATACCGGTAAAACGGAAAAAGAGGGCGGATAAAAATACGGATAAGGACAGGATGGCATCATTTCCCGCATCCTCCCCACTGGCAATAAGATTTTGGGAATTTACCTTTTCACCTCTTCTTTTTACAAAACGGCTTAAGAAAAATTTCACCAAAACCGCTACAAAAATGATTACCAAGGAAATCACACTGTAGCTGGGTTCCTCCGGGTGGAGGATTTTCTTTCCCGATTCGATTAAAGATGTGAATCCGGCGTACAGCACCAAAAGACTGATGACGCTGGCGGTGAGATATTCAATTCGTCCATGCCCCAAAGGATGCTCCCGGTCCGGAGCCCTGTTGGCCAGTCTAGTTCCTACAATGGTTATGACTGAGGACAGGGCATCCGTTAGATTATTTACTGCATCCAGAGTAATGGAAATGGAGTTGGAAAGAAGTCCGACTCCTGCTTTAAAACCGGCCAAAAACAGATTGGCCAGAATACCGATGATACTGGTTTGTACAATGACTTTTTCTCTATTGTTATTCATAAAGTTACTCTATTCTATGTTTTGCAGAATTCCTTTCGCTTTCTCTCAACTGTTTTCTGCAGAAATCTCCATTCTCTTTGCTATCTTATTTCCAAAAGATGTTTTTCGGAAGCTTTACCTCCGGCTTGTCAAAAAGCTTGTCTTTAATGGCAAGCTTCTTCGCCTCTTCATCGTAAATGGCCATAGGCTTCTGTCTGTCCTTGATGGCAAGGATAATGGGCACAAGGAAAATGGCCACCACACCTCCGGCAAAGCCGTTGTTATAAAGATTTGTCCCATTATAAAGAATTCCAACATTTAAGGCAACGGAAGAATGAAGAAAACCGGCTGCAATTCCCCAGAAAATGCCGAATTCTCCTGCAATGGGAGCCAAGGTAGTCACAAGAATCAGGGTGAGGGTAGAGCTGGGATCCTGCACGGACCAAACCTTCAAGAATCCTGCAAGAATTACGCCGAAGATTACCGGTAAAATATTTCGCAGATGCTTTCCGGTGGCGCTAAAGCCCACCAGACAGAAGATGGAACCGATGGTGGGGCCGTTAAAGTCTCCGCCTAAAATGTAGAGAATTAAAGTCATGGCAAGACCGTTTACCCCCATGTTGAAAATGGTGGGATAGTCTCCGTATTTCTTTAAATAGTCCGGATTTCCCTGTCCGCTTTCCTTCAGGATATCCCGATAGCCCAGAATCGTTTCCTTTCGTCCAAAGAAAAGGGAAAGGAGCATCAAGACGAGAAAGAGCGCAAGCAGACTGTAGAAGCCAAAGAGTCTGTGGGTGGTATCCCAAACCAGTCGGGACTCGATTTTTACCCCGAAGGATTTCATCAGGGAAATGATAATGGTAGCGATGATGCCGCAGGCAAAGCCGGCATTGTAGAGGGAATAGCCCATGTGAGCGTGCTTGGTATGCAAAGATATAGGAATCAAGACATAACCGATGACGAGTCCCACGGTAAGTGCCAGCAGAAGCTGTAAAATATTCGGAAGGTTGGGAATCAGCAGAATCTGGGTGATAATCGGAGAAAGGGTGGTACCGCAAAGTCCGATATGAAGATATTTTCGGAAGGGAACCCGGTGAATTTTGGCATAAAGGGCATAGCCCAGAATGATCGCCCAGATATTTAAAAGATTCTTTCCGAAAAGAGAAAAACCGAACATCAGGCAGGAGGCCATGATACAGCTTCCGTCAAAATTGGATTTGGCGATACAGAGTAAGCCCAGGGAAATAATGGTGAGGCATCCCGCATTGAAAAAGGCTGCTCCCACGCCGCCTACCACAAAATAGTCCGTAATCAAAATATCCGGTTGTACAATGATTTCCCGTACACCTTCAAAAACGCTCATAGGGTTTTGCTGGGTAAGACTGATGAGCATAAAATAAATAGGCACAATGGACATTAAAAGATAACGCTCCCAGTTCGGGAGAAAATGATGTAAAAGCAACTTGCTGTTTTCTGTATTTTTCATGAAAAAATTCTGCTCCTTCACTGCCGGGGGAGGGGGATTTTCCTAGCCGATTCTCCAATATGAAACTATTAAAATATTACAAGAAAAAGAAAAAATAAGCAATTATAAGATTCTAAGCAATTCCTCTACTAATAATAAATTTTATAGAGGCATTCTATCGGAACATTGTGAACAAGAATCTATCGGGACCTTTGGGAATAAAGACTTGCCTTTCTTTAGACTTTGTGCTATCTTGGTACGGCTAAGGGGTATACCCCGACAAAGTGCTATTATTTTAGATAGCACATGCATTATGAAAACCAAGGAATCCCCCAAGAGGGATAGACGAACCGCATGGTTGGCAATCATGCAGAAAGAGGGAGAAAATGAGAGAAGGTATTCATCCAACTTATCACCAGGCAACCGTAACATGTAACTGTGGAAACACATTTGTAACAGGATCCACAAAGCCGGAAATTCACGTGGAAATCTGTTCCAAGTGTCATCCGTTCTACACAGGAAACCAGAAGCTGGCATCCGCTAAGGGTAGAATTGATAAGTTCAATAAGAAGTTTGGAATGCAGCAGCAGTAAAAAGCAGGGCCTCGGCCCTGTTTTTTTGTTAATCTTTATGAAAAAAGCGTGATACTTTCTTGGGAACGATTGTTCAAAGACCGGTACTTTAGTATAATTCTTCCTATTCCGGAAAGATAATTGGTTTATTTCCCGTTGAAACTTCTGTGTGTTTTGAAAATGCTTGGAGTTTGGAGATCATCTTCAAAATAGAAAAGAAAGAATAGAAATCTTTTTGTATAGCCGGATAGTAAGAGCTTTGGAAAGGAAGAATTTTGGAAAAACAGGTATATAGCGGTATCGGCGGTCAGGCAGTGATCGAAGGCATTATGATGAAGAATAAGGAGGACTATTCCGTTGCGGTACGAAAGCCGGACGGCAGTATTGATGTGATACAGGGAGAGTATCTGTCTTTAACGGACAAATACCCTTTCTTCCGCCTCCCTTTTTTACGGGGGATTTTATCCTTTTACGATTCTATGGCACTGGGGATGAAGTGCCTTAGCCATAGTGCCAGCTTCTATGAGGATGATGAGGGAAGCGAGCCGGGAAAGCTGGAGCAGTTTTTGGACAAGCTTTTCGGAGAGAAGGTGGAGCAGGTGCTTTCCGCCTTAGTGATGGTCTTTTCCTTTGCTATGGCTCTGTTTATTTTTGTGGCTTTGCCTACCATTTTGCTAAGCTTTGTGAAGAAATTTCTTCCTATTGAATCGGCTCTGGCCTTCTTGGAGGGCTTACTTCGTATTTTGATTTTTGTTTTGTATATCAAGCTGATTTCCCGAGCTAAGGATATTCGCAGGACCTTTGAATACCATGGGGCGGAGCACAAATGCATTAACTGTGTGGAGCATGGACTGGACTTAACCGTGGACAATGTGATGGCTTCCTCCAAGGAGCATAAGCGTTGCGGTACCAGCTTTATTGTCTATGTGATGATGATTTCCATCTTCCTCTTTATGTTTTTGCATTTTGACAGCCTCTATTTAAAGATACTGTCTCGTCTTCTTTTGATTCCGGTGATTGCGGGCATCAGCTATGAGGTGCTTCGTCTGGTGGGAATGGTGGACAACCCTCTTACCCGCTTGCTCTTTATTCCCGGTATGTGGATGCAGGGCTTAACCACCAAGGAACCGGAGCGGGACGAGGTGGAAGTGGCCATTGCGGCGGTGGAGCGAGTCTTTGACTGGAGAGCCTTTCAGAAGAAGGCCTTTCCGGAGAAGGTAGTTTCCGAGCAGGCGGTTTCTGAAAGTTCGATTTCCGAGCAGGCGGTTTCGGGGAATGCGAATTCAGAGCAGACGGCTTCAAAACCGGCTTCGGGGGATGCAGTTTCGGAAAATATGATTTCCGAGCAGGCGGTTTCTGAGGAAGGGGAAGCGTGATGGAAGATTGGATAGCTTCCTGGGAAGCGCTGGGCTTTCCGAAACTTAAGGAAGCAAGCCTGCAAAAAATAGAAACAACGGGGAAGAAGCTCCTTGTGGAAGCAGGGGTGGAAGAAGAGGAGGCGGCATTGGAAGTCCGCCTCCTTTTACAGGAGAGCTTTTCTCTGAATACCGCAGGCTATCTTCTTAGAAAACAGGAGCTCTTATGCAAGGCGGAAAGAGAAAAAGTGGAAGCAGCCGGCATTGAACAAACGGAAATATTGGGAAAGCTTCATTCCTTTTTTGAAAACTTTGAAAAGCGGAGAAGACGGATTCCCTTGGCGCAAATTCTGGGAAGACAAAGCTTCTACGGACTGGATTTTTTTGTCAATGAAGATGTACTGATTCCCCGGGCAGATACAGAGTGTTTGGTGGACCTGGTCTTGGAAGACTATGCAGACTTGGCGAAGCAGGCCGGAAAAACTTATTTGGAAAAGCGAAATTCGGAGCATGTTTCGTATAAGCATGAGGATAATGTGGAAAATGAAGCAAATTCTTCTTCCTTAAATATTTTGGATCTATGCACAGGCAGCGGTTGCATCGGGATTTCTGTGGCAAAGCATTTGCCCTATCAGGAACTGCTTTTGGTGGATTTTTCGGAGAAGGCTTTGGCGGTGGCCAAGAAAAATGCGGAAAAGCATTTAGGGGAAAATGTTACGCTCTTGCAAAGTGACTTATTGACGGAGGTGCGGGGAAAGAAATTTTCCCTATTGCTCTCCAATCCTCCCTATATCGTCAGCAGGGTGATTCCAGGCTTGGATCGGGAAGTTTCGGAGTATGAGCCTAAGATGGCATTGGACGGGGGGGAGGACGGACTGGTCTTTTATCGCCGTATTGCCAAGGAGGCAAAGGCGGTTTTGTTTCCGGGAGCAAGGCTTTACCTGGAAATCGGCTACGACCAAGGAGAGAGCGTAAAAGACATTTTCCAAAAAGAAGGATATGAAGCGGTGGAAGTTTTTCCGGATCTTTCCGGAAATCCCAGAGTGCTTCGAGGGATTTTCCCCGGAAAATAGTTCGTTTTTTCTACTGAAGAAAGAGTGATTTTTTATTTTTAAAAATTTAGGCTTCTTAGGGGGCATTATCGGGAGAAACAGTAGTTCTTTCTTGACACGATATGCCCAATCTATTAGTATAAGGATTGCGATTTAATCTATGGATTCTTAAAGGAATCTTAAAATTGGTTTCTGGCAAAGCCATAGGCTTGCAAGAGAAAGAGAGGGTAAGATGAGCTACTTAGAGATTGAGAAGGTCATTGGAAGAGAGATTATTGACTCCAGAGGAAATCCAACCGTTGAGGCGGAGGTTATGCTGTCTGACGGAACTATCGGAAGAGGAACTGCTCCTTCCGGTGCATCCACAGGAGAATTCGAAGCATTAGAGTTAAGAGACGGAGATAAGTCTCGTTTCGGCGGAAAGGGTGTTGCTAAGGCTGTTGAGAACATCAACACCATCATCAACGACGTTTTACTGGGAATGGATCCTATGGACATTTATGCTGTAGATCAGGCTATGATCGAGGCTGACGGAACCAAGGACAAGTCCAAGCTGGGTGCTAACGCAATCCTTGCTGTTTCTATCGCAACCTGCAAGGCTGCAGCAAACGCTTTAGACATTCCTCTTTACCGTTTCTTAGGCGGAGCAAACGGAAACCGTCTTCCTGTTCCTATGATGAACATCTTAAACGGTGGAGCACACGCTACCAACTCCGTAGATACACAGGAGTTCATGATTATGCCTGCAGGCGCTCCTTCCTTCCGTGAGGGACTTCGTTGGTGTACCGAGGTATTCCATGCTTTACAGAAGATCTTAAAGGATGAGGGAAATACCACTGCAGTAGGAGATGAGGGTGGTTTCGCACCAAACTTAGCTTCCGATGAAGATACCATTGAGCACATCTTAAAGGCTATCAAGGCAGCAGGCTACGAGCCCGGTAAGGATTTCGTTCTGGCTATGGATGCAGCTTCCTCCGAGTGGAAGAGCGAAAAGGGTAAGGGCTTCTACCATCAGCCAAAGTCCGGTAAGGATTTCACCTCTGATGAGCTGATTGCTCACTGGAAGTCCTTAGTGGAGAAGTATCCTATCTACTCCATCGAAGACGGTCTGGACGAGGAAGACTGGGAAGGTTGGGAGAAGATGACCAAGGAGCTTGGAGACAAGGTTCAGCTCGTTGGTGATGACCTTTTCGTAACCAATACCGAGAGACTTTCCAAGGGAATTAAGTTGGGATGCGGAAACTCCATCCTGATTAAGTTAAACCAGATCGGTTCCGTATCCGAGACCTTAGAGGCTATCAAGATGGCTCACAAGGCAGGATACACCGCTATTTCTTCTCACCGTTCCGGAGAGACAGAGGATACCACCATCGCTGACCTTGCAGTAGCATTGAATACCTGCCAGATCAAGACCGGTGCTCCTTCTCGTTCCGAGAGAGTGGCAAAGTACAACCAGCTTCTTCGTATCGAAGAGGAACTTGGTGCAGCAGCATGCTATCCAGGATTCGGCGCATTCAATAGAAAGTAATTTACACCATAAAACCAGTCTTCCGTGCTTTGCACGGAAGACTTTTTTAATAGTCTTTCTCGTTTTTCAAACTTACACTATTTTGTCTTAAAAATCCCTTATACCCACAACTCCCCCCGCCGATACCATTTATAGAATTATTATAAATGTTCTTTCTTTTTGTGGCATGGAAGTATTAGAAAGAAACTTACCAAGGAGGGAAAATGAAATCTTTACGGAATACGCTTATCTTATCCATCTTGCTACCGATACTGGTAGTTTTTATTTTGCTGGGCTTTGTGTTCATGCAGTTTATGGAAAAAAAGAGCACAAAAGAGGGAGATGCGGCTATGGAATCCTCAGCAGTGCAGATGGGAAGCGCTGTGGATACTATTTTATCTGAAATTGAAACCAGAATAGGCGTTATCGAATTGGCGGTAACAGATATTCCCGACCAGGATAGAATTCAGGCAAAGGATTTGGATTACTTTAAGTCCTTTGAGGGCAATATGAATAATCTTTTGGTGGACGGCACCAAGGATATTCCCGGCCTGGTAGCTTCTTATGTTCGTTACGATCCGGCATTAACCTACGGTACTTCCGGAACCTTTTATACCGATACGGACGGAGACGGAAAGCTGGAGGCGGTTACCCCTACAGATTTGGCGGCTTATGAGCCTACCGACACGGAGCATGTAGGCTGGTTCTACACCCCCTTGGCCAACAAAAAAGCCACTTGGATGGAGCCTTACTTTAATGCCAACATTTCCAAGACCATCATTTCCTATGTGGTTCCCTTCTATCTGAAAAATGGAGACAACTACGGTGTAACCGGTGTGGACTTCGACTTTGCCTACTTGGATGATTTGTTAAAGAAAAATCAGAAGTATGAGGGAGACAGCAGTTTTCTAATCAATGCGGAGGGTAAAATCCTCTACCATGCCCAGTATCAAAACGGTGAGAATTTCCAGGAGATTGAAGACGGTAAGTATGCCGATGCGTTCAAGGAAATGCAGGATAAGGACCACGGTTTTGTCCATGAAGGAAGCGGAAAGTCCTCCATTTTAATGGGCTTTACCACTCTGGAAAACGGATGGAAGATCGTGGCGGTGCCAAGCTATCATGAAATCTACGGAAGCTTGGAGAGCTTTAAACTGACCTTTACGGTTTTCTCTGTCCTCTTTGCAGCTTTTATGTTGGTTTTGGCTGTCTTGGTAGGAAATCGTATTGCTCACCCCATTGTGAAGCTTTCCAAGTCTGTGGAAAGGATGTCTCAGGGTGCTTTGGATGAAAAGATTACCGTAAAAGATCAGACAGAGATTGGCGCTTTGGCACAGTCCTTAGAAAGCTTGGGCGAACAGTTAAAGAATTATAAGCTTTACATCGGAGAAATTTCTGAGGTATTGAACCAGATGAGTGAAGGGGAGCTTTCCATTTCCTTACAGCATGAGTATAACGGAGAATTTGCTTGCATCAAGGCAGCTTTAAATGCCCTGTCCGGAAAGCTTACCGATTTGATTGGAAATATTCAGACTTCCTCTGAAAGAGTTTCCGAGTTTGCAGGAAATGTGGCAAACAGTGCCCAGTCCTTAAGCCAGGGTTCCATTGAACAGGCAGGAAGCATTGAGCAGTTATCCGAGAGAATTCGTGCGATTTCCGACCATGTGGAAAAGAGTGCGGAAAATACCAAGCTTGCCAATGCGGAAGCTCAGAGCACCCAGGGCGAGGTGGAGAAGGCTGACCAGCAAATGCAGAAGATGCAGAAGGCTATGGAGGAAATTTCCGATAAGTCCGGAGAAATTTCCAAGATTATCAAGACCATCGATGATATCGCCTTCCAAACCAATATTTTGGCTTTAAATGCGGCCATCGAGGCGGCAAGAGCAGGAACCTACGGTAAGGGCTTTGCAGTAGTAGCGGATGAAGTAGGAAACCTGGCACAAAAATCCGCCGATGCGGCAAAGGATACCACCACCCTGATTGAAGAAACCGTAAGGGCCGTGGAAGAAGGAGCAAAGCTTGCAGAGCATACAGCAGTTTCCCTGCAGCATGTGGTTAAGGGCTCCGGTCAGGTCAATGATTTGGTAAATGAAATTGCCAAGGCAACAGAGGAACAGGCAAAGGCTGTATCCGATGTACGAGAAGGCATTAACAGTATTTCCGATGTGGTACAGAGAAATACAGCTACTGCAGAGGAAAGTGGCGCTGCCAGCGAAGAGCTGAACCAGGAGGCTAAGGCACTGGAGAAGCAGGTGGCGGAATTTAAAATATAAGATAAAGAGGATGTAAAAAACCGAAAGATTTTCATCCAATATAGGTCTAAACAGGGGCACGCTCTCGCTAAGTTCGCCCAGCGGGTAGGGTACTTGCGAAAAACTTCAGTTCCTTTGTTTTTCGCAAGTACCCACGGGCTCAGATTGCCCCTTACTTCAGATCTATACGGGATGAAAATCAGCTCCAATTGTGTTTTTTGCACCCTCTTTTTGTTATATTTAAAGAGAAGGCGTAAGGCTTGCGTGATTTTACGAAGGGAGTTTTTATGTTTTCCAAATGCTTTGTGACCGGGGGGAGCGGTTTTTTGGGGAGGACTCTTTTGGAGAGTTTGCGAGAGCACTGTCAAGATATTTATGCTCTTGTGCAAGAAGGTGATCCGCTGAATTCTTATATTCCGGAGGGGATTCATGTGATGAAGGGAGACCTGCGGGAAGAGGAGAGTGTAGAAGCTTTTTTGGCTATTGCGGATTCCGATTCCCTGGTCTTTCATTGTGCCGGTATTATTTCCGTGGCAACTAAGCCCGGAGACCAGCTGTATCAGGTGAATGTGGAAGGCACAAGACGGATTCTTAGACATTGTCTTCGGAAAAATGTGAAAAGACTGATTTATGTCAGCTCCGTCCATGCCATCCCTGAAAAGAAGGAGGGGGAGTATATCACGGAGGAAAGTGCATTTTCCCCGGAAACGGTACGAGGGGCTTATGCGAAAACCAAGGCAATGGCGACGGCTTCCGTAATAGAAGCCATGAAGGAAGGCTTAAGAGCAAATATCATTTTCCCCAGCGGAATCATCGGCCCCGGAGATTACGGGAGGGGGAGCTTTACCTCTATGTTGCTATCCTTCATGGAAGGAAAACTTCCTCTTGCCGTGGGAGGAGGCTATGATTTTGTGGATGTGCGAGATGTGGCCGAAGGCATTATCCTTGCAGCGGAAAAAGGGCGAATAGGAGAAGGCTATATCCTTTCCGGAGAGTATTTAAAAATGGAAGAGATTCTGTCCATGGCAAAGGAAAAACTTTCTCTTCCGAAAATGCCTATCTTTCTGCCGAGATTTTTGGCGGAGGGCATTGCGCCTCTTTATGAGAGGGCTTGTATCATCGGAAATAAGCCTCTTTTCTTTACGCCCTACGCCATTTCCGTCCTGTATTCCAATGGATATTTTAGCAGAAAAAAGGCGGAGAAGGAGCTGGGATACTCTCCGAGAAGGGGAGCGGAAAGCATTGGTGATACTCTGCAATGGTTAGAGGGCATAAAAATCCTAAGGCTTAATACAATTTTTGAATAAGTGTAGTCTTAATATATATTTTTAACAAATTCATTGAGCTTTAAGAATCTCCATGCTAAGATTACAAAGTGGCATTAATGACTAGACAAAGGAGGATACTATGGGATTTTTTGATGATTTAGGAAAGAAGCTTTCTGATGCAAGTCAGGACGTAATGCAAAAGGGTAAGGAAATGGCAGATACTGCTAAGTTCAACGCCCAGATTCATGATGAGGAAAAGAAGATTTCAGCAGTTTACAGCAAAATCGGTAAGAAGTATTTTGAAGTTTTTGAAAATGCTCCTTCCGAGGAATTTAAGGCTTTTATTGAAGAGATTCATGCCGCACAGGCAAAAATTGCGGAGATTCAGGAGAAGCTGAATGCTTTAAAGAATGAAGGCAAGGATGCGGTAGAGAATGTGGCAGCGGATGCGAAGGAAGCTGTAAATCAGGCTGCCGATAAGGTGGAGAATGCTGCAGAAGGTGCTGTGGATGCAGCAAAGCAGGCTGCGGATCATGTGGAGAACGCGGCAGAACAGGCCGTAAACAAGGCAGAGGATGCTGTTGACAACGCAGTAAACGGAAACTAGTTTGTTTGTGTGCTGAAAGCATCATAGTTAGGCATGGAGGAAAGAAGAGTATGAAAACAAAATTAGGAGTATCTGTAGGCTTAGCAGCTGCCGGAGTTTATGTTCTGGCGGTACTGGGAAACTATACTGCGATTTTACTGGCTATAGGCTACATTTTCCTCATGGAAGAGGATGCTTGGTTGAAGAAATCCGCATTGAAGGCTTTAGCAACGATGCTTTGCTTCAGCTTTTTGTTGAGTCTTTTAGGCTTGGTTCCGGATGCCTTTAAATGGATTGGTACTGCACTTTCCGTTATCAATGTCAATGACGGTACCCGTGCTATTACAGCTTTTTGGTCCTTGATTACCCAGGCCATTGACATTTTCAAAACTTGTATTTTCTTGGCTCTGGCTTTCAAAGCACTGAACCAATCCACCATCACGGTTCCCGTAGTGGACGAGTTACTCAATAAGCATTTTGAGGAATAATACGAAGGATTTGCTTACAAGTAAATCAGCAAATTAAACAAAAGATACTTTCAAAAGAGCGGTGTTTGCCTAGGTGACGCCGCTCTTTTTTGCATATTTCTTAACGAGTATCGTTCACGGAGCGAGTGGCATTCCGTTTGCCTTGATATAATAAAGAAAGGTGAATAATCCGAAGTTCCACCAATAGCCTTGAAATAAGAGGCAATCTGAGCCCGTGGGTACTTGCGAAAAACAAAGGAACTGTAGTTTTTCGCTTAGTATCCCTACCCGTTGGGCGAGCTTAGCGGGAGCGTGCCCCTTCCTGACGACATTTTATTGACTAGTGAAAAATCTATGTTAGACTAGGAATGTTTATAGAATATAGAGAGAGTGCAGAAATTTCCTGCTGAAAGTCATTTGAAAAAAGCACCGAAAAGAGTTCTTTGCAGGATGAAGAAGATAGAAAAGATAAAGGAGAGTCTATGGAAAAAAAGCCTTATTATATTACCACTGCCATTGCCTATGCCTCAGGAAAGCCCCATATTGGGAACACCTATGAGATTATCCTGGCTGATGCCATTGCCCGTTTCAAGCGTTACGAGGGCTATGATGTATTTTTCATGACCGGAACCGATGAGCATGGTCAGAAAATCGAGGGGAAGGCCAAGGATGCGGGGAAGACTCCCAAGGAATTCGTAGATGAGGTGGTAGGAGAAATTCATACCATCTGGGATTTGATGGACACCTCCTATGACAAGTTCATGCGTACCACAGAGGAATATCACGAAAAGCAAGTGCAGAAGATGTTCCGAAAGATGTACGAGAACGGAGATATTTATAAGGGAAAATACGAGGGCTGGTACTGTACTCCCTGTGAGTCCTTCTGGACCGACTCCCAGCTTGTGGACGGAAAATGTCCGGACTGCGGAAGAGCGGTGGAGAAGGCCAGTGAGGATGCCTACTTCTTTAGAATGTCCAAGTATGCGGATCGTCTGATGGAGCATATCGAAAGCCATCCTGAGTTTATTCAGCCGGTTTCCCGGAAAAATGAGATGGTGAACAACTTCTTAAAGCCGGGCTTACAAGACCTTTGCGTGTCCCGTTCCTCCTTTACCTGGGGAATTCCGGTGGACTTTGACGAGAAAAATGTGGTTTACGTTTGGCTGGATGCCCTAAGCAACTATATTACCGGTATCGGTTATGATGTGGACGGAGAGCATCAGGAACGTTTTAAGAAGTATTGGCCTGCGGATCTGCATTTGATTGGAAAGGATATTGTTCGTTTCCATACTATTTACTGGCCCATCTTCTTAATGAGCTTAAATGTTCCTCTGCCCAAGCAGGTTTTCGGACACCCCTGGTTACTTACCGCTACCGCCAAGTCGGATGAGGGAACCAAGATGTCCAAGTCCAGAGGAAATGTAATCTATGCCGACGATTTGGTAAGACTCTTCGGTGTGGATGCGGTGCGTTTCTTCGTTATGCATGAGATGCCCTTTGAAAATGACGGTGTCATCTCCTGGGAGCTGATGGTCGAGCGTTTCAATTCCCAGCTGGCAAACATTTTAGGAAACCTGGTAAAGCGTACCATTTCCATGAGCAATAAGTACTTTGACGGCATCGTGGAGGATAAGGGCGTAACAGAGCCGGTGGATCAGGATCTGAAGAGCACCGTTTTGGAGCAGGCAAAGCTTGCCGCATCCAAGATGGATGAACTGAAGGTGGCGGATGCTTTAACCGCAATCTTTGAGATTTTCAGACGCTCCAACAAATATATCGATGAGACAGAGCCATGGGTTTTGGCTAAGGAAGAGAGCAAGGCGGACCGCTTAAGAACCGTGCTGTATAACCTGACAGAATCCATTGTCATCGGTGCATCTTTACTGAAGAGCTTTATGCCCTCCACAGGAGCGGAGATTTTAGAGCAGCTTTCCACTACGGAAAGAGACTTTGCTTCCCTTTCTGACTTCGGTCTATACCCCTCCGGTAATAAGGTGGTGGCGGACCCCAAGACTCTCTTTGAGAGAAAGGATTGGAAAGAGGTAGAGAAGGAAGTAGAAAAGATTACCGAGGCCCAGATTGCCAAGGCACAGGCCGAGGAGAAGAAGGAAGAGGCCAAGAAGGCGGCAAAAACAGCCTGTGCTTTAGGAAGCTCTCAGGCAGCGGGCAATACGGATTTGGAAAAGGGAATTGATATTCCCCTTAAGGCTGAGATTTCCTATGAGGACTTTGACAAATGCGACTTCCGTATCGGAAAGATTATCCATGCAGAGGAAGTGAAGAAGTCGAAAAAGTTGCTGCTTTTCAAGGTACAGGTAGGCTCTGAAGTAAGACAGATTCTTTCCGGCATTAAGTCCAGCTACAAGCCGGAAGAGCTTGTGGGCAAGAAGGTTATGGTGCTTTGCAACCTTGCGCCCAGAGAGATTTGCGGCTATCAGTCCGAAGGAATGCTTCTTTCCGCTATAGACGAAGAAGGCAAGCTTTCCTTAATGAGCCCTCTGGCAGATATGCCTGCGGGAGCAAGCATTTCATAATATGACGAACTACCAGGCCATTTTAAATACCAAGAAAAAAGGGGGAGGAGTTTCCGCGTTTATGCTGAAGCTCCTTGCCCTTATTTCCATGACTATAGACCATTTTGCGGCTATCGTCATTTTAAATGGAAAGCTCTACGGTTATTCTACAGAATATTTTCAGATGGCCATTGCCACAGAGGAGGGGCACAGACTGCTCCAAATCTATAGAATCTTTCGGATTATCGGCAGATTGGCCTTTCCGATTTATGCCTTTCTCCTGACAGAAGGCTTCCGTCATAGCCACGACCGAAAGAAATATTTTTTCAGACTGCTTTTAATGGGCATAGTATCGGAAGTGCCCTTTGACCTGGCATTTTTCAATCAGGTTTATAATTTTACCGTTCAGAATATCGGCTTTACCCTGGCTTTGGGTGTGCTGTGTATGGAGGGAATGCACCGTTTTCGGAAAAATGTTTTCTACAAATGGGCTGCGGTGCTGTCCTGTGCCGCCATTGCGGAGCTGATTCGGGCAGACTACGGAGCTTTAGGCATTTTCCTGATTGCCGCACTGTATAACTTCCGTAAGGAAAAGGCACTGCGCCTGTCCTCAGGGGCTGCGCTGTCAGCGGCTCTGTCCTATGGAAGCTACTGTTTTGCAGCATTGAGCTTTCTCCCGATTGCCTTTTACAATGGTGAAAAGGGGCGAATTTCCCTCAGTCGTTTCTTCTACGTGTATTATCCTTTGCATCTTGGTTTTTTCTATCTTTTGATTTACTTAGGGGCAAAGATTACGGCGTAGGAATTGTCCGGGAAATAGTCATAAGATTATCCGAAGAACGGTGCGAAGAATAAGCACAAAGAATAAGTACCAAGAATATTTAAAAAGAATATAGAGTATGTAAGGAAAACAGAAATCAAAAAGGAGAAGAAGATGATTTTTGATACCCATTGCCACTACAATGATGAATCCTATGGGTCAGACAGAGAGGCATTGCTCCGCTCCCTTCCGGAACAGGGGGTGGATCGGATTTGTGAAATCGGTTATAACCTGGAAAGCTCCAAGGAGGCTATTCGTTTAGCGAGAGAGCTTTTTATTCCGGGACTTCAAAAATATGCAGTAGTGGGCTTTCATCCGGAAAATGCGGATGAGCTTACGGAAGAATCTCTCCTTGAGATTTATACCCTGAGCCAGGAAAAGGAAGTGGTGGCTATGGGGGAGATAGGACTGGATTATTTTCGGATAGATAAGCGCTCCAGGGTAGAAAAAGAGCAGGAGGCGGAGGCCTTTGCCAAAGGGGAAATCACGGAGATGCAAGCGTTCAATCCGGACCCGGAGGTGCAGAAGGACTGCTTTATCGCCATGCTGGAGCTGGCCAGGAAAAGAAATCTTCCGGTAGTGCTCCATTCTCGAGATGCAGCTATGGACACCTACCATTTGCTTAGAGACCATAAGGGATATGTCAATGGGGGAATTGTGCATTGCTTTTCCTATCCCTTGGAAGTAGCCAAGCAATTTATTGATTTGGGTATGATGGTGGGAATCGGCGGTGTACTGACTTTTTCCAATGCCAAGAAGTTAAAGCAGGTGGCTACGGAGATTCCTCTAAACCACATTGTTTTGGAAACGGATTGCCCTTACATGAGTCCGGTTCCTCTTCGGGGAAGCAGAAACCATTCCGGAAACCTTCGTTATGTGGTTTCCTGCCTGGCGGAATTAAAGGGCGTTTCGGAGGAAGAAGTTATCCGGAAAACCACGGAAAATGCCTTACAGGTGTATCGCATTAAATAAAAAAACTTCGGGAACTCCACCCAGGATAACCCACGGCACATGAAAGGTTTACCTTAGTGCTGCTATGTTCCCATCCTGACACGGTTCGGTATCTCCCATTGCGTGGGGCCCAAGCTTCATTGCCCCCGAAGCTCATTGAGTATAACGGATTTTTAGAAAATTGACAAGGGAAAGGTTTGCAATATGCAGTTTTCGCAAATGATCTTTGTGGCGGGATTTCTCCCCCTGTTTTTGCTTTTGTATTTCGGGAAGAAGGAACTTGCTTGGAAAAATGCGGTGTTTTTCCTGGCATCTTGCTTCTTCTTGCTTTTTCAGGGACTCTTGGCAGTAGCCTTTCTTTGCTTTTTTACCCTTTTTGTTTTTTTTATGGGAAAAGCTTTGGGAAAGGCCACGGAAGAAAAAAAGAAAAAAATATTTTTCCTATCCATAGCGGGAATCCTCCTGCCTCTAGCTTTTTTCAAGTACAGTGCAGCTCTACCTTTCCTACCGAAAATGGTAAAGGGCTGGATGCCCTTTGGCATCTCCTTTTACAGCTTCCGCTTTATAGCTTACCTTTACGATTGCTATCAGGGAAAGGAGGCGGAACAGGAGATTTTTTCCTTTTCTCTTTTTGCTTTTGCTTTTCCGGTGCTTTCTCAGGGACCGATTCTTCGTTATTCGGAAATGCGGGAAGAAATCAAAAATCGTGCATTTTCCTATGAAGCCTTTTCCCACGGCCTGTTCCGATTTACCTTCGGCCTTTGGAAAAAGCTGGCTTTGGCAGATGCGCTGGGCTCCCTTTCCGTAGAAGTTCTTAGCTTGGATAGTCTGAAAAACGCTTCTATGCTACAGTCTTCTCCATCCTTTTCCTTTCTGGCAGTATTTCTTTCCGGTATTTCCTATATGCTGCAGATCTTTTTGGATTTTTCAGCCTATACGGATATGGCTATAGGAATCGGGGAAATCTGCGGCTTTACCCTTCCGGAAAACTTTCAGGCCCCCTATAGCGCCCGTTCCATTCGAGACTTCTGGAGACGCTGGCATATTTCACTATCCATGTTTTTCCGGGACTATGTTTATATTCCTCTGGGAGGAAATCGAGTTCCCTTCCTTTTGCAAGTGAGAAATCTGCTTTTGATTTGGGTATTAACCGGAATCTGGCACGGCTCCACGGCAAATTTCATTCTTTGGGGACTGTATTTCTTTGTTTTTATCCTGCTGGAGCTTTGCTGTAAGAAGCTGTGGAAAAGGATGAGAAAATCCGAAGGAGGAAATTTTTCCTTTGTTCTGAGATGTTTACAACACGTTTATACCCTGGTGGTGTTGTATTTTTCCTGGATTCTTTTCCGCTTTTCCGATTTCCAAAGCCTGAAAAACATCCTTTGGCTTCATACCTTTCCGAAGAGCCTGGCTTTAGTGGATGGAAAAACACTGCTGATTGCAAAGAGCAACATTTTTCTTCTTCTTGTAGCCATTCTCTTTTCCGGTAATCTTTTGAGCAGCTTAGAGGAAGAATGGCAAAAGCTCCTGTTCCGGGGCAAATCTCGTTTGGCAAGGAAGAAAAGAGCAAGTCTGGGATTTTACGGCATGGAGGACTCGGAGGAAGATTCTCCGGAAGTAGAGAAAGCTTCTCCGGAAGCAGGGACGAATTCTACGGAGGTAGGGACGGATTCTACGAGAACCGTAGTAAATACTCCGGAAGTAACGGCGATAAATGCCGGGGAAGCTGCTTTGAAAGGAGTCCCGGAAGCTACAGTAAAGGAGTCGGTTTTTGGCGCTTCTTCCGATAGGAAGGATTTATTTCCTGAAGAAAAATATCCTATGCTAAAGCTTAGCTTGGACGAGGAAGGCGATTCTCGCTTTGGGGAGCCATGGATGGAAACGGAAGTACAAAAGGAAAAAGCTGTTTCCCTTGCGGAAGAGGGAGTAAAAGCGGAAGCAAAAATAGAATCAGAAGAACTCTTGAGGGAAGAAAAGATGGAAGCAGAGCTTAGTCAGGAAAATCAGGAGGACTTGCTTCGCCATGAGAAAATTCTTCGAAGAATCCAAAGAAGAACAAAGTTAAACATTTTCTTCTTAGACCATGCGGAACAGCTGTATTTCTGGGGAAAGCTTTTGGCGGCGATCGCCTTTTTGCTTTTGTCCTTCGCCCTTATGGCAGGGCAGAGCTATATGCCATTTTTGTATAATCAATTTTAAAAGAGTGCTTTTCTTATCTTACGAGAAGGAAAGAATGGCAAATGCATAGACGGCGAGATTGATTGCACAGGGAGTAGACGGGCATGGATAATCAGGGAAGAGAAGAACAAATTACAGAAGAACAAATTATGGAAGAAAAATTAACGGAAGAGAATATCATAGAAGAGAAAATTACAGAAGAGAAATCTATAGAAGTGGAAACAACTAAAGCTAAGGGTACAGAAGAGACTAGTCCGGAGCAGTCCAAGAAGGATTTTCCCTATGCCAAGGTATTTTCTCTGGCTATGATGGGGCTATTGTGCTGCCTTTTTGTGATGGGGGTGCTTCTTCCCTTAAGACCGAGATATTCCGATGCGGAAAAAAGAGAACTGAAGAAGTTTCCTGCATTTTCCTTGCAGGGACTTTTTGCGGGAAGCTATTTCCGGGATATCACATCCTGGTATCAGGACAGCTATCCGGGAAAAGAGGAGTGGATGCTTTTGGCTTCGAAAACCAAGGCTTTCTATGGCTTGCAGGGAGAGCAGATTTACGGAGCCGCCGAGCAGGTCAAAGAAGAAATTCCCACAGGGGAAGGGGCTTTGGCGGAGACCTTCGCCTTAAAGAAAGATACGGAAGACGGACAGGACGGAGTAGCAGAGAAAAAGGAATCCGATGGGGAAGACCGGGGAAAGGCGGAAGTCCGGGATAAGACAGAAGTCCGGGATAAGACAGAAGGGAAAGAGCAGACAGAAGAAGGAAAAGGAACAGCGGGAAAGCAGGAAGAGGCGGAAGCAAAGCAAGGCTCCGATGCAAAGCAAGACACAACGAAAGCGAAAGAAGAAAACGGCAATTTTGAAACGGATGCGGAGGGAAATCTGCAGATAAAGAAGGCGGATAAGGCGGAAAATGTAGCCGGCGAACAGATTGGAAGTCTCTATCTGAACGGAGATTCCGCCTATGAGCTGTTTTATTTCAGTGAAAAGGCGGTTCGCGCCCACGCTTCTTTATTAAATACGGTGCAGGCCATGTTTCCCAAGGTGAAGCTTAGCGCCATGATTGTGCCCAATTCCTTTGGCGTGATCTTGGATCCGAAGGTGCAGGAAAAGCTGGCCTCCTCCGGGATGGATCAGGCCATTGCCTACAGCTATAGCCTGATGGATAAAAGGGTCAATACGGTCAATGTTTTTGATGCCCTTTCCGCACACAAAAAGGAATATATCTATTTCCGTACGGATCATCACTGGACTCAGCTTGGGGCTTATTACGCCTATCAGGAATATTGCAAAAGTATGGGCTACAGCACCAAGCCTTTGTCTGACTATCAAAAGCTGGATTTTCCGGAATTTTACGGAACATTTTACTTCTTTATGAATCGTCCGGAAAGTTTGAAGGGGCATCCCGACCAGGTAACGGCTTATCAGGGAAGCATGAACACCATGCAATATACCGATAGCAAGGGAAATCTTCAGGAAGGAAAGTTGATTAATGATGCCAGCCAGATGCTTCCAGGCAATAAATACAACTGCTTTATGCTGGGAGACCATGGCTATGTGGAAATCCATAATGAAGGGGCTCCCCGGAAGAAGAGCATTTTGGTCTTAAAGGATTCCTACGGAAATGCCTTTGTGCCCCTTTTGGCACAGGATTATCGGGATGTTTATGTGGTGGACTACCGGCATTATCAGGGAAATGCTTCCTCTCTGATTCAGGAAAAAGGCATTGAGGAGATCTTATTCCTGAATAACATTATGGGAATCGGAGAAAGTCTCTCTCAGAAAATGTTGGCGGTATTTCAGTAGGTATCCAGTTTGCCCGGAGATGGTTTTGAAGCCGGCACCGGAGATGTTTTGAAGCTGGTGCTGGAGACCTTTTGAAGCCCGACCGGGAAATAGTTCTCATTGACACAAGTATTTCTATCCCTTAAAATAAGCTTGTTAAAAGGTTGAATATGGTAACAGAGAGATTTTTGCAAGGGATTTTTGGCGTGGCCAACCCTGCTTTGCTTCACATATTTGTACATTAACAAAAGAATAGTGAAGGAGGTACAGACATTGAACCCATTGGGAATCGCCATCATTGTAATTGTGGCGGCAGTGGTGGGGGCAATCATGTTCATCCTTGGACAGAATAAAGAAAGAACTAACTATGCTCGGAAGGTAGGAACAGCTGAGGAGAAGTCCAGGGAGATTATTGATGATGCCATTCGCACTGCGGAGAACAAGAAGAGAGAAGCATTATTAGAAGCAAAAGAAGAAGCGCTGAAGGCTAAGAATGAGCTGGATAAGGAGATTAAGGACCGTAGAAGAGAAATTTCCGACCTTGAGAAGAGAATTTTGAAAAGGGAAGAAAGCTCCGAGAAGAAAGCGGCAAGCTTAGAGAAGAAGGAATCGGATCTCCAGAGAAAAGAGGAAGGATTACAGACCAGGGAAGGGGAAATTGAACAGCTTCATAGTCAGAAGCTGATTGAGCTGGAAAGAGTTTCCGGCTTAACCAAGGATCAGGCCAGACAGGAATTGTTGCATTCCGTAGAGGAAAGTATTAAGCACGATACCGCTTTGTATATTCGGGAATATGAGGCCAGAGCCAAGGAAGAGGCGGAGAAAACCGCCAGAGAATACATCGTAGAGGCTATTCAGCGTTGTGCGGCAGACCAGGTAACCGAGTCTACCGTTTCCGTTGTACAGCTTCCCAACGATGAGATGAAGGGAAGAATTATCGGACGTGAGGGTAGAAATATCCGCACTTTAGAGCAGCTGACCGGAGTGGAGTTGATTATCGACGATACACCGGAGGCGGTGGTGCTGTCCGGTTTCGATCCGATTCGTAGAGAAGTAGCCAGAATTGCACTGGAAAAGCTTATTGTAGATGGCAGAATTCACCCTGCCCGCATTGAAGAGGTGGTGGAGAAGAGCCGTAAGGAAGTGCATGACAGTATTAAGGAAGAGGGAGAGTCTACTCTCCTGGAGCTGGGCGTTCACGGTGTACATCCGGAGCTGGTTTTCCTTTTAGGAAGAATGAAGTTCCGTACATCCTTTGGACAGAACGCTTTACAGCATTCTATAGAGGTTGCGCAGATTTCCGGCCTTTTGGCACAGGAGCTGGGCTTGGATGTTCGTATGGCTAAGCGTGCAGGTCTTCTCCATGATATCGGAAAGGCCATTGACCATGAAGTAGAAGGAACTCATGTGGATCTTGGTATTGAGCTTTGTCAGAAATACCATGAGCCTGAACCCGTTATCAATGCTGTGGCATCTCATCATGGCGGAACGGAGCCTACATCCTTGACTTCCTTCATCGTGGCCGCAGCGGACGCCATTTCCGCAGCAAGACCGGGAGCCAGAAGAAAGGCTTTGGAGACCTATACCAACCGCTTGAAGGAATTGGAAGAGATTGCCAACTCCTATCACGGAGTAGAGAAATCCTTTGCGGTACAGGCGGGACGGGAGGTTCGCATTATGGTAGTTCCGGAAGAAGTGAGTGATGACGATATGACCATTATGGCCAGAAACATTTCTCAGCAGATTCAGGAGCAGATGCAGTATCCCGGCGTGATTAAGGTAAACATTATCAGAGAGTCAAGAGCGGTAGATTATGCGAAATAAGGCTTCGGCACAGGGTTCAAAAGAGCTTTGTGCCGTTTCTTTGATTTTCCGAAAGTGAAGCAATCCGCTATTTTCCTTAGGCGGATTTGATAGAGAAGTAACGAGTTTAGGAGAAATTTGTCTTATCCTAAGAAGTTCTTTCAATATTTTTTCTGATTCTACACAGAATTTTTGTTAAAATTTCGGAGAGAAATAGAAGGGATAAGAAATACATTTTTGCTAAGTTAACGGACATATTGTTGGAATATGAGGTTCAAGAATGGGAAGAGAGATAAGAGAAGGAGAAAGAGGACATAAGAGAGGAAAGAAGAAATCCTCTGCCTTTCGCTTTATCCGGAGGCTGTTTCTGGGCAGTGTTTTGTTTCTGTTTGTGCTTTCTGTATTGGGCTATGTGATTTTTATCCGTCCGGAGGTGAATCGTCTTCGGGGGATTGCCTATGACAAGCTGGCAGGCAGCAATTTAAAGGATTTAACCAAAAGAGCGGATACGGTGGTGTTTGATACTGACGGACAACAGCTTGGTACCATCAATGCCGGGCATTTTGTGTACGATAAAATCGAAGACATTTCCCCGAATCTGCAAAATGCCTACATCGCCCAGGAGGATAGAAATTTTAAAACCCACCACGGAGTGGACTATAAAGCCACCCTTCGTGCGGTTTTTCAGCTGGTTAAAAATCGGGGAAGAATCACCCAGGGCGGTTCTACCATTACCCAGCAGGTGGTGAAGAATACCTATCTGAGCCAGGAAAAAACCTTTACCAGAAAGATTGTAGAAATCATGTTGGCGCAAGAGCTGGAGAAGATGTACAGCAAGGCCGACATTATGGAGATTTACTGTAATACCAACTTCTACGGAAACAACTGTTACGGTGTGGAAGCGGCCAGCCAGTATTACTTCGAAAAGCCTGCAAAGGACTTAACGGTGGAAGAGGCGGCTATGTTGGCGGGGATTTCCAACGCACCTTCCCGATATGAACCGGTGCGCCACCCGGATTTGGCTTTAAAGAAGCGAAATCAGGTTTTAAAGTCTATGGAGACAGTGGGCTATATTACAGAGGCGGAATATGAAGAGGCCATTGGAAAGCCTTTACAGATTTCCCAAAATGTGCAGAAGGGTACGGATGAGGACTATATGAACTCCTATGCCCTCTATGCGGCTACCATCCGTATGATGGAGGTCAATAAATTCCCCTTTACCTATCATTTTGAAACCCAGGCGGATAAGGAAGCTTATCAGGATCAGTACGAGGAACAGTACAACTTTTACAATCGGGAGCTTCGTGCAGGAGGATATAAAATCTATACCTCTCTGGATCCTAAAATCCAAAATATTTTACAGGAAACGCTGGACAAGGGACTGTCCAAGTTCCAGGAGGTGCAGGAAAACGGAAAGCTTTCCATGCAGGGTGCCGGCGTAATCATTGACAATAAAACAGGCTATGTGGTGGCTACCGTTGGAGGAAGAGGCACCGAGGACAAATATAACCGTGCTTACTTAAGCTATCGTCAGCCCGGTTCCGCCATCAAGCCTTTGCTGGATTATGCACCGGCTTTGGATCTTGGAGAGTACAATGCGGCTTCCGTTATTGACGATCACAAATTTGAAGATGGACCCTCTAATTCCGGTGACCACTACTACGGGGCGGTGACCATGAGAGAGGCGGCCAACCGTTCCTTAAATACGGTGGCTTGGCAGATTTTGGACGGTATCGGTATTCAGAACGGTTTGGATTATTTGGAGAAAATGCATTTTTCCGGAATCAGCGTGAAGGATAACGATGCCTTGGCGGTTTCCATCGGCGGTTTCACCAACGGTCTTCGTGTGGTGGATATGGCAAAGGGCTATTCCACCCTGGCCAATGGAGGCGTATACAGTAATAAAACCTGCATTATCAAGATTGAATCCGATAAGGACGGCGTAGTTGCAGACGAGAAGACCATCCAGAATACTCAGGTTTTCCGCGAAGATACCGCCTTTATTATGACGGACATTTTGAAGGGAACCATGAATACGGAGTATGGTACCGGTCGCGGGTTACAGCTGAAAAACAAGATGCCGGCAGCAGGAAAAACCGGAACCAGTAACGGTTCCAAGGATACCTGGTTCTGCGGTTATACCAAATATTACAGCGCGGCAATCTGGGTAGGTCATGATATGCCTGTGGAAATGCCGGGAATCTACGGCGCCACCTATGCCGGAAAGATTTGGAAAAACACCATGGATATTCTTCATGAGGGGCTGGATCCGGAGGATTGGGAAGTGCCGGATACAGTAGTCAAAGAGGCGGATGAAAAGTCCGGTATTACAGACTATGTTTCCAAGACCGCAAAGCAAAGAGGCGAAGAGAATCGGAGGAAGAAGGCGGAAAAGGAAACCAAGGCACAGATAGAGAAGGACATCAAGACCTATGAGGCCATGAAGATTCAGAAGCTGGAGGATGTCTTTACCGCCAGAACTCTTTTCGGAAAAATCCGGGATTCCTTAAATGATATTACGGATGAAAAATTCAAAAAGGAATATCAGGAGCGACTCTTTACAAAGCAAAAAGAATTCCTGGTGATTGAGGATAAGTGGAAAGACGAGATTGATGCCTATATTGCCAAGAAGGAAGAAGAATCCAGAGTACAGGAATCTATAGCGGAAAGTAAGGCAAAGGAGGCGGAGGAAAAGGCGCAAAAGAATGCCAAGCGGGAGTCCTTCTTATCCGCATTGACCGGCTTGCAGAGCTTGGAGTATAGAGACGGAGATACGGAGGCATTGATTAATGATGCTATCGAGCGTTTGCAGGAGCTGAACGGCAGTGAAGACTATTACAGCTTGAGCCAGCAGCTGGATGCGGCAATTCGCCGTGTTCGAAGCCTGCCCAAGAAGGAAGAAGAAACTTTGGAGAGTAAGAGCGGAGAAGGCTCTCCCTTCTATAGCGGCCCCGGACCGGGAAATTACCTCGGAGAGCGAGACAGCAACAACGGCCCGGGAGTAAGCCCATAGAGGGTTCTATGAAGGAACCGATCATGGAGTAAACCCATAGAGGAATCCACGAAGGAACCGATCCGGGAGTAAGCCCATAGAGGAATCCACGAAGGGACCAATCTGGGAGGAGTTCTTAGGAAGGAAAATAGTTTATGGCAATAGGGAAAATTCATCCGGCTTGCAAACAGTATTTATGGGGAGGAGAAAAGCTGATCCGGGAATACGGGATATCCTCTCCTAAGACTCCCCTTGCGGAAGCTTGGGTGCTTTCCGCCCATCCGGATGGAGACAGTCGTATCAGCTTTTCTGAAGGAGAGAATTGTTCTGATGGAGAAAGCTTTGCCGAATATCTTAAATCCCATCCTGAGGCAGCGGGAAGTTTGGGAAAAGCCTTTCCTTTTTTTCCTACGCTGATTAAACTGATTGATGCGAAGAAATTCCTGTCCATTCAAGTGCATCCCGATGACAGCTTTGCTTTATCCCGGGAAGGGCAATACGGCAAGACGGAGATGTGGATCGTCTTGGAACGGGAGGAAGGTGCTTTTCTTTATTTCGGCTTTCAAAAAGACTATACGGAAGAAGAAATCCGAAGAGCGATAGAGGAGGAAAACTTTCCTTCTCTTCTTTGTAAGGTAATGGTAGAACCGGGGGATGTATTTTTTATCCCGGCAGGAACCGTGCATGCCATCGGAGCCGGTATCCTGCTTGCGGAGGTACAGCAAAACTCCAACCTGACCTACAGAGTTTACGATTACGGCAGAAAAGACGCCCAAGGAAATACCAGAGAACTGCATGTGGAGAAGGCTTTGGAGGTGATGGACCGAAAACAGCTTTCCGCTTATAGGCAAGAAGCATTCAAAAAGCAAGGAACAAAGGCGGCAGAAGAAAACGCGGCAGGAAAAAGTACGGCAGGAAAAGACGCGGCAGGAGAGAGCGCGGTTGAAGAAAAGGCGGCAGGAAAAAACGTCTACCTGGAACGAATCGGCTCCTGTGATTATTTTACAGTGGATAGGCTTTTCTTAGAGGACAATGCTTTCTATAGCGGAAAACTGACAAAAGAGAGTTTCCTTTCCCTCTTGGTTTTGGAGGGAGAAGGGGTTCTTACAGAAGAAACTAAGCGCTGTGAGGACATGCATCAGGAAAGTTCTAGGGAGTGTAAACAGGAAAAAAACTCTTCCATGGAGAAAAAGGACAGGCGATTTGTGAAAAAGGGAGAAAGCTATTTCCTCCCTGCAGAAGAGGGGCAGTGGTCTTTGAAGGGGACAGGAAAGTTTTTATTGACTTTCCTTAGCGAAAAGAACTGCGTCCGGGAGGATTAAGCAGTTTAAAGTATCTAGCAACATTCAAGGAAAAAGCAATATTTAAGGAAAAAACAATATTGAAGGAAAAGGCAATATTCAAGGAAAAAACAATATTGAAGGGAAAAGCAATTTTCAAGGGAAGGGAAAGAAAAGTATGAAAGCAATTTCTGTAAAGCAAATGAGTTTAGCAGCTATTATGACAGCGGTAAGCTGTATTTTATCGCCGATTTCCATTAATATCGGGCCGGTACCAATTTCTTTAGGAACCTTTGCGGTTTGTTTATCGGTAACGATTTTAGGAAGAAATCTGGGAATGCTTTCTTATCTTTTATATCTCTTGCTGGGCTTCATCGGCTTGCCGGTTTTCTCGAATTATGGAGCCGGTGTGGAAAAGCTTCTGGGACCCACAGGAGGCTATTTAATCGGAATGATTTTCCTTGCCTTTTTTGGCGGCTATGCTGTGGATCGTTTTTCCAAAAGTTTTATAAAGCAGTATCTGGGCTTGGCCATTGGTATTGTTCTCTGCTATTTACTGGGAACTTTATGGTTGGGGAAGGTTTTGTCTATGGATTTTGGAAAGGCCTTATCTGTAGGCGTGCTGCCCTTTATTCTTCCGGATGCCGTTAAGGTCTTTTTGGCACTGGCTTTGGGAAGAAAAATCAGAAGCAGACTGTCCTTTTTGCAGGCAGAATAAAATTTTGGTATAGGGAGTAAGGATGGAAGGTCAATTTTCAAGAACCGAGCGATTGCTGGGGGCTGAGGCAGTGCAAAAGCTGAGTAAAGCGAAGGTAATTGTTTTCGGTATCGGCGGAGTGGGAGGCTATTGTGTAGAGTCCCTTGTGAGAAGCGGAGTCGGTCAAATCGATGTGGTGGATGATGATGTGGTTTGCTTAAGCAATTTGAACAGACAAATCATTGCCACAAGGGATACCGTAGGAAGAGCCAAGGTGGAGATTGCGGAGGAAAGGATTCATTCCATTAATCCGGACTGTAAAGTGCGGGCATTTCGCTGTTTTTATTTACCGGAAACCAAAGATCAGTTTGACTTTTCCGCCTATGACTATGTGGTGGATGCAGTGGATACGGTGGCGGCAAAGCTATCGTTGATTGAAGCGGCCAAGGAAGCGGGTGTACCGATTATTTCCGCCATGGGAGCAGGCAATAAGCTGAATCCCGCCGGGTTTAAGGTGGCGGATCTGTATGAAACCAGGATTTGTCCTCTGGCCAAAGTAATGAGAAGAGAATGTAAAAAAAGAGGAATAGAAAGCCTGAAAGTGGTGTATTCCGAAGAAATGCCAAGGAAACCCATAGAGCCCATAGAACAAGAGGAAGAAGCGCAAACGGTTTCAGAGATTCCCCACACCGAGCCAAGTGGGGCAGAATCAGAGCTTCCGCAAACAAAGGAAGGCGGAGGAGAAGCAGCGCTTCCCAAAGCTAAGGGGAAACGGTCTGTCCCCGGTTCCGTTGCCTTTGTTCCTCCTGTGGTCGGTTTAATTATGGGAGGGGAAATCGTAAAGGATTTACTACAGTAGTTCAGGGATTTAACGGAAGGTAGAGCATTATATTTTAGTTGAAACCGGAAAATCTTATGGCTTTTGGACTTATGATTTATCCGTTTAAAGACGAAAATCTTTAGATAGGATAAAGGAGTGGAAGGATGTCACTGAGAAAACCCAAGGATAAGGAACTGGAAAGCTATATAGAGAACCATATCGAAGAAGCCATTGAAAAAGAGTGGATTCAGGTGTATTTGCAGACCAATATTCGTGGATTATCAAAGCGTGTCTGCGGAGCGGAAGCTCTATCCCGTTGGATAGATCCGGTATATGGGATGATTTCTCCGGGGGAATTTATTCCGGTACTGGAGAAAAAAAGAAAAATACAACTTCTGGACCGATATGTAATGGAAACTATATGTCGGGAGCTTGGAGAAAGAAGAAGGCGAGGACAGTTTATCGTACCGATTTCGATGAACTTTTCCCGTCTGGATTTTGATGTGCCCATACTTCTTCAAAAGATGGAAGAAATCATGGAGAAGAATTCCTTGCCGAGAAACTATGTTCATATTGAAATTACGGAAAGTGCCGTAATGGAAAATGAAGCCTATATGAAGGATACGGTAAGAGAATTGCATACTCTGGGCTATAAAGTATGGATGGATGATTTCGGCTCAGGATATTCTTCTTTAAATCTTTTAAAAGAGTTTGAATTTGATACCTTCAAGATTGATATGCGTTTCCTCAGTGATATGGGGAAAAAGTCTCTTATTATCATTTCCTCCATTTTGTATATGGCGAAGGAAATCGGGATTCATACGGTAGCGGAAGGTGTGGAAACGGAAGAGCAATATCGTTTTTTGAAGGTGGCAGGTTGCGAAAGAATGCAGGGCTATTATTTTGCCAGACCTGAACCCATGAAGGAGTGGTTTGTTCACACAAAAGAAAGCTGTGAAATGGAAACGGAAGAGGATTGTTATCTGTACGATGAAATCGGCTTTGTCAATATCATCAGTCCCGTTCCCTTTGACTTGGAGCGCTCCGATTCTTCTCCCAGCATTCACGGCTTTGAAACAGGTCAGCCGGTGGCGGTTATGTCGGAGATGGATGGGGTATTAAAACACTTGAATTTTACCAAGCCATATCGAAAGAATCTTTTGGAGCTGGGGTATGAGGGAACGCATCAATTTCAAGATTTGTTAAATGACAGATCCATTCTATTTACGGATAAAATGCGGGATATTATGGATTTAGCAAGGAAATCCGGAAGAATTGAAGCCATGGATTTTTTGTCCGGGGGTATGCATTGTCAATTTCAGAGTAGATTGGTAGCCAGCAAAGGAAATAAAAATATCTTCTTGGTGCGCTTGGATATTCTGTCTAATATCAGAAGATTTCAAAAGAATAAGGAGTTTCAGGAGGCCTTAAGCCCGCTGTATACCGTCTATGATATGGTTTTTGTTTTTGACTTAAAGGAGAATTTGTTAAATCCGGTTTATGTCAATGAAATCTATGAAGGGGTTCATGAGAGCAGCAATCTTCGGGGAGAAATTGAAAAGTTTGTGGAAAATAAAGTCTATCCGAAGGATAAGGAAGCCTGCTGGCAGTTCTTGAATCCTGACACCATGGCGAAAAGAGTGGAAAGTGCGGAGAAGGACTTTATTTTGGCGTATTTTAGGAGCAAGAATCGTAAGAACGAATATGTATGGAAGCGTTTCGTCTTAATTCGTTCTCATGAGCGCTCAAAGCAGGATAGGGTGATTTTCGGTATTCATACCTTGAATATGGATAAGGTATCTATGATGCATAAAGAAGACCAACAAATCATTCAAGAAGAGGATTTTTTTGATCGCTAGAAATCTTTGTATGGGTGTAGAGTATTATGTTTAAGTTCGGAGTAGTACCAATTTAGATATAGGGGAACAGAGTAGGGGAAAGTTTTAAGAAAGGATAAAGAATGAGTGACAGGGCAGATTCATGGTTAAATCTGGATTATGACACCATTACGTTACGACTTAAAGAATTAGCATCCGCATTTCATGCCGTCAGTATTGTTAACCCGCGGAACAAAAAGGTGGTAAAGCTTTACCCAAACCGCGTAGAGGAACTACATTCGGTTTGTGATGCACGATGGAATCGAAGAGGAGATTGTAGATTTTGTATTGTTGCTAAAGCCATGTCTACCAAGGGCCGGGCAGAGAAGTTTGAATTTATTGATGATGATATCTATTTTGTGATTGCTCAATATACGGAAATTGAAGGAGTGCCTTATGTTATTGAAATGGTGTCTTCCATGGAAGAATCTGCTTTAATGGGGGTTTCCGGAACCGGTGGAGTGATTGAAAAGATAGCTCATTTGGATATGGCAATCTATGCCGATAGTCTTACCAAGGCCTGGAATAGAAGATTTTATGATGAAAAGGTACAGGAAAAGCAGTATCAAGCTCTGGCCATGATTGATATTGATCATTTTAAAGATATAAATGACGGCTATGGTCACGTAGTGGGGGATTTGGCTTTGAGATCTTCCGCGGATTTGATTCAATCTTGTGTTCGAAGCTCGGACCAACTGATTCGCTATGGGGGAGATGAATTCATTCTTTGCTTTTCCAAAATCACAGAGGAGGCTTTCCGCAGAAAGCTTCAGCGTATCCGTAAAAAGGTGGAGCAGCTATGCTTCAAAGAATACCCGGATTTGCATATTACCTTAAGTATTGGGGGCTATTATGAACAGTCCATCGTACGGAATCTTATGCCACTAGCGGATCGGATGTTATACACGGCAAAGGAACAGAGAAATACCGTTAAAATCGGAAAAACGGTTGTGCTGGAATAAAATACTTATTCTTTACGAAAAAAATGTCGAAAAAGTATTGTTCAAAAAGTAAAAAGGAAAAGTAGAGAAGGAGAAACAATGGAGAATTTGATGGACAAAAGGAAAGTACTGTTTTTATTTCTGCCGTTACTTGTATTATTTGTTTATGACCGCATTGGAGATGTTGTAATCTTCATTATTCATAAAGCATTTGGCTTATTTGCCGTAAGTGAGTCATTTATCGATACCAGTGCCAGCTTTATCGATGCAACCACAGCGGTGGTTTTATCGGTAATCTGTTACCTGTTTTATCGAAAGGTCTTTCCAAGAAAACAGGCAGAAGTAAGTTTACCGCTTTGGCAAAATATCCTCTTTGCCATTGTTATTGGATTTGGTGTAGGAGGATTGGCAACCATCTGGTTGAATTTTGCAGAGTTTGTGGGAAATAATATCTCCTTTTTAGGAAAAGAATCAGAGGCTTTTTCCACACTTTACGATGATTTGGATCAGGGACCCTTTATCTGGACTTTCTTAGCCATCGTGGTTGTGGGACCGCTGGTAGAAGAGATTTTATTCCGTGGAATTATTTTTAGCAGCTTTGAAGAGGTAACAGATATTCTTTGGTTCCCTGCCGTGCTTTCCGGTGTGATGTTCGGCGTATGGCACGGAAGCTTTATTCAGGCAGTGTATACCGCTATGACCGGTATAGCCCTCGGTTATTTCATGAAGAAAAGCAGATCCTTGTTTTTCACAGTACTGGCTCATGGCGTAAACAATTTAAGTGGAACCCTGCCTCCATTTTTAGATACAGATTTAATCAATGGATTTATTAATGTAATGTCTTATCTTTGCATTATCCCGATGTTTTGCATTTTTGCTTATTTTCACTTCCAGGGAAAGAAAGAAGCAGAATTAGATAATCCAGAGCTGTATACAGAAGAAGAGCCAGCTCCAGTAGAATAACAAAGGGAAGATAATGGAATAGAAAACCGGAGCCCTTGAAATAGAATAGAGCTAAAGGAAGGAAGAGCATAAGGAAGATGCCCAGCAGCATTTTCTTTCTGCCTTCCTTTTTTCTTTTCTTTTGTTCACGGTCTGCAAGGGAAGAAACAGGGGAAGAAACAGGAGAAGAAACAGGGGGAGAAACAGGGGGAGAAACAGGAGAAGCAATAGAAGAAGGCAAGTGAAGAAATGCCAGGAAGCCCTTTTTCTTCGGAATGGTATTTGCTGCATCCGTATAGGAATGCTCTTCCTGAAAATGATTGGAATCTACAGCGGATTGTGTAGTAAACTCAGGCGTTTCCTGCTCCTGTTTTTGGAAGGAAGAGGTGGAGCATTGGCATAAATCCAATTCCGTATAATTCTTTTCGGAATCTTCAGGGAATTGAGCAGTTGTTGTTTTTTCACCTAGAGGCTTAGGGAAGACTCGGGACGATGCTTTTTCACCGGAAAAAGCTTGGGAAGACGGGTGGGGACTTTTCTGAATGGTATTGGAGAGACTTATTGCCTCTTCTTCCGATTTTGGAACAAGCTGCTTCCGCTCTTGAATATGAAGGATTTGCAGGATGCGGGATAATTGCAAACCGCCGTGTTTTTGCTCTTGATACAGTAAAAAAGCCGCCAATACTACAGCTTCCTCTTCTTCATCAATATTTTCCAATACCTGCTCCAAAAGGGCAGACAAGCCTTCCTCCGGATATTCTTCTTTGAAGGGAATAAGAGGAAAGAGAAAATGCTGATTTTCCACATCATAAAAAATTTCTTCCCAGTCAATAGATAGGAGAGAAGGAGAGAGAAGATATTCCTCCATATTTCGTAGGGCATTCTGTAGAGAGGAAAAAAGTGCACTAAGGTGCTGCAGTCGTATTTTCCTTTGAGAAAAATACAAGCAGGCTCTTTGATAGGGAGAGAAATCATACTGTAAGAAATTCTCTCCTTCTTCCTCCAGCAGGCGAAAGGATAAGGTTCCCGGAATTTGGCATTGCCGAAGAATTTTTTGCTCATGATTTTCCTCTTGAGGAACGCTATGAAGATACATAAAGCTGTGTTGAAAGTCATTTTTAAATTGAGGACTGTAGTTTGACATGGATGTTCCTTTCTCTATCTGCGCTTTTATGGGAATCTATTTAGGAGCACTTGTGAATTAAAGGCTATGGGATTTCTTGATTTTCTGTCTTTTCCGGATTGTTATTGGCATCCTGCCCTTCTTCCTTTCCTTCTGCTTGAGAGCTTTCGCCTTTTTTTCGTATGAGTAAATCCTCAGCAACGGAAAAGAAGCGAGTATAGAGCTCTACCTTAAAATAGTCCTTGGGTTTTTCCAGACTATGGCTTTCTACTTCTTCGTGATAGGCTGATTGTGCTTTCTCCCGTATACGTTCATGCAGTTGGATATTTTCTTGTAAAAGGATTACCAGGCATAAAAAACAAATACCTAAGAGAACAGTGGTTTCAATGGTATGCATAGGGATTCCTTTCTAGTGTATGTATTATCAATTATTTCGAAGCACAGATTATCCTTTTCCCTTTTGTTTAGAAAAAGGAAATACCAAGCAAATACAGTACTCCGGGGAGAAAACAGGGAAGGAAGGGAAAACGGCAGTTTTTAGGATTTTTCTTTTTCAGCTTGCAGGAACAAAACAAAAACATGGATACTATGGTGGAGCAAGAGAAGGCGGTAATAATCAAAAAGAAGAAATGATAAGCATTACAATAAAAAGAGGAAAGCAGAATAAATAAACTATCCCCGTAGCCTATGGCTTCTCTGCTCCACTTGGAAAGGAGAAGAAGAAAAAAAGCAAAAAGAGTAGGGAGAAGGATCAAGGGGAATTCCTCCATGGATAAGGAAGAAAAGAAAGCATAATAAATCTTCCTAAAGAAAATGCTATGGATGAGCAGGATTCCCCCAAATAGCAAAAAAATCATAGAGGGTATTCTTCGCTTTCGACAGTCAAAAAATAGGGTGAAAGCAAAGAACAGGAGAAAAAGAATTCCTTTGCTGATAGTAAAATACTGTGGTTCCGCCATACTCTTTCCTCCTGTTTCTGTACAAGTTTTTCGATTTATTTAAGTCTTATTTACCGCATCTGGGACAGGGATGTCTGCCCTCCGCCAAAGCCTGCTTGAGCGGAATCTTATGGACACTGGAACGCATGGCCGGGCAGTCGGTGCTGCTGTGATATCGCCTTCCGGCTTCGGTGTAGTACACCACAGGACTGTTTGGATCCGGGTGGCAGGCTTTGCAGGGACAGAATTTTCCACCGTATTTTGCATTTGTACCATCGATTCTTCTGGCGCTGCAGCTTAGAAAGTCATTGGAAATGTAAGTGCAATCCGAAGACAGATGATAGACCTTGGAAGGCCCGTCTATCACGTAAACCATTTCCTCCTCATTCTCTTCTTCTGCATTTTCTTCTTTTTCCCAACGGGCACCCTTGGCACCAACCCAGGCTCTTCTATGGGCAACGATTTCCTGTCTCATGTTCTTCTTTTGTAGAAGTCCGAAGGGTATGGGTTCGTCGTACTGTAAGTTCAGATAAATATCTTCTTCGGTAATATGGGAGCGAAAGCTTTGAATGTTTTCCATTCCCTCCGTGGGAATAGTATTCGGGAGAAGGATGTCTTCCAGCGCGGTTTCCGAAATTTCCAGAATCTGATCGATGTGCTCTATATCCGCGATATCTGTTTTTTTCAATCCATAGTGTTCCAGATATTTGGCCATACAAAGGATTCTGGCGTTCTTCTCCATTTCTCGGCTGATGCGGATTTCCCGGTTCAAGATAAAAAGGGGAGTCATCAGAATGATGATGGCAAAAAGAAAAAGGCTTAAGGAAAAGGCTGCTTCTATCGTCAGGGAGGCAAGCAGATTCTTTTGAAAGGCAGAGGAGAATAAAGCCTCCGCTTTGTCCACTTTTTTTCTACACAGTCTTGGTTTTCGAAAGGAAAGAAAATTGCTTTGGCCTCTCATAAATACTCCTCTTGCTATTTTTTATAGGAAAACGGCTCTATAGCTCTTTTAGAACCATAGCTTGTTTAGAACCATTGCTGCTTTCATGATATTCGGTATTGGAATCTTAGTGGCTGAGATTTTTGTATTTATAGTCGGAATGAAGGGTGAATTGGTAGTGTTCTTCCGGGCGAAGCCCCAGACTTTCCAAAAATCCTTTATGGTATAGGCTGTGCTTAGACTTAATTCCGGCGTCTGTGGAAAGAAAATATAGGCAATGCTCTAATTGAAATTGGCTTTCCTTTTCTGATACGGTGCTTTGGATATTCTTCTCCATGCAATACAGCATTCTGTCATTGACTTTGCTTTGGGACAAACAGCCGGAGGCAAAGAGAAAGGCTCTGCAATAATCTTGATAGGATAGTCCGTGCTTTCCCTGATTTTCGTCGCCACCTTCTTCATTTATGTTGAAAGTAAGCAGATGAGATAAAGAGAGCCGCCAGCTTTCTTCACTATGCATAAGCGGAACCCGTTTATCATCCAAAAGCTGTCTGACATCGATTAGAGATTGGGCAAAGGCCCAAATACCGATGACGAAGAGGGTAAAAACCTCTATCACGATGGGGTTTAAAGTAACGGCAAGAAAGGCTGTAACAAAGGCTTTGGCTTCTTCCCGCATCTCCGGACTTTTCATTATATAGATAAAGTTCATAGCTTCTCGGAAAGCTAGAAGAGACAGGACCTGTGCCGAAAGGTTTGCATAGTCGCTCTTTTTCTGGTGGATAAGATATTCCACCTCCATGCCGTTTGCTCCGCTATAGGGAATGGATTTATCGTCATCCTTTTTATGATAGGAATGGAAGTACCGTAAAGAGTATTCTCCCAAAAGCCCCACCTGTAAGGGATTGGCCTTGGAGTTTGTAGAAAATCCGGGAGGTACTGCGTATTTTTCATCATCACTTGGACAGGGTACTCCCTCGGGAAGGAGATATTCCAAGAGCTTTTTCTTACCCAGATTTCTAAGGTTTTCCAAGGCTTTTCTATTTTGCTTGTTAATTTTTGTGACCTGTCCGTTGTAGGCCGGAAGGGAAAAGCTGTTCCATTCTGCTTCTGCGGAATGATAAAAGTCTTGAATTTCTTGGGATAAGTCTTCTTCATCATCGTCCTCCTCGTCTTCATTTTCCCTTCTTGCTTCTCGTTCTTCCTCCAACCATTCCTCAAAGTCTTTTACTTCTTGCTTCACCGTTTCTGCCTGTGCTTTTAAGTTGTCACACTTTGGCGGAAGAGCTTCAATGTTTTGCCTTATGCTGCCCTCCGCATCCAAATATTGGTCGTAGCTGCTTAATTCAGCCTCTATAGCGGCAATGCCGTCTTCTTCCAAATTTGGCTTTTCTTCTTCAAAGTGTTGCCGCAACTGGGCTACTTTTTCCCGAAGGGAATCGGCAGTGGATTGGTACTTTGGCACAGTTTGCTGAATTCTTTCCAGTCCGGCTGTAAAGCCGGCACAGGAAGAATAAAAAGCTCCCGGATTGTGGGCAGAAAGTGCTTTTGCGCCGTTCTTATGCTGTGTTGCACAAGCTTTGCACTCCATATCGATGGTCTCAATCAGTCCTTCCAAGGCTTCAATATCTCGATGGCTTAGGGAATATTTTTTTTGTAATTCTTCTATACTTTTGGATTCTTTTTCTTTCTTTTGAAAATCCTCCAGAGTAGCAAGGGCTTCCGTGTCTTCTTTCTTCTCTCCTAAAAATTCTATGGCATCCTTTGCCAGAAGTGCCGGCATGTATTCCAGCACTTCTTCTTCAAAATAATGGTCTTCGCAAAGGATTCCCCGATTGGGAAAAAGAAAGTCTTCCTTCTCCACCTTGCATGGAAAGAGATCCTTGGCTTCTGTATAAAGGGAGGTGAAGCCCTCCAGTTCTTCTTGCAGCAGCTTATCATCTCGATATTCCAGGGCATATATACGGTAGTTTTCCCAAAGAGGCCTATGAAATTCCGAAAAAAGGGATTCCATGGCACTGTTTAAGGCGGTTTGCATATAGAGCTTTTGGGAAATTGTTCTGGCGGATTCCGCAATGGTAAGCACCAGTGCAGCTACCAGAACAAAGATTAGGGAAAGAAATACCGTAATCGATGCGGAGAATTGTTTTTTCGCCATAAACTCTTCCTTTCCAAAAAGGGGAAGTATCAAGAAAGCACTTTAAATACCCTTACTTTGATCTTCGATTTTTTTCATAATCTCTTCCAGCACTTTAACAATTTTTGCTTTGAAGATAATAACTAAGCCGATTAAGACCACCATAATGAGAACCAACTCAATGGTGCCGATGGCCTCATCACCATTCAGCAAATCCCTTCGTTTTTTCCTGCATTGTTCTATTCTGGAAAAAAGCCAGGCGTCCACTGCATAATGGGCATCTTCTAATGCGTATTTGTACATCGTAACCTCCTTTTGTGTGCGGCATGATTGCCGAGTGAATGTATGGGCAAAGAGAATGCTTGCTGTTTTCCAAGAACTCTCTTCGTCTTTTTAGTGTAGGGATTGCATGGCCGGATACAGAATCATCAGCATAATGACAAAGAGCTGTAATATTAAAGGAAGCAGAAGCTTGGTTCCGGCTTCCTCTCCCAGACGCTTTGCCATATGTTTTCGTACGGAAAAAGCTTCCTCCATTTCTATATGGAGCTGACGGGAAAGATCCTTGCTACCATTTTTCCTGTTTTGTTCTATGAGACTGATGAGCTTGCCATAGGGCTTTAAAGCAATTCTTTTCGAAAAATTCAGATAGGCCTCTCCCTCCCCCACATTGCTTGCCAGCTGGTTTAAGAGGGTATTTAACTCCTCATATAAGGGGTGGGATTCCTGATGACAATTTTTCACCAGATAGTTGTAGTGCTTGGCTATTTCCGAAAAGCTGTTCCGTATGGCCAGGCCTGCTCCAAGATAAACTACTAACTTGGAAACCAATTCTGCATAATCCAGGGTAAGGGAGGACAGTCTGGATTTTTGACGGGTTTTCTGTTGCTCTAAAGCTTGCAGAGGGAGAAGAAAGCAGGCAAAAAGACCTAGAAGCGGAATCAAAAGATAGCGAAAATTCTTTTTTTCGGAAAAATGAATGTGATGCCCCATAATTTCCTTAGGCAAAAGCAGTTTGTCCGTGGAACGGGTATGCTCATTGCTGTACTGTAATGTATTTTGAAGGGCCATTTCCAAGGCTTCGGTTTCACTTAGCTTTAAGGGCAAAATACGAAGGGAATAGGAGTAGGTGGGTGAGTTGTAGGTGATTTCATTATTTTCGTTAAAGAAACTGCTGATTTCATCCCCTTCCACTTCCTCTTCAGGATGAATATTGGCGCTGAGAACTACTTCCAATGTTCCTGTAAGAATCTGGTCTTTTTCCAGATATTCATGATGGATTTGCCCTGAGTCTTCTAAAATATCTCTATACTTTGTGTAGCTTTTATTGCTATCTTGAAGGGGCGCTTCCTTCTGATTAGTCCATAAGCTTTCCGGACGAAAACTCCAGGTAGCTTTGATGTTTTCCGGATTAAAGATTTTTTTGAGCTGTATATTTCCGGAGATGCCGTCAAAGCTGTCTTCCTCGCTTAGAATTAAGCTTTCCATTTTGCCTTGCAGCTTCGCAAAAGCTTTATCTGCTTCTTCCTTACTGTAGAGCCTTGGAGATACCGTGACATAAATTTCTTCCTTCTTCTTTCCTGAAATTCCCGTAACATTGAGGGGGATTTTTTTCTCTACTCCGCCTATAGGCTCTCTTTGGATTTGATTTCCGGGAAGGAGGAATTGCTGCTCTGTTCCCTGCATGAAGAGGAGTGCAGCAAGAAGAAGGGAGACAATCAGAATAAGAATTTGCTTTTTCAGTAGTTCTGTTTTAGAGCCCGGAATACGAAACCATAATTTTTTGAGTTCTTGCTTTATAGTGTAGGGGTTCATAGATAGTCCTTTTTTGGTGACACCCGGAAAAGGGAGACATGATAGAAATACTAGATGTGAAAGAAACAACTGACACGAAGAAATGCCGAAGACGGGAGAAAAGTCTGGAATGACGGATACGAGGGAAATGCCGGAGACGGCAGAAATGTCAGTGGCAATAGATGCCATCTGATAAGCCTTATACGGGGATGGCAATAATCTTTTGGGAGAGGTAAATGGCCAGAAGATATATACAGAGACAGAAGCTCATTACCACTCTTCCCATAAGACTGGAATAAAGAATCCGGAAAAATTCGGGAGAGCTGGCATTGAGATAAAAAATCATAAAGAAGGGTACACCGTTCATTATCTTTTGCTCGAATCGTCTGGAAGCATTGAGAGTGATAATTTCTTCGGTAATGGTCAGTTTATCCCGAATAATCGTACTGCTTTGCTGAATAATCTGAATCAGATCTCCTCCGGAGCGCTTTGCTACCAAGAAGATTTCCGAGAAATTATGGATATCATCAACACCGGAACGAAGAGCAAATTGGGAAAGAGCTTCTTCCAAAGGGCGATTCATGGAAAGGGAGCGTTTGATTTGCTTCAGCTCCTCTACCATATAGCACTTCTTCCCCAAAAGATTTTCCAGATCCGGGATGCAGGCGAATAGAGCATTTTCCAAAGAATATCCGGCACTCAGATAGGCACTGAGGATGGAAAGCATTTCTTTAAATTGGGAAACCAATACCTCCTGTCGCTTTTTTCTTAATTTATCTCTTTGGAGAAAAGGATAGAAAAAACTGAAAGGAAGCAGAAGTAAAAAGAAGAGAATATGCTGATAAAAGGCATAGGAGAAGAGGAGAATGAGCAATAGGAACTTGACCCATAGGAAGAGGTATTCCGGAAGATAAATGATGTACTCCCTATAATCGACTACGGAGTTTGTCTTCGTTATGGAGATCCGACAGCTTTTCAAGAATTTTGCCATTGTATTGATATAATTTTTTGAGTTTAACTTCTCCATTTTCAATCCCCATTACTTCCGATATTTCCAAAACACGCCGTTTGTGATCCTTGGTTCTCCCAAGATGAACCATAATTTCAATGGCGGAGGCAATCATGTTTCTAATGGATGGGAGAGGAAGGTCCGCCCCCTGCAACACCATGGTTTCCATTCGCTTTAACATATCTGTAGAGGAATTGGCGTGACCGGTGGAAATGCTGCCGTCGTGACCGGTGTTCATGGCGTTTAACATATCCAGACATTCCTTTCCTCTAACCTCTCCAACGATAATGCGGTTCGGGCTCATTCTGAGGGAGGCTTTAATTAAATCGGAGATACTGACGGCGCCTTCTCCCTCTGCATTGGCGTTTCTGGTTTCTAAAGAAACCAAGTTTTCCACGGATTGAATCTGTAGTTCCGCGCTATCTTCGATGGTAATAATTCGCTCCTCCTTAGGGATGTACTGAGAAAGTGCGTTTAAGAAAGTGGTCTTTCCACTGTTGGTACCGCCGGAAATGAAAATGTTATAAGAGGAACGAACCAGAGACTGCAGAAAATGACTTGCTTCCTCCGTGAGACTTTCCAGTTGAATTAACTTTTTCATGGTGATAGGCTCCGGAAATTTTCGTATTGTGACCGTAGGTCCCTTTAGTGCAATGGGGGGAAGCACCACATGAACACGGGAGCCGTCTTCTAAGCGGGCATCTACAATGGGACTTTTGGTATTTACTGCACGATTGATTCGGGAAACAATCTGTTGAATCAAATCCGCAAGCTGTTCTTCACTTTGAAAGGAGCCCTGCCAGCGCTCCATTCGCCCCTTTCTTTCCACAAAAATTTCTTTTGGACTGTTTATCATGATTTCACTGACCGTACCGTCATCCAATAGTTCGGAAAGTAGATCCAGCCTTCGAAAGCTGTCAAAAACCGCGCTTCTTAAGTAGAGTTTTTCCCGTAAAGCCAGATCCTTTCGGCTTAAAAGGGCGGAGTCGATTTCCTGATACAAATGGCTGTCACTGACTTGTTTTTCTTCCAAATCCAGCAAAAGCTCTTTTTTGATTTCTTGTTTTACCTGATCCAGGGCCAGCACTTTAAGCTCCTTTCCGATTCATATTTCGATTCCCATAGCGATTCTTGTATCTCTTCTTGTATCTATTCTCATTTCTAATTTTATTTTTATTTCTATCTCTAGTTTTATTTCTATTGTTGTTTCTATCTCTATCTCGATCTCTATTTCTATTTCTATCTTCCAAATGCTTATAAAGCCATTTTTCGGTATTGCTCCGCTTCTACCTGCTCCTCTTCATAGACCTGTCGTAATAAAAGCTCCCGGCAGTATTGTTCCAAGGCGGGGAAGGAGGCGCTTTCTTCTGTCAGAGTGGGGAGATTGCATTGGATGAATTTTTCCGCTACGCCTTCTCCTGCATTTTTCTCCAAGTATTGTTGAAGAACGGAAAGCTTAGTCTTGCTTTTTCGGTCTTCCAAAACCGGAAGAAAGACTTTTCTGGCTAAAGTGAAACATTCCAGATAACGACTCATACTGCTGTCGGTATCTACAACCAAGGCATCGGCCCCCCCTTCTTCCGCAATTTTTTCCAAGAAAAGAGAAAGGTCTCTTTGAGAGACACTGCTGATATCCTCAGGACTTCGAACCGGATGGATGGTGACATAGTTATCCTTGGCATAGGAAAGGGCTCGCAAAATCATCGGAGTCAGATGATTTTCCTTAAAGTGATACAGGGCTTCCGTTAAACATTCCTTCTCCTTTTCTTGATCCTTTGGAGAAAAGGCGGACTCTTCCAGACTGAGATAGAGCGTCTTTCTATTCTTCCCCAGTTCCTTAGCCAAGGCTTTGGAAAATGTGGTTTTTCCCAAACGACCAAGGGGGCTGTAAACCAGAAATACATCCGCACGATGCTGGCCTCCTTCCGCTAAAAGCTCCAACTCTCCGTACTGCACCAGAATTTCTCGCATAATTTGGTCTCCGGACTGGTATTTATAGATACAATTCTCCTTCCGTTGCTTTGTAAGCAGATTTTCTTCGGAAAGATAAAGGGTTTTGTGGGACTTGGGAGAAAAATGGAGGTTTTTCGCATTTTTTTCGGAGAGAAGCAGAAGATCCACTTCCTTTTTCTTGGAGAAGCTTTCCAGGCTTTCTTTGTTAAGAATCGGATAGATTTGGAAGGGGAGCTTGGTGTTTTGCCGAAGGTAAAGGCTAAGGCGCTTGCAATACAGGGCATCTTCATCGTAGATGGCAAGAATTTTTTCCATGACGAATATCCTTTCTGTGGGAATTAAGAATTTATCCTTTCATCAGCATAATCGGGGTGTAGCCGAGAAAGAGAGAAAAAGCATAGGGAATGTCTTCTATGTGACAAATGAAAAATAGAAGGAAAGAGAAAAGGGATGCCAGGAGGAGAAGGGGAAGACTTTCTTCCAAGGGTAAAAGGGGGATAAGAAGGGAGCATAGTTTCCAGTCTGCTCCTCCGGCGGCGGTGAAATAAAAGAGGGGATAGCTTACAAAAAGACTTAGAATCCAGTAGATAAGGGTAATAAGGGATTTTTTCAGATCTGCGGCTTCAAAGGGGAAAGCAAGAAGGAAGAAAAAGAATGAGGGAAAAAGTATAAAATAGACTTTGGGGATTTTCCGTTCTTGTAAATCTTTGATGGCTGCATAGAGTAGAAAAAGATAAAGAAAATGATGTTTGAGATAAGGCATATCCACCTCCTGAAAAGGATTATAGCGGTAGCCTTAGGAATCTCCTATACTCCACATTCGGATAATATTCACTTACGGATAATATCCGAATGTGGAGTATATAGGGGAAAGTGTAAGGATATCAGCTTATTCGCTGCCCTGAGAAAAGAAAAAGTCATAATGAGAGAAAAAAAGACAGTCTTTGTGTAAAACGAATAAGTTTTGACGGAAAATTTAGTAATTATTTTGCGCTGAAAACAGCTATCATATAAGTTTAGACATAAAACCCAAGGGGACTTTTTAAAGAGGGTGTCAACAGGAATTTATCAAAGTAGCTTTTCAAAGATACTTTCCAAAGAAGCTTTAAAGAGATTAGGAGGATGACCGTTATGCTACAGATTCGAAAAGCAAATCCGGAAGATTTACGGCAGATTATGCCTTTATACGAAAAGGCCAGAGAATTTATGGAGAAAAACGGGAATCCTACGCAGTGGGGAAAGAATAATCCTCCGGAGGATTTGATTCGAAAGGATATCGAAGAGGGCTATCTCTATGTAGGAGAGGCGGAGGAGATTGCGCTGGTCTTTCATTTTCATGTGGGAGAAGAGCCCAATTATAAAGAAATCTATGAAGGAGCTTGGCATAGGAATGAAGCCTATGGTGTCATTCATCGGGTGGTATCCTCCGGAAAAATTCCCGGTCTTGCCCAGTTATGCTTTCAGTTTTGTAAGGAACAGCATCCCTACCTTAGGATTGATACCCATGAGAATAATCAGGTCATGCAAAGGGCCATTCAGCGTTTCGGATTTCAATATTGTGGAGAGGTTATCGTAGGAGATGGAACCAAGCGTTTAGCCTACGACTATTTTACGTAAAGATTTCAAATTTTCTAAAAGGAATTCTAAAGGAATTCCCGCGGGTAAATCCCGTTGTGGAACCTAGTTTGAGAATTAACTCTTCAAATCTTCAAAACTTTTTTGAATTTTTACTGCCCCCGTATTGACAAGCAGAGGAACATTCTGTATTATCGTACTGTTGCAAAACAATGCGACGTTTTCAGGGAAACTTGAAACGCCGGCGTGGCGGAATAGGTAGACGCACAGGACTTAAAATCCTGCGGGACAAAAATCCCATACCGGTTCGACCCCGGTCGCCGGCATTGTGAAGGAATGGCGAGACTGTCTCGCCGTTTTTTTTACAAAAAATCAGGAGATATACCCAAGTGGTTGAAGGGTCCGCACTCGAAATGCGGTAGGTCGGGAAACCGGCGCGAGAGTTCAAATCTCTCTATCTCCGGGATAGGCCGGGAAAGGAAAGCGCGTAGAGAGCATTTTTCTTTCCCGGCTTTTTAAACGTTAGGAGGCAAGAGGATGCAGGAATTCATTTTAGTAGCGGAAAAGTTATTTATCGGCTTTTTTGCTTTGATTTTTGTCATTAACATCTCAGGAAAAGGCAATCTGGCACCCAGTACAGCCTCCGATGCGGTACAAAACTATGTATTGGGCGGTATTATCGGCGGTGTAATTTATAACGACAACATCAAGATTTGGGAATATCTGGCGGTGTTGGCGATTTGGTGCGGTCTGGTTCTGCTTCTTCGCTACGTGAAGATGCACAATGTGAAAATGAAGCAGGTTCTGGACGGTATTGCCCTTCCCGTAGTGGATGAGGGGGCTATTCTCTATGACAACTGTAAAAAGCTGGGGCTTTCCGCCCATGATCTCTCCTTTAAATTACGAACCAATCGGGTATATTCCGTAACGGAGGTGAAAAGGGCTGTTTGTGAGCAGAACGGACAGTTGATTATCGTAAAATACGGAGAGGAAAATCCGAAATTTCCCCTGATTACCGATGGACACCTTCAGAAAAACATTCTGACCATTATCGAAAAAGACAAGGAATGGCTTCAAGAGGAATTGAAAAAGCAGGGCTATCAAAGTATACACGAGGTATATTTGGGAGAATATAATAAAGGAGAGCTTAAGTTATTTCCGTATAAATCATAGAGAATGCTAAAAATAGAAAAAAGCTTCTTTTCCATAATGCAGACTGGTTTAGTCTGCGGGGAGAACAGTTCAGTTCTGTCGGAGGAAAGTGAAGCTTTTTTTTGTGAAGAAAAAATGTTATAGTAAACTAACTTTGTTACAGAAGACATCTGTATTTTTTCTTGTTGAAAAATGGATTTAAAGGCTAAACCGGAGAGCGGTTTTGCTGTTTTTTAGAAAGGAGCAGTTTATGGAATGGAAAATAGAGAAGCATCAGATTCGCTATGAAGAGGCCGGAAAAGTACTGGCGGAAATAACTTTTCCTTATTATATAGAAGAGGAAAAGGTCTATGAGTTTGACCATACCTTTGTGGACCCCTCTCTCCGAGGACAGGGGATTGCAGGAACCTTGGTGGAAAAGGCTATTGCAGAGGTTAAGGGACAGGGCGGAAAAATTCTTCCCACCTGCCCCTATGTAAAGACATGGTTTGCCCGTCACAAAGAGGAAGAGGGGATTTTGTATCGTGAGCACTAAAAAGACATTTCCTCATGCTTCTTTTTCTTTTTTTCGACTTCGCAAGTCCTGTCTTGCCCTTGGCGCTTGCCTTGTCCTCACTGTCTGCCTTCTTCTTAGCGGTTGCGGAAAGAAGAATCGCTACCAGGACCAGTTTATGGATGTCTTTGATACGGTATCTCTGGTCATCGGCTACGAGGGCAATGAAGGGGATTTTCAGAAAAACTTTAAGGCAGTGCATAAGCGCCTGCAGGAGCTCCATCAGCTTTTTGATGTGTATGACGATTATCCCGGAGTACAGAACTTAAAGTATGTAAATGAAAATGCCGGCACTGCTCCGGTAAAGGTGGATCCGGAGATAATGGCCTTACTGAAGTTCGGAAAGGAAATTTATGAAAAGACCGATGGAGAGGTAAATATTGCCTACGGGGCAGTGCTGCGAATCTGGCACGATTACCGGGAGGCAGGCATTGCCAATCCGGAAAATGCAAGTCTTCCGGAGGAAACTGCTCTTTTGGAGGCGTCCAAACATTGTAATATTGAGGATTTAATTTTGGATGAAGAAAACTCCACCGTGTATTTTCAAGATCCTGAGCTTAAGCTGGATGTAGGCGGTATTGCCAAGGGCTGGTCCGTGGAAAGGGCCGCAGAGCTTCTGGAAGAAGCCGGTGCCAAGCATTATTTACTGAATATCGGCGGAAACCTCCGGGCTATCGGAAAAAGAGGAGACGGAAAACGCTGGGTTTGCCCTGTGGAAAATCCCTTTTATGTGGATGGACAGGATGAAGAACAGTTTGCAGTAGCAGGAGAAATTGAAGATACTTCTTTGGTCACCAGCGGAGATTACGAGCGTTTTTATGTAGTGAACGGTAAGCGCTATGCCCATATCGTGGACCCGAGAACAGGGATGCCGGCTGACCGCCACCGTTCCGTAAGCATTTTGACCAAGGATTCCGGCCTTGCGGATGGGCTTTCTACGGCTCTTTTTATTCTGGATGTGGAAGAGGGAAAAGAGCTTCTGAAGAAGATTCAGGATAGCGGAGCGGATGTGGAAGCGATGTGGATTGAGCCGGATGGAACACAGGACTATACGGAGAATTTTTTGAGGAAAATATCGGCTGACAAGTGAAAGAAGTCTTTACAAGACTTCTTTTTTCTATTATACTTATGCGACACGCACGGCAGCGTGGAATTGAATCCGAAAACAAGGATTCGTGACGATAAGAGGTTTTTCTCATGTTTTTGATTTTGTGCAAAAAAAGCGGGATAAATCTTGCTTTCTGCCCGGGGATATGGTATTTTGATACGGCTGTGGCATGATAGCGTTGAAGGAAAAGATTACTATAGAAATGAAAGCAGTAATGTATAAGTTTCTACAGAGAGCTTTCTGGAGCGAATGTCAAGTTTTGAAACTGACGGCAGGTCACTGTACTACAATCTAAGCACCAAGCAGCGGGTGCGGCGTGTGTATTTTCAAAAGATACGCGCGGAAACGTGTACAGTCACCAACTTATCGTCAATAACCCGATAGGAGGCGACTTTTTTTATGGCAAGTCAAGTAATGAGAATCACCCTCAAGGCTTACGAGCATGGCCTTGTGGACGAATCCGCCGCAAAAATCGTAGAGAACTGCAAGAAGACAGGTTCTCAGGTTTCCGGCCCAGTACCTCTTCCGACAAAGAAGGAAGTTGTAACAATTCTTCGTGCGGTGCACAAGTACAAGGATTCTCGCGAGCAGTTTGAGCAGAGAACCCACAAGAGATTGATTGATGTCATCAATCCTAACCAGAAGACCATGGACAGCTTGCAGAGATTGGAGATGCCCGCAGGTGTTTTCGTAGACATCAAGATGAAAAACAAATAATTCTAGTATGAACCGATTACGGTTCCGCTGTAGAAAGGAGAACAGATGAAGAAAGCTATTTTGGCAACAAAAGTA
>ERZ773197.103-NODE-103-length-67779-cov-8.985426_pt1 | contig 67779 bp, 78 predicted proteins | sample MGYA00580999_ERZ773197 | MGnify/ENA primary metagenome ERZ773197 (study PRJEB29015, sample SAMEA2738166) | human oral metagenome | biome: human oral; feature: human-associated habitat; material: saliva | place: China | collected 2185 ...
CTGGTTTAGCAGGTTCTACTGGTTTAGCAGGTTCTACTGGTTTAGCAGGTTCTACTGGTTTAGCAGGTTCTACAGGTTTAGCAGGTTCTACTGGTTTAGTAGGTTCTACTGGTTTAGTAGGTTCTACTGGTTTAGCAGGTTCTACTGGTTTAGTAGGCTCTACTGGTTTAGTAGGCTCTACTGGTTTAGTAGGCTCTACTGGTTTTGTGCTTGCTTTGATAAGTGCCAATTCCGTTTGCGCTTTATCGTAAGCCTTTTGAGCGACTGTGAGGTCTTGACGTGCGTTAATGAGGTGCGTTTTGGCACGTTCAAGGTGGTCTTGCATCATGCTAAGGCTGTATTTAGCGTTTTGAAGGTTTTGTTCCAATTCTGGACGTTTTGCTTTAGCGGTTTCAAGAGCAACTTTAGCGTCAGAAAGGGCCTTGTGAGCGTCTTTGGCTTTAGCGACAGCCTTGTCAAAGGCTTCTTTAGCGTCACGTGCAACGCTGTTTGCAGCTTGTGCTTGGTCGAAAGCTTTTTGAGCAACTTCTTTAGCGTCAAGTGCTTTTGTAAGGTTGTCGTTAGCTGTTGCAAGAATGGTTTTCTTGAGACGAAGGCTGGTTTCGGCTTTTTCGTAAGCTGTTGTAGCATCTGTGACAGTTTGTTGGGCACGTGTGACGGCTACTTTAGCGTCTTCAAGTTCTTGTGTTTTTGTTGTAAGAGTTGCTGACGCGGTTGCAAAAGCTTGGTTAAGTGCTTGACGTTCACCCTTAATTTGGTCTTGGTAGTTGTTGTATTCTTCTTGAAGTTTTTGAATAGCATCACGAGAAACAACGGTTGCTTCAATGTTGTAGACAAAGGTTTCTTTTGGAAGACCGATGATACGTTTACCGTCTTTAAAGACAGCTTTACCATGACCTGTGTCTTTAGTTTTAAGTTTCAACATTTCAAGGTAGCCGTTGCTCATTGTACCATCATCAGCTTTAACAAAGTGAAGAACGTCTTGGTATTCTTTGTAACCTTTACCTTGACCGTCACCATATTTTGCTACTTGTTGAGCGTTAGCAAAAGCGATGTCTCCTTCACTGTAAAGAAGAGATTCCAAGTGCCCAAAGCCATCGTATTTGTTGATGTATTCAGAGGTCCAACCAAGCATCAATTGGTAAGCGTATTGCTTATCTGAGTAAATACCGTTAAAGGTTTCTACTTTTGGATTGATGTTGGTTCCTGCGGCGTCTTCTGCAATAAGGAAGCCTTGTGGAGCGTGAAGGTTTGTTTTGTGACCTGTTTCTTGACGGTCTGCGTTTTCTTTGGCACGTGCTTCCACGTAAGCTTTGGCGCGTGGGTCAGTGACTGCTTTAACACGGTAAGGAATACCATTGATTTGGCGAAGTTCATTGATGTAGTCTACAAGGTAGTTTGTGATAGCGTCAGCGTTTGGTGTGTAGTTAATAGCTGTGAAACCACCATCGTTTTCAACGTGGTCTTTAGGAATATTGAGGGTTGTTTGACGTTCTCCGTCTGCAAGGATGATGCTTGCAACGTCGTTGCGCGTGTCTTTGGTCTCGTTTTCGTAGCTGGTAACAGGGTCAATGGTACGCGTTTCTGTGACAACTTTGGTTTCTTTAGAACGTGCCGCTTCTTTGATTTTAGCGTCGTAGTCTGCCAAGGTTGTTTTGATTTGAGCTTCTTTGTCTTGAATAGCTTGGTTGGCGCCCACAAGAGCGTCTTTAGCAGAGGCTACTTCGTTTGTTTTGATGGTAACATTATCTTGAGCGGTTGCAAGGTCTGTTTCGCTGTTGACGCGTTCGTCATTGGTACGTGTCACAACAGCTTCTTGAGCGTCAACGTCAGCTTGTGCTTTTGCTTGGGCGTCTTGAGCGTCAGAAACGGTTTTGTTAGCGTCAGAAAGAGCGTTTGAAGCGTCAGCGAGGTCTTGACCGCCAGCTTGATTGAGGGCTTCTTTAGCCGTGTCTACGGCTGCGTCAGCAAAGCCTGCTTCAACAGTGGTTGCTTTAACCATGTCGCTAGCTTGAGCGATTTCTTGAGTGTTGGTGCTAAGTTCTTGTTCAGCTTTTGTGACAGCGATTTCTGCACGCGCTGTTGCTTGTTCTGTTGTTGCAAGCGTTTGTTCAGAATTTGTAACAGCTTCCGTAGCGACAGCGAGATCGCTTGACGTAACGGCAACGTTTTGTTCCGCTTGTGCAAGGCTTGTGGTTTGCGTATCTGTGGCTTGGCTAGTGGTTGCGTCTGCGTTTACATCAGGTGTAGTAAGGTCATCAGCGTGAGCGACAGTAACGAGAGCAGATGCGGCAAGAGCGGCACCTGTAAGTGAGAGAGTTTTAAATGTTTTTGATTTTGACATAGTGTTGTTATCCTTTCATGTCTTTATACAAAATTAGTTTATCTAATTAAGAGCGCTCTGTCCAGGGGACAAAGATGTTGACAATTGGAAAAGTTTGATTTTTCCATAACTTAGACCATGGGCTCGGGGGCAAGCGTTAGCGCGACAGCCCGCAAGAAAGGCGTAGCGAGCGTTAGCATCGTTACGCTGTCAGGTTTGTTTATGGAAACGTAATTGTTTTTCCATAACCGAAAACATGGGTTCGGGGGCGAGCGTTAGCGAGACAGCCCGCAAGAAAAACCGATAAGCGTTAGCTTATCGGAAGACCTAAAAAGAAACTAAGTCGTTTGACTTAGTTTCTTTTTATTAGGCTTTATCTTTTTTAAAGATAATGAGATGAGTTGATAGTAAGAAGAGACTAGCTGAAAGAAGAAGGGCACCAAAGGAAGCAAGACGGCTTGTGTGATCACCTGTTTCTGGAAGGGTCTTACGATCGTGTTTAGGAACGTAAGGAAGAGCAGGCGATGGTTTGTTAATTGGACCTTGTTGAGCCAATTTTTCAGGTTTCATCCAATTTGGTTTGTCAATAGATGTGCCATTTGATTTACCAGGTTGAGCTAATTTTTCAGGTTTCATCCAATTTGGTTTGTCAATTGAGACACCGTTTGATTTGTCAGGTTTGTCTGCAGGTTTGTCAGATTTGTCAGATTTGTCTGCAGGTTTGTCTGATGGTTCATCAGCAGGCTTATCAGATGGCTTGTCTGCAGGTTTATCTAATGGCTTGTCTGTAGGTTTGTTTGGTTTAAGGGCCAATTGGGCTTGGGCGTGACCATAGACTTTAGCGGTTTCTTTGGTTTTTGCTTGAGCGTCTTGGTAAGCTTTTTCAGCGTTTTTACGAGCTGTGATAGCTTTTTGGTTAGCTTCTTTTGCCTTAGTGAGACGTGTTTGAGCGTCAGTACGTGCTTGTTTAGCTTTTTCAAGAGCTTTGGTACGGTTAGCTAAGGTTTCTTTAGCCTTTTTGACAGCTTGTGAGGCTTTATTTACAGCTGATTTGGCTTGCGTGAGGTCTGTGTGTTTGGCTTTAGCTTGTGCAAGCTTGTTTTCAGCGTTTTTAAGTTCTTGCGTTGCATAGGTAGCGTCCGCTTTAGCGTCGACAAGACGGGTTCTGGCATCAAGTAGGGTTTTTTGACTGGCTGCAAGGTCTTTTTGACGCGCTTCAAGGGTTTCTTTAGCTGATGCATAGGCTGTTTCTGCTTTTTGAGCGTCTGCTTGAACCGCATTTAGATGACTGGTTGCTTTGTTTAGTGCTTCTTTAGCGTCTGCGAGGTCTTTTTCTGCAATGGCTTTGTAGTCATTAAGACGTTTTTGAGCGTTAGCTTTCTCGCTGGAAGGTTCTGTAATGACTTCGTTAAGGACATAGTTAAAGGTGATGTCTGGTAAGAAGTTGATACGTTTACCATTAAAGTATTGGTAAAGGCGACCGTCAGCACCTCTTTCGTAAGTGACTTTGTTGAGTTCCTTACGATTGACAGTCCCTGAACTTGAGATACCCACGGCTTGACCATTGTCGGTTTCATAGTCTTTCTTTGGTTTGTCTTTTTGAGCATAGCCGTAGGCGAAGTCTTTCTTAGTAAAGAGAAGGGCATTACGGTGACCAAAGGCGATGTAGCCAGGGACGAAGTGTCCAGGTGTATCTTCAGCAAGGTTGGCATAGTCAGAGAACCATTGTGACAATTCCATGTATGCCATTTGTTGATCAGAAAGGACAATATAATCTTGCATATCAAAGTCACTGCGGAAACGGTACATGCTTCCTTTGGCGACTTCGTTGTAGTGCGGACGTTTGATTTTAGAAACGTGGGTGATAAGGTCGCGATCATCATTTTCTTTGGCACGAAGATAAGCGGTTTCTAGAAGATAGGCGTCACCTGCTGTCAAATGACCTTCAATACCATTGATGTCACGCAAACGATTGATGTAGTCAACCATATATTCGGTGATTTTCTTAGCATTAGGCGTGTAAGTGATGATGCCTGTTTGACGAAATTCTGCTTCTTGTTCAGGTGTCAACGTAAGGTCAACGGTTTCTTTACCTGAGTTGACGACAATTTCGTGCTTACCTGTACCGTCGTTACCTTTATCATCAACGGTTTCATAGCTACGCAGGTAATTAAGGGCTTCGACACTTGAGAGGACACGTTTTTCGGTGTGTGAGATGGTAGCAGACGCTTCGTCAACAGCCTTTTGAAGTTTGGCTAGAGATTGGTCAACTTTGTTTTGAGTGTCTGTGAGAGCTGCTTGCGCATCTGCTTGGTCAGCTTTAGCGTCAGCTATCTGGCTACGAGTTTGGGCGAGGGTTTTTTGCGTTTTGTCGTGTTCCATTCGCGCGGTATCAACAGCAGTTTGCGCTTGCGTGGTTGCTTCTTCTGCCTTAGTAACGTCTTGTTCAGCCTGCGTTAGATGTTTTTGTGCAGCTTTATTTTTTTCTTGAGCGTTTGTTACGGCGTTTTCAGCTTGTGTGAGGTCACGGTCAGCATTTGGGTTAGCGCCTGCTTCTTTGTCAAGGTTTGCTTGAGCGTTAGCTAAGGATTGATTAGCATTATCAAGGCCTTTTTGAGCTGTTTCTTGAGCATTTCGTGTGTCTGTAACCAGTTGCCCAGCTTCTTGCGTCGCTTTTGTGGCAAGGGTTACGTCTGTTTGGGCTTTGACTTCTGTTTTTTTAGTTGTGTCAAGCGTTTCTTTGGCTGAGGCTTCATTGGCTTTAGCCGTGTCATAGTCTTTTGAAGCTTGATCAAAGGCTTTTTGAGGATTGCTTGTTTCTGTTTGTGTGGTTTGTGTTGCTATTGTTGGCGCTGTTGTTTCTTCAGCGTGAGTTGTTGTAGCAACACCTGTGGCTATGGTAGCAACACCAAGAACAGAGAGGGTTTTAAGGGTTTTGTGAGACATTCGTTGTGACGTCCTTTCTATGTGTTTGATTACTTTTAGTATAGACTTTTGTTTTGGCTTTTTCAAGTTAAAACTAAGGGGAGTTGAGACTTATAGGTTGTTAATGGGACAGCCCGCAAAAAAGCGTCTAAGGGCGGTTTTGCCCTTAGACGGTGGCTGTCAGCTCATAGGTCTTGTCAACGAGAGCGAAGACTGACCAGCGATTTTTATAGATGCGTTTATGTGTGGTTAGGGTCAGTTTTGAGACGATCGTGCCTTTTCCTTTAACGGTGGTTTTTTGGATGTCATAGTCTCGGTCAAAATCTGAGTTATCTTTTGAAATGATTGTTAAAATGAGTTGATTGTAGTATGTGATTGGCTGTTTTAAGGCTGATGACAGGCGGATGTCTGTTGGCGCATAATGGGTACGCTTAATGTCATAATAGTTGCTATCTGAGTGTTTAACTTGTGTAAGGGTACTATCATCAGCATTTTTGCCATCGTAGATAACTGTTGTTGTCGTTGTTATGGTTGGGTTGTTTAGGCGTAAATCTGTGATAAATGAATTGCTGATTAGAAAGATAGTTGCGATAGCAAGTAGTGGAATGACGATTTTTTCACGGATGGTGTATTTTTCTTTTTTGCCCCATTTATCAATAACATAGACAGCAAGAATGAAAATGACAAGACTTAATATAATATCTAAATAAGTCAATTGTCCTTCGGTTAGGGTGATCATTGGCTTTCCTTTCTAGTCTATCGTAAGGAGATGTTTACGATATTCTTTTGGTGCTTGTTTGAGTTTTTCAAGAAGCATGTTGAACAATTGGTCGGTTGTTTTGAAAGTTGTTTTTTCGACGAAAGAGCTGTTGTCTTCTGTTTCGAAGAGGTGATAAGTGTCATTGATGTAGCCAATACTGAAATAATGGAATTTGCCATTGATAGGGAAATAAAGATTGAGCCAACGATCGGACGTATCAAGAATAGGTGTTATGTTGAGACTAGGACGTTCAAAGAAAACATCGTAAGGTAGAACGTCTTTGTCAAAGTTAATTGTGACGTGGTTTTTGAGTTCATATTTAAAAAATACAGAAGTTAATGCAGTGTCCATAATTAGGATTTCCTTTCTTATATAGCGAGGTCAAAGGTTAATTGGGGTTTGACAGGGTCATAATTAATGAGTTTAAAATCATCGGCTGTGATGTCATAGAAATTGGTATAATCAGGGACATCAAGGATGAGTTGTGGGTTTCGGTCTGATGGGGTGCGTTTAAGTAGTTCCTTGGCTTGTTCAAATTGATTGTCGTAAATATGCAAGTTATTGACGAAATAATAGAAGTTACCAGGTGTCCAACCAAAGTGTTTAGCGATCATGAGTTGTAGAGCCACATATTGCATGGCGTTAATGTGATGGGCAACGAGCATGTCGTTAGAGCGCTGTGTAAGCGTTGCGTCAAGATAAATAGTATCGTTTATTTGTCTAACATCAAACATGACTTGGAAGGCGCAGGGGAGAAGGCCGTCACTCTCTTCAAAGGCTTCATAATCCCAAAGAGAGATGACATTGCGACGGTTCCAAGGGTTTTTTTCTAGTTGTTTGAGCAATTTGCCAATGATGTCGTGTTTTTTCACAATAGCTCCGTAGCGTTCTCCGATAGAGCGGTTGTCCCCATTGTTGGCAGGATAGTTTGGTACTTCCCAAGCGTTCCAATAGTGGACCTTGTATTTATTTTCTAAAAGGTCTAGGCTGTTACTTTGGTCTTGATAGATCCAAAGCATTTCTTTAATAGCACTTTTAATAGGAATAGGACGTAAAGTGGTGATGGGAAAATCACCTTTTGATAAGTCATAGGTGGCAAAACTGCCTGTGATGTATTTAGAGTGCGCTGTTTGACCGTTTTGGTATTTGGGACGGGCCTGTTGTGAGAATACACCTTTGTCTAAAATAGTTTGGATGTTTTCTTTAAAGAGGGTATCTGCTTTTGTCATGAGCTTTCCTTTCCGTAATAGAGGATTGTTTTTGGAAGAGCATAGTCATTATAGATGGTTAGTGTTTCTTCCGTTAAAAGAAAACGTTTTTTGCCTTTGAGGTCATAATAGATAAGGGTTTCGTTACCATTATCATTTACTAATAAGAGGTATTTGACATAAAGCGATGTTTCTGCTGAGATAGGTAGGTCTTCTTTTGTATAACGGTAAATGGTTCCATAAGGGTTGCCTTTGTGGTCATAGAGGGTTAAGGTGTTTCCAAAGTGGGTAAAGGTGACGTTTTTAGGAAGGTTTAGGTCATTGATATAAAGGGGTGTGGGATTATTTATTTTATCAAAATCGTGGGTTTTGATAAGGTTATTGACTTTTTCAATAAGTTTACTCATGGGTTAACCTTTCGTAAGCGTTTTTAGTAGCGTTTGGGTGATAAAGGGGCTGATTAAGAAAGTCTTTGATTTGTTCTTGTAAGGTTTTATGATTAGTTATAAGGTTATCGATGGCTTTAGCATAATCGAAGTAAGAAAAACTGTAATCTTTATCAACAGGAACCAGATAGCCTGTGTGTGGAATATAGTTTTGGTTAGCGATAGGAACATCTAGTCCAATAAGAGGCAAGCCTTGAGAAAGGGCCTCTAGAAGACTGATGGCATAACATTCGGAACGTGAGGTTGAGAGATAACCATTATAGTGCGAAATGGTATCGGTAGTCTTTAGTTGTCCTTTTAGCGTGATGTAGTCTTCCATTTTGGTTTTAGAAATAGCTTCTTGGAGAGCGTATTCTTCAGGGCCTCGACCGTAAATATCTGAATAAATAGGGTCTTGGTTATAGATTTGTCTGTAGGCACTATTATAATAGCCAATGGCATAAATGAGTTCTTCTAAGTTTTTACCTTTTGTTAAGGATGAAATAGTGACAAAGTGTCGAGGGGTGAAGGGTTTGGGGTTACCTGTGAAGCGGTCTGAAAAGTTTGTTTTAGGTGGAATGACGATAAAGTGTTTGTTAGGAAAGTGTTTTTTCAAAGTGTCTTTTTCAGAAGCACTTGTTGTAGCAATGGCATTAAAAGGTAAGTGAAAGAGTTGATGATTAGTTAAATGATCAGTGTCATTAGCTAGAAGACCATCTGTTTGCGCGTGAAGATTAGAATGCAAGACAGCGATGGTTTTGGCTGATTGGCAGGCTTGTAAAAGTTTTTGATTAGGTTTATAGAACCAGTCAAAGAAAACTAGGTCATCGGTTGTCAAGGTGTCGGCTAAGACAAGGGTTAGTAAATCTTCAAAGGTGTTGCAAAGGGTGTTTTTGTAAATATAACGTTTTGGATTTTGAAGAATTGTGAGAATGGGTTCTTCGTCACGATAGATGTGCCAAATGCCATAACTGTGTGTCGCCCATATACCGTTTGATGAGAGGTAATAAGTGGTGTCTGTTGATGATAACGTACAAACGTCCCCTGTGGCTGTGTTTTCAGTTACATAGAAGTCAATGTCTAAGATATTGGCTAATTGTTTAGCATGTGCTTTTGAAACATAAGGCGTTGTTACATTAGCGAGATAGGTGAACAGATTTTGACTATAGCTAAAGAGATTTTGACTATAATCATTATCTAATCGTGGAAGTTTTTTTGATAAATTAAGAATATGATGATTAGGGATGTATTTGTGACGTTCGATTTGTGTGATATCAATGCCATTTTGAATGGTGTTTGTTAAGTTATAGGTAAAACTAAGACTAGTCATGATGATTCCTTTTTTTCTTTTAGTATAACAAAAAAACAGCCAATTGGCTGTTTTTTTACAAGTGGTCAGTACCTTCGCTAACGATAACATCTTCATCGTAGTGATGAATTTGGACGCCATTTTCTACAGTTGTGTTTTTGTAACGAGCATAGGTTTGATATTCGTCTTGAATGTAACCTGTTCCGTCAGTTGTAGGACGACCGTTTTTGTATTCTGTTTTGATGAGTTTGCTTTGTACGGGTTTGACATCATTAATTTCTGTAGGGAAGATGTCTTTACCATCTTTGTCAACAAAACGTGTGGCTACAATGCGTGATTTTTCTTTAGCTAATTCAGCGTCTTTGTCAGCCAATTGTTTTTTGTAGGCTTCTTCAGCTTTTTTAGCAGCGTCATCTTTGTTAGCCAACTCTTTGGTCAAGCTATCGATTTTGGCATCTTTTTCAGCGTGGGCTTTTTGGCAAGCTTCACGCGCTTTTTGAGCGTCAGCTTCTTTTTGAGTGAGTTTATCTTGATAGCCTTTTTCAAGTTTAGCAAGTGTTTCTTGATGGGCTTTGTTGGCATCTTCAAGGGCTTTGTCTTTGCTAGCAAGGGCTTTGTCATAAGCGTCTTTGGTTTCTTGCGCTTTTTGATCACGTTTGGTCAATTCGTCTTGATGCGCTTTGTTGATGGTATCAATGGCGTCTTGATGAGCTTTGTTAAGCTTATTGATAGTGTCTTCTTTGTCTTTAAGAAGGTTGTTGTAGGCATTTTCTGCTTTTTGAGCCGCTTCTTTTTCTTTAGCAAGGTCATCCTTGTAGGTGTTTTCAAGGTCTTTGACTTGTTTTTGATAGCTTGCTTCAAGGTCTTGACGTTCTTTGTCTTTTTGAGCTTGTTTGTCTTGACAAGCTTTTTGAGCGTCTTTGAGGGCTTGCTCACGATTAGCTACTTCTGTCTTGTAGTTGTTTTCAAGCGTTTCAAGATCTTTTTGGTATTGTTTTGTAAGTTGGTCTTGATTAGCGTCTTTGTCTGCAAGGGCTTTGATGTAGTTGTCCTTGAGGGTTGCCAAGTCTTTGTCTTTTTGCTCAAGAAGGGCTTTGTAGTTGTCTTCTTTTGACTTGGCATCGTTAGTAGCGTCTTGAAGTTCTTTTTCAAGAGTCGTTACCTTATTTTGATAGCTTGCTTCAAGGTCTTTAGCGTCTTTGTCTTTTGAAGCGAGAAGCGTTTCATAAGACGATTTAGTTGAAGCTAGGAGCTTATCGGCAGTGTCAAGACGGTTTTGATAGTCTTTTTCGAGACGTGTTACGTCGTTTTGATGTGCTTCATTAGCGTCTTTAAGGGCTTTGTCTTTTTCTGCAAGGGCTTTTTCATAAGCCTCTTTAGCGTTTCGACAGGCTTTTTCTTTGTCTGCTAGTTTAAGTTCATAACTTTTTGTTAGTTTATCAAGTTTTTTTTGATTAGCATCTTTAGTGTCCAGGAGCGCTTTATCACGTTTAGCGAGCTCTTTTTGATAAGCATCTTCGGCTTTTTTAAGCGCGTCTTCTTTGTCTTTAATAGTGTTTTCAATCGTCTTAGTCGCTTCTTGTTTAGCAGGCGTTGGTTGTGTGAGACACGCATGCTCTAATTCAAGATAGCCGACAAAATGATAGCCTTTGATTTCAGGAGCGTCAAGGGTGCTATCTTTAACCACAAGGGCTTTAGGGGCTAGGTCATTACCTGTATAAGCGTTCGCTGAAAGGCTGAAACCTAGCGCGCCACCTGCCGCAAGAAGAACAACAAGGGTTGCACGTCCTTTTTTATTCTTGATGATCAAGAAGCTTGCACCAGCTAAGAGTCCAAGTCCTGCCAAAGTCCCGTAAGCTTGAATTGTCGTATCCCCTGTGTTTGGAAGGACTTTATCGACAAAGTTTTTAACAGGTTTTGGTAGGGTACTTGTTGATGGTGTCGTTGACGGTGTTGATGGTGTCGCAGGCGTTGTCGCATCTTTTTCGTAAACAAGTTTGTAAATCGAACACCCTTTGACTTTAGTGTCAGGAAGGAGTTTTTTGATTTGTGCCACTTCTGTTTGTGACAAACCTTCTTTGTCGACATAAGCCACGTTGCTACCACCGTCGTTAGCCGTGTGGAGTCCTGTCCACTCAGCGCTATTTAGGGCAGGATTGGTGTCAGCGTGTGCTTGGCTGGCAAGGAAGGCAGGTGCTGTTAAAGCGACAAGGGCGGCACCAGAGGTTGCTAATTTTTTAAGGTTCATGAATAAAGACCTACTTTCTTTTTTTTGTTATCTTCTTCAAGTATAACAAAAAAGTCAGTGGTCTTGCAAGTTTTATTTTTTAATAAGGGTAAAGCCAAAGGCTTCAAGGCTTTCTTGGGCGTCGTAGATGTTGTCGTAGAACAATTGGTCGTTCTCGATAGCGTCGTCTATGTTATCGGTTTCAGCAAATTCGTCGTTGGCGAAGGTGATAAGTTGGTCGTCTGTTAGATTTTTTGCGATAAGTTCGTTTGAGTCATTGTAGATATCGTACATGGGTTGGGTTTCCTTTCTTATAGGATGAGTTTGATCATGGTGTTGAACTGTTCGAAGTCTTTTAAAACGTTGTCGTAGTGTCCCTCACGTGGAAAAATAGGACTGTTTAAGGGCGTAAAGAGTGGTTCTCGGATGAACATTTCAAAGTGGACGCTAGGTCCTTCAGGTTTTTTGGTAAACGGATTGATACGTTCTTGAACAGGATATTGAATGACAATGTGGCCAAAGTGAGTGGTATCTTTGTAATATTCGACGTTGTTGTCGGTATTTAGGGTGGTCTGGACGACTTCAAAATCGTTAGCAGTCAAGAAGTTGCGGAAGTCTTCGAAGGATTGGTAAGATTCTGTGAGATAAGACATGGGTGGGTTTCCTTTTTAGTTGTCGAAACAGTTAGCAAGTGGGCTGATGTCATCGATGAGTTTTTGTAAGTTGGTGGTGAAATGATCAATGTGTGTTTTAATTCCGTTTTTCAAACTGATATTAAAGCTACTGTAGTCCGTGTTGTGTTCCAGGGAAATGAAGACGTCATTATCAAGGCGTTTCTTGTAGCTTTTATAGATATCTAATTTAGAAAATTCACAAGTGATGAGAATGGCGTTATCGTGGGGGTCTAGTTTAAAAATGAATTGAAAGTGCGGATATTCTTTGAGGTGCATAATGTCATCAAATTCAAATTTGCCTGTAAGTGTCAAGTTGGCTTTTTGAAGTTCTTGCCTGATACGAAGTTTATAACGGTCTTCTTTAGACAAGGTTTTAGCATTGGTATCTAAGGACGGTTCTTCGGTGGCTTTAATAATGGCGCTGAAGGCTTTTTCAAGTTGTCTATGGTTTTCGCGAAAGACAGGTGAGAAATTTTCGTCGGTTTGTGCGCGTGTCATCATGTCATTATAGACGGTTTTGAGTTGTTCTGGTATTGTAGGCATAAGAGGGTTTCCTTTCTAAAGTCCAAAAAATTCTGGCATGGTTGTTATTTTTTCTTCGATGTGAGGAAGAAGGGTCGGGTCTTCGATGACATCTTTTTTAGCGACAATTGCGGTAAGGTTTTGATGACGTCTGTAGTCTAAACTAATGATATAGGTGTCTCTTGTTTCACCTGTGATGCGATAGCCTTTAAGGGGCGTGAGACGTTTGTCTTTACTGATAGCTTGAAAGTAGAGGATGCGTCCTTTTTTAATAATTTGGTAGTAGCTTGATAGGGACAAGTGGGTGTAGGTCTTTTTGTCCTTATGTTCTTGGCTCATGGCCCAGATAGCGATGATAGCAAGAAGGGCAAAGGTTGTGATTTCAAGAAATTGTGTTTTAAAAATGGCTGTAAGGATGAAGCTGATGAGAAAAGTGAGGGTGATGTAGAGGATTTTACTGTCTTCGGCTCGTAAGAGGTCAAAAAAGATACGTTGGTCGTTTTTGGACATAGCTGTTTCCTTTCTCTTGATTTATTTAAAGGTTTGTGATAAATTGTTATTGGCTGGGGGCGTAGATCTTCGGGCTACGCTTAAATGCACGGATGTTTTCCGTGCATTTTTTTATAGACCAACGTAGTCAGGATGGTTTCTCATTTTTTCTTCGATTTGCGGTAAAAGGTTTGGGTCTTCTAAGACATCGGCTTTAAAGAAGGTAGCCGTGTAAGTGCGCCAATCGTAGTGGTCAATAAGAAGCGTATAGGTGTCTTGGTCTTCGCTTACGATAGCGTAAGAGTGAAGGGCGTTGAGACGCTTGTTGTTTTGGATAGCTTCAAAGAAGATACGACGTCCTTTTTTAATAGCCCTGTAGTAACTATTAAAAGGCTTGTGACAATAGGTTTTTTTGTCTATGAAGTTTTGGGTGACCATATAGCAAAAGAATGTGATAAGTAAAGTGCCCCAAAGGAAGGCGAAATAGTTGTTACGGGTCCATATGGTTAAGGCAATAGCTATCAGAATGAGTAAGATAAAGATGTAGGGCGTTTTGTTTTTTGGACGAAGCAGATCCATAAAAAGTAGGCGTTGGCTTGGTGTCATAAGAGGTTCCTTTCAAAACGAATGAGGTTGAATTTTGGTTCGGTATCGGTGGTAGCGCCAAATGGCGTGTAGTCTTTAAAATAGCTGTCATAAGCAACAATGTTTTCCCAGGACGGGTCAGGTGTTGAAAAGACGTGACTACCGAGGTTTGGATGACGTTCATGACAGTCTAGGACGTGCTGAAGAAGTGTCGCTTGACCACAATAATGAAACGCGGTTTTGGTTTTGGCGTCGGTTAAAATGAGATGTTGCATACTTGGTTTCCTTTCTAAGTTAAGATGAAAAAACCTTGTTTAAGGAATGAACTTAAACAAGGTAGAATACTGTCAGCCTTGTCACCTCGTTGAGAGGTGGGCTGTCCTATCAATAAAATTGTAACATTTTCAGATGACAGTTGTCAATTGAACATGTGGATGACTAATTGTCATCATCATCGTCGTCGCCCCAACGTTCTTCGGCCCAATCGGGGATATCGTCACCAAAGCGGTCTTCTAACTAGTCAGGATACATAACACCTCACTTCTTTTCTAGCTTTATTATAACGCTAATGGATAGGTTATGCAATCGTTTTTTGAAGAGATTTGAGACGAGTTTGTGCTTTTTCTTCAATGATTTTCATGAAGTTTTCCATATAGTCCCAATCGATGTCGTCTTGGGTATAGTTGGATGGGTTTGCAGAAGGTTTAAGGGGGAGTGGGATAGTTTGTTTGATGTACCATGAGCCTCTTAATTTATTTGTAAATGATGCTTTATTTTGGAATTTTTTAAAAACCGTTGCCAAAAATAAATATTGATATTTATTGGCGTTATAGTCTTTAAGTTTAAGACCACAATTATCATCACCAAAACCGATAAATGATGGTTGATAAAATACATTTCCAAAAATGTCAGCAGTTAATAAGTCTTCACCTGTTGTGATTGGGTTGCTAATATGAGTGATGATACCGTTGTTGTATGAGCTCGCCATCACATACGGAATTTCACCTTCTGCAAAATCAGCTTTTTTAAGACGTCGACCTTGTATCATGTCAAACAGTTCCCCGACGACAAACTCACCCCATGCGCTCGTATCAACAGGCGTCTTTTTCTTGTCCGTGGGTTGGGGCAAGTTGGCGAGACGGTCTTTGGCGCGTGCGGTCACCCGACTCATGACCGTTTCCATGTAGTCCCAATCGATGTCGTCTTGACTGTAGTTGGACATGTCTGCGGACGGTTTGAGGGGGAGTGGGATGACTTCAGCTTTGATTTTTTTGCTTGTTAGCATTTCAGTAAAGCTGTATTTTTGGCATTGAGCGTTTAGAATGGTTACGATGAAGTGACCAATGTTTTCATTATTTTCAAAGTTAGGAACCAAGATGTTTACACGTCCGTGAGAAACAGCTTGGAATTTTTTTGGTTGATAGAAGGCTTGGCCGAACATGTCGACAGTAATTGAGTGAGCAGGGAAAATAATAGTGTCTGATTCGAATGAACCAACGATACCGTTATTTGTATTTCCTGCGGAAACTAATGGAATGTTACCTTTTGGTAATTTCTTAGGTTTGTTATCACCGTCGGAAAGTTGTACGTCAAACAATTCCCCGACGACAAATTCACCCCACTGACTAGTGTCTACTGGATGTTTCATAGAATGTCCTCACTTTCTAGACCGTAGAAGGTATCAAATAAGACAGTTTCTTGTAATTGTTTCATACGGTCTTTTAATTCATTTGAGTCGGCGCCAGTCTCAAAAATATGATAGTCCATAGCCACTTTCATGAAATCTTCCATGTTGAGCTCAAACGGTACTTCAGGGTCTGGGTAAGACAGACGTTCGGTTGGGTCAATGGGGATGTGTGTACCGTAACGGTCGTCTTCATGGTTAACAATAGCGGCGACCCAATAATCTTCGTAGTCGTTTTCCCAGAGGCCATTGATGTCATGACGCCCTTGGTTTTTGACCGTTTCGAGGCCGTCTTCTTCGATATAGAAGCCTTCGACTAGTTTATGTTTGGGATGTGCAATACCTGCGGTGAAAATGAAGACGGCTGTTTCAACGCCGACATTGATAAAGGTCTTAGACGGTAAGCGCACGATAGTTTCAAGGGTGTGGTTCTTGAGCAGTTTCTTACCACCGTCTTTATCCAGTTTAGTGTTGGGTAGAATAAAGGCTGCTTTGGTGCCAGTTGGGACGTTATCTAAAACGTTAGTCACAATTTTCATACAGCCGTATTTACGTTCATAAGGCGGATTCATCAGCACTTTCGTGATATTGCTCTCACGAATGAAATCAGCTGCGTCTTCACTCATAGCGTCCATTTGGCGTAGGTTGGTTTTACCGTCTTTATGAATCAGCATATTGGCGCAGGCAAGAGCGTAAACCTTACGATAGAGTTCAATGCCGTAGAGTTGTTCGGATTTGATTTGTTTGGCTTTTTCAGTGGCGACACCGCCTGCTTCTTTCATCATGTTGGCCATAGCTTTGACTAGAAAAGCGCCACTACCGCAAGTCGCATCTAATACATGGTCATCTTGATGGACGCCAAGGAGGCGATACATGAGGGAGGTGATGTGGTCAGGGGTAAAGACTTGACCTGCGTCTGATTTCTTTTTATAACGGGAGAATTCGTTGAAGAAAATCCCCATGACGTCTTCGCCACGCCAGTGACGAGAATTAATCATGTCGCCAATTTCAATAACGTCTTCAATAAATTCCTTGATAGCTTGTTGGTTTTCAGTGATAGACATGCGAACGTTACTGTATTCTTCTACCAAGATGTGGAGTTTACTGTTACGACGACGGGATTGGTCGTGGTCTAGAATGTTTTCAAGTTTGTCCTTGATGTGATTATGAATGGTTTTGTAACCTGCTTCTTTGACAGCAGTCAAGGCTTTGGGATCACGGCTTTGAACCACGAGGGCACAAGCCGTGAAAATCATGCGGTCTTGTAAATCCGTAAGGCCAAATTTGAAGTGCAGGTTGTTGTTGATGCGTTGGGTGATGGCATAAATGGCGTTTTTATCAAGGGTTTGGTCTTTGATGTAGTTAAGGTAAAAAGACTTGTGTTCAAGGGGTTTACCACTTAGTTCAGGAATGTGGTCACCATTGATAAAAATGTTGGTTTTTTTACCATTATACAAGATACCGATGACGTTTCGGTGAGTGGTGGCTAAGACGGCGCAATTGGTCAGCAATTGGTCGATGTGTTTTTGGTTGGTGACGGATTCACTTGGTCGTTTTGTTTCTAGAATGATGCCTGTATTTTTGTCTTCAGGAATATACCAGCCATCAGGTTGGTGATGTGAATCAGGATAGCCTAAGTTTTTAAAGGATGTGTTTTGACCATAGCCTTGTTTGATGTTTGGCTCTTCTTCGTTAAAGCCTAATTTAGTGGCTGCTTGGTTTAGGACATGATCTTCAAGGGTAGTTGTCATTTATTTTCTTTCCTTTCTGAGATAGTTTTATTATACCATAATTACTGTCACTTATTTAGTCAAAACAATAGCTTCATAATGCTCTGTAAACGCATTATCGCGTTTAATGGTGTTTTCGACAGGCTTTTTCATCAAATCTTTATAAAGTTTCATAGCTAGTTCTTTAGCTTCGTCTTCAGAATAGGTTTGATAGGGATGGATGGCTGTTGGTAAGGACATATAGACAGGCGCTTGATTTGGATAGGGCGTTTTGTCATATTTTAAAGACCTTGGGAAGTTTTTATCATAACAAATAGCGTAATCAATTTGCTTGTCTTTATCACGGAATCTGAACTGTAGACAAGGCTGATGCATGTGGTCTAGTGAATTATGATAGAGATGAACTACACGCCCACTGAAGTGGGCGGTTTCTGGGAACATCATAGAAGAATGATCGAGCATCTACCGAACCGCTAGAGTTCGATGAGTGTTCTTCTGTAAGCTTGTCATACGGTGATTAACAAGAGTATTAATCGTGATGATAGAGGCTTGACTATTTACCAAGGCCAGTTCCTGACCTTTTGTGAGGTTATTAAGTTATTTCTAAAGCTTGGTTAAAATAAGTAATGGTTTGTTTAAGCCATTGCAAAGCTACTTGGAAGAAAACAGTTGCGAAATAACCGTTTTTAGCTTGTTCATTTAAAAGCATTAATTGTGATTGAAGATAGGTTTCAAGACCGCGATAAAGAATATTAATAGCTGCATTGATATCTCGGTCATGTGATTCATGACAGTGTGGACATGTCCATTCACGAATACCAAGAGGTTTTTTACCACTATCCCAACCACATTGATGGCAGATACGTGATGTATAATGCGGCGGAACAAGAATAAATAATTTTCCGTACCAGTTACATTTATAACGTAAAAAACGAATAAAGGTAGCCCAAGAGGCATTTGAGATGGCTTTTGCTAATTTGTGATTTTTTAGCATGTTTTTAACTTTCAAATCTTCCAAAACAATAACGTCATAAGCTTTAACAAGTGCTGTTGTTAGCTTATGTAAATAATCATGATGTTTATTGGCAACTTTTCGCTGAGTTTTAGCACTTTTCTTCATGCGTTTTTCGTGATTCTTAAAATCAAACAAATCAGATGCGTCATATTTATCTTCATCAAAAATACCTGTTTCAATAAGGTAAATAAGTTCTTTTGTATTTAAGATTTTTGAATTACGGTCCATGCTTTTAGAAGCTTTACTTTGAGCTTTTAAACTAAGTGCAAGTGTTTGCCCAGGACTAAATTTTGGAAATTTAAGACCATTAGATAAGGTTAAAAGATGCGTCAAACCGAGGTCTCCACCTATTAATTGTTTGGTTTTCACAAGTAATTCACGGTCGGGTTCTTCGATTTGAAAACTAATATAATAATCTCCAAAGGACTCTCGAATAATCGTATATTCTTTAATTTGACCATTGATTCGGGTAGTTTTAGATGTTTTGATGAAACCTAATTTTGGTACATAAACATAACGAGGGCCTGCGACATAGACACTTGTTTTTCCTGATTTTTGTTTATTTGATTTACCTGTAAACGCTTGACTACGGTGCTTGCGTGATTTGAATTTTGGTTTTTCAAATTGGTCAGGTTTTGTAAAAAAGTTTTTATACGCTTGATCAAGATTTGATAATGTTTTTTGTAAAACGGTTGCGTCTGATGAATAAAGCCAAGGATGATCTTTTTTCAAAGGCGTTAACATTTTTTGCATACCATATGCATCAATATAAACAGGATTAATAATTTTTTCTCCGTTTTCTTTTGCTTGTTCTTTATAAGAATTATAATCGTCAATCATTGCATTATAACGGTTTTCTTGCATGTTACGGAATTGATTCCAAACAAAACGACTGTTTCCAAATGTTTGTTCAATAATTTGTTTTTGTTCTTTATTTGGATAGAGTTTTAGTTTGACACCCGATAAAATAGTCATTTGAGACTCCTCCTTTCTATTGAGATTATCTTTATTATATATTTTTATAAGTGTTAATCAATAAAAAAGCGTACAGACGTGATAAATGTACATTTATTAATTAGTTGAGGCCGCGGTTTTCGCGAATTCATCCCCCGATTGAAATCGGGGGTCTTCTTCGCTCCGCGGCTATGTAAATTCACTCATAGTCCTTGTACTCCAATTGGTCAAAGGCTTTGGTTTCCTTAAGACTGTTACGGGTGCGGCAGGCTTGCAAGATTTCAAGGTCTTCGGGGTCCGCTTCTTGCCAGTCTTGCCAATGGCTGGCTTCGCTACTATAATAGAGTGTACCATATTTGAAGTGTGGGTCGACTTCATCTTTCCATGAGTGGCCTTGTTCGTCAAGTAAGGTCATGATGGTTTGGATATTGGCGTTACCTAGACGGCTATCAGGCATGACGAGTTTGGCAAAACGGTGAACCGATGAAATAGAGACGTTGTTGACGTGCCACCAGAGGTATTCAAGGGTTTTTTCCGTTTGTGGGGCTAGCTTGATGGCTTGGGCTAAGAATTGTACGGTAAAGGCTTTGTCGCTATAGTTTGGTGATTGTAAAAGGGCCTTGTTAAAGGTATTGGTGGCAATAGAGCTGGCTACAGAGATTAGTTTTTGTTCTTTTCCGTGGAAAAGGGGTTGACTTTGATCAGGGCTTGTTTGTTTAAAGAACAAGAGGACTTCGTCATTACCTGTGTACGTGAGACGCACGCCTGGAATTCCTGTGGCAAGAGCCTTGGCGGTTTCTTGCATGGTTTTTTTGAAGAAGGTATCAAAAGGTGTGTCCATGTCTTTGAGAATGGTTTTAGCGTTTCGCATGTCAACGGTGATGACAAAGGTGTCTTCAAGGTCAAAGGTTTTGAGTTGTTGTTTTTCATAGGCTTTCATGAATTTGTCCATTTTACGAAAACTCAAGAAGCGTTGTTTAGGCGTCAGATAAATGGTTTCGCCATCTGTGATGAGGACGTGATTGGTATCTAAAATAAAGGTTTCAAGGTAGTAGCTGGCGTCATGGTAACGAGTCACGCGCGTGTCAGGAGCAGGTGGCGTGGTTTCAAAGCTGAGGGCTTCTTGTGTGAAGGCGTCTTTTTCGAAGTCTTCTAGGGATGGGTCATTTTTAATGGCGTTAAGAAGTTGATTTTGGATGTCTTTTGGTGTGATCATAGGGATGTTTCCTTTCTAGCGTTGGATAAAGGTTTTAAGATCGTTTTTGAGGTCTGGGTTGTTAAGATTGCCGATTTCCCAAGAATGGTCTTCTTCGTAAAGATAAATAGGTTCGGTTTTAAGGAAATCTTGGGCTTTTTTGAGGCTTGAGAAGGTCTTTAAGCGGTCAAATGGATTGCGGTAAGGAACAAGGGTTGTTTCCACATAGTTATAGGTTTTGTATTCACCGTCATGGTATTTGTCCATGTGGCTAGGGCTAACACTTGAAATGTAAGGGTATTTCTTTTCATAGCCTTTGTGGTAAAGGATATAGCAGTCTTTTTTAGGGACGTATGTGTCAAGGTCATTGATGAGAAGCAATTGCTCATAATTGTGGCGGTCTTCTTCAGACAAGGTCATCAGCCATTTACTGTAACGCTTGGCTTGGTAAGGTGTGATGTTTCTGACATTATGTGTAATCTTAAAGGCCGTTAAGAGATTAAGGTCATAGTCTTTGGCAGGAATATGAAGACGGTCTTCTTTTTCTTGCTTAAGCAAGATGGCTTTGATGTCAAAAAGAATAGGAAGCATGTGGACATAATCCACGTAGCGTCTGGTATTAGTGAGGTCACCGATGCGTTTACTTTGAATGTAATAATCAATGAGACTACTGGTTAAGAATTTAAGGTTGATAAATTCGTCAGCTTCGATATAGAGATTGACTTTATTGGTGTCCCAAACACGACGAGTGGCTTGAACATAAACGTGTTGGTCCATGTCATTTAAGGTATCAATGCCGTTGATGGTGTGATAGCCTTGGTCAACAAAGGCACCATCTGTGAGTCCATTTTCGCCACGTCCACGGTAGGTCTCAATACCCCGTCCGACATTTGTTCGGCTATCTCGAATCGCATTAAAGAGATAGATAGGGTCGCCTGGACTGTTGTAGCGGTTGACACTGTTTAGGAGTTTTGAGAATGTGAGATAGGTGGTATCTACAAGCTGGTTATCAGTGGTTGCAAAGATGATGCCTTTGTCTTCAAAGAGATTGGTGACAGGATGGTCTAATTGCAAATAGTCGCCACGTTCAAGGAAGCCTAAGAGGATATTGTTAAGGTAGTGACGAGATTTTAAAAGGTCAACGGTCAGGTCTTCTTGACTAGCCTTAGAGCCAAAGGAGTCTTCATTAAGGTGAATGGATGTGTCGTCTAACCAAGTCAGCCAGACATTATCACCGTTTCGAATAAGCATGCCAATGTGATTAGGCATGGTGTTTTGAATAAAGGTCATAACGGTGTTATTGAGTTCATAAGACCCTTGGCTACGACGTTGTTTGAGAAAGACAATGGCTTTATTGCTTGGGCAAAAATGTTCCAATAAAGCGTCTGAGGTTTTTAAGGCGGTTTCAAGGCTTGAGCTAGTTGTGTCATAAAGAGCCGTTAAGCGAGGCAAGTCTTCATCAAGAAAAATGAGCTTTTGGTAAATGGTTAGTGGTTGTTCTTTTGGAGCCAGTTGTCCTTGTTTGAGGCTTGTCATGTTAACACCTAGACCTTGACGGTATTCGTAAGCCGTTAAGTCCGTACGCATGATGAACAAGTCATGTTCGTATTTAGCGATTTGTTCTTGTAAGGCTGCTAGTTTGAGGTTTTGTTTTTCATAAAGGGCTTTAATTTGGGCTTCCATTTGTGCCTTTAAGGCGTTGATGGCATCCAGATCTTCTTTAAGACTATCATCTGTAAAGTCTTTAAGAGCTTTTTTGGTGTCTTCTAGTTTTTCTTGTTGGGCTTGAAGGGCGTTAGTGTTTGTGATCATGAGATCGTTTGTAGTTTGATGTTCTAAGCAATTCTTTAGAACCAGATAGGTCTTACCATAAAGGGTCATGAGACACGCTTTATTGTTTTTGAAATAGTTAGGGAGGTCTTTAATCGCTACCGTGATAGTTTCTTGGTTTTTAAGCAAGTCTTGTAAGGGTTCTGAGAGACTTGTGTGATAGCTTTTAAGACAGTCTTGATAATAGTCACGTTCCTTATAAGATAAATGACTATCGTTTGACAATTTATTTTCAAAGGTTTCTTTGAGGTCTTCTGTGGAACGATAGTTTTCAAGTAAGAAGTTTGCCGTTTGGTGAGGCTTTTGGCTATTTTGACGTAGGTTATCAGTTTCTTTTTTGGCGTTTTGATAACGTTCTTTAGCTTCGCTAGCTTTGTCGGAATAATAAATATTCGGGTTAAAATTAACCATGGGCTATGTTTCCTTTCTTTTATAAGATTAATTTGACTCTTTCGTCAAAATAAAAAAGACAGCGATGAAACTGTCTTTTTCTTAGATTACAACAATCCTGACAAATCGTTTACAGGAGCGGGTTCGGTGTCAGCATTACCGAGGTCAGCGCTAAAGTCAGCTGTTGCTGTGTGTCCGCCAAGGCTTGGAGCGGCACCACGTGTTGCACCTGTTGCAAAGGCATCTTCAGCGGCTAGGTCAGTCGCAATACTGATTTGGTAGTAGTTACGACCGTAGTTCTTAGAGTATTCGGCTTTAGCTGTTACTTTGAACTCAGCGCCACGTTTCAAGAACCATGTTGGTGCGCCAAAGGTCGCAGGGAATTGTTCCACATCGTAAAGCAAGTATTGGTTTTCGTATGGGTCGTTTGGTGTTTCGACGTTAGCGAAAGCCCCTTGCATTGGGAATTCAAATTGAATTTTAGCTTCTGGGTTTTGTTCAATAAGTTTAACAATCGCAGTTTTGATTTGGTCAAGTTCTGTGTCACGTGTCAATTTACCTTGGAAAGCTTCTGGGATATCTTTTGAAGGGAATTTAAGTTTTCCTGTAAGATCCAAGCGAAGGTATTTGAAGACAAGTGTCCCGACACGGTTAGATTGTTCACCCAATTCTTTAACCATGAAGAAGCTTTCAGGCACGTTTGCCAATTCTTCAGGTGTCACATACATGTACAAGACATGGTTTGGACGAGTTGGGTTTTGATCGTTTTTGTAGTGTTGTACGAAAACGTTGTTTGTGTTAAAAGTGTGCGTTGTGTAAGTTACAGTTTTTGAATTCATGGTGAAATTCCTTTCTAGCGTTAAAAAATAATTCCGGTTTACCGTTGTGATAACGTTCTCACGACACCATTGTCGTGATATTACCCTAATGCCATTATTCCAGACAAGAGGGTAGAGAGAATCGTTAAGAGTTATTAATTCTTAACTTGTCTCTAGTATAACATTTATTAAAAGGAGACGCAAGGAAAAACTGTTTTCCTTGTTAGCTTAAAGGGGAGTTGGTTATCCGTTCCCTTAGGATGATTCTATTATAGCATATTCTATGTGGGATGCAAGGAAAAACCTTATTTGGAATGGACTTTCACTTTATAGCGTTTGTCATTAACGATGAACTACACGCCCACTGAAGTGGGCGGTTTCTGGGAACATCATAGAAGAATGATCGAGCATCTAACGAACCGCTAAAGTTCGATAAGTATTCTTCTGTAAGCTTGTCATACGGTGATTAATAAGAGTATTAATCGTGATGATAGAGGCTCGACTATTTACCAAGGCCAGTCCCTGACCTTTTGTGAGATTATTACGCTATTTCTAAAGTTTGGTTAAAATAGGTAATGGTTTGTATGAGCCATTGAGAGGCTACTTGGAAGAAAACAGTTGAAAAATAACCGTTTTTAGCTTGTTCGTTTAAAAGCATTAATTGTGACTGAAGATAGGTTTCAAGACCGCGATAAAGGATGTTGATAGCTGCATTAATATCGCGATCATGTGTTTCATGACAGTGAGGACATGTCCATTCACGAATGTCAAGAGGTTTTTTACCACTGTCCCAACCACATTGATGGCAGATACGTGAGGTGTAATGTGGTGGGACAAGAATAAATAATTTTCCATACCATTCACATTTATAACGTAAGAAACGAACAAAGGTCGCCCAAGAGGCATTAGAAATGGCTTTTGCTAATTTGTGATTTTTTAGCATGTTTTTAACTTTTAAATCTTCCAAAACAATGACGTCATAGGTTTTAACAAGTTTTGTTGTTATTTTATGTAAATAATCATGACGTTTATTGGCGATTTTTCGTTGAGCTTTAGCACTTTTTTTCATACGTTTTTCGTGATTCTTAAACTCAAATAAGTCAGACGCATCATATTTATCATCATCGAAGATACCTTTTTCAATAAGATAAATGAGTTCGTTTGTTGTCAGAATTTTTGAATTACGGTCCATGCTTTTAGAAGCTTTACTTTGAGCTTTTAAACTGAGTGCAAGTGCTTGTCCAGGGCTAAATTTTGGAAATTTAAGACCATTAGATAAGGTTAAAAGATGTGTCAAACCGAGGTCTCCACCCATTAATTGTTTGGTTTTCACAAGTAATTCATGGTTAGGTTCTTCGATTTGAAAACTAATATAATAATCTCCAAAGGACTCTCGAATAATGGTATATTCTTTAATTTGACCATTGATTCGGGTGGTTTTAGATGTTTTAATAAAACCCAATTTTGGCACATAAACATAACGAGGGCCTGCAACATAGACACTTGTCTTTCCTGATTTTGACTTATTTGCTCTACCAGTGAACGATTGACTACGATATTTACGTGATTTGAACTTTGGTTTTTCAAATTGATCAGGTTTTTTGAAAAAGTTTTTATAGGCTCGATCAAGAGTCGATAATGTTTTTTGTAAAACGGTTGCATCTGAAAGATGAAGCCAAGAATTCTCTTTTTTCAATTCTGTTAACAATTTTTGCATATCGTAATCCCCGATATAAATAGGATTGATGATTTTATTACCGTTTTCTTTGGCCTGTTTTTTGTAAGAATTATAAGCATCAATCATTGCATTATAACGGTTTTCTTGCATGTTTTTAAATTGATTCCAAACAAAACGACTGTTTCCAAAGGTTTGTTCAATTGTTTGTTTTTGTTTTTTATTTGGATAGAGTTTTAATTTAACACCCGATAAAATAGTCATTTGAGAGTCCTCCTTTCTATTGAGATTATCTTTATCATACACTTTTTACAAGCATTGATCAAGAAAAAAGTGTACATATGAGATGAACGTTTATTTATTAATTGATTGATGCCGCGGTTTTCGCGAATTCATCCCCCGATTAAAATTGGGGGTCTTCTTCGCTCCGCGGCTATATAAAAAGATATTCACCACCATGGTGGAGTTGTTTAAAGGCTGTTTGTGACATGTGGTGTCCCAGAAAGCCGAGTTGTTTAAAGAGTTCGTGCTTGTTGGCTAAGATTTCTTGTTTTTCAGGATCGTGGGAGAATTTATTGGCATAGGTTGAAAAAAGATATGTCATTGTTTATTCTCCCTTACATGCTGGTAACAACTTGCATGAGACCACGTTCGTTAATGGTTTGAGCGTAAGGACGAGGCACACCAAACAAGAGACCCACTTGTTTTTTATTCTTTTCAAGGGCGTCTTCAATGCGTTTCATGAGGCTTGAATCGGTCATGAAAATGTCATCAAAAAGAAGTTCATAGCCTGTAAGAGCGGTAAAGCCACCACCTAAGAGGATAATGGCATCAATATAGCCTTTCTTACCAAAGGAACGCAAAATGGTTGAGACGATGTCTTCAATAAAGCGTTCTTTGACAGGTTCGTAGTAAGACAAGAGTTCTTTACGATAGGCTTCACGACGTTTGTTCTTGCTTGGTTTTTCAATAATAGCTTGAAGGTCTTTACGGCTTTCAATGGCTTGACCATTGCGTTGGGCGTTAGCAATCACTTCTTCTAAGAGTGAGCCATAACCACGTTCAACCGAGTAAGAATAGTTTGGATTGAATTTGCTGCCGTTTTCAGTGGCACGAAAGACAGCGATATCCGTTGTTCCGTCGCCAATGTCGACAATGTTAAAGTCAGCGAAAGTATAGAGAGGATTTTCATCTTCTCCTAACGCTTCATAGAGATTGTCCATGGTTTGGGCAAATTCTTTGTCGTTTTGGTCTAAGAGCCCAAAGAAGCCTGCTTCACCTTCACTACGAATCTCAACGTCTGTGATAGCAAAGGTGACGTCATGGGTTCCTTGTGGGGTGAAGACACGAATTTTGTGATTGCCAATAAGACTCTCACGGTAATCATCTACAAGACCGTTGATGTTTGATTCAATGATAGGGACAGAGAGTGCTGCTTTTAGTTTTTGATCATTAAAATCATTGGCTTCAATAAGACCTTCTGCTAGTGCTCCAAATAAGAGACTGGTCGCAATTTGGTTGTCTGTTTTAGGGGTTGATGCCGTGACGTCAAATTGATGGTAGCCTGGGCGAGCCATAGCGTTATCACCGACGGCAAAAGGAAGGTCATAGTGATTAAGTTTACTGTCTAGAATTTGCACATAAAATTCATCGCCACCTGGATAGTTGTGGTATTGTTCTTCCACTTGAATAACGGTTGATGGCATGAAAATGTGATGCAAAAGGGTGTTGTCATCGGCCAGAATGTCGCCTTTGAGCTTTGAGTTACCGATGTCTAATGCGAGTTTCATGAAGGATTCCTTTCTATTATGGCCTAAAGGCTCTTTTCTTTTATTATAGCAAAAAAAGTCGCTAAACGCGACTCTTAATGATGCTTACCAGAATTCTTTGCCAACTGGTGCAAATGGGTTGTCGTAGTTTGCGTTTAGAAGACCAGTTGAACCGTCTTTACGGCGATAAACGACGCTTACACGAGCGGTATCTTCGTTAAGAAAGATAAAGAAATCGTGTTCAAGACAGTCCATTTGATCACTCGCCTCTTGAGGGGACATGGTCTCAATATCCAGGTCTTTAATGCGTGCAATTGTTTCAACATCATCACGGGATTCATTGTGAACTTTTTCCACACGGTTACGTTTTTGCACTTTGGTTTTGTGTTTACGGATTTGGCGTTCGAGTTTGTCTACAACCACATTTAAACTGTTATACCAGTCATTTGATGTTTCTTCCGCTCGAAGAGTGATTGTTTTGCTAGGAATGGTGACTTCAGCTTTAGCTCGCTTATTAGGATAAACTTTAGCTGTGATGTGTACGGTTACGTCTTCAGCGAAATATTTCTCTAGTTTGCTGAGTTTGGTTTCAGCATAATCACGAATAGCGTCAGTAATAGCGATATTTTCGCCACGAATATGAAATGTAAACATAGATTTTTCCTCTATTCTTTTAGTTATTAAAAGCATTATCAAGATTAGTTGTTTGGGACTCTTGATAGCTTGTGGTCACTTTGACTTTTTTAACCTTGTCTTTAGCTTTAGCGATAGTAAACCCAAAAAGATGGGCTTTTTCGGTGCGTTCAACAGGGGTTACCTCCACGCGCGTGATGATTTGACTGGTTGCTGTTTTGGTTTTTTTGTTGTTGACAAGAAGGTCATCTTTATCCATGCTGGCCTCGATGGTGGTGTTGTTTTTGTCACGCTTGATGATAACCGTGTTATTAAACGTGTCAAATGGTTTGTCTTGTAGGGTTTGACCTGTAACGCCGAGTGTCGATTTAGGGTAAATACCTCGATAAGTTAGGGTTAGCTTTTCATTTGGTCCAGATTTAGCGTCATATAACACTTGGGTTTGCCCTGTAGCTGTGTAGCTGATGTTAGCTTTGGTTGGAAGAATGCCTTGATAGAGAATCGCTCCTGTGACGATATAAAGGATGATTAAACCAGCGACTGTAACGACATAGGTGATTTGACCAAGGCGTTCAAATGACGTGAGACGAGTGTTGGCGCAAATTGGTAGGATGACTAAGGAAGCGATAACCGTTAAGAGAAAAGTGCCGAGAAGACTAAGAAGACCGTAGAGTAGTAGTGAGGTCATGAGAGAATCCTTTCGTTTTTTTCTTTTAGTCTAACAAAAAAAGTCGCTAAAAGCGACTCAAAACCTTATTTACGAATGAGATAAGGTTCAACGGTTTTAGCAAGGCTTTCAATGTTTAGGGTTTGAACGTAAATGCGACCTGTGCCACTAAAATGGTTAACGATGCCTTCGCCTGTCAAGCCTGAATTAAAGAGACCGTTATCAAGGGTGATGTGATAGTCTAGGGAGGTTGACCATGCGACCACGTGTTGGTTATCGATGATGATATCGTCATTCGTGATATCAACGGCTTCAATGGATCCAAAGGCGTTGATAAGAACTTGACCTTGACCTTTGGTTTTCATGATGAAAAGGCCTGAGCTGTTACCGCCAAAGATACCACTGAGTTTTTGAAGACTCATGTGATAACTAGCGTCACCACTCATGGCTAAGAAGGCACCGTCATTGATATAGAATTGTTCTTGTCCGATATCAAGAAGTGCGATTTCGCCTGGGACGTTAGGGGCAACGGATAAGGAACCGTTGGTTTTGGCGATAACTTCTGTAATTAAGGCACTTTCACCCGACGTCATTTTGCGCCCAAGGGCTGTAACGAGTTTTCCAAGTCCTTTACCGCTGCCGTTGAGACGGGCTTTTAATTGGATGCCTGGCGAATGAAAAACCATACTGCCACGTTCAATATAGGCTGTTTCGCCTCGGTTAAGTTGTAAGATTGCAAGTGGGAATTTTTGTTTCCCGATGGTCATTTTCATAGCATAAACCGCCTTTTTCTTTTTAGTTTATCATGACTAGACGTCTAAATCAAGAGGACTGTGGGTTTTGATGGTTAGGCGGTGTTCGGGGATGCGTTGCTTTCTGGCAAAACCTTTGAGATAGACTTCAGCGTCTGTTTTGTTTGTAAAAACGTCTAATGTCATCTCGTTTAGTAAAACTTCGTATTTTGGTGGGAGATACCTAAAGAGATAGGTATTAGCGTTTTTACTTTGGTCAAGAAGAGCAACGTCAACGATATAGTAATTGTTTTGATGGTAGGTTTTATAGATGTTTTCAAAGCGTTTTGGAAAGTCTTTGTTTGGGATGCGTTTAATTTCTGAGGTGATGTCTTTTTTTGTAAACATGCGTTTTTTTCCTTTCTAAACGAAAACGCGGGACGCGTTTTCGCCACACACAAGCGCGTTTTTCGCAAGGCGAAAAACGTAAGACAGACCCAAAAAATGCCGTAGGCGTTTTTTGGGTTATTTAGGCGCTTAAGCGTTCTTTGGCTTTTTTATAGGTATCATAGTCTTTTTCAATAAGAAGACCGTTACGTTGTTTATTAAGCAGGGCTTGACCAAGATTAGCTGAGCCTGCAAATTGGTCTAGAACCAGTTCATCAGGAAGTGTAATATAGTCTAAGAGTTCTTCAAAAAGAGCAATAGGCTTTTCTGCTTGATGAATGGTGTCTTTTTTAGGGGTTTTGGCTACGTTAAAGATGGTTGGAAGCATCTTGCGCGTGCCTTTCATGAAGTGTCTTGGGAGGTTTCTTGTTTCTAGTTGATGTTCAATGTCTTGGGCGGTTAGTCCTGTGATATCAATGCCATGAGCTAAGGCCGTGGCTTTATTTTTCTTAGCGTCAGGTTTGAGACTTCTAGCGTCACCTTTAGTAAAGAAGACCAATTGCTCCGTATTTTTGGCTTTACGTCCAGTGTTTGCAACAAAATCGCCTTTTTGCCAGTTGACAGTAGCGTAATAGTTGAGACCTGCTTCTTGAGCCATTTTCTTACAGTGATAGATATAGTCAAAGTTGTTGGCATTTTCTTCAGCAAAGAACTCAACCATAAAGGCACCATCTTTTAAGACACGGGCTTTTTCAGTAAAGTCTTGTTGGGTATAAGTGAAGCTATCATAATTAGCAAAGGAGCGGTTTCCGCCTTTGTTAGAGGTTTTATCTTCATAAGGATGGTCAGTGATGAGGCAGTCAATAGATTGGTCTTTAAGCATAGATAAGTCGCGTCCGTCGCCATTGACAAGTAAAACGCTGTTGTTGTTTCGGTCAACCATTTGGTAGACCCCACGAGAGACTTGTTTGAAAAGTCCTTTGTCGATGCCTTCATAAATACGAGCACGGATGGAATGTTTTTTATCGGTGACGGTAACGGCGTCATAGGCTTCTTTAGTGGTGAAGGTTTCGTTACAATTGGTTAAAAGTTCGAGTTGGATAGGGGACATGTGTGTTTCCTTTCTAAAAAAATTAGAATAAGCTAAAAAGACCCAATTATTCCAGGGTCAGTTAGTTGTCAATATGTTCCAAGTGGAACGCTTGAGTGTTGAGATAATTTGGGAGATAGGTTAAGGCTCTTTGATAAGAGTCTTTTTTTTCAAGTTCACTATATGAGAGACGATTTCCATCGTTAACAAGGTAGTCTTTTTTGTCAATAAAATGGGCGTGAAGTTCATTCAAATAGTTGTCAAATAGTTCTTTGTTATAGGTTTTTTCGTGTTCGTAGTTTAACCAAATCCAGTCATTAGGATGAACGTGATCGTACATCCAAAGAAGAAGAACGACATCTTGATTGGTTGAGGTGCTACGGTAGCGTTTGGCTAAATTGATGCCATAGGTACGTTCATCGTTTTCTTCTTTTGTTAAGGCTTGTGCAGGCGTTAATTGACTAATGTCTTTAACGCTTTTATTGAGATGGTGCATCAAAATAAAGAAATAAATGCAAGGTAATAGGATAAGGATGTCTGATTGGGTGACAAAGGCGCGTTTAATAGCATTGATGATTTGTTGGTCGCTGTAGAGAGGTTGGTTTAAATGTTTAGCACGATAAATGAAAAAATTAATGATGCTTAGTGTTAGGTATTGGCTAAGAGGTGCAGCGATTAACCAAAAGAGACTAGCAAGGCTTGTTTTTACAAGGTCTTTGATTTTGTTTAGACGGTTGCGTTCTTTGATAAAATAGGCTGTTTGGCCATAGGCTTCTAGACTTTTTTTAGCAACAAAGTGTGCTGATACGGAGATGATAAGGCTTGTGAATAAGGCTGCTAGTATAGGCATGGTTAATTCATCGGTAGCTAATTGTTTAAGGTAGTTAATTTGATGACTATAGTGGTGACAAATAGCGTCGATGGTGACACCAATGAGATAGAAGACGCCAACGATTGTTAAACTGATAAGGAGATAATAAAATAATTTCAACCATTCATTTTTGAGTTCTTTTTTAGTGTCTAGAGGGGGCTGATTGCGTTTGTAGAGCATGTTAAGTTTCCTTTCTAAAAATTTAGAATAAGCTAAAAAGACCCAATTATTCCAGGGTCTTTAAGCGAGGCTCCTGAGGTGGTCATAGGCGTCACGTTTGGTGACATTGTGCCATTTGACAGCAAAGTCCATGAGCAGTTGATGATAGGCGTTCCAGTCGATGCTTGCAAGTAGTTCGTCTTTTTGGTCTTCTGTCATAGACATAAGACTTTCGTTAAAGAAGGTGACACGCGCATCGTCAGGAAGACCATTGATTTTGGTTGGTTGTGCTGCAGGTACGGTTGGGATCTTTTCAGCGTCTTTGTATTGGGCGAGGTGACTACCGTATTCATTAACGGTAATGGCATCGTTTTCGACAAGACCAAGTTCGCCTTGTTCTTTGAGAAGGGCGATAATTTTAGGATCGCCAAGAGGGTCTGTACCGCTTAATTGATTGGCTTGGTCAAAGAGTTTTTGACCACAATCGACTTTCTTAACAGCCACACGGGTGAGTTTAACACCGTCTTTGGTCAAGAAGGCACGGTTGGTTCCTTTATGAATAACGTCTTGGTCATCAATAAGGAAGGAGCCGTTGGTTGAGCGCATGGTCCATGAAAGCATGTGAATGAGCTTGTCTTTGTCCGTTTCTTTGACATAGTCGACAAAAGCTTTTCGTCCAAGGTCTGGGTTAGGCTCTTGGTTAACAATGTTAGGGTTTTGAAGGTATTTGACAAGGGCGGCTTCAACAATGGCTGGGTGAGCCAAGTTGTGGGTGATGCTTGGGCCATTTGATGAGGTTAACATACCGCCTTTAGCAGAAACCACTTTTCCGTCAACGATCTCCATTCGATTATTAGTATCTTTTGAGATGAAGAAAAGAGGTTCTGGTTCGATGTCAACGTGGAAAGGTTTCAATTCCTTAGCCACAATCTTTTTGTTGACTTCAATGTCCATGTCAAAGGCGTAGACACCATCGGTATTTGAAGATGGCATGGTTGCGCCTTCAAGAACAAGGGCTTGAGACATGATGTAGGTAAGAAGTTGCCCAATGATACGCATCTTGATTCCCTTGTTGTTAGCCTTGATGTTGGTCATAAGGGTTCCGTCAAGTGCACCTGAGACGGCATTAAGGATCAACTTGTAACCTTCTTGTTTATTGTTGGCGGTAATCCACTCAGGACTGAGGTATTCAAGTGTTTTAAGGGTCTTTTTGATGGCAACACGTTTGTTGTAAACATCACGATACGCGTCACGTCCTTTACCGTCATAGAAGGCACCTGTCATGATAAGAAGGACAGGATAATAACCGGTGAAGTCTTGGTGAACAGCTTCGCCAACAGAGGTGTAACGGTAGCGACTCTTGAGGTAGCGTTTGTCGGCTCCTTCAATACGTTCATCTTCAGGACCTGTGGTCTTGGTGTAGAAGGGTGAGAAGTCCTCAGGGTCAATGATGTCATCACTGAACTCTGTAATTTTAGCTAATTGAGGGACTTCGTGATTCATACGGTCAGGGAAAGATGTTTTTTCACGGGATTGTTCCTTAATCATAGTGAATAATTCTTTGTCGTATTGATTAAGCAATTTAACCACATCAGCTGGGATGTTTGAGAATTTACCGTATTTGTCTTTAAGAATTTTAATGACTTTACGGTCAAAGGTTAATTGTTCATCATTATAATCTTGACCGTGAATACCACCTGATGAGGCGTTGATCCAGGAACGGGTTTCGTTACCCTCACCGTCAACAAAGGCGAGATAGGTTCCGTATTCTTTTAAGCGGTCTCGACGAGCTTTACGTTCTTCACATGGAATGCCGTATTTGGCAATGTGGTCAGGGTTGTCGTTCCAGTTGTGACCTGCAAAGGATTTGTAGAAATTGTACAAGGACATGAATTTACCCAAGTGGTAACGGGCGTATTTTGGATTTTTGTCTTTGATACGGTAGTAGACATTTTTAATGTACCAGTTTTTGGTGTATTCCAAAATGTCTTGTTGTTCAATGTTAAATTCTTTGGCAATGTGATCTGCTGGATACATGAAATCAACAACAGGGATGTCTTCTAGTTGACCATGTGGCTTAACTACGTGAACACCAATGTCGGTTGAGGTTGATGACAAATGAACAGGTGTATCTTTAAGGTAAGGGTATTCTTTAAAGATGGCTTCACGAATTTCCAAGTTATCCTTAAGAAAGCCAGGAAAGGCGATGTCACGGGTCGCATAAAGGTCATTTCCAAGGTAGAAGAAATCGCTAATAGGATCTTTGGAGTGTCCTGTTTTGTTAGATTCTGATTCGACAATAGAGCCACCTAGGATACCTTCAGCGGTTTTAAGTCCCATGATGACACGACCATTTTGCATTTGTTTTTGGTTGATACGGGCAATATCAACTTGTCCACCCCATTTCATGAAGTCTTCCACATTGCTTCTAAAGGTATTGGCAATGATTTTATCAGAAATCTCACGAAGTTTCTTGGTAGAGACATTAAGACGGCCTGACATTTCGTTTTTCAAGACAAATTGTATTAGTGGCAAGTCGTAATGATAGATGTTATAGCCAATGTATTGGTCATTTTCCGATTCCGTTTGTCTGTCATCTTTGTTTAAAAATTTAGCTGTGATAGACTTTTTTAAACGTGGAATGGTAAAGGCAAAGCGTTTTTTGAGAAGAGACATGTCTTCTGCAAGGTTGTAAAGGACAACCAAACGGTCAGGATATTTATCCATGTACTGTCGTCCCGCTTCGTAGATGAGTTCGGGGTCTTCTGCTAAGAAGTGACATTCGTAAACGTCATTGGCATCGAGAAAACCAATCATAAAGAGGTTGTCATAACATTCAATATCGTAAAAATACCTGAGACGGTCACTATAGAGTCTAATAACCCTCACCCCCTTGAGCGCCTTGGTTGAAGGCGTTTTTAGCCATGTTGTTACTTTTTGAAATAGCTATTCCTAACACATAGGCTAAATCAGGGGATTGTTCACATGCCGCTGTGAACATGTCAATAAAGATTTGACTATCGTCAGCACCTTTGGTATAGGCCGTGATGGTTTGATTGTTTTTACGGTAACCTGTAATGACAAAAAGAGCGGTTTCAGGTGGATTGGTCATGAATTCGCCTGTTTGACTGGCTAGATTTTGAATGATTTTTTGAGCCACTTGGTAGCTTTTTTGTTGTTCAGGTGTCGTCATTTTAGTCCTCAGTAAAGCTTTCTTTGATGGCTTTCATAGCGTCTGTGACACCGTCATCAAAGATTTTAATATGTTCTTTGATTTGGTCTTTGGTCATACCCATATCTTTGTATTCTTTTTTCTTTTTGTCCAATTCTTTGAAATAGTCTTCGTTGGTCATTTGTTTAGAGGCACGTTGAAGGGCAATGTCTGTGATTTGTTCCATTTCGAATTGAACATTTTCATAGGCCATTCCTTCTTGGAAGGCGTCTTCACTGTCGCCTGTTAGGTTAGCAACAGCGTGACCAACGAGATGGGCTAAGCCAGGGTCGTCGTTTAAAATGGCACTAAGTGCATTGATAAAATCATCGATGTCGTCAATATAGCGAATGATGTTAGTGTTGATTTTTCCTTCGTTTGTTTCAATGGTACTTAATTGGAAAAGACTAACGTTGGTGTCTTTTTTGGTTTCAGCGATTTCTTTGAGGTTTTTAGTAGCTTCTTTAACGGCTTTGATAGATTCTTTTGACATGGTTTAATTTCCTTTCTTGAAAGCTTGTTCTGCGTCGAAGACCCCTTGTGAAAGGGTGTCATAGCTGTTTTGATTAAGGTTGGCGATCGATTGACCGACCAAGTAGGCGAGCTCAGGACTTTGGTCGAGAGCGGTTTTAAAGAGGGTGACTAAGAGTCCTGGGTCGTCTTTAAAGGCGTTAAAAGTGACCACGGCGTTATCATTATCAAGGTAACAAGTGGCGCTTAAAAAGGCAACAGGAGTCTCTTTTTTAACGAGGTTTCCTTTTTTGGCAGCAATGATGTTGAGTTTATCGATGCTGTCTTTTAAAGTGTCTTGAAATAGGGTTGACATAAGGACTAGACCTCTCTTTCAAATAGGCGAGCAAGGATATCAAATTGACTTTCAAGGTGTTCCTCGGTGTCAAATAGAAGATAACCTAGTTTGGTGTTAATGGTTTTAGCTAAGGTGTCATAGTCTTTTGGCTTGGGGCTATTACTAATAGCGATAATATGTTCTTTGATGTTATCCGTCATGCGACACCTTTCTAGTCGTTAGCGGCATCTTTAAAGCCTTTTCCTGCTTTAAAGGTGATACGATTGTAGGCATCAACTATACGTGGTTGTTTGGTGGTTAGGTCAATTCCTTTACGGGCTTTTTGAGGTCGGATTTCATAAGAGCCGTGGTTGTGGATACGGAGTGTTCCTTCTTGGATGGTGACGTCTTGAATAGCGGTCAAAACAGCGTTAACGGCTTGTTCGGCGTCTTTTTTAGTTCCTCCGAGGGTTTTTTGAACGCGAGTGATAAGGTCAGTTTTATAGGCCATAAATGGCTCCTTTCTGTTGATTAGGTATTTCAAATTGACTTTCGTCGATTTGTTGGGTTTCATTAACGATAAAATGGTCACTAAGGTTATTAATAAGATGTTTGGCACTTTCAATTTTAACCGTAGCAAAGTTTTTAAAAGGCGTGTCTTCAAAAAGAGGCTTGAGGTCATCTAAATCTTTGGTTAGTGCATCTCTATCGATGTCAAAACCAGTGAAGCCCTCGTCTTTTAAAAAGGCGATTTGGTCACTACGTTTCAGTCCTGAAAGAATGGAATCGTCTTTATGTCTAAAGTTTTGAGCGTTTTCAGGAACATCTTCATCTAGCCAATCCATGTTGTATTTTTCTTCCATGGTATCAAACCAGTCAAGTGGAAGGGTACGACCATAGTCCATGTTAACGAGGCGGGTTTCGCCTGTGTTAATATTATGGGCGGTTGTAAAATTGGATGGGTTGTTCAGTCGGTCAGTGTTTCCAACCATGATATCAAAAGCGGCTTGTTGAATAAGAAAATCATGCGCGTGTTCATGGGTGACACCGTAATTTTCAAAAAGTTTGATGAGATTATTGAAGCGTTCTTTACTTGGACGGTCAACAATTTGTTCGGCAAAGGTTTCGATATTGGTGAGGGCACCGACTTCATAAAAGTGACGGTCGGTTGGATTACCATAAGCTAGAGCGACTTCCATTTCACCAGGTTGAAGGAAGTTTTTAGATAAGGTACCCGTGCGTCCATCGTCTGTTTTAATGAAATCATAAGTCACACAATCAAAGTTTTTGGTATTTTTGATGTGTTTAGCGATGGTTCCTGTAATGGCTTCAGAGACACTTGAATAGTGATTGTTAAAGCCATTTTCCCAGACACCGTTGACGTCAGGACGAAGGTCATCTAGTTTGACAAAATGGGCGATGCCATCAATTAAGACATTGTCTTTAAGTTGCATGCCTGCAATATTAGTATTTCCAAAATCATCAGAAAGACTGATGATGTGGTTGGTTAGGGTAGCGTGTTTAGGTTTCATCGTCCGTTAACACCACCTTTAAATTGTGTTGCATGGGCGCAGAAAAACCGATGTGCTTGATTTCAAAGAGCAAATCCGCAAGGGGTTTGTTGTGATAGCCCATGTAGTGATTGAAGGTTTTTTCAAGTCCTGAATAGGTAAAATTTGAAGGCTTGACTAAACGGTTGGTAAAGGGTGAGTCAAAGTGATACAGAACCGTGACGGTTTTGTTATCGGTATCAATGGCGAATTGATGGGTTTTGATGTCACTTAAATAAACAGTTAGATTTGGCAAATAGTAGGTGCCTCCTTTCTGTAGCTTAGTGTTATTATATCAAAAAAAGGGGAATTTAAGAAAAGAAATTTTCAGGCAAATCAAGGGAGCTGAGGATTTGATTGAGTTTCTTTTTAAGCCCTTTGAAGTTTTTTAGAGCTTCTTGATTTTCGCTTGTCGGAAAACCTGTTAGAATTTGATTATGAAGGTTAAAGAAGGTTAGAAGTGTGTCTTGCGATTCTTTTAAGACTTGTTGCGCATACTTATAGCGACTTCTAGCAATTAGGTCTTGATGTTCTTGATCAAGGGCTTTGGCGAAGTTCGTCAAGCTCTCAATGCTGTCTTCTGTAAAAGCTGATGCGTTTTGTTCTTGGATGACGGTTTTTCGAAGTTCATCAGTGATAATGTCTTCCATGTTATCTGCACTTTCATAAATGGTGACGAGTTTGTAGTCATTTTCGTTAACAACAATAATTGGCGAGATTTCTCGTTCACGGTATGTGATGGGTTTGTTGAGACGATAGGCGATGTAGGGTTTGTTGAATCGTTTGGTAATGGCCTCGTCTTTTTCCATTTTTGGGTAGCAAGGTGCCATGAAGCTTTTCCAGTCGGTTGTTTGATAACGTTGTTCTAATCGGTCTCTGAAATGGTCAACGGGAACGTATTTGTCGTTTTTGGAGAGTCCCATGGGAATGTGTCCTTTCTGTTATTTGTAGGATGCTCAATTAAAGGTGAGTAGTATGGTTTTGCTTGGGCTTGTGATAATGCAACTATTCGTTTCTTTATCGACAGATAGCGATGTCCTTATTTGGTTGGAATGTCTTTTAAGCTATCACGGATAGCTTTTTTGACGTGTTTGAAGTGATAGTTGATTTCAATTAATTGGTCTTCTGTAACAAAGGCTTTAAGGTTATTTTCGTCTAAAAGTTCGCCATTGATGATGGGCTCAAAACTATAGCCATCATCAATCTCAGTCATGTCAATAGACAAATTGTAATCAGTTTTACCTTCAAGGTATTCTTGTTGTTCTGCAGTAAGCTCGTCAATACGGTCTTCGTCGTCGGTCAAAAAGACAGGATAGGTACAGTTTGCTAGAATTTCGGCTATTTGACGTGTTTGATAAGCTGCGGTCATGTCGTTTATATAGTATTCTGTCCAATTTTCAATTGGCGATGACGGATTTTCAATTTTGTTGATAAGACCATCAAGTGTAGCGTGACGAAATTCTTTGAGTTCACCTTTAATCAATTTATGAAGACGGTACCATGTTCCGTCATAGCTGACGTATGAATAATAGTTATTGTGGTCATCATGGCGACCAATAGGATCTTTGGTAAGATTTAGCTCTTCGTTAAGATAAGCATCAGCGTATGGGAGAATGAATTCGATAGCGTCAGTTTTATCGAAGGCGATAGCAAGAGGTGGCTGATCAGGGTCTTTAACGATATAATATGTTTTTGGGTCTTTTTCAATGATGTCAATGTTAAGTTTTTTTGAGAACATAGAGTGTTTTCCTTTCTTTTTTCGAGACGACTGTCCGTCGTCCATAAAACAAACCATGGGATACGGGCGAGACGACCGTGAGGTCGGCTCACGCCCGCACAAAAGCCGTTTGGGAGCGTTAGCTCCCACGGTAGCCTAATGAGGCTAAAAAGCCCTAGTGCTAATTATTCCAAGCAATAGGGTTGAATTTATTAAAGGGTTGGGTAATCGCCGTTGAAACTCACTTCATCAACGGCAAGGCCATTAATGGCACGATAAGTGGCCATTTCAATATGGGCAAGGCTTGGTTGGTTAGCATAGGCAAAGGGAATAGCGTTGTCTTTTAAAACACCAACGAGGTAACCTGCCATAGCGTGATTAAGTCCTGTTTTAGCGATAACAACGGCATCAACGTCTTTAAGGGCTTTGGTACATTGGGTGACAAAGGTTTGATAGTTGATGTCATGATCGACAATGTTTAGTTTTTTGATGTGTTTTTCGTCTTCAAAACTTTTAATGAGGTTTGGACGAACGTTTTGAGGAAGACCTATGACAGCAATGGTTTTTCCTGTGAGGTCAAAATCTAGGTTTGATTTTGGACCGTCTGATTTTTGCGTGACTTTTTTGGTTTTTGTTGGTAGTGGTTTACTTGGTTTTTGGGACGTGTAATCATAACGGTGTACCCATTGGATGTGGGGCTGACCATTGTCTTTGATGATGAGGTCAACAAGGTCACCGTGGGTGATATTTTTGGAGTCGCCTAGGTGACGGAGGTAGAAGGTTTTGATTTTTGAGCCTGCGTCTAGCAAGTTTCTACCATTGATGTCTTTTTCAATGTAAAGTTCACCTGTTTTGAAGTTGGTTTCAACAAGGGCTTTTTCAAAGAGTTTTAGGGGTTCGATGTCGCCTGTGTCAATGGCATTATAAAGGGTTTTGATGTCGTAAAGGATACCGTCATTTTTCTTGAATTGAATGTGGTCACCGTGTTCAAAACCAATGGTCTTGTATTCACTGACACCGCCTTCATGAAGGACTTGGTTTTTTTCGTTAACAATAGTGTATCCGCCAGGTTGGACAATGACGGTTCCTTCTAAGAGTTTTGGCAGTTCTTTTTTTGGTGGTTCTTTTTTAGGTTGTTCTTCTTTTGGGCTTTCTTCTTTAGCTTGTTCTAAAAGAGGTTTTAGAAATTCTCCGAATTCTTGATTAGAGTAGCCTAAAAAGTCTTTGGCAGCTTGAACTTGGTCAAGATTACCATTTAAGAGATGTTGTTTAATGCGTCTTCGCATGATATCATCAAATGTTGTTACCATAAATGTGTTGGTTATCCTTTCTATTTTTCAATTTTTAGAATAGCGAGTGTAATGAGAATAGCTAAAGCGATAAGTGTCCCACTATAAGAGAGGGTTTCTGTTAAAGCACTAAAGCTATGATTAGGAATAGTGGAAATAAGTGGGTATTGTTTGGTGTGTTGAATCAGAGGAATGAGTTCGATGATTTGAAAGACAAAGGGAATCAAGAGAAAGAGACCTAGACAGAGGCTTTTTAGAGGTCGTTTGTCAAAAAGGTAGAGCAGAATAGCTGTGGTCATCGTTAGACCGAAATAAGATAGCGTAGCAAAAATCAAGAGATTAGGCTCCTTTCATGGCATTTTTATAGTCTTCTAGGGTTGCGATTTCAGTGTAATCAGGGTTGTTTTGATAATTTTCGATAAGCAGTTTAACGGCTTTTTGTGTGGTGTTTTCGGTAGTGATAAGACCTGCTGAATAAGGAGAGACAAAACAACTGGTTGACCACCCCCAGATAAAGGTTTTATTGGTATGGTCGATCATGACAAAAAAGCGATTTCCACATTGATCAGCGCGTGAGATGGTTGCTTCGGCAATCGATTTGTTAAATGTTGGCATAAAATTTCTTCTTTCTAATAATTTTCATACGTAACGTTGAGATAGGCTTCTCGCATAAATTGGGAGGGTTCTAGTTTTCCTTCAAAGCCTTGACGGTACATGGCTTCACAAATGACGAGCATTTTGCGGGCACGGGTGACGGTAACATAGGCGAGGTTACGTTCGTCTTCGAGGTTTCCTTCTTGAAGGGCCATTTGACTTGGAAAGGTTCCTTGTTCCATACCAATGACAAAGACGTAGTCCCATTCAAGTCCTTTACTTGAGTGTTCTGTGGTAAGGAGGATACCAACGTTTTCAATGTTTGCGGTTTCTTTGATAGACATTTCATCGGTAAAGTCAAGCACACGGTCATAAAGGGTTCCACGCGCATAATCTTGATCATAGCGGGTATCAAATTCTTTGACCATGTCTTTTAAGAGACGGATGTTTTCTTTGTCGGTTTTATTGTCTTTTTTATCGTTAATCCATTGTTCGTATTCAGAGATTTGATAAATCAAATTAACAACGTCAGTTAAGGTACGATTATCGTCTTGGGCAATACGTTGGAGTTCTTGATAGATACGTCGAACGTCTTGGCTGTTTTTTTGAAGGGCTGGACTGAGGTCATAAATATGGTCAGATAAAAGGTATTCGATGACACTCATGTCTTCTTCACGGGCGTTGTTAAGGAGTTTTTCGGTTGATTTAATCCCGATACCACGTTTTGGACGGTTGATGATGTTCAAAAAGGCAAAGGAGTCTTTTGGGTTGACCATGACTTGAAGGTAGTTAAGCATGTCTTTGACGACATCCGAACTCATGAAATCTGCAAATTTGGTTTGGTCATTAAGCGTGACATTGGCTTGGTGAAAGGCTTTTTTAATAGGGGCAACCAGACGTCTATCGCGGACAAGAACAGCGATATCGTTAGGCATAATCCCTCGGTTAAGAAGCTTTTGAACCGATTCCACAAGGAAAGTTGTTTCGGTGGCTGTTGAACTGGAACGGACACGGTGAACGCCTTCAAAGTCTTGGTCAATGGCTTTAGCGGCAATAAGGGGTCTGCGGAAGTCTCGACCCGTATTGTTGTTTTTGATGATGTTATTGGCAACGTCCAAAATCGGTTGATAGGATCTGTAATTAATGTGGAGGTTGACAACGTCACCTTCGTTAGCGTGATTAATCATAAAGTCTGATTGACCGCCACGAAAGGCGTAGATGGCTTGGTCAATATCACCAATAAGGGTTAGATTATCATCAGAGATAAAACGAACAAAGGCATCTTGGAGGGCATTGGTATCTTGATACTCGTCACAAAAGATGTAAGCGGCACTTTCTTTAAATTCTTCCAGACCACCTTCTCGGCCTAAAAGGTAGGTGAGAAAGAGAATATGGTCGTAGGTCATGACTTGATTTTCTAGGGCTTTTTCAAGGCTACGGCGAAAAATGTCATGAAGGGTTGGGACTTTGATTCCACGTGAGCCTTTTTCAACAAACCGAATGGTTTTGAGGTCATAGATGCCATTAAACAAGTCATCAGGATTGGCGTGGTTGATGAGTTTAGACAAGCTATCGGCAACACTGGTTGCGATTTTGCCTGTCATTTTAGGGTTACTTGGGTCGTAATATTCTCCGTTTTTATAATCTTGTAAAACCGTTGTCATGAGGTCATCATCAGCTTCAATGATTTGTCTGATAAGGGTATTGGTTGACGTTGGGGATAAAATGGTGAAACGTGAATTGAAGCCCATGAGGCTGGCTTTTTTACGTAAGATGTCAGCCATAAGACTGTGGAAGGTGCCGACCTTGACACGTTTGAGTTGAGGCTCGGTGAGCTTTTCAGTCAATTTTTCTTTAAGGTCTTTAGCTGCTGCGCGTGTAAAGGTAACAAGAATGACATTTCCAACGGTGAATTCATTGAGAACACGGACACATCGTCCGAGAACCGTTGTTGTTTTTCCTGTCCCTGCGCCTGCAATCCCTGTAACTTTTTTGGTCAAAGGGGCATTGATAAGGGCTTCCTGATCGGGGTTAAACATAAAAAATTCCTTTCTTTTAGTTATAGGTTATGACCTCAAGGCCATTGTTCCAGACCTTGAGGTTGAACGTTATTCTTGAATTAAGTCTTCTAAGGGCGTCATGAGAGAGACGTGTTGGTCATCTGTTTCAAAGGTCATTTCTTTAAAGATGCCGTTAGGTTCTCTTGGTGTGATGTTTAGGAGATAAGGGATGAGTGTTTCTCGTTGGTCTGTTTGATTGGTCGTTGTCAAATAGTTTACGATAATATCACCTTTAAGACTGGTTTCTTTGGTGAAGGCTAGTTGTAATTGATGTGTGTTATAGCCATCATTGGTTAAGGTGAAGCCATCAGGAAGGTCAAGAATAAGGTCTTTTAAGACAGGTGCGACACGGTCATCAGAGGCTTTTGAAAAATCAATAATCTGTCTAGGGATGTCGACGTGACTGATAACAGGCGTATTGACGTTTTCATATTGGGTTAGAACGGTTGTTGGAAGGTCAATGTAAGGCATGACGCGCGTGTGTAGGGTGACTTGATTGTCTTCAAGGGTTACCTTGGTGGCTTGAGCATTGACGGTTGTTGTGAAGACGTCAGGCAGGTAACAATTAGTGTACTGACGCAAATCTTCTTTATCAAGAAGGAAGCTCACGGTATTGTTTGTTGTCTCAACGTAATCAAGTTCGATATAGATAGGCGCTGTGATGGTCTTGTCACTGTTAAACAAGTGAATACGGTTAGTTAGCTTATAAACAAAATAGTTTTCAGGGTGTTCTTTTGGCCCTTGTTCACTAGGAAAGACACTGTAACCATTGAAGATGATTTTTGAAAGTGTCAAGTCTTTGTAATCGTCGTGATCTTTGACTTTTTCGAGTAAGTCTTTGGTGTTATAGCTTAAGGCAATAAGAATCGATTCTTTGGATTCTGTTAAGGTGACACTTAGTGGAATACTACCAAAGATGCTATTCTCTTTGTTACGGACGGTAATGGTGTCGCTTGCCAGCAATTGATTAAACAATTGGTAAGCTTCAGGGACACCATTTGGAAGGTCTTCAGGAGGCGTTGTTTCAATGGATGGTTCTACGACAATAGGCGGTTCTGAAAACTTTTGTGTTGGTTTTTCAAAGACAGCGTTTGTGAATTTTTTGAAAAGGGATGTCACGAAAAGGTTCCTCCTTTACTTAAGTTTTTGTGCGATTTTTTGAATGAGTTTTTCAACGATTTTTTCAGCTAATTGGTCATAGTCAAGTTCGTCAGGACTTGTCCAAAGTGCTTCTTTAGCTGGTTCTTGTTTGATAAATGGGTTGAAGTTATCAGGGGTTGCGGTTGGGTTATCAAAAGGATTAGCGCCTTTTGTGGCGTTGCTAAATGGATTAGCGCCTTTTGTTGGTGCAGCACCTGGCGTGGCTCCTTTTGTGTTTCCAAATGGATTAGCTCCTTTTGTTGGTGTTGCACCCTTGGTTGGTGCAATATTTCCAAATGGGTTAGCCCCTTTTGTTGGTGCGGTGCTTGATGTTGTGTTTCCGAATGGATTAGCACCTTTAGTAGGGTTAGCACCTTTGATGTCTTTTGGTTTGACTTCTGGAACGACAATGTCAGCGGCTTCGGCTTCCCAAGAGTTGTCTGGTTTTGGAACTTTGTTTAAGTGAAGAACGTCGTTTGGTACACGATAGTCTTCAGACTTATCAGGAATGCGTTCGGGTTCTTTTTTTTCTTTTTTTGGATTTGCAGGTTTGGCATCTGCTAACAGGTCATCAAAAAGAGACGGTGTTTCTTCTGCTTTTGTTGGAACGTCAGCTAAGAGGTCATTACTTTTTGGTGATGCTTCTACTTTTGTTGGCATATCTGCTAGTAGGTCATCAAAATTAGGGGCTTTTTTAGGTTCCGCTGCTGGTTCTGCCTTTTCAGGTTCTGCTGGTGGCTCTGTACCAAACAAATCACTAAAATCATTCGTTGTTGTTTTAGGTGGTGCCTCGACACCTTCTGTAACACCAAATTCTTCGAGTAGGGCATCAAAGGCGTTTTCTTTTTTTGAGAAAATATCTTCTGACATGAATTTTTCTACTTTCTTTTGTTTTTTCTTTTATTGTATCACAAGTTTAGCTTATTTACGGCTCAAAAGAATACGTTCGATGTGAGCGAGTGCTGTTTCGGCGCTTTCTTCATCGGTTGCTTTTTCGAGTTCTGTTTTAATGAGAGCAATCGCGTCTAGTGGGTTTTTAGCTTTTTCTTTTAGCTTGAGATCAATGATGGTGTCTTCGTCAGCTTTTAACCAGTCTTTGACTTTTGAGGTGTCGGTGTTTGTTGTGCTGACAAGGTTTGACAATTGGCGAATGGTTTCACTAAACGGTGGTAGGAAATTGATGACAGGATAGTCTTTGAAAATTGTATCCACGGTTGCCATGGTTTGGTTGACAACGGCTTGAAGGGCAATGAGTTTATTGCCTTCGATCATTTTGTTTTTCGCTTTTGAATTAACGTCAGGAAAGGCTTGAAGGAACAAGGTTTCAAGACTGTTTTTAAATTTGCTGTTTTTGATGTGTGGTGAGTTTTCAAGAGAGGTTTCAACAGCGTCATGAAGCATTTGACGGTTGTGGGTCAAGCGTTCATTTTGAACGGCACGTTGTTCGGCATTTTTTTCTTCAATGAAGGTGACCACATTGTTATAACCGACAGCTTTTAAGGCATTGGCAAGAGCTGTTTTATATTGTTCAACGGTTTTCTTAAGGGAATCGTTGTATTTCTTTTGCGTATTTTTAATGTGACTGTTGATAGCGGTCATCTTTTTACCGTCGTCTAGAGTCAATTCGTCACGCATGAGTTTTTGGTTGAGGTAGAGTAATTCACGTGCGATTTCTTGCCATTCGTCATCGCTTAGTCCAGGTGGTGGGGTTTGTTGGGCAGGAAGTTTTGAAAAGTCTTCATTTTTGACGTCAAGGGCTAAAAAGGCTTGACGTTTAGCATCTTTTTCTTCAGGGGTGAGTTCGTTAGGCATGTGTGACCTCCTTTAAGGTAATGTTTTCGTTGTTTTCGAGGAAATGGTCGAAGTCGTCAACGTAATAGACTTGTTCGTCATTTGTGAGATGCGGGTAGATGTCTTTTTTGTGGTCTTTTAAGAATTGAGAAAAACCTGGGTCTTCGTTTTGCCAGTGGTCAACAAAATCGTCATAATGGTCTTTTAGATAACTTTCTGAGACGACTTCGTAAGGGTCATAAATCTCTTTATCAATGAGGTTTTGAACAGTGTAGTCATATTCGTTAGAATTTTGAACGTCTTTTGTGACGTGACCATTATTGTAAGTTAACAAGACTTCTTGGTCGACAATGAATCCGCATCCTTGTTCCTCGTCAGTATAGTCAAAGAAAGCTTTGATGGTTTGGGTTTTAAGGTTGTCTCTAAGAGCGTTAATGGCATCGTCCTTATAGTCTCTTTCAAGACAATTAAAGAACCAGTTGAGGTTATTTTCGAAGTTCCAACGTCCATTGGCATAGAACATGAAGGTGACTTGATAGGTGTTGTTTGTAATGATTTCTTCGTCTTTTTGCTCGTCAATGAGAACGTCTAAATATTCATAATCTTCGATGGTTGGTTCAAGATATTTGATGCCGTTAATGGTGGTGTCATAATAGGCATTTTTTTCTGAGAGAACATGGAGGAAGATAAAGTCTTTAAGGTCTTCTTTAGTGGCTGTGGTTAAGGTGATATAACCAGATGCACATGAAATATTAGCCATGTGGTGTTGTTTCCTTTCTAGTCGTTAAATTCGGGGATGTTAGGGTTGTTTTCAAGCATGTAATCAAATTCGTCAAGTTCATAGACGGATTCATCGTCGGTTAAATGTGGGTAGATGTCGTCTTTGTGACTGATTAAGAAGTGATAAAAGTCAGGATCGGTTCTATCAAATTGACTTGTGAAGTCATCATAATTTTCTTTCAGCCATTTTTCTGAGACGATGTCATAACGACCATAAATGTCATAATCAAGAAGGTTTTGAACGGTGTAGTCGCAGGTGTGGTTTTTTTGTACCGTGACCGTTGATTCACCGTTTTTGTAGGTGACGAGAACTTCTTGGTCTGAGATGAAGCTACACCCAGGTTCAGAGTCAACAAAGTCAAAGAAGGCGATAATGGTCTTTTCTTTGAGGTTGTTTTTGAGTCCTTTGAGAAAGTCGTCGTCATAATCGATGTCAAGACAATCAAAGAACCAATTGAGGTTGTTTTCAAAACACCAACGTCCACATGCGGCAAAGTAGAAGGTCGCTTTGTAGTTGTCATCTTGGTTATATTCTTCGATAATTTTTTGTTCAATGATGTCATCTAGAGCGTTATAATCTTCAATTGTTGGGTTAAAGCCGTGTGTGTCAACAATTATTGTGGCATATTCTGAGTATCTTTCTGAAAGTGCATGAAGAAAGAGAAAGTCTTTGAGGTCTTTTTTAGTAGGCACAGTCAGGGTGATGGTACCTGAGGCATCAGATAAGTTTGCCATGGCGTGTTTCCTTTCTATTAGTCAAAAGTTTCAATGCTATTTAAGTGTTTGTCAAGGAGTTGTACGGTTGACAGACTCCCTTGCCAGAAGTATTGTTTTTCGGTAGAGATGATGGCAATATTGTCACTTGCTTTAAGTAGGTCATAAACGTATTGTGGGATTTTAGCAAGGTTAAAGTTGTGAGCGTCTAAAATGTTCCAGGCGGTTTCTAAATCCATGGTTTGTTTGTTGGCGACGAGATTTAAAATATAGTCATTGTTAGTAACCGTTGCGATTTGTTCGGCGGTTTCAATGACGAGATTTTTGTAGTTAGTTGAGGTAAAGCCGTTTCTCAAATCATAAGCTTGATTGTCGAAAATACCATAATAGGCAGTCATAAAGCGTCCTTTCTTTTATTCGATAAATGTGAGGATGTCGTTGTTTTGGTCTTTAAAATAATGTGGGCCTTGTTTAAGAGCGTTTTGAATAGTTTTGATGTCTGTCAAAGGGATATTTAGTAGTTTATAAGGGTTTGTTGGTAGCTCTTCTTTTGATGTGCCGTCCGAATAATAGTCGTTATAGTCTTCGTCGTCAATAGTGTCAAAGAGGTTTGAGAAATCAAAGGTACTTTTTTCAAAGTCAGGATAACCTTGGTCATTAAAGATCCATTTAACGATGAGGTAATATTCACCGTAGTTAGAGAAGTCGTTTTGCTCGTCTTCAGAGATAGCTAAAAGACCTTCGTTACGATTAAGTTGACGGTCGGTGTCTGTTGTAAAAGTTTCCATATAGTCTAGACTTTCACCTTGGCCTTTATAAATTCCACTGATACTATAGTAGGTCATGAGGTTAAAAAGATTAATAGTTTCGTATTCAGACAATTGATGGTTGTCTAATTTTTCGATAAGTTCTTTTCCTTTAGGTGTTAAGGTGTCTAGGAATTCTTCTGAGCGGTTAGTGTAAGCTTTTTTAAGGTTTTCAATGAATTGACCAAGTTCATAAACAGCTGATTCGGTATAAGCTGACCAGTGGTAATAGATGTTGTTGAGGGCGAGTTTAGGCGTGTCGTTATTGATGATGAGGCGTTGTCCCATGGGTGTGTTTCCTTTCTGTTATTCGATATATATGTAGATGTGGTTGCTACCGTCAAACCATTCATGAGGGCCTTCAGCAATGGTTTGTTGGTAGGTTTTGAGTTCAGTGAGTGGGATATTAGTAACTGGATAAGGGTTAATGGGGAGGTCTTCATAAGGTGTAAGATCGTCGTTATATTCTAGGTCTTCGTCGTATTCCTTTGTTGTCCAGTCCCAGAAAAGGTCATTAAAATCAAAGGTCGTCTTTTCAAGGTCAGGACGTCCTTGGTTGTCCAAAACCCAATTGATGACAAGCGTACCTTCTGACCAAAAAAGGATGTCTTCTTGGTCTTGTGGGGTAATACTTAGAAGTCCTGCGTTGCGGTCAAGTGGACGGTCTAGGTCAGTGGTTAGAAGACTAAGACGATTGAGGGTTTCTTCTCGACTAACACCACTGACGCTATAGTAAGTCATGAGATTAAAGAAGGCTTCTTTTTCAATAGCGATAAGTTGCTTATTTTTGTATTTGTCAAAAAGCTTTTGTCCTGATGGTGTCAAGTCTTTTAGGAAATCATCAGACGGGTTGTCATAGGTGTTCATGAGATTAGTGACAAAGTCTTCTAGTTCAATAAGGCTACTTTCGGTGTAGGCTGACCAGTGATAATAGGTGACGTTGGCGTCTGATTGATGCTTTGTGATTGGGTTGACGATGCGGTTTTTAATAATGAGGCGTTGTCCCATGGATATGGTTCCTTTCTGGTTTATCTAAATTACGAAGTTCTTCAGTAAGACTAAGTTCTAAGGCGTTTTGTCTTTCTTTGGTCATACCTGGCACAAAGCTACTGGCACGAACCAAATAGAGTAGGTCGTGGATTTGTATGCGTGTGAGGGCCATTTTTATCCTTTCTTTTTAAGCCAGAGTTCAATGTCAGCATAAAGATCTTTATCTGTGATGTAGTTGTAAAGACTGAAGACAGTAACTTTATCGGGGTACTGGTCAGTCATGTAATAATAGGTCCCAAGAGGTTTTTCGTTATCTGCACGTTCAAGAGTGATTTCAAGGTCTTCGGTGCTTGCTAGGGTTGCGATAACGGGGTATTTTTTTTCAAGGTGTTTACAGAAGTCTTGGATGCGTTTTTGTTGTTTTTCATAAAGCTCATCAAATTGATAAGCGCCTTGAATAATGGTGTTAAAGGTTGGATTATTTGATAAGGCCGGAAAGAAACTTTCAGCTTCTTTGATGCTCAAATCATGATAATCATGGACGGGTTTGAGTTCTCCCAAAATATTGTGGCGTGTGATTGGGATAGCGATGCGGTAAAAGGGCATGTGGTCTTTACGTTTTTGGGTAAGGGTGTAGGTTTCTTTTGAGTAGATGGTGAGGCTACCCTTGGTGGCTTTGCCGTTTTTATAAGTCCAGCCTTTAGGGAGTTTGGTGTTAGTTGTGATAATTGCAGTGTGTTTCATAGTTTCTCCTTAGTTATTGAGTGCGTTATAGCGTCTGCCATGGCTCTCGAAGTCGTAGATTGTTAGCATAATAAAATAGTCCTTTCTAGTTAGGTTTACATAATAGGGTCGTGCGTTTCTTATCACGCGACGTGCGTTCTTCTTCCAAAACACAAACCATGGGATACGGGCGAGACGACCGTTAGGTCGGCTCACGCCCGCTCAAAAGCCGATCGGGAGCGTTAGCTCCCGCGGGAAAAAACGCCTCAAAAAAAGCCCGTTAGTTGGGCTTAGGGGCGAATGTACCAAAAGAGTTCGGTTCTGGCTTGTTCGTCAGGGGTTTGTTTACGGTAGCGGTTTCGAATGCCATTCGCATAGCGTCCTGAATAATTGTCTCTGACGTGTCCACCTGTTGCTTCAATAAAGGCGTTGTCGTCGTGCGTTGTGGCGAGCGTCTGTGCAGCTGTTTTGATGGTACCATACCAACCATAGCCTGCATTGTGGATCATGCTGGCAAACATACCAACGCTACCTAGGGTGTGGGTACCATCTAAGAGGTCAACACCTGTGTCTTTTTTAAGCTTGTCAATGGCAGGTAAGATGTCCTTATTGAAGATAAACTCGGCTTGAGTTTGTTTGAATCGTTCGCCATCTTTATCGCCCAAGGCTTTCCAAGCCTCGTTAAAGGTGCTGCTTCCGATATCGTCAGGCAATTGACTTCTAAGATCTGGGTATTTTTCTTCTAGGAATTTAAGGTAGGGTTTCATGGTATGGTTTTGGGTTAGGGAATAGGTTCCATAGTTCATTCCTGCACCGTCATCAAGTTCACCTAAAATAGCTCCTGGGCCCCGATTGTTGGATTCGTATTTGGCAGCTAATTCAAGAACCTTGAGGGGTTGTTTTTTATTGTCTTCTTGGCGTTTACGTTCTTTTTCTTCAGCGTCTGCTGTTTTTTGGTCATTGATGCGTTTGTCTTCTTCTTTTTGAAAAGCATCGGCTTTCTTAATCAGTTCGTGTTTTTTCTCAATGGCGTTCAGTTCACTGGCTTTTTTGGCGTCAGCTTGGGTATCTGCGTGGGCAAGGGGTGCTAAAAGAAGGGTTGCAAAAAGTGTTGAAGCGATGGCTAATTTTTTAGTCATGAATTTTTCCTTTATTTACTTAATGGTATAGAATGGGTTTCCGCTAGCAATGAGACGGTTGAGCATGTCTTGATTTTTCTCTGTTGAGTCATTGCTTTGTGGAAGGTCTTCTTTTTGGTTTTTATCTACGAAAGTGACATGAATTTTGGCTGTTTTGGCAATAGCCACTTGTGTGAGACGATGTGAGGTTATTTTAACGTTTTCATCAGCAATATCCACACGGTCAACACGAGGGGTGGCGTTTTTTATGTCTTTGGTTTCATAAGATTTTGTAATGATAGGGTTAATAAAGGTGACTTCTTTTTTAGCTTTTCCTTTAAGGAATAAAAGGGTTTGTGTCTTTTTAGCTATAGGAACATTCAATTGGTCGTGTTGTCGACCTGTATAACTTTTAAGCGTAATGGTTGGCGCTGTTTTATTGCCTGCGGTTTGAACATAAACGTCAGAGGTTCCTTTTTCATACACGTTTCGCCAGTTGCTTGTTTTTTGGGTTGTTAGTTTGTAATGAGGTTTCAACAAGTGTCCACCTTGAGCCATAAGAAGAAGACCACCTAAACTGACAACAGTGACGCTATTTATGACGGTATAAAGAAAACTTGGTTTGTCAAAGGGATATTTCCGTTTACGATAAAGGGTTAGTAGTAGAAGACTGATAAGAAGGCCTATGGTGATTAGGTAGAGTCCGTCATAGGGATCAAAACTTCCTAAGCAATTTGCCAAATAGGTAAACATATATCGGTTCCTTTCTTTGATTATGTACTCAGTATATCAAAGAAAAAGGGTGCTGACAAGGAAAAATTTGTCCGAGATTTTGTCCGAGACATTTTTCATTTTGTCCGAAAAATGGCGCGATTTTGGCGGTGTGAGGCTGTTCAATTCCTTTCAGTACCTGTTTTCATGAATTGTTTTCAAAACGAGTGTCAGTTTTTTCGTTTTCGGACAAAATTAAGGTCATTTTGTCCGAAAAACGTCCGATTTTGTCCGAGAATAGTTTTTTTTCGGACAAATTTCGGACAAAAGTTTGTGAAATTCGCACAAGAAGCTTTGAAGTGTCAAATGAATATTTTGGTCTCAGTTTCGGACAAATAGATTTTTGAGAGGTGTGAAAAGTTGTGTCTTTATTCATTTTTAATCTTTGAGAGCGGTCTATATATCGATATGAGTTGTTTTCATGATTTTTCATTAGAACTTCTAATCTTATAATTATTCACGTGTCTTGGTTATTTGGGGCGATTTTCTTTATGAAAACAAACAATGTCGCGGTTTGTGAGACTTTTTGGTTGTGGGGTGTTTTTATGGTTTCGGACATTTTCGGACAAAATAATTCTAATCTTCGGACAAAATTTTGAGGTTTCGGACATTTTCGGACAAATTTTCGGACAAAATTCAAAATATACATTTTGTGTATAAAACGCATGATGGCGCTGTTTGTCGCAGGTGCGTTTTATAAATATGTTATGGAAACCGTTTTCAAAACACCCTTTTCGGACATTTTCTAAAAAACTTTATAAAAAAATAAAAAAAAAGAAAAAATTACTATAGGGGTTTTTTTGAGCTCGGACAAATTCTCGGACAAAATGGGACTGAGATATGCGCGTGCGTTTTTTAGTCGCTTTTTTAGTTTATCTTTGATAGACTAAAGCTATTTGGTTAGGTTTTCGATAGTTGTTGTGGTTGGTTCTTCGTAAAATTCACGAGAGCGGTGCATCTCGTAATAACGTCCGTCTTTTTTCATGTGATTGGCGGCATAAGAACGCGCTTGTTGTTTGGATAAGTGTCTAAGGTTTTGAATGGCCCGATAAAGTAAGCGATAGGTGCCTTTTGGAAGCATTTTTCCAAAGGTGTCTAGAAATTCTGAAATTTCTTCAGGAGAACATTCGCTCCAGTCTCTTGAGTTGTCATATTGGGTGAGGGTTTCAATAATGACGCGACGGATATAGGTTTCATCGTAGTTGCCTTCAAGGGCTAGAACGTCAATGTTGTTGAGGTGCATGATACCGTCTCCAACGTCTGAAGGAAAGAGGGTGTCAAGGTCTGTGGCGTAAAGAAAAATTTTGTCCTCTTTTTCAACATAAATGGCGTAGTTGACCAGATCTTCGTGTTCTTGTGGAATAAAGGTGATGGTATGAGTATCATCAACAGCAACACGTTGTCTTGAAACAGATTCGAGGGTTCGATATTGAGTTTCTGAAAGAGGCTCTTTGGGATAGGTTTTCTTAAAGGTGTCTACGACAGCTTGTGGGAGATATAAAAAAGTGCCTTGTTTAGCTAAAGCTTTGATGAGAGGGTATTTGACGTGGTCAGTGTGTCTGTGGGTGACAATCGCGATTTTGATATCGGTGAGGTCAATGGTTTGTTTGACGCGTTTGATACTGAGACCACAATCAATCATGATGTGTTTGTCTAAGACGGTACAGTTGCCTGGATTGGATCCAGATTCGATGATGGTAAAGTCAAAGGGCATGGATTATCCTTTCTGTGTGATGGTGAACGTGTTTGTGTCTTCGCTAGAAGATTTGTTGTAGTCTTCTAGGGTTTTAAAAAGCATGTGAAATCCTTTTTAATCGACGAAGGTTAGGGTATAGATGTAACTGTCATCGGTTGGTTGACTGGTATAGACGATATTAAGTTTTTTAAACAAGGCTTTTCCAAAGATTGTGAGATGCGCATTATCGTCGGTGATAAGGTTGTTTTTTTCTTGTTCTTTTAAGAGGTCAGCGATTTGGGGCGTTAGTAGTCCTTTTTTGATGCTGTGGTCAAAAGCGATGTCTAAAACGTCAGAGATATAAGCATTGTCAATGGTGAGTTTCATAAATTTGTTCCTTTCTTAAAAAACATGTCGTTCAGGATTTGGTTTTCCGATTTCGATGATGAGTAGTGGTCTGTTGTTGATATCTTTACTTTTTTCGGAAACTTGGTAAAGATTTTCAATGTAGTCCTTATGTGTTTTAACAGGTGCCCATTGAACGGTAATGGGTTCGTTATTGTCTAATTGAATCGATTCAATAGCAGGGTAGGCGAGACGTTCACTGATGGTTGTTTTTTTGTAGACGTTTGGCTTCTCTTGCATGTGGGCTGTTTTTAAGTTTGTGATAGCGTCTTCATAAATGCTGAGTTTGACAAACTCCGCTTTTTGATAATACATGGTGTCTTGATCAATAACGGCAATGTTTTGTGTAATGTTTTCAATATTTAAATAATGAATAGCTTTAACAGGAATGACGATGGTATCTTCGTTTTGGAAGGTGATTGTTAATTGGTTGAGCATGCGTTTTGGTCCTTTTGATAGGTTTTTAATTTATCAATGACAGTTTGATAGTTATCTGGGCTTAAATCAGTGTCTGCATATTCGTATTTAATATAGACGTTTGGGTCTAATTCAAGGAATTTGGCCGTTTCATAAAAAGAGAGACCTAGCGCAAAGCGGAGGTCTAAAAGTTCTTCAGAAAGTTTGAATTGTTCGGTGGAAATAATTTTTTCGATTTCAGGGACAGCGTGTGCTAAATAGTCTTTCATGGGTTTTCCTTTTAAGTTAGTTTAAATTCAACGGTTTTAAAGAACGTATTGAGGAAGTCTAGGTCATAGATTCTTGTGATTTCTTCAAGAGATGAGCATAAAAGGTCTAGGGCATATTGCTGTCCAATAGCTGTGGCATAAATTTGGCGTTCTTGGTCAGTTTTGAGTGATTTGTAGTAGTTAATTTGGTGTGTTCTACTTGTCAGGTCAGTTTCTATTAGCCAATCTTCCTCCAATGTACATTCTGTTTCATAAGCCGCAAGTTCTTTTAGGAAGTGTTTTGTTTCGTTGTCATCAAGCAGGTCAACGAGAGGACGTTTGTCGTTTTTTTGGATGATGATTTGTTTTTTAGTTGGCGTTGTGATGTAAGTTTCAAACGCGTCGATTTTTTTGTCAAAAATAGTATACAAACGATCTTTTGTATAGTCGCCATAATTTGCTTCAAGAGATAGACTGAAGATTTTGATAAAGGGTTTTTCTAAGTGTGTTAATTGTTCATCGATTTCGATGGATGTGTTGATGGTTTTGTTGGTTATGAAATTTCCGATGTCAAGAAGTAGATAATAGGTGTGGCTTTCATCTTTGTAGGTTTGAATTTTTTCAAATAGTTGGTCGACGATGTTATGACGGTCGGCTTTAAGAGCTGAAATAACGGTTGACATGATGGGTTTCTTTTCTAATTCCACAAACTGTCGTCATCAGCCGCTTCTTTAAGGCTGTTGCGGAATTGTTCTTTGCGTTTTTGGGTGTTCATGCTATTTGTAATGCTTTCAAAATTAATCATAGATTAGTCCTCATCTTCATCGTAAAAGTAGTCAATTTTAATACCGATGATTTGGTCACCGTCTTTAGCGATAAAGCAATCGTAGCTGCCGTCACCAAAGCCAGTTCCTGTTACCGCTGAGTGTTTGTCTGTCCAGAGTTTATAGGCAAAGCGAGGTGCGGTTGTGCGGTCATCAAGGGATTGGATATCAAGACTGTTGTCGCGAAGAAGTTTTTGAAGTTTACGGTCAATTTTAAACCAATCGTCCATGAGAAGGTCGGCTAGTGGTAAATTGCCGTTTTCTTTCGCTTTTAATCGGGCACTCAAGGCAGTTTGCGCGTCAGTGTATAATTCTTTAGCTTTATCAATGATTGGTAAAAGGTGTTTTTTGATGGGTTTTCGGATATGTGTAAAGGTTTGGATGCTATCGTACCATTTTTCTTTCTTGTACCCATCAGCTTCAAGTTCTTTAAAATAAGGAAAATCGATAATACCTGCTTGACCTGAATCTACGCCAACGGTGATATCTGTGTGTTCGTAATCGGTTGGTTCAGCGACACTTTCATGCCATACAATAAGGCTGGTGCAACGACGACCCCAACCATTTATTTGAGTGTAGGTGGCTTTAGTGTGATAGGTTCCTGGTTTGATATTAGTCAATTGACCGTTACACCAAGTGTCGCTGTCATAACATGGGTCTGTGACAATGACATGGTCACTAAGGGTAATGTCATCACCTGTTTCAGATGGTGATGGAATATCGTTACGATGGAAGTGGTACCATTGGTCCCAAAACCAGTCTTGGGCGTCTTCAGGGAGTTTGTAGGACGGGATGGCGGTGTCGTCGATTGTTACGTTACCTTCAAGGGCTTTTTGATTATCGATGGTAATGACGTAGTGGAAGAACGGGTCTTCGATGTGGTAGCTGAAGTGGAAACGGTCAGTGTTTTTGAAGTGCTTGTCAAGAAGAAGAACGAGTTCTTCGAAGGTGTCGTAAGTGTGCATAGGTTTAATCTTCTTTCTGTAGTGTTGTTTTTTTAAATGTCTTTTCGGAAAACGTCGACAGGTTCATTGTTGTTGAGATAAACAGCTGTTAATAATTGGTTTTTGTTGTCAAAATTATCAATATGGACGACGGCGTCTTCAGTGGTTTCGTCTAAAGATGATGTGAAGATGTCAACGAGACAATTGTCACGTGTGGAATCGATGTCAATGACAAGTTTGCGATCGGTTCCAGGAATGACAAAGGAGACAATTTCTTTTACAGGGCGTGGAATGGCTTCGATATCGGCGGTAAATACGATTGGGTTTTTTGTGTTAATGGTTGGGACACCTTGGTCAAGCATAGCAACCCATTCGTTATCAGACAAGGACTGTGTGTCGTCATAACGTTCAATATCATGACCTGTTCCAAAGTCACATAAGTGATAATCAAGATTGTGGTTGAATTGTTTATTTTTAAGTAATTCAAGTGGGTCAATGACAGGCGAATCTAAAATAACGCTGTCAAATAATGCTAGCTCAGGATAGTTTTCAATTGCAGCAACACCGTTAAAGAAGAGCTCTGTACAACGTGGCGATGTCGCTCCAATAACGGTTTCTGTTGTATTAACGGATATAATGGTTGTTTTATTGGGTTCTGTATAGGGCTTTTCCCAAGTGATTTTTGGGTTTTTGATATGAATGTTGTGTGTTTCTGTACGAATATAGAAATGGTCTTTGGTTACTTCTTCGACATATTCGTTAAACAAACAACGTAGATCGTTTTTTGAAAGGGCTGCTTTTAATGTGTTCATAGAATTTTTCTTTTTTTGTCCGTGATTTTTTAAATAATGATATCAAGGCTTTGGTTAGAGGGGACGGTGATGATTTTTGTGAGTTTGTGGTTGAAGTTTGAAGCTTCTTGACAGATTTTATGAAAATCATCAGACATGGTTACGAGGTGTGTGCCTTCGCTATCCCAATAGGTGAGGAGCCATTGATAGGTGTCTTTTGGTTCAAAGAGATTGTTTGTGAAAAAGTCATCAAGGGTGATGTTAGATAGATGTTGTAGAGTTGATTGGTTTGGGTTGCTGTTATCAAGTAGGAAGGGTAGGCAGTTGTTTTTAGAATAACTGCTGTATTTTATTCCATAATACTTAACTTGTGTCGTTACCGTGCTTAAATCGTCTGAAATAGTTGTTCCATAAGATGCTTTACTGTTGATAAAGTCATGAATAGGTTTTTTGTTGTCTGGTGTTGGAATGTGGATATAGGTGATCATAGGTTTTCCTCTTTAAGTTTTTGAAAAATGGGGTAAATTGGTGAGACGTCGTTACCACTTTCTACCGTTGTCAAATACCCTCAAAAATGGTGTCAAATGGATACTCTGTTAAAGAATAGCCATCACACTGTTTTTGACGCAGGGCATAAGATTGTTGCTTTGTCATATAAGACATAAGCACCAATTTTGTTGTTACGTTATTTACAACATCGAAAATTGGCAAGTACACCACGGTTTGAGGTACTTTATTTTTATTTGTTAAACAATCATTATAAATTGTCAAAATATGTTTTCGAATAAGACCTTTTCGACTATTGTCATTATTAACTTTATACATTTTTGGTGTATGTGATTTGGTCTTATATTTTGTTACTACAATTGGATTATATTTTAATCCTTTAGGATTTGTTCTTGCAATATTAATTGCAGCTAAATAATCACGATCAAAAATTTCTCCTGAAGAAAAATGAATATTTCTGTTTTTCTTTTGACCATGTTCCCTAGTGATAGGGTGAGACACACTTGTAAAAGCAGGATTTACAAGGACAATTTTAATGCCATAAACTTCAGCTATTTCTTCTAATCGACGTCTAAAATCAGCAAAATTCCAATAAGTACGTAAATCTTTAGCCCATTTAAGATTTTCAATATGAATCTCTTTACAATTATTTTTCCAGGCTAAATCCACAAGTTCATGTGCTTCTTGAGTGATAAGTGTTTCTTTTAAATGCGTAATTTTAGAACGAACATTGTTTTTATAATCAATGCGATTTTCTTGTTTTAAAATTGTTTCAGGACGCACCCAAATATCATCAGTAATGTACGCATTTACACGTTTTACTTTTTCAGATGTTTGTTTAGCAATCGCCAACAATTGAGATATTTTGTCTGACAATCTAAACACTTGACGAGAAGGTAATAATTCAGAACTAACCGTCTTATTTGGATACAAAATGACCGCAGAATAAGGTTTGACATCGCCAATATCAACACCTAGTATATTTTTTGCCTTTGGATTATGTTTAGGTTCAATGCAATAGCGTGCATGTCCAATATATTGACCATCTGAACGTTTGATAAAAACAGGTTTTAATAATTTTCCTGTAAATTCTTCTCTAATAGTTGCAGGTGCGACTAATTGAATATTTGTCCAGGTGCTATCTTCATTTTGAAAAGAGCAAAGATAATCATTAGACATTTTAAACATTTGTCCACTAGAAAACGCATAGTCCAACTTAAATCCAATATGTGTTGGCATTGATGGCCAAGATTTCGAACGTTGAATATTTTCAATTACAAATGGACTAAAATAAGAATCTTTTTTTAAAGTTTCTAATTCCAATTGACAGTCTTCAGTCAATACAAAATCATATTTTTCTAAAATAGAATAAATTTTTCGACGAAGTGCCAAAGAAGACATCGTTGAACGAATATTTTCTGCTAAAATACGCCAATGCCATGATGGATTATTAATAATATAGTCACCTGTTTTCCAATCTGTTTGATCAATTCGTTGGCAAATTCGTTTTAATTCACGATAATACTCTGATAAATAAAATTCATCAGGATCCAATCGGTCAATTTGAGGTCTGAAAACAGGATCATTAATAACTCTATCAAGCTCAGTTTGTAAAAAATCATAACGTGTTTTCAAAAAAGGTGGAAACGCAATTTGAAACACTCTGGTTATTTCAGATGCCATAATTCAATTAATCATCCTTTTCTTTTAATTTATTAACATTCTTTTTGATATTCTCAATAATACCTTTAGAACGTTCTTTTCGTCTCGCACTATAAAGCTTTGCACAAAACGAAGTTACAATTGCAATAAGATCTTCAATAAGTTCTTGTTCTTTTGTTTTTTCAATAGTATCGTGTGTATCTAAAACATCAAGGGGCGTCATAGATTTAATCCTCTCTTTCATCAAACATAGCTAAGATGTTGTCTGGTGTGTTTCTGATGATCTGGTCAAGGTTGGTGTCAATAGTGACAAGGTCATAGAAAAGGTCAAGGAGTTCTTCAAGAAAGTCTTCTGTGGCGTCGGTGTGTTTGATACCAAGGCTTTCCATGAATGCAATGGTTGTGTTACGTTGCCTGTTTTCTTCGTAGTCGAACATGTCGTTTTCAAGGGCATATTGATGCAAGGCGTCTTTGACGGTTGGGTAATCGCCGTAATCTTCAATAAGTTTTTTCATGAGCCAGGGTTCGATAATGTCTCTGTAATCCCAATAATAAGAATGTGTGAGTCCTTGTTTATTGTCATCATAAATATAACTTTGTTCAGCAAGGTAGTCTTTGAAGCTTTCTTTAAGTTCTTCTGTGATGTAGGTCATAGTTGTTTCCTTTCTAGATAAGGTAATCCATTAAAGCGATGCTGTCTGTGGTCGTGAGGCTTTGTGATAGCCACACTTGGTCGTTGATTTTAAAGGCAAGGGTGGTTAAATTGTCGCTAATGATAGTTACGGTGTCGTAACGGTAAAAGATGTCGAGGGGTAAATTAGCGATATCTTCAGGGTCGATAAACCCTTTTTGTTCTTTTAAGAAGGTTTCAAATTTACGTTTATAGGTCTTGTGATTGTTAGGTGTAATGGTGACTTGCACCATATTATAAGTTTTGTTAGCGATAAGGGGTTGAGTGAGTAGTGCCATAGTAGTGCGTTTCCTTTCTGATAATGACTGCGCGTTAGCGCACACCAAACGATGGCGCGTGCGCCTATGACGCACGCCCTAGTCGTCCATAACACAAACCATGGGTCACGGGGTTGACGGAACGTCAAGCCCGCAAAAAAGCGCTCATTGGCGTTAGCCAATGGCGTCAAGAAAAAAACACCTAAAAATAGGCGGAGCCTATTTTTAGGGTAATCTTTCTATTTTAACACATTTTAAGAGCTTTGTCTGTTCGTTTCTAATTACTTTGATTGTCACATTATTGTTATAATAAAAGTAAGTTTTTTTGAAAGGATTAATTAATTATGACTTTTTTAACAAGTTCTCGTAAATGGTTAGCAGGTCTTGTCATGGCTGGCGGGTTAATATGCACCTTTACAGGGACGACACATGCCGATACGATTGCAAAAGCAATTGATTCAAAAACAGCTCAGACAAAGCCAGGCGATGTTTGGGAAGGAACCATTACCTTTGATGGGATTGATGATATCCAAAAAGGAACCTGGGAAATGGTTCTTGAAAACCCCTTTGCGGGTGGCAAAGATGGTTATCGCTATACGGTTGGTCATGGCATTTGGGATACGCGGGGCGGCAAATGGGTACAACCCGTTGGTTTTAAAACCTTGACAGATAATTACCGAGGGTATTTATTGACGGTTATCGTTAAAGATGATAAAGGTAAGGTGGTTGATACCAATAGTACAGGGATTGATGTGTCAACAGATTGGACAAAGTTTCCACGTTATGGGGCGTTGACTAAATTTGCTAAGGGTGATGATGCTAAAAAAGGCCCTGAGACTTTGAATAAGTATCATATCAATGCGACTATGTATTATGATGCGTATTATCGTCCCCAAAATCCGTTTCCTAGTGAGTCTTATACGGATTGGCTTGGGAATCAGTTGAGTTTGTCAACGGTTAAAGATACCATTAAGGCTAATCATGACCAAGGCCAAGCGGCACTGCTTTATAATATGCTAAACGCTACGACAGGGACACCTGATGATAAAGATGCTAAAATGGATGACCCTGCCTTTAAGACCGTGACTCGTAAAGATGGAACAAAGGGTGTCGAATCGCGTTGGGGGATTTATAGTACGCAGGAGCGACGAACAGGTAGTGTCAAGAGTGACGATGGCAAATGGGAAGGTGCTAATACCAAGGATACGCCTGGGGAACAATTGACGCATAATATGCTTGGGGGTTGGTCTGCAGGACGAACCGATAGTTCTCATAAGATTCAGTATTACTATAATCCATGGTCAATTGGGTGGACGAATTATATCGGTGATAAGATGTGGGGTGCGCTCAACTATCTTCATTTTGATGGTTGGCAAGCGGATTCCATTGGGAATTTCTCTGTAACCTCTTGGGAAGACCGTCATGATCAAAATAAGCCAGGGGCTAAATTTGATTTCAATGGTGGTTTTGGCGACATGGTTAACCGTTTGAAAGATAATCAAATGCGTTCTTATAAACTTGGTGTCAATGCTGTTGGTGGTAAAGGTCAAAAGAATTTGGATCAGTCTAAAGCCGATTTCCAATATGCTGAGATTTGGTCAAACTCTTGGGATTGGGACGATAACGCTGCTGGACAAAATAAAGTAGGTCGTCATAATACCTATGCAGATTTAGGGCGCGTGGTGGATAATACCATGCAAAATTCAGGCAAGTCCTTGATCATGCCTGCTTATATGTATCGTGATTGGTCTGATGGGGTGAAACCAAAGACCTTTAATGACAATGCCGTATTACTAAAAGACATTTCTGTTTTGATGAATGGTGGTAATGTCATGGAATTGGCAGATGATGCAAATCAGATTTATAATGAATATTATACAGGGGTGTCGAAAAATAAGGAAATTACCATGTCTCGTCAATTAGGTGATCCTGATTCAGGGAAATTGCGTAAGCTTTATGATTTTATGACGGCTTATGAAAATGTCCTTCGTGGTGATAGTCTTCAAAACAATTATCATCGTATTGAGATTATGGATAGCAATGGTAAACCATTAGCCGACCGTGACGGAAATCCTGGTTCTGTTTATACGGTGACCAAGTCAGGTCATGATGGTTATCATGACATTGAAACCATTAATATGCTTAATTTGACAGATGTAAGTAACGTCAATTGGCAAATTCGTAATAAGGCTGATGAAGCGTCTAAGGTTGTTAAGACGAAGAAAAATCTTAAGGTGAAATATTATGTAGATCCTTATCGTCGTATCGATAAACTTTGGATGGCATCACCTGATCGTGAGGATGGTCGTAGTCAAACCCTTGACTTTAAACGGTCTTGGGATGAACACGGTGATTATATTGAATTTACCGTACCGTCTTTAGAGTATTGGAATCTCATTTATATGAAAGGTTAAGCTAAAAAGAACTATCGGTTTGATAGTTCTTTTTTTAGGCGAGTTGACGTTGTTTGTGGTTGACAGGCGTTGTTAGGGTTTTTTCAAGTGACCAACCGTTTTTGATGCGATAGTCGTAAACAGGACGAGCGATACCATAAACGTCTAACATGGCTTGAAGACCGACATAACGATTACCTTTATGGTCTTCAAAGATTTTCTTGTGTTTGGTTTGATCAACGGGTTTTGTTAAGATGTCTTTGATGGCCCATTTTTGACGTTTGCGGTAGTGGTAAACGTTTTTAGGAAGATCGTAGACGGCTAACAAATCACTGAGACAGTTATAGGTGTTTCCATGATGGTCTTTGTAGGTCTTTTGTCTACGGTCTGTTTTTGGGGCTTGAACAAGGTCTTGAATCGTTTTACCTGCTTTTAGGGTTTCTGACAATTGCGTTGGGGTAACGTTGTAGTGTTTGGCAAAGTCTTCTAAGGTTTTAAACTGGTGACCAATACCGTCATTGTAAGGGTATTTTTCTTTAGGTTCTAGAATATCTTTGATAGGAATACCGTTTTTGAGTTTTCGGCTAAAAACAGTTGGGTGAATGCCGTAAGCGTCACAAAGTTTTTTGTGTGACGGATAAGTGACACCTTTATGGTCGGTGATGGCTTGTCCATTGGGTTCACGGTAGTTGGAGGGCATGGTGAGTGCTTTTTCTTTAGACCAGCCTTTTTCAATGCGACGTTTATAGAGGTACATGTCAATGTTATAGTGTTGACACATGGCATGGCAAGACGGATAGCTATTTCCTAGGTGGTCCGTGGCAGGGTTTTTACTGTATTTGATAGGACGTTCATAGAGTGGTGTTTCAAGAGCGTCTTTAAGTGACCAGTTTCGTTCTATGCGGTATTTGTAGGTGTGTCGTGGGATGTTGTAGTGATGACACATTTCTTTAATGGTTTTAAAGATGTTGTTTTTATGATCTTTGACAGTCATTATTTTCTCCTTTTCTTTTGGACTGGTGTTGTAAGGGCTTTTTCTTTAGACCAATCGTTTTTACGACGGTGCCAGTAGGTTGCATAAGGGATTTGGTAAGCTTCAGCCATTTTTCTGACACTTGGGTAAGAGTTTCCTTTGTGGTCAGTGGTAGTTTTTTTAATTTTAGGTGTTGTCAGTGCTTTTTCAATGGGCCATTTGAGATGTAAGCGCGTGGTTAGAATATCTGCAGGAATATCATAAGCATCTGCCATAGCTTTAATGGTTGGATAGGTGTTTCCTTTATGATCTGTAAAACTGGTTTGTCTTTTTCTAACAGGGGTTGTGAGTGTTTTTTCTAAGTCCCAATGTAATTTGCTGCGACGTTGACGATAAGCACTGTAAGTGATGTCATAGTGTTTGAGCATGTCATCAAGACCGTTAAAGACATTTTCTTTGTGGTCTTCAACGAGAGGATTGACGCGTTTTTCTGTTAGAAGACGTGTTAGTTTTTCAGGGTCGTTTTGATAGTGACTAATGGAAGCGCTTGATACATTATAGTGTTCAGCCATTTCTTTGATAGTAGTAAAGGTATTTCCAAAAGGATCCGTAATGTTTTTGTATAGGGGCTTTGTTAAGGCTTCTTCAAGGGTCATGCCTTTTTTTAGACGACGTGTAAAGGTTGATAGGTCGAATCCGTAATGTTCAGCCATTTCTTGTTTGCTAGCAAAGGTATTTCCTTTGTGGTCAGTGATGACTTCTGTTTGATAAGGTTTATAGGTAAGAGCTTCTTCTTTTGAAAAGCCTTTTTTCAAACGGTTTCGATAAGTGTCTAGTCTAAGACCATAATGCTCGCACATAGCGGTAAGTGTTGGATAGGTATTTCCCAAATGGTCTGTGATGTTTTGGTGCGGACGTGCTGATTTTGGTTGGGTGAGGGCGTCTTCTTTTGACCAGTTTGGGTTTTTAAGTCTGGCACGATATTGGGGAAGGGTTAACCCATGTTCTTGACATAGGGCTTTTAGGTCTTTGTGATTACCATTTGTTTTATAGGTATCTACTGGTGTTGTCAGACATTTTTCTAGAGACCAGTGTAGGGTTTTTTGACGGTAATAAAAGAGGGATGGCGCGAGATTATAGGCTTGACACATAGCAAGGATAGAGGGGTAGGTGTTTCCCTTATGGTCTTCACAAGGCTTTTTTTTCTTGGTGTCTCTAACGGGTGTTGTTAGGGCGTCTTCAAGTGACCATTTTTTGAGGTTGTAGCGACCGTGAAAGGCGCTTGATGAGATATTGTAATGGTGACACATTTCAAGGGTCGTGTTGAAGGTGTTTCCTAGATGGTCTTTAACAGGCATGGATTAGTCTTCCTTTCTTTGTTTTTGAGCGTCTATATATCCGTCTTTATAGCCTTGACGGTAGCTTTTAGATTGGTAGCGTAAGGATTTGCTTTCTTTATAAGGATCTGTTGTGGTCTCCCCTTTTGCCCAACCATCACGGTAACCTTTGGCATATTCAGTGTTTACCTTATTATGAGAGGCGTGGTATTGGTTGTTGTGATGGCTGATGAAATACATCCAAATCCAAGGGTTGTTAAAGATGGATTGACGACGGTAAGCTTTTTGGTAAGACGATTGTAGCTTGTTTGACTTGAAAATGGTGGACGCCTCTTGATCGTTGTAAGGGTGTTTGATGGAATAATCTTTTTTGGTAGATTTGGATGGTTTAGTTGATTCAGATGGTTTAGTTGATTTGGATGGATTGGTTGATTTGGATGATTTAGTGGATGGTTTTGTTGACGGTGATTTAGATGGTGACTTAGATGGTGACTTAGATGGTGACTTAGACGGTGACTTATGGCCTGAGATATGGCTATCATGAGAGATGTGCGGGGAATGGTGAGATCCGTGTGACGAATGGTGTGAGCCATGTGATGAATGATGGCCATGACTTCGTGCGTAAGCAGGACTTGTAAGGGCGAGACCTAAAACAAGCGTTGATAAGAGGATTGTTGATTTTTTCATGATTTTCTCCTTCATTTTGTGACATAATTGGCAAGGTAGTTTAAGATGCCGATTTTTTGAATGAGGGCTGCTTTTTCTTTAGCTTCTGACAGGGTTTGACAGTCTTCAATAGGAAAATAATTTTCTTTTTGGTCAAACTCATCTTTTGTCATAATAGTGATGTTTTTTTGTGAGGGGTCAGCTGTGATAATGTATGGATTCATAAAGGGTTCCTTTCTTATTCAATGTATGCGCCTGCAGGGATTTCAATGGGTTGGTTACGTTTAGTGATATCGAGTGTTGGATAGGGGTGTTTTTTTAAAATGGCAAGGGCGTCATCATAGTTATCTGTAATGCCGACAATGTATTGCTCCACGGTGTAGGAGTCGTCTGCGTAATCGTTTTGAATGACGAAAATAGGATCTTCAATAATTTCTTCGTCAATGAGTTCAGGGAGATCGATGATGTCTTTAATGCCGTTATAATCGCAATTGTTTAAACAGATGTAACGGTAGTCGTCGCCATAGAGATAAATGTCTTTATCTTTTATAACGATTTCGATGTCTTTAAGATGTCGGTTAAGATAGCTATTATAACGTTCAGGGTGTTTAGTCATCCATTTTAGGAAACGTTCTGGACTATAGTGCATGTTTTCAGTGTTTACTTGGAAGTGCATAGTCTTTAGTGTCCTTTCTTTTTAAAGTCAGCGAGGCTATGAAGAACCGTTAATTGATAGGTACGGCTACGGTTGTTTGGGTCTTGATAGGCGTCCATGAGGTTGTTAGGTGTTGCGGTATAGCCTGGTGCGTCAAGGACGGTGAGTTTAACATCAGGGTATGCCAGTGATTTTTGAATAGCTTTTGGAAGTGTCTCTGTTTTAAGGCTTTTAACAAGTTCTTTTGTGTTGATGACACGCTGATTGATAGACCCAAACATTTGATTTTTTGTTTTGAGCTTGTGAATAAAGCGTCCGTCAACAATAAAATCAAGGTCAGTTAGGGTATCTTTTTGTTTGTCATAGATGTCTTTACGCCACCAATCTTCAATGTCAAATCCTGTCCAAGAACAAATGACGACATCTGGGATTTTTGCTTTGATGCGTTTAATGATGTCTCTTGTGTCGTCAATGTTTTCATTAACGAGAGGGTCGCCCCCTAAAAGACTGAGGTTAGGTTTCATGTGGCGGTCTTTAAGTTTGTTAAGCGCTTTGATAATGGTATCTGCTGCCTTTTGATTATCCCAATAAAGGTCTTCTTGTCGTTCCCAGGTGCTTTCATTCCAACAGTTTTTACAATGAAAAGGACAGAAGTTGAAGAAGACAGAAACGACAGGGCCTTGTCCAAAGTCGTTGTCAATGTCAAAGTTATTAATTTGGTGAATATATGCCATAAGTTTTCCTTTCTTTTCTTTATTGTATTACAATTTATTGTGATTTGCAATTTTTTGAGGTATTGATAATGGTTTTAATGGTTCGTGGTTTGAGGTTATAGGTGATTGCTAAGTCATCAATGGTCTGACCGCTATTAAAAGCTTCTACGAGTTCTTGATTACGTTTTTGGGTTTCGGCTTTACGTTTATCGGCTGCAAAGTTGCGGTCTTCTAAGGCTTTTCGAATCCATGTGGAAGCTTGACCTTTGGTTTTTGGGTCTGGTTTTGGAAGTTCATAGAAGTCACAAATTTTAGCGATATAGTCTAGTTGATTTGGGGTAGCGTCTTCAGCACTACGACTTTTTTCAATGATTTCTTTTTCGGCTTTTTCGGTACGTTTGATGATTTGTCCATTGATGTGCAGTTCGCAGGTTTGGTTAAGGAGCATGTCTAAAACTTTGAGAACAAATTGTGGCGAGATAAGGTCTTTGGTGTCTTGCCCAAAGGTCATAAAGTCACTGTCAATGGGTTCTATAGGGAGGTTATATTGTGAAGGATCATAGATGGGTTTGTGGAAACTTTTGTCGCCAACAACGTAATACAAGAAGTAGAGGTATCTTTTGGATTTGGTTTCGTAGTCATAGAACCAGACTTCTCGGTCTTCGTCACGGTCATAGTAACAATTTTCCCAGACAATGTTTCGATTGCTCATTTTATGGTAGTCTTTTTCATAGTCATAGACACGGCGTGTTTCATAACCAACGTCTTGTTTGTGGATGCAAACAGGTGTTAAAAGGCTTAGGAATTGATCCTTGTAGCCGTAGTAGCGATTCATATCCTCTTCTTGATAGTAGCCACTATAATAGCGGTTATGGCGATAGTGTTGTGCTTTGTCACGAAAGTTTTTAGCACGTTTATTAACGGAATAAAGACAGTCGCAAAACATGTCTTCAGTGATGATGTGGTTTTTAAGATTTTTGGTGTATTCTTTTGGGGTTTTCATGAGGGTGTTCCTTTATATAATAAAAAAAGCTATTGATTAGCTTTTAGAGATTTATTTTCTGCAAGTGTTCTTGCAAATGATAGACGTAGGTTGGGTCATAGATCAGATGGATGGTGTAAGGGGCTTGTTGTTCAATGGTTAAACTGTAACAAGGTTCTTTGAAGCTGTTGACAAGGTAGTTACCAATAAGCTTTGCCTTATCTAAATCATTAAGGTCAATCGCAAGATAGGCCATGAGGTGTTTATAAGTTGTTGCTAGAGGTTTTAGAATAAGTGTTTGATTTGAAATGTCTTGGTATAAGGTTTCAAGGTCTGTTTGATTTTGAATGAGATGACTATAGAGTTCCATAGAGGTGTTTTTTCCTTTCTATAGTTAAACATATAGCCCGACTTGCACGGGCTGGTTTTCAAAGCGTATATGTTACTGCTCTGAAAAAAGTCGTCGAATATAGACAAATCATCTCTAAACAACGGCAGATGATTCTTTTTTCTCATGTTCGTCATCAATTACATTCCCATATCTGCAAAAAGC
>ERZ773197.105-NODE-105-length-67666-cov-69.632264_pt1 | contig 67666 bp, 51 predicted proteins | sample MGYA00580999_ERZ773197 | MGnify/ENA primary metagenome ERZ773197 (study PRJEB29015, sample SAMEA2738166) | human oral metagenome | biome: human oral; feature: human-associated habitat; material: saliva | place: China | collected 2185 ...
GGCGGGCGCCGTCGTCGCAGCTGCAGCAGCCGAGCTCCCGGCACGCCCAGCCCAGGCCTCCAACTGGGCGCGCATGGCCGCTACAGCAGCGCCAAAAGCGGCGTCGTCAAGCGGATTAGCGCGCGCAGCAGCGGCCGCAGCACTCAACTCACCCTCAGGGGTGATAGGCATGCCGGAAGCAGCGATTTTGCTCATGCGCCGGCAGGAGCCTCAATAACCTCCAGGCCGCCCAGGTAAGGACGCAGACCCTCAGGTACACGCACGGAGCCGTCCGGCAGCTGGTGGTTCTCCAAAATCGCAACCATCCAACGAGTGGTGGCCAAGGTGCCGTTCAAGGTGGCCACGGGGCTGGTGCCGTTCTCACGGCGCTCGCGGATGCCTAGGCGGCGGGCCTGGAAGGTGGTGCAGTTAGAGGTGGAGGTGACCTCCATGTAGCGCTGCTGGGTGGGTAGCCAAGCCTCGCAGTCGAACTTGCGGGCGGCAGAGGAGCCCAGGTCGCCGGCGGCGGTGTCAATCACGCGGTAAGGCAGTTCAACCTTGGCCAGCATCTCTTCTTCCATGGCCAGCAGGCGCTGGTGCTCATCTGCGGCGTCCTCAGGGCGGCAGTAGGAGAACATCTCGGCCTTGTTGAACTGGTGGACGCGGATAATGCCGCGCGTGTCCTTACCGGCGGCGCCAGCTTCGCGGCGGTAGCAGGTGGACCAACCCATGTAGCGCTTGGGGCCGGCGCTTAGATCCAGGATCTCGTCAGTGTGGTAACCGGCCAGGGCTACCTCAGAAGTGCCGGTTAGGTACAGGTCATCGGCGGGCAGGTAGTAGATCTCGTCGCTGTGTGCACCCAGGAAACCGGTGCCGCCCATAACCTGGGGGGTAACCAGGGTGGGGGTGGTTAGCGGGGTGAAGCCGTGCTTGACGGCGGTGTCCAGGGCGGCGGTCATCAGCGCCAGCTCCAGGCGCATACCCCAACCCTTTAAGAAGTAGAAGCGTGAGCCGGAAACCTTAACGCCGCGACGCACGTCGATAATGTCCAGTCCTTCACCTAGAGCCAGGTGGTCAGCGGGCTCAAAGCCTTCAGCGGCAAAGTCACGCACGGCGGGGCCCTCGTGGCGCAGCACCACGTAGTCCTCTTCACCGCCGGCAGGGGCGCCCTCGATCAGGTTCTGGAACTGGTGGGCTAGGGTGTCTAGCTCGACGGCGGCCTCGTTGGAGCGCGCCTCCAGCTCCTTAACCTGGGCGGCTAGCTCCTTGGCGTGGGCCAAGATGGCGGGGCGCTCTTCAGCAGCGGCCTTACCCACAGAGCGGGAGACTTCTTTTTGCTGGGCTCGGGCAGTCTCGAAAGCGCTTAGCGATGAACGACGGCGCTCGTCGGCTTCAAGGATGCGGTCAACTAGGGACACGTCCGCGCCACGGGCAATCTGGCTGGCACGGAAAGGCTCGGGGTTCTCACGTAAGGCGCGCAGATCGATCATGTTGGAAATTCTACCTACCCTAGAACCACTGCTCACATACTGGTCACCGTGTCGCAGGGCACATAGAGAGCCGGGTCACATTAATGTGGGGAGTTTTGGTAGCTTTTGGTGCAGCTCGGGTGAATGTGTTGCTTTCGTGTACGGCCGCAGTGAGGTGGGGGGTGGTGCGGATGCAAAAAGGGGCAGGCGACGGCGTCAGGAAGCGGAAAAGGTACCAAAATTAGCCGTAAGCTAAGCGCAAAATTTACCCAAAAACAGCAGGTGAAGGGCAGTTTATCTAAGTAAAATGGTGCTTTCGTGCCAGCTGGGCGCCGTCGAGCCCGGCAAATTTTAGCCCAGAGCAACACCTACCCCCTAAACAGCCGCTCACCTGCGCATATATAATTGAACTGTAAGCACGGGCGGAGCGTGAAGAAACCCTTATAAATCCTCACTTTCCGCTTATATTTCAAGAAAATTTAGGGGGGATGCAGCGTAAACTTAAACACAACCACGGCCAGGCAAAGTTCGCCTAGCCGAAATTACCAAAGGGGGTTAGTGATGCCATCACTTTCAATGCCCTCATTTTCACAGCTGAGGGCCTTTGTAACGCTCTGCGATCACAAACACTACGGTGACGCAGCAGCGGCACTTGGTGTGAGCCAGCCCAGCTTGTCCCAGTCCATTTCCGCGTTGGAAAAGCGCGTTGATGGCCCCCTTATAGAGCGCACCACGCGACAGGTTCTAATCACCCCTCTGGGCCAGGACCTGCTTCCCTTCGCGCGTGATGCAGTGCTGGCCGCCGAAGGGTTTATTGAGGCCGCCAGCCGCATTAGCCAGGAGCGTTACGGTCAAGTGCGTCTGGGGATCATCCCCACCGCCGCACCCTACCTGGCTGAATCTGTGGCCAGCGGCGTACCTAATGCCGCCAATATTGCTGATTTTGGCAGAATTTCCGAGTTCCGGGAGATGACCACCCCGGACATCCTAGACGCACTTGCTTGCGGAGATATTGACCTAGGCCTGGTGGCCTTGGATGAGAGCATGGAGCGCTTTATCAGTGAGCCCCTATGGGATGAAGACCTGGTAATCGCTGTTCCCGACACCCACCCTTGGGTTGGGCGCACCAACGTCAAACCCGCCGAGCTTAGCCGCCAGCCGCTGATCCTCATGGAGGCCGGCAACTGCCTGCGTGACCAAACCCTGGCGCTATGCAATATCCCCATTAATGAGGTGGCCGCAACCACCATCGACATGGCAACCGCCCTGCGGCTAGTCAAAGTTGGTGGCGGGCTAGCGGTTGTGCCCGAGGGGGCTTTGCGCACAGGCGAAGGACAGACCGTTAGCGTGGCCCGCTTCGCCGAGCCTGTTCCCACCCGTCGCCTGGCCCTGATTCACCGGCCCTCCACCGTGCATCAGGAATCTTTCGAGGAGATTGCCGAGCGCTTGCGCGACTATGTGGATAAAACCCGCATGGTGGTCACCCCGATCGAGTAGCTAACCCAAACGAGCAGCTGCCCCAATCGAGTAGCTTGGGTGGCTGGCTGGAGCGGCCGGCGCGACGCGGAGCTACTGGGGGCGCGACGGGCGCAACCAAAATGGCGCTGCAGTAGGCGCAAACCGAGACGGCGCCGTGACGAGCGCAAACCGAGCCGATTGGGCCGGGGACTTTTAAAGGTTCCCGGCCCGATTTGTTTTGCGAATCGTCAAGTCGCTCACTAAATGGGCGTTATGCTGGATTTTATGTTCGGCAGGGATCATCGAAGTTCGCGCAGTTTGCAGGTTACGTTCGGTAACTTGCTTAGGGGCGTGGGGCTGCGTTGGTTTAGAGGCGACGACGGCGGGGTGCGCGGCTTAGGGCAGGCGTGCAGCTTGGGGGAGACGCGAGGCTTGAGGCAGGCGTGCGGCTTGGGGGAGGCGAGCGGCGTCGTCGTGAGGGCCCAAAAGCCAAAAATGCTGACGGCACTCTTTGCGGGACTACTTGCCTGCCTACTGCTAGCCAGTGGAGCTAACGCCGCGACTGTTGAAACTGCCGCAGTGAGTGCCAAAAGCAATATGAGTGCTGTAGCTGGTGTGCAAGGCAGCGTGCCTGGCGCGCAAAGCAGCCCAAAAACCGGCAATGCAGTTGGCGAACAAGGCGGAGCTATGGCAGCTTTGCAAAATGTGGCGACTACAGGCACTCATAACTGCGGCGCCACGGCAACTACTAGGATTCGGCCATTAATTTTAATGGTTACCGATGGCTTGACCTGGCCTGTCGTAAGAGATACGCCATCGCCGAGAGGGGATGCGGTTAGCTATTTACTGACCTATCCGGGCATTCCGATGAATCTGGTGACCACAGGTAGAAATTCAAAAACCTTAGACTCTAACTTAATGAGCACATTATTTTCAGGTAAAAACATTTATGGTCAAAATGGGCACTATGGTTATAGTGAACTTATGGCCTCACCTCTAGTTAAAAGCTTGAAGGCGGCTGGATGTAGTGTGTCTGTGGATCCGTCTTTTAGTAAAAGGTATTATTACTCTGAGGGTTTTATTTCAGAGCCACTGGGTAGCTATACGTCAGATGTCACTATTGCTTATTTTGATGGTGATCAATCCGGTTCATCAAGTTCTTATGCAAAGACGCTATTTACGGATATAGCTAAAATTCGAAACTACTATAACAACAGTGTTGATGTTATGGTGGTGTCTCTTAGTTGTGCAGTCGACCTGAGATCTGTGTATGGTGGAGAATTTAAGGATAAGCAACCCTGCTTGGCTTTAATGCCCGAGTCGAAAGATGTCGATTCTACAAATGGCTATGTGCGAGTGCCCTCTACTCGCACCAATAATCTAATTAAATTAACTGATATAGCCCCCACTATTGCGGCTCGCTATGGTGCAAAATCCCTGCCGGGAGCTACTGGCGTGGCTCTGCCGCTGACTCCTGAACGGGTTGATAAGGCACTGCTTGCTAAAAATTATGTAGAGTTGAAAGACGATTCAGGTACAGAGAATAACGTAGAAACTATCCCTAGTTATCGGGTAGATCACGGAAACTTAATCAGCTTCTTGATTGCCCAAAATCAACACATGATAGCTTCGGGTAAGGTGGGTGTCTATAACACTTTACTTATGTTCATATTCTCACTACTTATTGTGCGAATATGGTATCGGGGATTTGAGTGTGACTTAAAATTTTTCCACCGGGTAAATCCGCATGACTACAGTCAATATTTTACTCGGTTTCGGCAGCTTTGTTTGTTTGCTGGCTGTTTGCCGATTGGTTATTTGGCTGCCAATAGTCTCCCGTGGTATTTATCCTATGCGTATGGAGATGAAAATTTCTATGGCCGAAATGATTATCTGGATTATGATGATCTAACTAAATTGCAGATATTAACTAGTGCTGCACTTGCAATAATCGTAGGCTTGTTGCTGGTTTGTTTAATCGAACAGGTTTGCCGTAAATTCTTAAACTATGCTAGTAGTTTTATTTTTGTGGCTGGATTGAATGCCTTGCTTTGGCTCGGCGATGCGTTTAGTGGAGGTTATTTAACTCGCAATACTCCTTTGGGTGTAGATATAGTAGCTTCTGGGCGCTTTTACGGAGTCAATTATGTGTCTTTTAGCTTTGGTGTGCTAGGAACTATTATTGTAGTAGTTATCTGCGCTGACTGGTTGAAAGAGCAGTATGATTTACGGGTTTCCTTGCTTGTATTAGGAGCTGTAGGTGCTATTTTAGTTGCGTGTATGGCCAGTCCGGCAATGGGTGATAATTTGACTGATTCGATAATACTGGCAGTTACACTGTTAGTGCCTTTGTTGGAACTATGTAAACATAATCTAAAGCTAAATGCTCTAGTCGCTTCAGGGTTTGCGCTAGCAAATTTAGTGTTACTGGCCCTTTCGGGGGCTTTGACGGATGAGAAACTTAACTCTCTTAAAAGCCCATTTGTACTAAACGCTAAGCATGGGATCTGGTTGTCTCTGGCAGTGTTACTAGCGATAGTAGTTGTGGTTCGGCTTTGGTTTAAGTTCAGCCCTAACACTCAGGGTGCAGATGTTCCTGCTCGCTATGGCTTACTGATGGATACATTGACAGTGCTGGTATTAATGGAACTGGCTCTGGATGATCAGGGTCTTTTAACTGTATTTACCAGTCTGAGTCTACTGATAGCTTTTGCTTGTATGTTATATTTCGAATCCGTCATGCCTGTGCGGGTGAAAGCTAAATCTGCAGATTCTGCAGATTTAGAAGGGTCTCAAAACAAGGCTCTACAGGTAACTTTTGCGAAGTGAGTTGGTCTTCAGGCTGCGTTTCTAGTGCAGTTTGGTGGTTGTAAGGCGTAAAGGTGTGGCAGTTTAGGATTATGAAAATGGGCGCGTGGCTGGCGCATATGCTGGCGAAACTCTTTGCGGGACTACTTGCCTGCCTACTGCTAGCCAGTGGGGCTAACGCCGCGACTCTTGAGGGTGTCGCAGTGAGCGCCCAAAGTAAAGCAGCAGGGAGTGCGGTCACTCGCAACTGTGGGGCCACGGCAACCAGCCGCGTTAAACCCCTGGTCATGGTGGTTACTTACGGCCTGACCTGGCGCGATCTAAATGGTGTGCTGGATGGGAAAAACATCGGCAAGAACGGTGATGGCGCAGAAATACGAAAATATGCGCAATATCTAGCCGGATATCCGGCTACACCAATGAATCTGTTAATTCCTAAAAGCGCTAACTCCTTAAGTAAAAATGGTCAATTGGCCATGCTGTATTCTGGTCGGGGAGGCAATTTCACTACTGCCGACTATGATCTGACCACCTCGCCGCTAGGGAAAACCTTAAGGGATTCTGAGTGCAGCTTTGCTGAATATCGAGTGGGCGGCAGCTATGAAACAGAGCGCCCGTTTGGGCAAAATCTAAGCGATGTAACGGTTGTAGATGCAGCATCGGCACCACTTACCGAGATTGCCAGCTATTTAAGCCGAATTCGCGTATATTACGGCGACAACGTTGACATAATGCTGCTCTCGCTAGCAAACGGAACCTACTACTCAGATGGCCAAGCCGCCAAATTATATTTAGCTTTAGTGCCCAGCTTAAAAGATGTTAACGCTAAAACTGGGCTAGTGCAGGCACCCTCTGTGCGGCGAGACAATTTAATTCAGTTAACAGATATTGCCCCTACAATCGCGGCCCGTTATGGGGCAAAGCCGCCGCTTGGGGCTACCGGTAAAGCATTACCCCAGGCCCCGGGACGAGTAGATAACTCTTCGGCTATAGAGAAATGCGTAGACTTCTGGGAGGCGCAGCAACGCTCATTTACCGGGGGGACTGTATCTAGGGCGCGCACAAACCTAATCCATTTCTTAATGGAGCAAAGCACTCACAGCCAGGCCTCGCAAAAAGTGATGGGCTTCAATATGCTGTGTGTAGTGCTGGCAATGCTGGTTATTGTCCTGGTGTGGCGCAATAAGTTCCCGAAACTAGATTTCTATACAAATACCCCTGATGCAAGCCGTAGTTATTTACTGCTTATGCGCTGGTTGGCAGTGTTCACTGCCTGTCTACCGCTAGGTTACCTACTGCTTAACGCCACCTCGTGGTATGTATTTGGGGTTGAGCCAAATGATTACAGGCTTATTGTCGCCGGCACTATTCCTGAAGATAATCAGGCTATTGTCGGTTTAACTAAGCTGCATTTAGTGACGTTTATGGGGGCAGTCGCTATCGCTGTAGTGCTTACCTGTCTGCTAGAACTAGTCACTATAAAATTTGCAAATTATTCCGTCAGTTTCATTATTGCTTGCGCGTTAAACGGTTTATTGTGGCTAGGTGACGGCATCACTGGCGGTAACCTGGCTTTTAACAGCCCTCTAGCCGTAAGCGCCTTAACCACACAGCGCCTATATGGCCTGTCTGATGCTGGTTTTGCGCTTGGCGCAGTGGGTTTTGTGCTGGCTTTGGTGACCTTGACCAGCTGGTTAAAACCCCGCCGAGGTTTGCGCACGTCCCTGATAGTGGCGGGAACTATCGGTGCCTTGGCGGTGCTAACTATCGGCTTACCGAGCCTGGGTGATAACTCTGCAGGTGCGCTAGCCCTGACAGGTGCGCTGGTGGTAGCCATGTTGAAACTTTCCGAGCGCAACCTACGTCTACGTGGCTTGGTTATTTCCAGCTTAATTGGCGCTAGTTTGCTGTCAGTTATAGCGGTTATTGAATGGTGCTGTTTTGGGCAAAACTCCAGTTACTTAGGGAGTTTAGGCCAGAAATTCTTGGACGGCACTTTCATTGATGTTATGGCTGCGCGCATTGCCACTTTACTAAGCCCAATTTTTTCGGCAGATGATGAGGCAGGTGCCAAGTTAATCTTTGCGTTGGTAACCATAACAGTAGTGATTTTGGCTTGGATTAAGGTCTATCGCGCTACGCGACGCCCAGATGTGCCGGCACGTTATGTGGTTACCTTTAACGCTCTAACTACCCTGGTTTTGCTTGAGTTAGCACTCAATGATGCAGGTTTTGCGATGATGCGTTACAGCCTATGCTTGCTGGTGCCACTGGCGCTGGTGATGAGCGTAGAACTGAAGCTATTTAGGGTGACCGCCGTCGAAACTAAGCCAGAAACGCTTGCTGCTTCAAAGTAAAGCCCAGCTAGCTCATTGCGGGCATTATGCTTTGGTTATGTTCCGCAAAGACGATCGAGGTATCCCCGGTTCAACCGCGCTGGAAGCTACCGGCCTACGTTGGCTAGCTGACGCCATGGACGACGGCGGCGCGGCTGTGGTGCCCGTGTGTAGCGGTCGTGGGTGGCTAGAAGAACCCCAGCTTAATGACAGGCATTGCACCCCTAAAGCCGCTTTCAGTTTCGGTCGCGCGCTAGCCCACACCCACGCCGCTGGAGCCTCACACTGGGGAGCGCCGCCGCAGGGCTGGGAAGGTGACGGCTGGATGGGTCGCGCACGTCTACCTTTGCGATCTGAGGCTTGGACCGATAGCTGGGGCGAGTTTTTCGCGACAGACCGGATCATGCCCATGCTGGCCCCGGCCCGCGACAACGGCTCGATTGACCGCTCGGGCGCCGTCGTAATCGAAAAACTCTGCGAACGCCTACGTGACGGGGACTTTAACCACTCCCAGCCCCGGTTGCTAACCCAAGCCGGAATAGCCGTAGCCCGCCTGCATGGGGATCTGTGGAGCGGCAACGTGCTGTGGTGCCCGGTGGCGGATGCGGCGCGCAGCTGCAAAGAGTTTTTGAGCGAGAAAACCGCTGATGAGCCGCAAGATGGCGCTGCTGTAATGAAAGGTGGCGCAGCCATAATGACCAACGCCCAGCAGCTAGAAGCCTTCGCTGGTGGGCCGGTAGTTGGGGTGATGATTGATCCGGCTGCACACGGTGGTCACGCGGAGACCGATTTGGCTGATCTGGGCCTGTTTGGGCAGCAGTATCTAGACAGCGTCTATGAGGGTTATCAGAGCGTGTCGCCGCTAGAGTCCTACTGGAGTGAGCGGGTGGGGCTACATCGCGTACACATGCTGATTGTGCACGCGATGCTGTTTGGGGGCGGCTATGGTTACGAAAGTGTGCAGGTGGCCAGGCATTATGTATAAAGCTAGGAGGTTTGCGGACGTGTTTCACCGCTTTAAGGCGGATGCCTTTAGGGCAGATGTTGGCGCGGCTTTCGTTGGCGGCGCCAGTGTGAGTAGGGCCGACGCCGGCTCAGCAGCTTTGGTGCGAGCGGTTACGAAAATCTTTGCCGGACTAATTGCCTGTTTGCTACTGCTCTCTAGTGGCGCTAGTGCGGCAACTTTCGCCGTGGCGACTGCGCCAGGTGTAGCTGGCGACAAAACTGCAGCTAGAGCACAAAACTGGGCCGGGGCGGGCGCCGTCGTCAACGCAAATACAACTAGTAAGTGCGGGACGGGCACAAAAACGCGAATTAAGCCCTTAATTTTAGTGGTTACCAGCGGAATAACCTGGCAAAATCTGCAAAGCCAAGACTCGGACACAAAAAATTATCTAATGGGCTATCCAGCTACGCCCATGAACCTGGTGGTACGCGGTCATAAAGACGGCGCTAACTTCGATGAACAGCTAGCCATGCTATTTTCGGGCCGGCGCGATAAATTCACCCGTAAATACCGTACGGACGACATTATTAACTCTCCGCTAGCTAAAACTTTAAAAGCGGCCGGTTGCACCTTTGCTGTAGATCCTGCGCTACCTGATAGAGAATATTATACTGATGCCAGGCCTGGACAACTATCAAGAAGTGATTTGGCGGATGTTACTGTCGTAAAAGCAACTCATGATAACGCAGATAAAGTTGTCTCTAAGCTGCGCCAGTTAAAGGAGTGTTATGGCTCTAGTGTTGATATTATGACGATTTCGATTACCACCGAAAACGGTATTTCTGATGATGATAGGCTCTATTTAGCGCTAATTCCTTCTCTGCGTGATGCTAATGCTGCTGGGGAGAAGGTGCGAGTACCCTCTACGCACCAAAACAACCTAGTGCAATTAATCGACATTCCTGTAACCATTGCAGCTCGTTATGGCGCTAAATCACCCGAAGGTGCCTCTGGACAAGCCTTGATACAGAACCCACAAACCATTAATAAGCCTGTGTTTGTTGGTGAGCGTGTAGAGCAGGAGCAAAATTCCTCCGATAATCCCGCTACAAATAAAGTCACTTCCGCGCGTCAGGATTTAATTAACTCATTAATTAACCAAAATAACCACGCTCATGCTTCCCGTGCGGTGATGGTTTACAATACTATAATCATAGTTGTTTTTACTCTGGCTGTAGTGTGGCTATGGTGGCGTAAATGTTAGAACGTAGATTCTGTAGCACGAAAGGCGCAGAATTTAGTAGCGAGCGATTCCTTTCCTTGCAACGTCTGAGTGTATTTGCTGCCACGCTGCCTGTAGGGTATTTGCTAATTAATTTAGTCCCCTGGTATTCGGTGATAATTACCGGGTCTTCCACCATGGGTAATGGTGTCGATCAGGATATAGATACCTTCAAAACTGTTGCGCTGCAAGTAGTAACTGCTACTGTTGGTGCGACACTAATAGCTTTAGTGCTAACCGCGCTAATTAATTGGCTAACCCGAAAATCTGCGAGCTGCTCTACTAGCTTTATTGTTGCCGCCGCATTAAACGGTTTAATTTGGTTTGGCGATGGAATTAGCGGCAATCGCCTGACTTTTAACAGTCCTTTAACCATGAACGCGTTGGTGGCAGGGCGTTTCTATGGGGTGTCCAATACGGCTTTTGCTTTCGGTGCGGTAGGGGCCATGATCGCCCTGCTGGCCTGGGCCGATTGGCTCAAATCCCGCTATAGCCTACGCGCCAGTTTGCTGGCAGTGTCCGGGGTTGGTTTATTGCTAGTAATTGTCGACGCCGCCCCCTTCTTAGGGGCTGATTTTGGTGGGGCGCTGGCACTAATTCCCACACTAGGCGTGGCTCTAGTGAAACTATCCGGCCGCAGCCTGCGCCCACGTATTTTGGTGCTTCTCGGCCTTATTTCCGCTGGTTTACTTTCGGGCGTAGCAATCTTGGAATGGCTGCTGCGTGGGGAAAACTCCACCCACCTGGGCCGTTTTGGCGGGCAGCTATTAGACGGCACTTTCCTGGCTACCATTGGCAAAAAATTTAAGGCCCTAGTGGGCCCATTCATTGATTCCAACGGCCAGATGGGCTTGATGATTGTGAAGATTATTGTGGCCCTAGTGGTGGTGAGCCTTGTGGTGGTGGTGTGGTTGCGGCTTTACCGCGCCACGCGCCGGCAGGGCGTGCCCGGGGTATATCAGTTGCAGCTAGACACCCTAACTGTGCTGCTGTTGCTGGAAGTGGCCCTCAATGATTCAGGCGCTTCGATGGCGGTCTATAGCCTGTTCCTGCTAGTGCCCCTGGCCTGCCTGATGTCCCTGGAACTGCCGGCAAAACCTGATACAGAGACTGCTGTAGCTGGCTGACTGTCGGTGATCTGGGCAGGTGCTTTGTTGTCTGGCACATGCAGCTCTAAGTGTTGGTGCTTGAGTAAAAACTTGTAATTTGCTTCGGGAATCGTCAACTGCCTCGTCAAATGGGCGCTATGCTGGATTTCATGTTTGGCAGCGATCGCTTAGGTTTACGCAGTTCACGTTTTATGCAGGTGAGCGGCTTGTCTGGAGATGCTGGGTTACGTCGGTTTAAAACCGACGGCGAGACACGTGTCTTTGGTGTAGTTGATGGCAGTGTCATAGCTAGTCGAATAGCAATAACGCTGGCGAAACTCTTTACGGTAATTCTTGTGTGTCTACTGGTGCTAGCCAGTGGAGCAAATGCTGTGACTATTAAAGGGAGTGGGTTGCAATATAAGTCTTCGCAAGTAACAAATACTTGTGGAGCTACAGCCACTACCAGAATTAAACCTCTTATTATGCTGATTACAAGCAAGCTAACTTGGCAAAGTATTAGCGCGATCGCAAATCATAAAGCTACGGAAAATGGGAAATATTCAAAATATGACAGCTTGTCGGCTAAATATATTGAAAGTTATTCGGCCGAGCCGATGAATGTATTTGTTCCGAGCTCTAAACTTGGTGAAGAAGATCTGCTTGCCTCGCTAATGTCTGGGAAGCAAAACGATTTCGTTAACGGTGATTATAATGTTCGTACTTCAATATTGGTGCGCAGTTTAAAATCTGCTGGTTGTAGGGTTAGGCAAATCGTTGCAGAAGATGATTATTACAGCGGATATTGGCCTTATGGCAATAAGCGTAGATGGTTTGAAGACTATCCGGCGGATGTGACGATTATTGATGCTAGAAATAAAGGCTGGTATAAATGTGCAGAATACCTTAGTCTGTTTCGAACATATTATGGCGACAATGTTGACGTAATGCTTATCTCGCTTAGCAACAATTATGATGCCTCAAGTAGCGAGTATAAAAAACCTAATCTTGCGCTAATTCCTGGCCTAGATAGATCTGTGTTCGATAAAATGTTTTCAGGGTCTTCGCTTGGTTATAGTGGTAATTTAACTAGGTTAACTGATATAGCCCCTACTGTTGCGGCTCGCTATGGTGCCAGGCTTCCTGAAGGGAGTGCGGGTAAGGCGTTGCCGCAATCTCCTGGTAGAGTCGATAAATCTGCTTTTAAAGACCGGCAAGTAAATCTATGGGATGAAGGCTATCGGGAGATTTACAAGGCTTCTGTACCTAAAGCGCGTTTATCTTTAATTGACTCTCTGATAGAGCAGGGAAAGAAAATTGAAGTCTCACAATACGCCGCTAATTTTAATGTACTGGCCATGCTATTTCTCCTACTAGTTCCGGTTGTGGTGTGGTTAAGTTGGGTTGCTAAATTCGAGTTTTCTCCAAAGAAGTTCAAAACAACTGGCATAAGGTCACTGGTTGAGCGCAACCTACTTGTCTTTGCAGCTTGCGTGCCATTGGGATGTATATCACTTAGCGTAACTCGTTGGTATGCGTGGAGGATGAATTCAACTCCTGCAAGCGCTAACTACCCCGATGTTGTCAGTAATTACGAAGATCCTGCTAATGGTGCAGATTTGGGGTATATTCCATTTGTGGCGGCTATTATCGGCATAAGTTTAGCGATTACTTGCTTGGTGCAGCTAGTAACCATAAAATTCGCTAATTACGCAAGTGGCTTCGTAATGGTTTGTGTGTTAAATGCTTTCTTTTGGTTGGGTGATGGCCTCAGTGGTAGTCATCTAATCTTGAATAGTCCCTTTGCTGTGGCTGCCCTCGATTCGACTAATTTACATGGGCTATCTGGTGCCGGTTTTGCTTTTGGGGGTATGGGGGCTCTGGTAGCCTTGGCGTACCTTGCTAACCGACTTGATCGCAGTTTAAGCCTGCGCATTTCTCAGATAGTAATAGGGGGAATCGGGGTATTACTTATAATGGCTATTGCTTTGCCAAGCTTAGGGGATAATTTTACTGGGGCCGTAGTTTTTGGGGTTGCGTTGACTGCACTAGTCTTGAAACTGTCTAAACCCAGCTTACGCTTGTCTAACATCTATGTTTTAAGCTTAATTCTATTTATTTCGCTATCGATCCTGACGTTTACTAAATGGTGTGGTTCTGGTGAGAGCCCTGATTACCTTTCTGCTTTTGCTGCGGATATAGACCATAGGTTCATGGCTTTGATGGAGCCATTTTTAGCTGAATCCGACTATGTGGCTGCGAAAATGTTAGTTGCCTTAATAGTGATGGCATTAATTGTCTGGGTTTGGGTAAAGTTCTATGTCGCTATTCATGCGTCGGAAACATCTAGCATTGTAGTTTTGATGTTCGCCCCAGTGACTGCTTTGATGTTGCTGGAAGTGGCCCTAAATGATTCAGGCGCCTCGATGGCGGTCTACAGCCTGTTCCTGCTAGTGCCCCTGGCCTGCTTTATGTCACTGGAGCTGCCACAAAAACTTGATGCAACAGGGAGTGACGTGGCAACAGAAGCTGTGATGGAGATGGGGGTGCGGGGTCACGTCGGGAGGCAACGTTATAAGACACGCAGCCTCATTGCGGCCTCAGCGAAAACAACTAGCTACCACTAAAACTAATGGCGCAGCCACGTATGCTCAAGTGGCTGCGCCATGCGGCTGGCACATTACTTCAGGACGCCCTGTTCAGGCTGCTTTTAAGCCGTGGGGCGCAACATGTTTTAGGCCGTGGGCCGCAGCATACGGTAAGGCTCAAAGGGAGCTTGTGAAGCCGCAGCCTGGTTGACGTTTGCTTGGCTCGACTTTGCACCTGCTTGGCCCCTGCGCTTACTCAAAAGGCGGCTGACAAGGCTTGGACGCAGCTTACGCGTAGTTTTACGAACCTGACGGAACTGCTCCAGGCGGTGCAAGCGTCCAGCCAAATTATTGACGCTAACTCGGTGAGTGATCGAGCAAGGCACTTCTAACACAGTGAAACCAGCTTCAAGGGCCTTCACACTCAACCAGGTTTCCACGCCCCAGCCCCTAGAGAGCTGATTCTTGCAAGCCTCAAACACAAAACTGTTCATGCAGCGCTGCCCCGAAAGCGGAGCCTGCGGCTCCCAACCGGTAGCCTCACTGATAGCCTTGCGGGCCGTGCCCAGCACAAAACCATGCCCACCAGCACCCTTAAAAGCTGGCGGCACCGCAATGCTCATAGAGCAACGCCCGCTGGCCACAGGCTCAATCAGCACCTCGCAAGCCGAGGCACTAGCGCCCAGGTCGCCGTCGACAAACAACAGCAAATAATCCGCGCCCGGCTGGGCAGACTTACGTAAATAAGCCACGCCCGAGCCCATGGCTGCGCCCTTGCCGCGCTTGTGAGGCTTAGAAATAACCTCCGCACCAGCGCGTTTAGCGATCTTGGCGGTGTCGTCGGTAGAACCGTCATCAACCACCACGACCCGCTCCACCCCGGCAATCCCCAAGGCCGCCTGCACGGTTGCGGTGATGCGTTCAGCCTCGTTATAGGCCGGGATAATCACCGCCACCGGCAGCCTGCCGAAATAATCCGCATACTGAACGCGCTGGTCAACCGCGTAGGCAACAGCGCGGTCAGGCAGATACTCGCTGGCGGCGCAGCAGTTATTGCCTGGCTGCTGGGCTTGCTCGCCGGGCTGCCGGCCTTGCGTGGCGGGCTGGCTACTGGCGTCGTCGTGCGCAGGGGTGCCAGCGACGGCGCCGGTAGTGGCAGCCTCAGCAGGAGCGTCGTCGTGCGCAGGGGCGACGGCTTCAGCGGGGGCTGCGTCGTCGGCTGATGCCTGCGACTGAGCCTCCAGCTGGGCAAGCTTTTGAGCGACCTCTTGTGCCGGGGTGAGGGTCACGGTGTTTCCTTAAAATCGCTGATTTACAGGTTCACCTGGCGGGAAATGATGCCGGCCTTGGCGCGGCGCTCGTCGGCGTTCAGGGCGGCGTCGTCGGCCAGAGCAGCCTGAAGACGTGCACCCAGCGCCTGCATGGGGGCGGTTAGCTGCTCGGCGGTAGTGCCCGGCTCAAGCTGCCACACCGGGATGGCAATGCCGTAAGCGCGGAAGGCACCCAGGAAGGAACCCAGGGAGGCGCCGTCGTCGCTAAGCTCAGACTCGCGGGCGGCGTGCACCTTGGCCAGGGCGTTGAAGAAGGCGTCCTCATCCTCCTCACGCACCCAGCGCACGTACTCCTTACCGCCCATGCGGCACCAGAAGGCGTGCTCCACGCCTGGGACCTGGCGGGTGGCCACAATCTCATCGCGAGACTGGTTGACCAGGTTGTTTAGCTCCTCATCACTGAGCTCGCCGGGGGCAGCCCAGAAACCAAAAGAGTCGTGCAGCTGGAAGACCGGCTCAAAGTCGGCGTCTAGCAGGTCCTGTAGGCGCGGGCCGGGCTCAGGTAGGGTGCTTAGCTGCAGGCCAGTGTTGTTTTCTAGCTCCAGGGTGTTGAGCAGGGCGTAGGCGACGTCGCGTGAGGCGTCACCGGAGTGCTTGGTGGTCTGCATGGCAACCAGGTAGCAGTCGTCGGCGCGGCGCATACCCTGGGTTAGGTCCGGCAGCAGGGTGGCCAGCTCAACCGTGGCGCCACGGTGAGCGGCAGGAATGTGCTCGCTGTCGTTGAGCTTAACGGTCATGGTGGCGGCGGGGATGATCTGCGCCATGGCGACCAGTTCAGCTTCATTCTTGAGGCCGGCGAAGGGGCGGGCTACGAATTCAACCTTCTTGGGCTTGGCGGGGGACTGTACGGCCTGGGCGGCCTTTTTGGCCTGGGCGCGGGCGCGGCGCTGACTCTTTTTCGACATAAGTCAACCCTACAGGGTTGGGGTGGGGTTGTGCCGTTAAGGCAGGGTTATGCCGGGCCATGCGGGAGGCGCGCTGGGCCGGGTGTGCCGAGCCACGCTGGGTGGGAGGTGCGGGAGGTGCGCCGGGCCGGGTGTGCCGAGCCACGCCGGGTGTGCCGAGCCACGCCGGGTGTGCCGAGCCACGCCGGGTGGGAGGTGCGGGAGGTGCGCCGTTAGAGCGAAGTGTGCTGGGCTTAGGTAGCTAGCGCGGCTTTCGGGCGGATGCTGGGCTCAGATTGATGCTGGGCTCAGGCGCGAGCTTGGCGCTCAGGCTGCGCTAGGCTCAGGCAGCGAGCTTGGCGCTGACCTCAATCAGGCGGGAGAGCAGGGCCTCTAGCTCGCCGGTGCGGCGCTCGTTGGGGGCGAAGGTGTCGGTGCCCTCAAAGTCCATGGGGAAGGTCAGGGCTAGCTGGGCGCGGATGTCGTACATGTCGAACTGTGCGGACAGGGTGCGCCACTGCTCAACAGCGCGGATGGCGCCGTCCCAGGAGTAGCCCACGAAAGCCACGGCCTTGCCGATTAGCTCGGGGCTGATGGAGTCGACGGCGTTCTTGAAGGCGCCAGGGATGGTGTGGTTGTACTCGCTGGTTACGAAGATGAAGCCGTCCTGCTCGTCTAGAGCCTTGGCCCAGGCAGCGACGGCGTCGTTGTCATACTTGCCGCCCAGAACCATGGGGGCAACCGGGCCGTCGAACATGGGCAGGTCGTAGTCCTTCAGGTCAATTACGGTGAACTCGGCCTCGGGGTGGTTGGTGCGGGCCTGCTCCAGGATCCAGTTGCCGATCTGGTCACCTACGCGACCCTCGCGGACGGAACCGACGACAATACCGATCTTGGTCATGATGTGCTCCTTTAAGTATTTGGACACTGTCTATAAGGCTTTGCGGGCAGGCGGCCTGGCTGAAAATTTGGCTTTGAGCTGGACCGCGCTGCGATAACTTGAGTCTAGATTGTTTAACTTTCAACTGTCTAGCGGATTTTGGGACTTTTGGCATAAAAGTGATCCGGTAGACATTAGTCGACCGGACCGTTAAGTGTTTGCGGGTAGCTGCGACGACGTCGAGAAACCCTGCAACCTCCAAAAGTGCGCTGATCAGGGGCGAACCGCGATGGCCTCAATCTCCACGCGGGCCCCCTTGGGCAGTGCTGCCACGCCGAAAGCTGCGCGCGCAGGCAGGACCGGACCGGTGAAGAACTGGGCATACACCTCGTTAACCGCCACAAAGTCGTTGATGTCCGCCAGCAGCACGGTGGTTTTAACTACGTCGGCAAAGCTCAGGCCGGCAGCCTTTAGAATTTCGCCGATGTTGGTCAGGCTTTGGCGTGCCTGGGCCTGGATGTCGCCCTCGACCAGCTGTCCCGTGGCCGGAACTAGGGGAATCTGGCCGGAAATGAAAACCTGGGCGCCGGCGTCGTCGCCAGTGGAAACGGCCTGAGAGTAGGGGCCGACGGCGGCGGGGGCGTTAGGGGTGGAAATTGCGGTGGGCATGGGACCTCCTAGATTGGCTTGGTGCCTATAGGTCCATCCTAGTTTGGGGTGGCCCTAGTTTGGGACGTTGGGGCTGGGTATTGCGGCGCGGGGTGCGCAAGGTTGTCAGGTCGGGTGTGCCGGCGTGAGGGGTGGCAGGAGTGTGCTGGGGGTGGCATCAAGCCTGGCAGTGGGTGACGGTGGCGGTGTGTGGGCGCGGGGCGTGTGGTGTTGGTATGGGTGCGCCAGTAAGTATGGGGTGCACAAAAACTGACATTTCGTCCGTTGCCTATAAAACCCCACGGAAAAATCATAGGGAAGGGATGATTTTGCCTGTATTTGTGAGTATTTGCATGTGATGGGGTGATTTTTGTGGGTAAGCTGTGCCACACTACAGACATGCATGAACGAGCTGGCCAACCCGCCTTACCTGAAGATCTCATCAATGTCGAAGAAGTTCGCCAGGCCTACTACGACCTGGTACCGGACCCTGCTGTACCCGCTCAGCGCGTGGTTTTCGGCACCTCCGGTCACCGTGGCTCCTCCTTAGACACTGCTTTCAACGAAGCCCACATTGTGGCAACCACCGCCGCAATCGTTGAGTACCGCGCCTCCCAGGGCACCGACGGTGTGCTCTACCTGGGCCGCGACACTCACGCCCTATCACTACCGGCCTGGCGCTCCGCCGTCGAGGTGCTGGTAGGCGCCGGCGTGAAGGTCGCTATCGACTCTCGCGACTCCTACACCCCCACCCCGGCCGTTTCCCACTCCATCCTGGTAGCTAACGGCGCTGGCACCCCCGAGGGCGTACGCACCTCCGGCCCCGGCCTAGCTGACGGTATTGTTGTCACCCCCAGCCACAACCCTCCGCGCGATGGTGGTTTCAAGTACAACCCGCCCACAGGTGGCCCTGCCGGCTCTGACGCCACTGGTTGGATTGCTAACCGCGCCAACGAACTACTAGTGGACGGCGCCTGGCGCAACGTGCCGCGCGTGCCCATCGACGAGGCCCTCAAGAGTGAGCTGGTAATCCGCCACGACTACCGTGAGCTGTACGTAGCTGACCTGGCCAACGTGGTTGACATGGAGGCTATCCGCAAGGCTGGCGTGCGCATCGGCGCAGACCCGCTAGGTGGCGCCTCGGTTGAATACTGGGCTGAGATCGGCAAGCGTTACGGCCTCAACCTCACCGTGGTCAACCCCAAGGTGGACCCCGCCTGGTCCTTCATGACTCTGGACTGGGATGGCAAGATCCGCATGGACTGCTCCTCGCCCTACGCCATGGCCTCTCTGCGTAACGCCATGACCCCCGACGCTTCTGGTGCCACCCCCTACGACGTCGCCACCGGTAACGACGCCGACTCTGACCGTCACGGCATCGTCACCCCCGACGGCCTGATGAACCCCAACCACTTCCTGGCTGTGGCCATCGAGTACCTGTTCACTCACCGTCCCGGCTGGGGCGAAAACTGCGCCGTAGGTAAGACCCTGGTTTCCTCCAGTCTGATCGACCGCGTGGTGGCATCCATTGGCCGCAAGCTGGTGGAGGTGCCCGTAGGCTTCAAGCACTTCGTGCCCGGCCTGCTAGACGGCTCTGTGGGCTTCGGCGGTGAGGAAAGCGCAGGAGCTTCCTTCCTGCGTTTCGACGGCGGCGTGTGGACCACCGACAAGGACGGCCTCATTCTGGCCCTGCTGGCCAGCGAAATCATCGCCGTCACCGGCAAGAGCCCCTCGCAGCTACACCTTGAGCAGGTAGAGCGCTTCGGTGCTTCGGCCTACGCCCGTATCGACGCCGCCGCCACCAAGGAAGAAAAGGCCAAGCTGGCCGCACTTTCTCCCGAAGACGTCACCGCCACCGAGCTGGCTGGTGAACCCATCGAGCAGCGCCTGGTGCGCGCCCCCGGTAACGACGCGCCGATCGGCGGCCTGAAGGTCACCACCAAGGACGCTTGGTTCGCAGCCCGTCCCTCCGGAACTGAGGACGTGTACAAGATTTACGCTGAGTCTTTCCTGGGTGAAGAGCACCTGAAGGAAGTTCAGAAGGAAGCCAAGAGCGTGGTTAGCGCAGCGCTAGCCAACTAGTCTCATTTAGCTAGCTGGGGTCGGGTGCATTAGTGCCCGGCCCCAGTTTGTTTATGCTCTAGGGCTGCTTTGCTTGCGACGCGACCTTGTCAGCCCGGCCCCAGTTTGTTTGCAGCCCAGTTATGTACATCCCAGTTATGGCAAACGCGAACAGACTGCTACACCGTGTCAGCTAAATATCTAAGGCTTTTCCCTAGAATAAAGCCATGAGCTCTACGTCTTCAGTTCCCTCCGCTGCCAGCCCTGACGCGGGTGCCAAGCTGCCAGCCGCGTCAGCTGGAATTAGCCAGACGCGCCCCAGCTCCAGCGTGTCAAGGGTGGAGTATCAAGACCCAGATAGTGACGTTACTGCTGACGAGGCCATTAGCTCTGTACCCTTCCAACAGTCACTGCCAGGCTCGGAAGACGACGTATTGCTAGCCACCGGCCAACCCATTGGCGCTGCCTCAGCTGCTGCACAACAGGGTACGCAAGAACGCCCAGGACGCCGTCCCAGCGCCGAGCAAATTAGGCGCCGGCCCAGCACCCGTGCCTGGGTACCTAACCAGCATGGCGCCTGGGGGATGCTAATCATTCCGCCCCTGGTGGGCGCATTTATTGGGGGTTGGTCATGGCATTACCTGCTGATCTGGCCGGCTTTCTGGATGGGCTATTTCGCGTTCTGGGCTTGGACCCAGTGGCTACGCACCCGCTCAGAAGCTAAGCGACTACTGCTACTGGTGCCCATGATCTGGTATTCGGCAATTTGCGCTGTGGCTGGGTTAGCGAGCCTGATCAGCGCCCCCTACCTGCTCCGCTGGGCCCCAGTTTTCGCCCCGCTACTGGCACTGGCCTTGTGGCAGGTGCGCATAGGTAAAGAGCGCTCACTGCTTAGCGGCGTCACCACTACGCTTGCGGCCACGCTAATGACCGCCGTCAGCTACGACGTCGCCACTGGCGGCGCGGGCGGATTCCTAGGCGTAGAGAATGGTGCGAGCACCCTAGAAAGCTTTGGGGGTCCTCAAAACCTAACCGGCTGGCACTGGGCCTGGTTGGTTACCGCCCTGGTAAGCGGCTATTTCGTGGGCACTGTACCTTACGTAAAAGCCATGATTCGTGGCCGCGGCAAGCCCACCATGATCTGTCTTAGCTTTGGCTTCCACCTGGTGGGGCTAGCCCTGGTGGCATATGCGGCCAGCGCCGGCCTGATTGGCTGGACCAACCTGGCCCTGTGGGTGGTGCTAACTGCGCGTGCCCTAGTGCTACCACTTATGCAGCGCCAAAGGGTGCGCAAGCGTGCCAAGGTGATTCGCCCCCGCGTGGTTGGGGTCAGCGAAATCATCATTAGTATCGTTATGGTTATGGCCATTTTCCTGCCTTAAATCTGCTTCGATAACTGAATCTGCTTTATTGCCCGACGTCGCCCCTAGTGCGGCGTCGGTTTGTTTGGGCTGGGGCCAGGACTGGGGCTGGGCCCAGGGCTAGGTTGTGGGCCGGGGTCAGGGCTGGGACTTGGGCCTGGACTTGGCGAAGGCTTTGGTTGCGGCCCTGGTTGGCTGGCCGCCTGACGTGGAGTTGCTTGTGGCTGGCTTGGCGCCGCCTGGCGTGGGGTGGGCGCTGGCTGCGGCGAAGGCCTGGGGGCAGGTTCCGCTACCGGGGTGCGTTTAATTTGGAAAGTGGCCTGCTCGCGCGAAACCACAGTTTTACCCGCATCCTGGTTCCAAGCCCGATTAAAGGTTTGCGCGCCTGGCTCATTAGGTAACTGCTTAGCTGAACGCGCATAGACGCGCTGATCATGCTGGTCATTGCCTTGGTGAACAGTGACCACATTGGTGCGGTTAGTGGCACTAACCGGCGCTTTGCCATCCAGGCTGGGCACAACGTCGTCGGCGTTTTCCATGCTCAAATACTGTGTACCTGACGGAATTACGCTGTTGCCGGTAGGGCTACCGGCGGTAGCTGTAGCCACAATATTGAAACGTGCCCTTACCTGCGCATTAGCGGTTAGGTTCGTGGCCACAATCCCACCCTGGGAGTGGCCATAAATGCATACCGGATCAGTGCTTTTAATGCCGGCCTTAGTCATGGCGGCAACCACCAGCTGCGAGTAGTCGTCACTGGCACCGGCGTTAGCCTGCAAGTTAGTTAGTAGATCCTGAGGGTTCGACTTGCCTGCAGTCCACTGTTGTGTGCCCGGCAAAATCACCTGGTAGGAGCAGGTTCCATCAGAATAGGTGGTTTTAATGATAGAAAAAGCTCCAGTTTGCGGATCAGAAGAATTTATGTGATCGCAGTAATTAATAGTGTCGGCCACCGAGCCGTCATATTTACTGGTTAACGGCTTGAATTTGACCTGACTGGCCTGGCCTACCCCGGCAGTAGTTTTTGCTATACCTGCAAACACGGCAGCAGCTAGTTCAGCGCCCAAGCTAGAGCTAAAAGAGAAACTGAGCGGCCCCATAGCGGGGGAGGGCATGTCCATGCGCAGGCCGTCGCTGATCAGGGTGAGTCGGTAATTCTTTTTCCCGCCAGCTAGATAAGCCAAGTAGTAGTTGGTGGCCTCAACATCGCTAAGCTCTCTGGGGTCAACCCATTTACCGCGCCAATAAATCTTATTGCCACCTGCAAGTCCATAGGTGAGCTGTGCTTTTACTCCGGATAGGCAGAGCTTAGCTTCAGGCCCCAGAAACGCACCGGCGTAAACCATAGCTGCCTGCAGAAATGCACCAAGGCTGGGGCTAGCTTTATAAATAGTAATTAGAGCAGGTACTTCACTAATTAACCAGTCCCCATAGCCACTACGAACCAGTAAAAGCACTATTTGATAAATAGCTTTAGCGTCCTCTAAATCAATATCTATTCCCAACGCTTTAAGCTTTTTCTGCAGAGTTTGGGGGTTATCTAGGCCGTACTTATGTAGCTCGGCGCGCACGGCAGCCTCACTTAGAAAATTGTTCCTCCTATGCTTAGCCATAGAGACAGGATTGGCGCGCTTGAGTCCCTCTAATTTCCACGATGCCTGGGCTTTAATCTCGGCATCGGTGTAGAGGTTATAGCCCACTTGTAGGGCGTCAGCGTTAGTTTCACACTGACTGATGCAGGTTTTTAAAGCCTTGGTTGTGGCCGCATCCAGCTCAGAGGACAGCCGCTTGGGCGGGGGTTGAGGAAATAATGGCGGGGGTTGTAGCGGCATACGCGGTAGTTCCAGCACCCCAGGATTGGGCTCTGTGCGAGCCACCTTATAGGCATTGTTGGCTTGTTCCAGCAGTGAGTGGACTTTCATAACCTGCCGTTTAAGCCTCATCAGCACCTGCGGATCCACATGCAGATTCTTATCGGGCCCAGAAACGTAGACAATGTCGCCCATGACTAGACCTAACTTGGGGTGCTTAGTGCCTGAATGTCATTGTCGACGGCGCCGATCAGCACGTTTATGGCGGCGCTTAGTTGCGCTAAAGACTGACCAGCGGCTTGCGCCGCGCTACCACGCCACTGGTTGGGAATGGTTGGCACCTGGCTTTTAGCGCTTAGGGCCAGCTGCCTAACGTAATGCAAGTTACTCATGGCTAAACGCTAAGGCGCTAAGTCAAGGGGCCGCTTTAGGGGTGTGGATAAGGTTGTTGGGGTAAAAAAGTTCTCCACCGGTGCATTAATTCGTGAGTAGAACTCGTAAAGGTAACTCGCACAAAGCGAGCGCAGTGGCGCCAGTATGGCTGTAGATGCAGTTTTAGGGAATCTGGCAGATTACTACTGGCCCGAGCAGATTAGCCTCAGCAGCTCGTCGTCGTAGGCGGGGGAGAAGTCAAAACGCACCCCTTCAGCCATACGCTGCTTAACCAGTTGTCGGCACACAATCCGCATAGAACGCGGCAAAAGCTGATAACTCTCATGTCGGTGAATCAAAATTAGATCTGCCTCTTGGCTCAGCGCCCACACCAATAACACCAGTTCACGCTCGCTAAAGGTGCACTCGTCAATGAATTTATCGGGCGGGGGTAAAAGAGTTTTGCATGCTTGCAGCATCTGCTCGCGGTGAGGCGGCGGCTCAGTGAAACCGCGCAGGCCATCAAGGGTTTCAAAGGTTTGCGCCACAGTCAGCTGCGGCCATAGCTGCGCCTCCTGGGTTAGGGCCACAGCCCCCGGCCCGGCCCAGCGCGGCCCGGTGATCTCCATGGCTTGGCGCAGGGCCGCCGAAGGGTTATTCCAGGCGGCACTTTTACGCAACATATATAGGGCCACATAGGAGATGCCTTCAGCCATAAAGCCGTAAATGACTACTGGCCAGGTGGGATCATCAGAAAAGAAACTGTACTGGTTAAGCCAGCCCAGCAGCATGTCAGGTTTGTGGTGCATGAGTGCAGCCAGCGGCCCAGACCACCACATCACGCAAATCCAAGTGCCGATAAGTGCGTTAACTATCTGCATCCAGCGGCGCGGCGCATGCGGCCAAATCACTGCCCACAGTAACGCGAGTGAAGAGGTCAGTGAACCCATCACCACCACGCCCACAGCCAGCCAACTGGCTTTTTGAAATTGCATGTGAGGTAGCGTGCCCAGCATTACGCCCGCAAACAGCACCCCGGAAATTAGCATTTGCGAAATTTCCATGGCGGTTTGGGCGGCTGCAGCTGAGGCGGTGGGGGTTAGGGCATCGGTGCGAACCAGGGCGTCAGTGCCGTTGTCGTAGGCCACGCGCGTGTGTTGGGTGATGATTTTTCCGCCCCAATAGGCGCTGATCAGGCATAACGCTAGGGAGCAAAATGGCCCAACCCGGAAGGGTAAAAGTGAGTGGTTGTTAATGCCCAGGGTTATGGCCAGTAAAAAAGTCAGCGTTAGTAGGACGGTGGCCCGCGCCGCCTCCAAACGCGCAATTAAGCGAATTAGGTTGGCGATAGCCACAGTCTCACTGATGCGGGTGGCCACCTTAGGTGGCAGGTGCTCAAGTAGCGCCCGCGCAGAAGAAGGTATAGCTACAGCCACGCCTATATTTTGCCAAGCTGCTTTTAGGCCTAACAAGCTTGTGCGCTTTTGGCGCGGCGCACGCGCTCAGCTAAGGGTGGGCTGTGCGTGCTTTGGTGTGCTTTGGTCTCGACGGCGCTGGCTCGGTTTTCGACGACGACGGCGCCGGCTTGGTCCTAACGCGCGGCCCAGAGCGTGCGGCACCGACCCCACAGCCGCGAGCGCCGTCGGCCCCACGTAAGAAGCCGCCGTCGCCCCAAGAAAAAAGCCACCATCACCGCCGCACAAGAGCGAAACTGACGCAAAAGCTAACAAAAAAATCACATTATGTAACAATTTCGCGCAGTTAAGCTTACAATCACAACAACGATGTGCGCAGACCCGCACTAGCTCCCCTGAGCGCCATTGAAGGAGTTCCCGTGTCCCCAAAGGGTGTCCACGCTAAAACCGCAGCCGCACTGGCTGCACTGACCTTATCGTTTACCGGTGTAGTTTTAACCCCTGGCGTAACTGCCACCGAGTCTGGCCAGGATTTCACCTCGCAAGCAGTTGCCAATGGCGATGACGGTAAATTCCCGGTTTACCGCATCCCCTCAATCGTGCAGCTAAACAACGGTGATCTAGTAGTTTCCTATGACGGGCGCCCCAGCCTGATGGACGCCCCCAACCCCAACTCCATTTTGCAGCGCCGCTCCACCGACGGCGGGCGTACTTGGGGTGAACAAACCGTCATCCACGCGGGCGTTCCCGGCACCCAAAAGCAGGGCTATTCAGACCCCTCATATGTGTATGACGCGGAAAAGAATATTTTGTTCAACTTCCACGTCTACTCTAAGGATGCGGGTTTCTTCCAGTCCGTTGACTCTGACGACGACGCCGACCGCAACGTTATGAGCGCCGAGGTTTCCACCTCCACCGACAACGGCAAAACCTGGAGCCACCGCCTAATCACCAATGTGGTTAAGCCCAAGGGCATCACCGGCACCTTTGCCACCTCCGGTAACGGCATTCAAGTTAAGCACGGCAAATATGCTGGGCGCCTGGTGCAGCAATACATCGGCACTGACTCAGCCCACAACGGTTACGCCTACTCGGTTTACTCTGACGACCACGGCGCCACCTGGCATGCCGGTAACCGGATCGGCAACAGCTTCAACGAAAACAAGGTGGTTGAGTTAAGCGATGGCCGCCTCATGCTCAACTCACGCAGCTGGGGTGACGGGGTGGGGCGCCTGGTCGCTATTTCTGACGACGGCGGCGTCAACTGGAAGAACCAGTACCTTGACACTGCCCTGGTAGACCCGGAAGTAAACGCCGGCATTACCCGTATGAACCCCCAGGCCACCAGCGGCAAGGCCGCCAAGGAGCTGCTGTTCACCAACGCCAACAACAGCCCCTACAACTGGCAGATAGATGTTGACCGTAAAGGCCACTTGATCAACCGCATCACCGGTAACGTGCGCTACTCCTGCGACAACGGCGCCACCTGGCCCGTTAGCCGCGTCTACCACTACGGCCCGCACGCCTACTCCTCGGTGACCGCCCTCAAGGACGGCACTTTCGCCGTCGCCTATGAAACCAAAACCGACAAGGAAATCCGCGTAGGCACCTTCGGGCGCGAGTGGCTAAAGCCTTTCTGCGCCAACTTCGCTCCCGCTAGCGTCAGCTTGGGGGCCGGGGAAAGTACCAGCGTAAGCGTCACTATCCGCAATGACGACGACGTCGCCCTGCCGGCTGGCTCCATGCGCCTAACCGGCCTGCCCGAAAACGTCAGCAGCGAGCTGGTAGCCACCCCGGCGCTAAAGCCGGGCGAGTCGGCCACCGTAAACGTCAAGGTCACCGCCACCAAGGACATTGTGGCTGGCACCTACAATGTGGATGCCACCTTGGAGGCAGGCCAGTACACCCTGCGCGGCTCGGTGGAGCTCAAACTCGCCACCCCTGAGCTGATTGCACTGACCGTGGTCGGCGAGCGCAGCGACTACACCCGCGACATCGTAGCCAAGCCCTACCAGGCTGGCGAAAAGCTGCCCTTCCACTGGAGCATCGTCAACAACACCAGTGAGACCCTGTACATCGATAGCCTCAAGGGCCCCAAGGGCACCGAAATTGAATCTTGCATCGGCGGCATTGCGCCCGGCACGACCATGTGGTGCTCAACCAGCGGCTATGTGGTAAGCGAACAGGAAGCCAAGCAGGGCTACCTGGATGCCAAGCTGACGCTGACCTACACCCAGGGCGACAACCAGGTCACCTACCCGGTAACCCGCTTCGACCAGAACCTAGGTAAGCGCCGGATGCTGCCGGCCGCGCCTACCCCACAGCCCACGCAAAGCCCCACCCCGGCCCCGACGGCGTCGCCCACTGCCACGCCGACCGCTGCGCCTACTGCTGTGCCCACCACTGCACCCAGCCCCACCGCCGCGCCTACGGCTAGCGCTGTGCCCAGCGCCAGCCCCATGCCCACCGGCAGGGCGGCGCTGAAGCCCTCACCGCTACCCTCCTCGAAGGGTTCAGGGAAGGTAGCTTTCGCCGGTAACAGTGGCGCCTCGCGTCACGGCTCGCTGGCAGTTACCGGTGTGGCCGGAGGATTAGTGCTGGTAGCTGGGGGCCTGGTGGCTGCCGGTGGGGCGCTGCGCTCTGGCAAACTACGCGACTACCTGCGCCGTCACTAAAACCGATGGCGCACCCGTTACGGACGAGCCAATCCGTTACGCACCCGCGCCTAAGCCGCCAGCCCGGCGAAAAAGTGGCCTAAAACCACGTTAAACCGGGCCTCTGGTGTTGGGGGCAGGTCAGCTGAGACAATTAGCGCATGAGTTGTGCTGAGACTGCTGACCTGCCCCTATCTCGTGTAAATCTAGCTGAAGTAAACCCGCCACTAGCTCTGGGAGTGTTGGACGGACGCTACCGCGCCGCCGCCTCGCCGCTGGTAGACCACCTGTCTGAAGCTGCTTTGAACCGCGCTCGCGTGCATGTGGAAGTTGAATGGCTGATTTACCTCACCGATAACGAGGTTTTGCCGGGCGCCCCCAAGTTCTCTGCCGCTGAGAAGGAGTACCTGCGCGGTATTGTTTCCAGCTTTGGCCGCGCCGAAATTGATGAACTGGCTGAAATTGAGGCAGTCACCCGCCACGACGTGAAAGCTGTCGAGTACCTGCTCAAGCGTCGCCTAGACGCCGCCCCCCAGGTACTGGGCCAAGACACGGTACTGCCCCAGGTGCACGAAATTGTGCACATTTTCTGCACCAGCGAAGACATCAACAACCTGGCCTACGCCCTAACCATCCGCTCAGCTATCAAACAGGTGTGGCTGCCGGCCGCCCAGGGCCTGGTGGATGACCTCAGCGAAATGGCTCGCCAGTACAAGGCTGTGCCCATGCTGTGCCGCACCCACGGTCAGCCGGCCACCCCCTCCACTTTTGGTAAGGAACTGGCCGTATTGGCTTGGCGCCTGGGCCGCCAGCTGCGCCGCATTGAGGGCACCGAATACCTGGGTAAGATCAACGGCGCCACCGGCACCTACGGCGCTCACGTGGTTTCCGTGCCGGGAGCTGACTGGGAGGCTGTTTCGCGCGGTTTCGTGGAGCACCTGGGCCTGATCTGGAACCCGCTAACCACCCAGATTGAATCCCACGACTGGCAGGCTGAGCTGTACAGCGACGTGGCCCGCTACAACCGTATTGCCCACAACCTGGCCACCGACGTGTGGACCTATATTTCTTTGGGCTACTTCCACCAGCGTCTAAGCGCCCAGGGCTCTACCGGCTCCTCCACCATGCCGCACAAGGTCAACCCGATTCGTTTTGAAAACGGTGAAGCCAACTTTGAGATTTCCTGTGCGCTACTAGATTCCCTAGCGGCCACCCTGGTAACCAGCCGCCTACAGCGCGACCTGACCGACTCCACCACCCAGCGTAATGTGGGCGTGGCCCTGGGCCACTCGCTGCTGGCTATCTCTAATGTGCGCGGGGGCCTGGGCGGCCTGGATGTGGATGAGCGCCGCCTGGCTGAAGACCTAGACGCCACCTGGGAGGTGCTGGGTGAACCGGTGCAGCAGGCTATGCGCGCGGCCGCCGTCGCTGGCGCCACCGGCATGGCTGACCCCTACGAGCGCCTAAAGGAACTGACCCGTGGCAAGCGGGTTACCGGCCAGGCTATGCGTGACTTTATCGCTGGGTTGGGTATGCCTGCCGACGTCGAAGCTCGCCTGCTGGCGCTAACCCCGGGCACCTACGTGGGCTTGGCTGAAAGTTTGGTACGCCACCTAGAGGATTAACTAGGAATAATTCGGGGCATATCCCGGTTGGGCTAGTCGTGCTTGGGGGACAGTTTTAAAGCTGTCTACAGGCCGGCTAGCCCATATTCATAGCTGCCAGCTGCGTTGTGGCTGGGTAGGCAACACATTTAGGAGAAGAAAATGGCTGAAAACATCGACCGCACCACCGTCCTCAAGGTTTCAGGCCTGACCTGCTCTAACTGCGTGCGTCACGTGAGTGAAGAGCTAGAAGAGGTTGAGGGCGTCAAGAACGTTTCAGTAATCCTGAACAAGGGTGGCGTCTCTGACGTAATGGTGGTTTCTGACGTGCACCTAGACGACCAGGCCCTGGCCGACGCTGTCGACGAAGCCGGCAACTACACCCTGGAAGCCATCGAACGCGACGAGTGAGGCGGAGCCTTAAATAATGACTGATATCCAAGAAACCACCTCAACTAGCGCCAGTCACGGCAGCGTAGATTTGAGCGTGGGTGGGATGACGTGTGCCTCCTGCGTGGCGCGCGTGGAGAAAAAACTGAACAAAGTGGCTGGCGTTAACGCCTCAGTTAACCTAGCTACCGAATCAGCCCACGTTGAGCTAAGCGCCCCGGTAGACCCGCAGCAGCTGGTGGCCGTGGTGGAAAAAGCTGGTTACAGCGCCACCGTGACTAAGGTGGAGGACGGCGCCGTCGAGGCTATGCGCAAGCAGGAAGCCCGACACCTGGCCCACGCCGCTGACCTGCGCCGTCGCCTGATCGTGGCGGCCACGCTATCAGTGCCACTGATGGTGATCTCCATGGTCAGCGCCGCCCAGTTCTATGGCTGGCAGTGGGTTGTGGCCGCACTGGCCCTGCCGGTGGTGACTTGGTGTGCTTGGCCTTTCCACAAGGCTGCTTTCACTAACTTGCGCCACGGCTCCACCACCATGGACACCCTGGTTTCCCTGGGGGTTATTACCGCCACCTTGTGGAGCCTGTGGGCGCTGATTTTTGGGGGCGCCGGCATGCTGGGTATGCGCATGAGCATGGAGTTCATTCCGCGCGCCCAAAGCGAGCATGCCCACATGTATTTTGAGTCTGCTGCCTGGATCGTGACTTTCCTGCTCACAGGGCGTTTGGCGGAGGCGCGGGTGCGTCACCGCTCGGGTGACTCGCTGCGTAAGCTTTTGCAGCTGGGCGCCAAAACTGCTGCGCGGGTTAACGCTGACGGCTCGGTTACGGAAATTCCGATTGACCGCCTGCAGGTGGGCGATCGTTTCCGGGTGCGTCCGGGCGAAAAAATTGCCACCGACGGCGTGGTGGTTGAGGGTCACAGCGCCATTGATGCTTCCTTGCTGACCGGTGAATCTTTGCCGGTGGATGTAAGTGCAGGTGACGAGGTTACCGGCGCCACCGTGAATACTTCGGGCACGTTGGTTGTGCGCGCTACCCGGGTGGGTGCGGGCACCACATTGTCGCGTATTGCCCAGGTGGTTACTGCCGCCCAGGCTGCAAAGGCGCCGGTGCAGCGCCTGGCTGACCGGGTCAGTTCGGTGTTTGTGCCCACGGTTTTAGCTCTGGCTGCTTTAACTTTCCTAGGTTGGCTGGCTACCGGTCATAACGCCCAGGCCGCGATTACGGCAGCGGTGGCGGTGCTGGTAATTGCCTGCCCCTGCGCTTTGGGTTTGGCTACGCCTACCGCCCTGCTGGTGGGTACTGGCCGCGCCGCCCAGTTGGGTGTGGTTATTCGTGGCCCGGAGGTGCTTGAATCTACCCGCCGCATTGACACGGTGGTGCTGGATAAGACCGGTACGGTTACCACGGGGGTAATGCACCTGGCTCAGGCGGTATTTTTCGACGCCGCCGCCGAGGTAAGTGATGCTGGCGGCGCTGGTGCTCAGGCCGGTGCTGCTAGCGACGGCGCCACGGTTGTGGACTTGGGGGAGGGCGTCGCCCTAAGCCCCGCCCAGCTGCAAACCTTGGCCCTGGCCCAGGCGCTAGAGATTCCCTCTGAACACCCAGTAGCCCGCGCTATTGTGGCGGGCACACAACTAGACGGCGTCCAGGCGCCCCAGATCAGCGAGTTCACTAACCATGCTGGTCGTGGGGTCAGCGCCACGGTAGCCCACGCAGCAGGCCAGGCCACTTACGCCGTCGTCGGTAAAGCCGCCTGGCTGAGCCAGCAGGGCGTAAGCCTTGAGCAGGCTGAAGCCCAGGTACGCGCCCTGGAAGACACCGGCGCCACCGTGGTGCTAGTGGCCTCAGGGCCGGATCCAAAATCATTGCGCCTGCGTGCCGCCCTAGCTGTGCGCGACGAGCCCAAACCCACCACCGCCAAAGCCATCAGTGAGCTCAAAGCCATGGGGCTGCGTCCCATCCTGCTCACCGGTGACAATGAGCGCGCCGCCAAGTTCATCGCCGCCCAGGTGGGTATTGATGACGTAATCGCCCAGGTACTGCCCGAGGATAAACGCGACGTGGTGGCTCGCCTGCAAGGTGAGGGGGCTAATGTGGCCATGGTGGGTGACGGTGTTAACGACGCCGCCGCTCTAGCCCAGGCAGGCGCTGCCGGTTTGGGCATGGCCATGGGTACCGGTTCAGATGTGGCCATTGAGGCCGCCGACATCACGCTAGTACGTGCCGACCTGGAGGCAGTTGTGGCTGCTATCAAGGTTTCGCGCGCTACGCTGCGCATCATTAAGCAGAACCTGTTCTGGGCTTTCGCCTATAACGTGGCCGCAATTCCGCTGGCCATGGCGGGTTTGCTCAACCCCATGATCGCCGGGGCCACTATGGCTATGAGCAGCGTGATCGTAGTGTCTAACTCGCTGCGACTGCGCCGCGTGAAGTGATCTGACAGTATGAAGTGACATAGAATAGTCTGGCTACTTCGAATTAAAGCGCGCACTTTAGGCTGCTAGCCCGGGTGCGCGCTTTGTTATGCACACTAGATAGTGTCTTGGAAGGTGTAGCGGACAAAATAAAATATCCCTAATGAGCTTCGCTATTTAGCGGGGGATATGTGGGGATATAAGGCCCAGTTTCATAGACTAGCCCCATGACCCAAGCGCCAGATCAATCTGCGGCCGGTAGCCCCGCCGCCACCCCGGATAGCCGGGTAGCTACCGCCGTCGAAAAACCCAGCGCCCCAGCTGAGGCCGCCAACTCGGCCCGCCCAGTTGGTTTTCCCCGAGTAGGCACCACCTCCCAGGCGGAACCACAGCCAACTTTGGTGGAAACCAGCACCCTAACCTTGGTTGACACCCTAGAGCGGCGCGAACACCGCACCCGCGACCTACTATTTGCCGGTGTCTGCGCGCTAGGTCTAGTAACGGTTTTTCTACTGGCTGTGTTCGCCCAGGCAACCACCACCGCTGTCATTTATGACGTACAGACCGTCTTTTCCCAGCTGCTGCGCCGGGTGCTGGTGTTCCCGCTGCAAGCCTTTGAAGGTATCGTCACTTTAGCTCTGCCCCTAGCGTTGATGGGGCGCGCTTTGCTGCATAAGGACTGGTGGCGCTCAGGCCAAGCCCTGATCGCCCTAATCAGTGCTTATCTGCTATCTGCACTGTTCACATACCTGTTGCAGCTGCCGGTGTTTAACCAGGTACACAACGGCATGATCTCCTACCGCAACCTAAACACCTACGAGATTCTCTCACCCACCTATGCTGCCTTGGCCGCAGTTATTTTGGCTTCCGGTAAACATCAATCCAAGCTGGTAAAAACTTCCTGGTGGCTGCTGGGAATTGTGGTGGGTGTTTCGGTGCTGCGCTCAGCTATTACCCTGCTGGCAGCGGTGGCCTCAGTGCTGTTGGGTCTTATCGCCAGCTACTTAGTGCTTTACATTATGGGTGTGGCCAGCGAAAACGCCACTGGGGTGGCTCTGGCGCGCGGCCTGCGCCGCTGCGGTGTGGACGCTGTCAAGGTGGTGCGTCTAAACTCGCGTCAAGCCCCCCTGCAAGCCTGGCAGGTACGTACCGACTCCCAGCTTGGTTACACCGAGAAAGTACGTGAAAACCCGATCGTTTCCACCCAAGACGACGGCGCCGTCGTCGAAACTGAAACCCCCCAAACCCTGGCCCCAGCCGGCAATGACGAAAAACTTACCCCCTTACCTGACTACAACTGCGCCCACGAGCTGGAGCTAGCCGAAGAACTGTGGCAGTCCCAAAGCGAAGATATTCACCGCATCTACGCGGTGTGGGACCAAGACGGCAAACGCTATGACTTGACCGTGATGGACACTGACACGCACGTGGTGGGCTTTCTATCCACTGCCTGGGACACCCTACGCACGCGTGGCCTGGCCCCAGCGAAAAACTATTCGGTGCGCGCCAGTGCAGAAAACACGGTGATGATGAACCAGATGGCGCGCAGTCATGCGGTGCGGGCCCCGCAAATTCTGGGCGTGGCTGAGGCAGAAGAATCAATGCTGCTGGTCACCGAGCATATTGTCTCTCCGCGCGCATTTGGGCAGTTAGGCGACCAAATCTCTGACGACACTTTGCTGGATTTGTGGACTCAGCTGCGCCGCGCCCACACGGTTGGCCTAGCCCACCGCGCCATCAGTGATCAAAGTGTGCTGGTGGATGCTGGTGACCATATTTGGCTAACCGACTGGGATGACGGCGAACTGGCTTCCTCTGAGCTCTCGCGCCGCATGGACCTAGCCCAAACCCTGGCCCTAGTGGCTCTAAATGTGGGAGTGGAGCGGGCCATTGCCTCAGCCTCGCGGGTGCTGGATCGCGATCAGGTAGCTTCTATCGCGCCGATGTTGCAAAAGGTGGTGTTGCCGCGCTCTACCCGCGCCGCCATGGGACGACGCGGCAAGATTTTGCAGGAGCTGCGTGACGCACTGGTGGCGTTGGTGCCCACAGCCCAGGCTGAACCCACCAAGATTAACCGTTTCTCTGCCCGCACTATTTTCATGGCGATTGTGGGTGTGGTGGCGCTGTGGACGGTGCTGGGCCAGATGAACTTCACCCAGATTTCTGCGGCGGTTGAGCAAGCTAATTTCTGGTGGTTCTTGGCGGCGCTGGTGTTCTCGCTGGCCACCTATGTGGGCGCCGGTATGACGCTGGTGGCTTTCACCCCTAACAAGCTGGGTTTGATTCGGGCTACCGAGGTGCATTTTGCGTCTTCTGTGGTGGCGCTGGTGGCTCCGGCCGGTGTGGGTGGGGCGGCTATGAACTTGCGTTTCCTTAACCGTAAGGGGGTGCCGACGGCGGTGGGTGTGGCCACCGTGGCGTTGGTGCAGGTTTCCCAGTTTGTGGTGACTGTGGTGCTGCTGGGTATTTTGGCGGCTACCACCGGTACTTCTTCTGGCTTGTCGCTGCCTTCTGGCTGGGTGCTGGTGGCGGTAGTGGTGGCGGTAGTGGTGGCTGCGGTGGCTTTGGCGGTGCCGCAGCTGCGCAACTGGATTTGGGTGCATATTGAGCCCACTGTTAAGCAGGTGTGGCCGCGTCTGGTGTGGTTGGCTTCCAACCCCACTCGTATGGGTGTGGGCGTGTTGGGTACCGTGATTTTGTCGTTGGCCTACATCTTGTCTTTCGGGGCTTCGCTGTGGGCCTTTGGCTATTCGCTGCCTTTCGCGGTGTTGGCGATTACTTACCTGGCTTCTAACACGGTTGGTTCTGTGGTGCCTTCGCCTGGTGGTTTGGGTCCGGTGGAATTGGCTCTCACTGGTGGTTTGGTTACTGCCGGGGTACCTAGTGGTGTGGCCGTGTCGGCGGTGTTGGTTTACCGTCTGGTTACCTTCTGGATCCCGATTCCGCTGGGTTACCTGTCCTTGCAGCGCCTGCAAAAGCGTGGGGATCTCTAGGCTGGCTGCGTTTTTCGACAGTGTCCCGGGGTTCCTCGACGGCGCCCTGGGTATCGGGGCCGACCCTGGGTGTCGGGGCCGACGGCGTACTGGGGCTTAGGCTTAGCGGCGCCGTTTAAGCGCTTGCCAGGAGGTAAAGGGCAAAAACCAGGCAGGAAATAATAGTGGCGATCCAGGAGATTACCCAGCCGCGATAACCGGCCCGCTTAGATTCTACGATCGCAAAAATCCCCAAAACCATGTTTACGACAAACACCCCGGGAATTGGGGATAACACTAGTGCGGCTAAAGCAATAAAGCAGATTATCGGAGTTTTTTGCTGCGGAGCGTTGTAGCCCGCAAAAGCAAATACTTCACGCGGATTTACTTCTTGCGTACCTGGAAACACAAAATCATCGGGAACAATCTGACCCGGGTGGCTGATTTGATTAGCGCCGGCATCACTATTGGGGGGCTGGTGTGTAAATACGCCGGATACGCTCATGTCTTAAGTGTGCCCAGCTGGGCCGCAGGGCGCAACATTAACTCAGTCGTCAACTATCAAGGTCAGAGCTACCAACCCTCAAACTGGACGTGCTGACAGCTCAAAGCGGCGTGCCGGCACGCAAGGTAGGCCTAGCCGGCCACAGCCGTTTTGACTATCCCAGATAAATGTAGGGTCACTTATGTTTCACGTGAAACATAAGTGACCCTAGTGCTATTAGCTAGCGGTCAGTTATTCCTGCTCGTCAGCCTTAGAAGCCTGCTTGTGGCGCTTGGAGTAGGCCGGGCCTTCCAGTTCCACGCCGGCAGGTGCTGAGGCGGGGGAGGGGCTTTCCAGGTTGGTGCCACGCAGCTTCGAGATAGCGCGCATCAGGTGGTAGATGATGATGGCGCCGAAGGAGCCCAGGGCGATACCGGAGAAGGACATGTCGCCCACTACCCAGGTGTAGTCAGCGATAGCCACAACCATGGCTACGGCAGCAGTGTTGAGGTTTACCGGGTCAGAGAAGTCAACCTTGTTCTGCACCCAAATACGCACACCCAGCATACCGATCATGCCGTACAGGACCGTGGCGGCGCCGCCCAGCACGCCAGCGGGAATGGTGGCAATAACCGCGCCGAACTTAGGTAGCAGGCTCAGCGCCAGGGCAGAAATGCCGGCCACCACATAGGCGGCGCTGGAGTAGACGCGGGTAGCAGCCATAACACCGATGTTCTCGGCGTAAGTGGTGGTACCAGAACCGCCACCGCTACCAGCGAGCATGGTGGAAACGCCGTCGGCAAACAGGGCGCGGCCGGTGATGTTGTCCAGGTTTTCGCCGGTCATAGCGGATACAGACTTAACGTGACCCACGTTCTCAGCCACCAGCACCAGCACCACGGGCACAAACACACCCAGGTACTTAAAGTCAAAGCTGGGAGCATGGAAGGCGGGTAGACCCACGATGGCGGCCTTGTTGATAGCGGAGAAGTCCACTTCACCCAGGGCCACGGCGGTGGCGTAACCAATCAGCACACCAATCAAAATGGACAGGCGCCCAATGATGCCCTTAAACAGCACCGTGATCAGCAGGATAGACACAATGGTGACGGTGGCGGTGATAGGAGCCTGCTTAACGTTATTCCAGGCTGAAGGGGCCAGGTTGAAACCGATCAGGGACACAATCGCACCGGTAACCACCGGAGGCATCAGCTTGTCGATCCAGCCGGCACCCACAAAGTGCACCAGCAGACCAATAACCGCCAGGGTTAGACCCACCGCAATAATGCCTCCCTGAGCTAGGGAGGCCTTGTGTGGGTCAATCAAACCGCCATTAGAAGCGTTGTAGCCAGTGACTGCGCCAATAGGGGCAATCAGGGCAAAAGAACTACCTAGATAGGAAGGCAAACGTCCGGCAGTAATTCCTAGGAACAGCAAGGTACCCAGGCCGGAGAAGAACAAAGTAGTAGTAGGGGAGAAGCCGGTGAGCAGCGGCACCAGGAAGGTAGCGCCGAACATAGCTACCACGTGCTGCACACCAATCCCGATGGTGCGCGGCCAGGTTAGACGTTCGTGGGGGGCGACGACGTCTCCCGGCTTTACCGAGCGGCCGTCACCGTGCAGGGTCCAAAAACCTGCCTTAGACATTTACTGTCTCCTGTCGCAATGGAAAAAAGGGGTCCATGCGGCAGAGCCCGTGCGTCTGGCGCGTTCGAGCGTCGTCGTCCGAGCGCTGCCAGACCACCAGTCTAGACCTAATTTCGCCGCAAGCTAATGCTGTGGCAGTAGTAGTTAGGACACACTCAGCGCCAGGGCCGCTGCGGCCCCCGCCATCAACCAAGGCCCAAAAGCGATACGTCCCTTAAGTTTCAACCTGCCGCTAAGTAGCAAAGCCAGCGCCACCAGGCCACCAAAGAAAAAACCCAAATACAAGCCCATTAGCAGGGTACTCCAGCCGTGCAAAGCCAACAGCGGCCCCAGTACCACATACAAATTCGCGTCGCCCATACCAATCCCCGGGGCGCGCCCCCACAGCTGCGGCAACAAACTCAATGCAGCCAGGGCAATATACACCAGGGCGCCCCCACCCAAAGCCCGCAGTAAGTCACCAGCGCTTAGGGCAGTGGCGGCGTCGTCGATACCAGCAGGCGCTACTTGCGGGCCTAGCCAGGCTAAAACCACTCCCAAAAGCAGCACTGCGCCGGCAACCGAAAGCAGGCGGGTGGGTAGGTGTTGCACGCGCCAGTCCACCAGGGCGGCAGGGATCAGTGCGGCTAGTACCGGCACGGACAGGGGCAGTGACGACGTCGCAGCCGCGCCAGTTAGCGCCTGAGGTAGTGACAGCGCCCCCACCAAAAGTGCGCCACCTAGTAGCACGCTAACCGCCATGCCTCGATTGGTTAAAGCGGCTACTAGCAGTGAGTCTTTAGCTGACCAAGCTTCGCAGGGGGCGTCACCCACAGCCTTTATATAAGCGCGGGCCCAGGGGGCCAGCTTGAAGTAGGTTAATGCGCTAACAATTCCTAGCTGTAGAAAGGTCAATACAAGCGCAAGCAAAAGGTCACTTCTTGCCCTCGGATGCGGCTGCAGTGGGCTGAGAACAACCGGCAGGAGCGGTGATGGGGGAGCCAGACTTAATGGCAGCCATTTCCGCAGCAGACTTGATGCCGTGGTTGTACTGGGCGCCCAAAACTACGTTAACAGTGGTGTCAGAAGAGGAGGCGCGCGGGTCCTGCTGGACCACTACCGTGCCGCTAAATACCTGGGCCACGGTGTAAGCATTGGTGATACCCGCTGGTCCGGCGGTGAGCAGCACATTGCCGTCATAGGCACCCTCGGCCCAGTCACCGGTGCTAAGCACAGTTAAACCAGTGTCTTTCAGGTTAGTTTCGGCGCTACCTGCCAAACCGGCCTTCTTGGTGCCGTTGTAGATATTGACGCTAATGTCAGTGATTTCGCCAGTAACCGCTTGGGCGGCAGGGCATACCGGGATGCGTTTAACTAGCGTGGGAGTGGGGACGGCTTGGAAGCCAGGGTCTGGTACTTTGACTAGCCCAGTGCCTACGACCAAACCGAGGGCCGTAGCAATAACCATTAGAACTAGACAGGTACCGATAATGACGCTTTGGCGCTGAGCCATGCGGGAGCGGTAGTTTGCTTTTGTTTCAACCTGAGGCACCCTTCCAGGGTAGCCGATTAGGGCGGGTTGAGGGGGCTAGTCATTACAATTTCACCAGGTAAATGCTTGGTGTCTTAAACCTGAGGAAGCCTGAAAATTAGCTGGGCGCAGGGAGTGTAAACGAGCCAAAAAAGGGTGCCTAAAGTGCGGTTTAGGGTAGCTGGCGCAAAATAATATTAATGGGCTATAGGTCTGACAACTTCGTGTCAAACTGTCACGAAAATTGGGTCAACTTCAGCGAAAATAGCGCTGATCTGCACAAACGCTAGCACCTTAAACTTTGACAAAACTGAGTACAAATGCCCAAAATCTCTAGTGGATCACGTCACAGGTGTGGTAGATTAGTCAATAATCAGCCCTTTGACGGCTACCTGATCCCCAAACGAGGAGACGCAATATGGAAGACAGCATCATTGCGCGCATCCCACTCTTCGAGCGTATGTCGCCTGAGGAGCGAGAAGAGCTACGTGGCATGATGTCGCAGACAACTCTGCGCCGTGGTGAGGTTCTATTCAATGAAGGTGACTCCGGCGACCGCCTATACATCCTGCTCACCGGTAAGGTGAAGCTAGGTCACACCTCTGTTGACGGCCGTGAGAACCTACTAGCGGTCCTAGGTCCCGGCGAAGTAGTCGGCGAGCTAACTCTATTTGACCCGGGCCCGCGCTCTACCACCGCTACCGCCGTGGCCACCACTGAGCTGCTGGCTCTAGAGCACAACCAGCTAATGGGCTTTATTGACTCCCACCCCACGCTGGCCAAGGATATGCTGCGTGCCCTCGCGGTGCGTTTGCGTCGCACCAACATCGCCCTAGCTGACCTGGTCTTCTCCGATGTTCCTGGGCGTGTAGCCAAGGCCCTGTTGGACCTGGCTGAGCGCTTTGGTGCACCCACTGAAGACGGCATCCATGTCCCCCACGACCTAACCCAGGAAGAGCTAGCTCAGCTAGTTGGAGCTTCGCGCGAGACCATTAACAAGTCTCTGGCCGAGTTCGTTTCCCGTGGCTGGATCCGCCTGGAGGGGCGCGCTGTAACCCTTATCGACGTCGAGCGCCTCAAGCGCCGCGCCCGCTGATAAACGCGCATAAATAGCGCTCACAAGCTTTAGTGCCCGGTCGTAATTAAACGGCCGGGCACTGATTTATGTAGTGGCGCTAGCGCTTAAGGTGGCCACTAGTTGGTGGGGCGCTTGAGGTAGGCGATTAGGTTTTCGGTACCTGCCGGGCCGGGAACGATTTGGACTAGTTCCCAACCGTCGGCACCCCACTGATCCAAGATTTGCTTAGTTGCGTGCGTGATTAGCGGCACGGTTGCGTATTCCCAAGTAGTCATGATTACACCCTACCTGTTAGCTGGGTGAAAAGGGTGGGGTTGTGGGCGCTTTGAAGTGGTCTGATCTTAGGCTGCGGCGCGCGTGGTGGCGGCGTGAGAGGTAGCCTCGCTCAGGCTGGGCTTGCGCCGTAGTAGGGAGGTGCGGGCAGGCTTGCGTAGTTGGCGGATTTCCTCCGCCAGGGCGTCGTCGCTGGAAAGCCAGGCAGCCCAGTCAGTGATGTGGGGCATATTGCGGATCAAAGCGCGGCGTTCACGCTCAGTTAAGCCGCCCCAAACTCCAAAGCTAGAGTCGCCATTGAGGGCTTCGGCCAGGCACTGCAAACGCACCGGGCATGAGTAACACAATTCGCGCGCTTCCCGCTGCTCGGCCCCCTTCCCAAACAGCAGAGTGGTGTCTATACCGGCACACGCTGCCAATTGGGTCCAGGAATGAATTTCGTTATTCATTTTGGAACTACTTTCATTTGTCCAGGCGAGCACTTCTTTGTTACTCAGCTCACCCCCAGACTCTACGCCTGTTTGTCCGCGGATTCAAATTCTCGCTGCACGTTATTTCAAAATTTTCCAAATTGGCACAAAAACAGGGTGAAACCAGGTATTAGTCCTAACAAAAATTTTGGCCTGCATGTCAAAAGTGTTACCAAGCCGCTCTGTCTCATTGCTTGCACCATGACGTAGGCTAGGGACTATGTCGAAGTCTGCTAGCTCGAGAGTCTCCCTCTCCTCTCCCCGGGAGCTACTTGCCGCACTGCTCTCATTCTTTATGTTGGCCGTTGGTGGTGGCGTGTTCGCTGCCGGTTTCGCGTTGCCCTTTGTAGGGGCGGCTTCAGTTCTTACAGATGCCTCAGTGCAGCTGTTTGACGAGCTACCTAGCGACTTCAACGTGCTTCAGCCCTCCCAGATTTCCTATCTAAAGGGCTCAGATGGTCAAACCATCGCACAGTTCTACGCGGAAAACCGCATTGTTGTGCCGCTAGCCAAGATTTCCAAGAATGCCCAAAACGCTATCGTGTCCGTTGAGGACAAGCGTTTCTACAAGCACAAGGGTGTGGACCTGTCGGGTATGTTGCGTGCGGTAGTTACCAACGCAGCCGGTGGCTCCACCCAGGGTGCCTCTACCTTGACTCAGCAGTACGTTAAAAACGTGCTTATCGAGGCGGGTTTGCAGGCTAGCGACCCGGAGGCTGTGGAGGCTGCCCGCGCCGCCACCCCGGCTCGTAAACTGCGTGAAGCTAAATACTCTTTGACACTGGAAAAGCGCTACACCAAAGCGCAGATCCTGGAGGGTTACCTCAACATTGCAGCCTTCGGTCCTTCTACCTACGGTATTGAGGCTGCCAGCCGCCACTACTTCTCTCACAGTGCCGACACTCTGAGCGTAGGTGAAGCTGCGCTGCTGGCCGGTATGACCAACTGGCCTACCCGCTACGACCCCATCACCAACCCTGATGCGGCTAAGACCCGCCGTGACTGGGTGCTCCAGAAGATGCTTGAGGAAAAGTTCATCACTCAGGAGCAGTACAAGGAAGCCACCAGTCAGAGCATCGACTCCATGCTGAAGGTAACCAACGCCGTCGGCGGCTGTGGTTCAGGCTCTAGCGGCGTAACCAAGAGTGCCGCCTACTTCTGTGAATACGTGGTGCGTGAGATCCTCACCAACGACGCCTACGGTAAGGATGAGGCTACTCGCCGTCAGGTGCTGCTACGCGGTGGTCTGCAGATCACTACCACCTTGGACATGGCCAAGCAGCAGGCCGCTTACGACACCATGGCTAACTGGCTGCCCACTGGGGATGAGTCCAACGTTAAGGGTGCACTAGTATCTATCGAGCCGGGCACCGGCAAGATCATCACCATGGTGCAAAATACCAACTATGGTGAGCCCAGCAATGATGACCCCACCGCCACTAAGCTGTCCTACGCGGCCGACTCTAAGCACGGCGGCTCTAACACTGGTGGTTTCCAGCCTGGTTCATCCTTCAAGCCGATTGTTTTGGCCCAGTGGTACCAACGGGGCATGTCTGGCTACACGGTGCTAGGCGGTGCCCCCCGCACCTTCACTACCGGTGACTTCCACGCCAGCTGTGACCCGGGTTTCGCCATTGAAAACTGGAACGTGGATAACGCTAATGCTTCAGAAAACGTTAACCACACGGTTATTAACGCTACTGCCCTGTCGGTAAACGTTAGCTACGTATACATGCTTAGCCGTATGGACCTGTGCGCGGTCACCGGTCTGGCTAAGGATCTGGGTATAACCACGGTTGATGGCGGGGAAATCGACCACAACCCCTCCATGGTGCTGGGCACCATGAACGTAGCTCCGATCACCATGGCCAATGTTTACGCCACCTTCGCGGCTCACGGCACCTACTGCCCGCCCACCGCCATCACCAAGGTAACCAAGGATGACGGCACTGAGATCAAGGTCCCCTCAACTGCCTGCCGTCAGGTTATGGACCCCACTCACGCAGATCAGGTGGCATTGACCCTGACTTATGTAATGAAGGGGAACGGTACTGGCGCAGCGGCTGCCCTTAACCGGCCTAGCGCAGGTAAGACCGGTACTACCGAAAAGATGGATAACGCCTGGTTCGTGGGCTTTGTGCCGCAGCTGTCCACCGCCGTGTGGGTAGGCCACTCTGAGGGTAACTTCCACATGGACGGCCAGGTTATTGGTGGTCGCTACTACTCCACCATGTACGGTTCTGACCTGCCCACCCCGCTGTGGCGCGACTACATGAACTCGGCTCTTTCGGGCACTGAAGTTCAGCAGTTCAACCAGGTCAGCCTGGGTGGCAACAGCGCCGTCGGTAACACTGGGGCCACCCCTCAGGGCAGCACCGGTAACAATAACCACAACGGCAATAACAACAATAACAACGGTAACAACAACAATAATAACTACAACAACAATTACAACAACGGCACCGGTAATAACGGCACCTACAACAACTCCCAGGGTGGTAACACCACCAACAATGGTTTGAGTGCCGACAATTCCACCGGTACCCCTCAGGATCGTCGCAACAGTGGGAATGGCCAGTGAGTGCGCTTAAACAGCTAGCCTGCGCCGTTGGCACTGTTGGCGGCGTGGGAGTGGCAACCCTTGGTTGGAGCCTATTTGAGGCTCGCTGGCCGGTGCTGCGTCGCATTGAGGTGCCCGTACTGGCTCCTGGCTCGGCGCCTATCAAACTGCTGCACATCGCCGACCTGCACCTAACCGGCGCCACCAAAGCTCGCGTGGCGTGGGTGCGGGCCCTGGCAGAGGTTGAGCCAGACCTGGTTATTAACACCGGTGACAACCTGTCCACCCTGGGGGGTGTAAGCGCCCTAGGTGAGGCCCTGGAGCCGCTACTGGCCTTCCCGGGCGCCTTTGTGCTGGGTGACCACGACCGTCATGGCACAGTTTTCCGCTCACCCACCCGCTACCTGCACCGTGATCCGCGTAGCAATGATGATCCGGTTGCTGACTTGCCTGTACTGCCCTGGGAGGAAGTACGTGACATGCAGCTAGCTGGCGGTTGGAAAGACCTGGATAACTGTCGCGATATGGTGGAAGCGGCCGGTCAGCTAATCGAGCTAGTGGGTGTGGCTGATGCTCATGCCGACGACGACGCCTTCCCGGAGCCTGTAGCTGCGGGGGAGGGCGCTGCAGGGGAAGCTAGCGACGCCGTCGTGAAAATTGGCGTAACCCATGCCCCTTACCAGCGCGTACTAGACCAGATGGTGACCGATGGCGCCCAGCTAATTTTGGCTGGACACACCCACGGAGGGCAGCTGTGCCTACCCGGCTATGGGGCGCTAGTGTCCAACTGTGACCTGCCCCCGGCCCAGGCCAGCGGTCTAAGTACCTGGCCTGCCAGCTTCAAAGCCATCCACAAGGGCACTGCCCCAGCTAGCGAGGATGGCCAGGCCTACCTGCACGTCTCGGCAGGTTTGGGGACCAGCCCCTTCACGCCGGTACGCACCGCCTGCCGTCCTGAAGCCACCCTACTGACCCTCACAGCCCGCTAAGCTAACTCCACAGCCTGCTAAATAGCTGTTTGTAACGCGCTACACATCCCAAGTTTGGGTTGCGATTGGCTTTAAGGTTGCTAAACACGCTATGATAGGCAGGCACCACGGGGTGTGGCGCAGCTTGGTAGCGCGCTTCGTTCGGGACGAAGAGGCCGCAGGTTCAAATCCTGTCACCCCGACTCATAAACTGCGTCTCAGGAGTAAAGCTCCTGGGACGTTTTGTTTTTAACCATTGTCATAGTGTGCGTTGCTGATGGTTACTGGTAGCGTGCAATGTATGCACACCGAATCGGCACCCGCAACCGCGCGTTTACCATTCCTTGTGGCTGTTTGCCGTCCCACCGGAGACATTGCCACTGATGAGTTAAACACGCTGCGAATGTACGGGCGCCTAGGTGATGAGGATCTAGAGATCATGGATCTACTAGATACCGATGCATGTGAGCCGGAAACCCTAAACCTGCAACGCGACTACAGCGGGGTAATCATTACGGGTTCTCCCTTCGGCTTCCACGGCGAGGACAAATCCCCCGAGCATCAGCGCGTAGAGCGGCGTGTACGTGCGCTAGCTAAGCGTCTGATCGACCAAGACTTCCCCACCCTGGGTATCTGCTTTGGCTTGCAGGCGCTGAGTCTAGCTAGCGGCGGCAAACTGGTAGACGGCTTCGGGGAGGACCTACAGGCCCCCCGTATCAGCCTTACCGACGACGGTCACCGCGACCCGCTTACCGCCCACGCAGGCCCAGTTTTCTACTCCTACACCGGCCACTCACAGGCCGTAGGGATACTGCCCAAGGGGGCCTCCATCCTCGCCACCGGGGACTTTTGCCACGTGCAAATGCTGCGCTGGGGTAAAAACGTTTACGGCACCCAGTTCCACCCCGAAATCACCCGTAAAGGTATGCATATCCGCATCAACACCTACGGGGACACCTACTACCCTGCAGACCAGAAGGCCGCCGTCATAGCGCGTTGCGACAGTGCTGATGTACTCAGCGCTAACCAGCTCATTACCCGCTTCGTTGAGCGCTACCAACGCACCGCCTAAGCACACACTGCGCCTAAGCTGGCCCAAAACAAACGGCGCCATATAAGCCCTCAAGCAGGGGCGGCGTCGTAGAGGAGAAAAAATGGCCATCGACTTTGCCAAGTCGGACCGTAGCAGCATTGGCGTGGAGTGGGAGCTTCAGCTAATTGACTGCGACGACGAAAACCTACGCCAATGCGGTGACTGGGTAATTGACCAGCTCCACCGCGCCCACCCCGACACCCCGCTGGTGCATGGGGAGATGCTACGTAACACGGTGGAGCTAGTTTCGCGCAAACAGTTCTCCGTGTCCGCCTGCGCCGCCGACCTACAAGAAGGCATAGAGCTGCTACGCCCGGTGCTAGAGCCGCTACGCATAGACCTGGCCAGCGCCGGCTCACACCCCTTTGCTGACCCAATTTTTCAGCGCGTGTCAGACTCAGGCCGCTACGCCGAGCTAGTTAACCGCACCCAGTTCTGGGGCCGGCAAATGCTGCTATTTGGCACCCACGTGCATGTGGGTATTGAGGACCGTGACAAGGTCATGCCGATCTTGAACTACCTGGCCACCAAACTGCCGCATATGCAGATCCTCAGCGCTTCTTCCCCGTTCTGGGCGGGCGTAGACACCGCCTACTGCGATAACCGCGCCATGGTGTTCCAGCAGCTGCCCACAGCGGGTGTGCCGCGCCTATTCGAGCGTTGGCAGGACCTGGAGCACTACACCGACGACATGCTCAAAACCGGCGTGATTGACCACTTCGACGAGATCCGCTGGGATATTCGCCCCTCGCCGCGCCTGGGCACCATTGAGGTGCGCGTGGCCGACGCCGCCACTAACTTAACCGAGGTGCGCGCCATTGCCGCCCTGGTACATGCCCTGGTAGAAACCGCTTCACGACGCCTAGATAAGGGTGAAACCCTAGAAACCATTTCGCCCTGGTTCCTGGACGAAAACAAGTGGCGTGCTGCCCGCTACGGCATGGAAGCGATTTTGATCGAAAACATCCACGGCGACGAGGCGCTCATTACCGACACCCTGCCGCTACTGCTTAAAGAGCTAGAGCCTGCCGCTGCAGACCTGGGCTGTCTAGATGACCTGGCCATCTTGGACGACATCAGTCGCAACGGGGTGGGCTACCAGCGTCAGCGCCTAGTGGCCGCTAAATTCGGCACTTTGGATGCGGTAGTGGCCCATATGCGCGCCGAAATGGCTGCCGGTAAACCCATCAGCCCAAACAACTTCGAGTACGACAACGAGGCTATTTTTGGTGCTACACAGCACCACCACACCATCACCCGCTAGCGCGCTAACGCTTGCTACGCGGTGGCGCTAATGCCCTGCTGCGCGGGCGGTGCCCTGGCCGGACTCTAACCGGCCCGCTGGCCGTTAACCAGGTGGCCCTCAGACGGCGCTAACGCGCTAGCGCCCACAAAACGCAGTTGGCCCCCGGACTTTAAGTCCGGGGGCCAACGCTGCCCGCTAACAGGTCACTAGGCGCTCGCGGCGTCCAGCGCGACGGCTAGTTAACAGGCTGCTCTTAGTTAAAGGCTACTTTTTGGTGTTGGCACGATCCATCACTAGGCGCTCGCGGCGTCCAGCGCGACGGGTAGAGTGCGAAACCACGCCCAGCATGATCAGGAACAGGCCAATGATCACCAGGCGGCCACTGACGCCGTCGAGAAGAATAGCCTCAGACAAGATCCGGCCAAAGCGCGACTGCAAAGCCATATTGGCCAGGAAATCACCCAGGTACTGCTTGGTAATCGAAGGCACCACCACAAAGGGCAAGCCAATCAGCAAGGTAGTAATACCGGTGACGAAGGTGCCCAGGGAAGAGCGGGTCGCCGTCGCCATCACCACGATCAGCAGCACTATCGCCATGCCTAGCTCAATGATGCCGGCGGTGGAGAAAACCTTAGGCCAGCCATCAGCCAAAGCGCCGGTGAGGGCGTTAGCGGCGGTGTGCATCAAGAACCAGGCGATCGGGAACAGCACTAGCGCCAGTAGAGTGCCACCCCAGTGGGCGGCAGCGCGCGAGGCGGGCTTACCGACCACAGTGGAGCCAGCTAGCAGTACGTCGTCGTCAACCTCATTGTCCGCATCGGACTGGTTAGCCGAATCGCTGAAAGCAGCAGTGCGGGTGGAGGCGAAGATCGCGCTAGAGGGGCTGGGGGCCACCGGGGCCAGATCCGCAGAGTCTGCCGTGGCCAGGTGATCTAGGCGCTCAACCCCTACCGGGGAGGTGCTGGTAACTACTGGCTTAACAACCTCCTCCAGCTCCATGTCGGCGGCGTCCATGATGGTGGTTTCAGTGTGGTCACTGGCCACCACCTCATCGTCAGCAAAGTCAGCCTTAGTCGCTTCAGGCTGCTCAGGGGCCGGGGGAGCCGGCGGCTCGGGTACATCTGCAGCTGGGGTGGTCTTGCTGAGCTCGTTGCTGGCTGTGTCCGTGGCGCCGGCAGCCGGGGTGACCGGGACAGCTGGCGCCGGGGTGACCGGGACGGCTGGCGCCGGGGTGACTGGCACGGCTGGGGCTGGAGTAGCCGCAGACGGTAGGGTAATGCCCGCGCTAGAGGCGGCAGAGGCGGCAGAAACCGCAGAGTCAATAGAGAAGGTGGAATCTGCCGACAAAGCCGAGCTCACCGTGTGCGGCGGGGTAGGAATGCTGATAGCAGAGGGGGCGTCAAAGTCGGTGGGCAGCGGGACTGCGGCGGCCTCAACCTCCTGCGCATCCTTTGCTTCCTGGACGCTGTCTACAGCTTTCGAGGCGACGGTTTCCTGCTTAGCGGCTTCCTGGGTGGCAGCCTGGCTGGAGGGCGAAGGGGTCTTCGGCTTAGCGCTGGCAGCCGGCTCAGGAGACTGGGCGGCAGCAGCTTCAGGGGCCGGCGCGGTAGCAGCAGTTGCTTCAGTTGCGGCCGGGGCGACGGCGTTGCTAGCAGCCTCCTCACCAGAGCTGGCCTGCGCGGCCGAAGCAGTTTCCGTAGCAGAGGCACTCTCGGCGGCAGAGGCACTCTCGGCGGCGGAGGCACTCTCAGCAGCCGAAGTGGCGCTAGCTGAGGCAGCGCTAGCTGATACGGCGCTAGCAGCAGAGAATGAGTCTGGAATCAGATCCTCGCGCACCACCGGCACCTGGATAGTTTCGTCGTCGCTATCCTCATCAACAGGCACAGGCTGAGGCACGGCAGTAAACAGGCTACGACGACGCACCGCGCCAGAGCCAGGGTTAGCGGCGCCGGCGTCAGCAACAGCCGGCTTGACGGCGTCGGCCAGTTCCGGGGCATTAGCTGAGGCAGCACTAACGGGAGACTGAGCAGTAACTGAAGCGGCAGCAGCACTGGCCGCAGTCAGCGCACTAGCGCCGGTAGACGCAGTGGCGCTGGTGGCAGCCGTGGTGGCGGTAGCGCGGCGGGCGGCAGAGTCAAAAGTGCCAGAAGTGTGGGCATTTTCAGCGTTAGTGTAGCGACGGCCAGTAGCTGGCGGAGTGTTAGCCAGCATGGCGGGCACACCATTGTTAGCCAAAGAGCTCGCGGGCACGTGCACCGAAGGGGTGGTGCCCAAAACCGGGCCGTTAACCGGCGCGCTGGGAGCTGACTTGGGGGCCTGGCTGGGTGGCATAGCCGGGGCAGAGGCGGCGCTAGGGGCACCAGACTGGGCTGAAGCAGCGCTAGGGGCGGCGTCGGGAGTAGCGCCAGAGCGGGCACTGAGCGGGGCTGAACCAGCTGAATCCGGGGTGGGTGCAGAAACCGCAGCTCCAGCGGCCTCAGGCGCAGCCGCAGAGGCAGCTGAGGGTACAGCGGCGCTGGAGGCGCTCGCGGCAGAGTGGGCGCTACCGGCAGAGCGGGCGCTCAAAGCTGAGGAGGCACTACCAACCGAGTAGGCACTGGGAGCACTCAAAGCCGAGGCGGCGTTGGCCTCAGCGGCAGAACTGGCGGTGTAACCAGCTACTGCAGCGGCGGCACTGGCAGCACTAGCAGCTGAAAGTGAAGAAGCCGGAGGTTCGTCGTCGAAAAGATGCGCATTATTTTTACGCATCATAGGGCGCAGCTGGGCCTCGCCTTCGTCGTCGTCCCAGATGCTTGCGTTGGGCCGATTAGTACTCACAGCGTCTCCTTGGGCAAAAGCTATAGCGCAAGCAAAGGTATCCCTTATTTTTTGCGTTAACTACCAGGCACGCCGCAAAACTGCGCGAATTGCCTGAATATGTGTCTAAAATAATGTTTTTGCTAAAAATATTTAGGTCTCGATTAATGGATTAAGCAGCTGCTTTATTAGTTTCTGCAGCTAACTGCGCGGCCATTTGGGTGCGTCCAGCCTGACGGGCCCAGTGCGAGCCGCGTGCCAGCGGTGACATCACTGCCGCCAAGAAAATCCACACCACCGGATCAATGACGATATAGCTGGCTGGGTCAGTGAACAGCGGGTGTTTGATACCCAGCAAAATTCCCGCACATAGCGCCAGGTAGAAAGCGAAAATTGTGCCCGCAGTGGCGGCCGTACCGGCGGTGGAGTTGCCGCTTAAGGCCCCCACACTTAGTAGCAGCAGCGCTCCGGCTACTAGTGCAAACAGCACCTTGCCGTGGCTGAAAGTGTGGGCGTTGGCAGCGAAAACATCCGCGCCAGCAACCACCCCGGAACTAAAACCAGTAGCTACCAGCGCAAAAACCGTCAGTAAAGGGGTGATTACCAGCGAAAGCACGTGGTCAGATTTACGCGAAGGCGGCGGCAGCGGCACCTGGCCGGGCTGCTGGTCCAGCTTGGCCATTTGCTGGGCGTAAACCGCCTCACGTCGCCCAGCACGGCGAGCACGGCGCATACCCATGGCCCCACCAAATAGCAGCATGGCACAAACAAATGAGATCAGTCCCAGGGTGAAGTACTTTTGCAGCCACAGCAGCACCAGGGAGCCGCCTAGCAAAAACACCCCGGCTACCACCGCTCCCAGCGAGGAGTTGCGGGCATAGTAGCGCTCAACCCAGCGGCAAACCGCGAAAGCCGCCACCGCCAACGGCAAGGCCAGCAGGTACTGCTCAGCTTGGTAGCTGAAGCCAAAGTTAGGGCCCTGGTATTTGACTACGAAGGCGGCTAGGGCCATCACCCACGCCCCTTGTGCCAAGCCAAAAATGCTCGCGATTATGTGACTCCTGCGCCTGCCATGAGGGGCTGAGTCGGCAACTTGCTGCGTAGTGGGGTGGGTGGCCTCGGTACTCACACTTAGAGCCTAGCGCGTAGGCTTTGATTTGTGAGCACTAATGCCCTTATTGACGCCTGCTTGGCACTGGCCCGTGAAGAACGTGTAGCGGCTGCAAGTGAGGCTTTGTATGAGGCTTCAGCGCAGCTGCGGTGGCAGGAGGCGCTGCGTAAACGTTGGCGTGAGGCCCGTGCGGAGGCTAGTGTACGCGCGGCGGTTAGTGGCGCGGCCATTGAGGGGGCGGTGGTTAGCGCACAGGCTTTGCGTGAACAAATTGCCGCCGGACCTAAGGGGGCGGGGGTGCATGCTTCCAGTAAGGATCCGGCTTGGGATGCGGCCACCGGCTTGTGGCGGGCACACAGCCGCCTGGTTGGTTATATGCCTGATTTGGTGGGGCGTACTCGTCCGGTGGTCCCGGCGACGGCGCAGCTTATGGCAACTTTGCACCGTGACGTTGCGGGGCCGCTGGCAGTTGGGGGCTTAATCAGTGAGGCGGTGGTGGGCTGCCCACGCGAAAGTGGGCAGGCGCTTGAAAACCAGTCGCTTGAAGGTGGCGGGCTGCTTGAGGGCGGAAAGGCGGCGTTTACGGGCGGGCAGCTGCTTGAAGGCGGGCCGGGGCCAAACCTTGGTGGCCAAGAGTTACGTGAGCGCCTAGCGCAGATTGTGGCTTTAATTGACACCCCAAACCTGCCGGCACTGGTGCGCGTGGCGTTGGTGCACGCCGAAATGCTTACAGTGCGCCCCTTCGCTTTAGCTAATGGGGCGCTAGGGAGGCTGCTGGTGCGGCATTTGAGTGTGCGCGACGGGCTAGACCCCACCGGGGTCAGTGTCAGTGACTATTACGCGGGACGCGTGCCCGCAGCTTACGCTGAAGCTGCCCAGGCCTATGTCAGTGCCAGTTTGGAGGGCGTGGTGGCCTGGATTATTTGGCAGGCTGAGGCGCTGCTAGAGGGGATGCGTCAAGGCAGTGAGCTCTCACGCGCCGTCCAGGCCGGCACCACGCAGCTATAAACGATGCCGAGGCTAACTGACTTAAAACTTTCTGGCGGACACGCAAAAGCCCGCCAGCGGCGTCGTCGTAACTGAACGAGCGCCAACTGGCGGGCCAAAGGGGTCGGCTTAGTGAGCCAGGCCTGGGACTAACGCGCCGGGCCCGGAGATTAGCGGGCCGAGCAAGAGTTGGGGCTGAGCCCATCCAAAACCAGCATGGTGAACACCAGCGACTGCTTGAGGTGCTCGCTGGCGCCGGCAGTGTGCGACTTGGCGTCATTGGGGGTGAAAGTCACCCGCGCACCGCGAGCGCACCAGTCGCTAGCCAGGGTGGATCCCACCTGGTAGTCGATGACGTCATCGCCACGCCCGTGGGTGAGCAGTACAGGCATGGTGGGCTTTAGGTTACCGATGCGCTGCTCGGCCAGCATGGTGCGGTAGGGCTCTTGGGCCATGAGCTGGTTCACGTCGGTGCCGTCGCTGGTCAGCTGGGATAGGCGGGTGCCGCTGTAGAAGCTGCCGCCCATGACGCAGGTGTTGGTAGCGCGCTGCATTACCTGCTGGCCGTGGGGTGACAGCGGCAGGGTGACGCCGTAGCTGGTGGTTAGGCCTTTGAGGGCGTAGAGCTCAAATAGGGCGGATTTGCCGCCGTCGAGTTTGGCGGGTAGGGCGCTGAGGTTGGCCGGGACTGCACCTGCGGCTGCACCCTTGATGTTCAGTTCGGGGGCGTAGGTGCCGGCTAGTTCGGCGGCGCTGGCTGCGGCCCCGCCACCTTGGGAGTAGCCGTTAATTACGATGGGGTTGTTTTTGCCCAGGTCCCAGCCTTTTAGCTGGGTGGCGGCGCGGGCTGAGTCCAGCACGGCGTGGCCTTGGGAGACGCGGTCCATGTAGGTGTGGGCGCCGGGGGTGCCTAGGCCTTCATAGTCGGTGACTACTACGGCGTAGCCTTTTGCCAGGAAGGATTTGAAGAACAGCTGTTCATAGTCGCCGATGGAGTTGGCGATGTTCCAGGAGGGGGCACAGTCGTCGCTGATGCCCTGGGTTCCTGGGGCGTAGGCGATGATGGGGCGCTGGCCTTTACCGCTCCAGGCGCGTTTGGGTTCAATCACGATGCCGCTGACGGCAATGTTTTTGCCAGTGCGGTTTTTGGATGAGTAGAGGATGCGCTGGGCTTTGTAGGGCCCAATTTTGCTGATCCCCAGGGTGTTGATGCCGCTGATGGCTGCTTCTTGGCGCAGTAGCTTGCCCGGGGTGCCGTCTAGGGTGGCGGAGTTGTAGTAGAAGGGGCGGGCGACGTCGCCGTTGGGGTCTTTGCTGAAAACTCCAGCCTGTGCGGGGCTGGTGGGGGCTAGGGCGGCGGCGCCTAGCATCAGGGTGGTTAGCGTAGCCAGGGCTGGGCGTAGCCAGCGGGTGGCGGTTTTGGGGGCAGCGTTGGGGCTGCCTGCGCGGCGCGAGCTTAGCTGCGGTGGGCGCAATTGGGTTTTAAACACGCGATTACCTCGGCTTTAGGAAGTTTCAGGGGTGTGTTGTGAAGTGTAAAAGTGCAAGCTGAAAATTTCCCGAGTTAATCCACAAGTGGGTAACTTTTTTACCCCATGCTTTTTATCCACAGCCTGGCAGCGCCCTGGGTCCTGGTGGGGGCAGGGTGTTGAGCATGGTTGAGTTAAACGAGGTTGACTTAAGCGCGCCGGCCCCTAGCCCACCTGAGGGCGGCGTTGGCGCAGCAACTGCATGTGCTTGTCAGCCCAGCCCGCCCGGGGCTGGCCGTAGTGTAGGCCCTTTGGTGCTGGGCTTTGGTTCCCTTGAGTATTTAGAGCAGCTGCACTGCCACCTGCAAATAGCCGGCGTGGAAGCTTTCATCCAGGTGCCGATGCAAGCTGCAGGCGAGGGCGGGGTTAATGGGGTTGATGCGCTACATATGGCCGGCCAGTTCGCTTACCTTAGCCAAAACGGTCTAGAAAGCTGTCTGGGAGTATGCCAGCCGGGTTTAGCGTCTCATGCCCGGGGCTTACTGGACCAGTTAGAGGGGCGCGCCGACGCCGTCGAGCTAATAGAGCTGAACCTACCCACCCAGGTGGAGCGGCTATACCGGGTGCTGCTAACTAAACAGGCCAACCAGCTTGGCCAGGTGGTGTTTGTGTGTGGGGCGGTGGGCGGCATTGGGGCCACCTATAGCGCCGCGCTACTGGCGTGGGCTGGGAGAGAGCTAATCCGTGGTGGTGAGGCGTCGCAGCCAGCTCGGCGTCGAGACCAATACACATATTCGCAGCCGCAGGGGCCAGGCTTTGGCTCGCCAGCCGCGCCGGCTACGGTGACTGCGGCTCTGGTGGACGCCAACCCCTATGGTGGCCTGGACCTATACCTGGGGAGCGGCTACTGCCAGGGCGCCAGCTGGGGGCAGCTACCTAAAAATCAGTCGCCGCTATGGCCCCAAAGACTAGTGCGTGGGCTGGGTAAATATCGCGGCGTGAAGGTACTAGCTGGCAGTGGCGGCCAAGGTGGCCCCAAAAACTGGCTGCAAATGAGTCAAGCTATCTACGCCCTACGCACCAGCTGTCAGTTAACAGTGGTGGATCTGCCGGCGCTGCAACTGCCACACCTGCCCTGGGATGAGCTGGGGAATGCGCGAGTACTGCTGGTAACTGACCTAACCCGCCGCGCGGCCCTAGCTGCACGCGGCTGGCTGCAAGAAGTACGCCCAGGCTTAGGCGCCCTAGTCCTACGAGAGCAGGGAGCAGACCTGACCAGCCAAGAAATAGCCCGACTGGTAGGTGCCCCGGTGGTGTGTGCCCTGCCTAATCGGCGCGAGTTAAGCCAGCGCCTACAGCTGGGTTTAGATCCACTGAGGCTAAAGCGGGCAGAGAAAAAAGTGGGGTCGCGCCTAGCTAATTGGGCGCTCAACCCCAACTTTTGGGCACAAAAGAGCCAAAAATGAGTGAACCAAGCGTTTTCAGTGCAAACCCTCGCCGTGGGAACCCTCCTAGCGAAAACGCCCCTAGCTGGGAAAACTGGGGCGGTCGGCTACGTCGCGCCATTGCCAGCGGCCAAGGCTGGGCCCAAGCCATGGCTGCTAGCCCAGTGGCAGACACCCAAACCATGGCGGATATGGCCATTGGGGTTTATGAAGACATCGCTGGGGCCGGCCCCTTACAGCGCTACCTAGACGACGACGTCGTCACTGACGTGCTGCTTAACGGCTGCCAACTGTGGGTAGATAGAGGAAAAGGGCTACTACGCGCCCCACTACCGCCAGGCTGGAGCGAGGCAAACACCCGCGCTTTAGCGGTGCGCCTAGCCGCCGGCTGTGCCAAACGCCTAGACCAAGCCAGCCCAGTAGTGGACGGCACCCTGAGCGACGGCAGTCGACTACACGCCGTGCTAGAGCCAGTCAGCGCCTGTGGCACCCTTATCTCCCTGCGCGCCTTTCGCTCCAAAGCCTTCACCATTGAGCAGCTACGCCAGGCGGGCATGTTTGACATACGAATGCAAAAAGTGCTGGAACTACTGGTCAAAAAACGGGCAAACTGCCTGATCAGCGGAGCTACCGGCACCGGCAAAACCACGCTGCTAGCCACCCTAGTGGCCCTAGTCGAGCCCCAACAGCGCCTGCTGTGCATTGAAGAAAGCCGCGAGCTGCGCATCAACCACCCACACGTGGTTTACCTGCAAGAACGCCGCCCCAACGTGGAAGGCGTCGGCGGGGTGAATATGAGTGAACTAGTACGAATCGCCTTAAGAATGCGACCAGACAGGCTCATTTTGGGCGAATGTCGCGGCGGCGAAGTAGCCGACGTACTCACCGCCCTCAACACCGGCCATGAAGGAGGCTGGGCCACGCTCCACGCCAACAGTGCAGTGGATGTGCCCGCAAGACTATCCGCCCTAGGAGCCCTAGCCGGTTTAACCCCCCAAGCCCTAAACCTACAGGCAGCCAGCGCCCTAGACGCAGTAATACACCTAGAACGCCAGCAAGGCCTACGCCGGCTATGCAGCCTGGCAGTGCTATGGCGCCAAGATGGAGAACTAATCTGCCAAGACGCCCTAACCTGGAATGACGATGGGCAGCTAGTGCCAGGTGCGGGCCTAGAACTACTGCGGCGGCGCCTTGGGTCAACGCTAGACCAAGCCCTAGGCAGCTAACCATGGCCTGGCAGCTGGTAGAAACACTAACCAAACTATGCGCCACCACCTACAAAGCCAGCGGCGCGCTGTCAGAACTATCCGCGCTGGCCACGCTGTTCGCACTGGCCGCGAGCGCCCTAGAAAGTGCCCTAGAAACCGCCCTGACAGTAGCGTTTAGCGCCATCGCAGCAGTAATCCAAACCCACCCACTTTTACTAGCCAGCTTGCTGACCCTAGTGGCCTGGTGCTGGTGTGCACCCCTACGCCGAAGCCGCCCCATACACCTACCAGCACTACCCAAACGTAAACCACCAGTGGCACTAAATATGCTGCTAGTGCAGGTATCGGTGCGACTTACCGGCGGACAGATGCCGACCCAAGCCTGGAGCCAAGCCCTAGCCGAGGCCGGGGTGCCCAGCCAACTCAACCAGGCGGGCGAAAGCCTCTACCTGCACAGCTTGATTGCGACCAAAACCCCCTGGTGGTTGGGGCAAAGTCGGCACCAACAGGCGGGGGTCAATGCGCTCGCGGCTAGATCGGCTCTGGCGGGGCAGCGTTTGGCTCAGCGCCTGGGCTCGCCCCTGGCGCAGGTGTTAGGGCAGGTGGCCGGTATGATCACGCAGGCTACGCGCGGCGCGCAGCAACGCTATGCGGCTTTAGCGGCGCCGGTGGCCACGGCCCGCATGTTGGCTGCTTTACCGCTGGTGGGGGTGGCTTTAGGGGCGCTTTTAGGGGTACGGGTGTGGCAGTTTTGGCTCGACGGTGCCCTGGGTACCATTACGGCTTTGGGTGGGCTGGGGTTTTTGTGTGTGGGGCGCCTGGTTACTTCCCGCATGGTGGGGCGTGCTCAGGAGGAAGTTAACCAGTTCGACGACGCCTTACTGCTGGATCTGTGCGGCGCGGCGTTGCATAGTGGCGCCAGTATCCCCAGGTGCCTGGAGGCGCTGGGGTTTGCCTGCGAAATCAAGGATTTTGGATTTGTGGCGCGGGCGCTGGAAATTGGGGCGAGTTGGGATGAAGCTTGGAGCCTGGCTGCGCCAAATCGGGCTGGCTATAAGGCACTTAGTCAATGTTTAGCGCCGGCCTGGCTAGTTGGGGCCAATCCGCTACCGATGCTTGAAGCTTGGGCGCAAACCCTGCGTGATCAGCGTGAAAGCCAGGCTAGCGCGGATGCTAACCGGTTGGCGGTACGGCTGGTGTTGCCGCTGGGGCTGTGTCATTTGCCGGCCTTTATTTTGTTGGCGATTGTGCCGGCCGTGGTTTATTTGGGCCGCAGCGTGCTTGCCGGCGCCTAACTGGTTGCCCCACTTAACTGACTTACTGCCACCTAATTGGCTGAAACTCCCAACTGAGTGGTGCGCCGGCCCAGATTGGCGAGCCGGCCCACAAGCCCCGCATCTGCGTGAATCTTGCCGGTGTGGCTTTTGATCCGCAGCCCGTCTGCTCTCTTTCACCTGTTCTCTTTGCAGCTGCCGCTGTGCCTACAAGTGACGCTGCCAGCTGCTGATGCCTCTGCTGGCGCCCCGGCAACCACGCCTTGTTCCCTGAGCTTTTCTAAGCTGTACGTTTTCTGGTGCCTTGCGGTCTGCTGGCGGAGTCAGCGCTGATGCATTTTTGAGCACAGGTAGGGAACAAATTTCCCCCTGTAGTCCCTATCCACAGGGTGCAAGCAGGCGTTAGACAAGGCGCCACAAACTGTTTACGGGCTGGCCAAGCAGGCTGCCCATCCAGTCGAAACTGCCCCAAATTAGGGCAAAAGGAGGAAACCATGGAGCAGGCACATGAGCAGCCGCCTGCGTCTCCAACGCCTGGCAGCCAGCCAGTCAAGGAGGCCAAGGAGGTAAAGGAGGCTACGGAGACCCAGTGCGTTAAGCCTGAAGATGACGCCCAGGGCGATAAGCGCCTAGATCTTGAAGCCGGTATGGCCACAGCCGAGTACGCCATTGGCACTGTGGCAGCCGCAGCCTTTGCGGGGCTGTTACTGGCGATTATTCGCTCTGGTGGGCTACGCCCAATGATCGAGTCGCTACTATCTAGCGCGCTGAGCGTGTCCTGATGGGCCTGGGCGGATTAAACGGCCGCCTACAGCTTATGCCAAGGTGGCGGCGCAAGCCCTTAAATACTTGCGCCGCCACCACTGCCCAGGGTTTAGGTGTGCGCTGTGGGCGCAGGCGAAGCTGCGCCCACCCCTGCACTGGCAGGGCTAGTTGCAACTGTCGGGGCATGGTTACCGCTGAACTAGCCTTAACTCTGCCAGCAGTTATCGCAGTGCTAGCACTAGTGCTGGGCTTGGCCGCTGTAGGTGTCAGGCAGGTGCAGGCAGTAGGCGCAGCCAATGCGGCGGCCAGGGCGCAGCTGGCCGGTGAGGACCCCTATGCGGCAGCGGCTAGAGCTTATGGCGCGGCCCAAATCAGTGTTAGTGGAGAATGTGCGCAGGCCAGCGTGTCACTGCCACCCATCCTAAACATGCTGGGTTGGACCATTCGAGCCACCGCCTGCGCCCCACGGGATCAGCCATGAACCAGCCTGCTAAAAGCAAAGCCCGCAGCTGGGAGCAGGGCTCGGGCACGGTACTTTCACTGGCTTTAATCGCTTTAGCGTTGCTGCTTTCTGGGGTAATCGCCCTAGTGGCGGCGGCCTATAGCGGCGCCGCTAAAGCTCAAAGCGCAGCTGACCTGGCCGCCCTGGCTGGTGCTCAAGCGCTTAATGATCCGCTAGCTGCCGGTGGGGCGCAGCCTTGCCAACAAGCCGGCAGGGTTGCTGGCGATAATCAAGCTAGCCTCAATCAATGCTTGATCGAGGGGCAAGACCTGATAGTGCGGGTATCAAGGCCGCTAAATCTGGGGCCTTGGCATCTAGTTGCTAACGCCGCCGCTAAGGCTGGCCCAGACCCAAACCAACAGCCCTAACGACATAAACGATGGCTGTAAGTAGCCACCTAAACATACAGGATGACGTACAGGATGGATGTTTGTAGGTGATTGAGTGTATGGGCAAACTCTGATATACTAACAAATGTAGGTGTTACACAACATATTTTATTTCTGGGTGCTAGTCTCCCTTGAATAGGCGATGCTGCCTGCACCTTAGGCTGTGTCTATCGCAGTGTCGATGGAGGGTAAGAAACTTTCCACATAAATAATACGAACGGAGTGGAATTTTGATCTGGTCAATTATTGTTGGCGGCTTTATAGGTTTTGTCGCAGGTGCGATTACTAAAAAGGGTGGCGCGATGGGGGTAATTGCCAACGTTGTTGCCGGCTTAGTGGGATCTACTGTAGGTCAAGCACTGTTTGGTACCTGGGGGCCAGCTCTGGCTGGCATGGCTTTAATTCCCTCTATCTTGGGTGCAGTAATCGTTGTTGCTGTAGTTTCATTCTTCTTCGGTAAAAAAGCGTAAGCAATTTTCTAAAGCTAAGATTTATAAGATTTAACAGATAAATAATCAACTCAACTCGAAAAGGAGCACAGTTATGTCGATCAAGGACAGCATCAACCACGCCAAGGCTGAAGCCAAGGAAGTTGTGGGTAAGGTTACCGGCGACAAGAAGACGGAAGCTGAAGGCACTGCGGAAAAGTTCGCTGGCAAGGTTAAGGGCGCCGTTGAAGACGTCAAGGACTCTGTAGAGGGCGCAATCGAAGGCGTTAAGAACGCCGTACACAAGGACGAGAAGTAATTTTCTAGCTCCTTACGCCGCTATAACCATTATTTTTCGGCACAAATGCCTACCCGGTAAAATACTGGTATAACATAGCAATCAGAAAGCAGTAAGTTGTATAGCTTGCTGCTTTCTATTTTTTAGGCATCTGCCAGGTATAAGGTGCGCGCCAAGCTAACCCGTTTAGTTAGCGCGGCAGTATCAATATTGGTGGTTGAAAGCGGGGGCAGGTCGCGTACAAAATCACGTAGATTCTGCGCCGCCTGGGCAGCCGCCAGCTGGGCCTGTTGGGCCTGGCCAGCGCTAGATTTGCGCCATACAGAAGCCAACACGTCAAAACCAAACCGGGAAATTTCCCGCGATAACTCATGCCAACCCACCAGGCTAGCGGCGTCGTCGGCCCGTGCCCCAGCCAAAACCGTACCGGACTGAGACAGCTCAAAAGCCAGGTTGCGCCGGTGCGTGGAGGCCGGCAAAGTATCTAGCTCAGCGTGAGCGGCGTCGTCGAGAACAGCTGTAATAGCCCGCAAAACCGCGCGATATTGGCGCCGCACCAACAAGATCGGGGCATGGCGGCCCACCAGCCAAATCGCCAGCAGGGCCGTGGTTGCGCCCACCAAAGTCTCTAGTAGGCGATCGGCAAACAGTAGTGAAGTGGAGTAATGGGCGGTGGGCGGAAGCATCTGCATCGAGTAGGTGGTGATGAAGAAAACCGCCACCGCATAGTTACGCTTCGCCGTCAGGTTCATCCCCAGCAGGCAGGCGAAAATAATTACCAGCTTGGTCCACGGCTCCAGCCCCAGCGTCATTATCGCCAAAGCACTAATTAAACCCAGGCTAGTACCAACTACACGGTGCAGTGCCCGCACCGACATATCCATGCGACTAGTGCCGTTTTGCAGCACAATCAGGGCGCTAAGCACCGCCCAAGAAGTATGTGCGGTAGGCGAAAAAAACATAGAGGTGGTGGCTAGCAGCACCGCAATCAGCGCCCGCACCGCCGTTAACCAGGGGCGAGAGCCCTTATGGAAAGCCCGGCGCAGCAAGTAGCTTGGGCGAGGCCGACCCAGGGGAGTGCGCAAAAAGTGCGAGCCAGTGGCCTGGTTTTGGGCTGGAAAAGACTCGCTTTGCAGCCCTAGCACCAGGCGCCTATGCAGGCGACGCAGGCGCGAATGTAGCTGGCGTGAAGCGGCAGTGTGGGGGCGCTCGTTGGCTGTGCGTGCACTACGCAGGGTGTACCAAGCCTCATTCACCGCGCTATAGGCGGCTGAGCGTTGCGGCCCGCGCTCGTATTGGGGCTTGTCAAAGCTGGCTTCATAGTCGGCGACGGCGGCCTCTGCAGTGGCGATAGCCTCACGGGCAGGGGAGTTGGGGTGCCAGGCAATCAAGGCAATCGAGGTTAAGGCAGCAAATAGGAAAGCCAGGGAGTTAACCGAAACAATTGTTTCTAGTGCGCTTGAATGGGTGGAGGCCATATAGGTTCCGTAGGCCCCAGCGAACACCGTGTTTGTAGGCCCTGGCGGGCCCACCATCAGGGCGTGCCACACCCATACGGTCGAAAAAGTCATGGCCGTGATTAATGGGGGCAGAAGCCAAGGATAGGGGGCTGCGTACCAACCCAAGAAGAAAAAACCTAGGGATACCAGGGCGTTAATGACCATGGAGACTGTGCGTCGGCGTAGTGGCTCTTCGCGCCCAACGTTGGCGCACTGGGCCCCGAGCAAGCCCAAAGTGGCGTGGGAAGGACCCAAAACTAGGGCGCAGCCAAGTAGGCCGCCGCATACAGTGGCGGTCCAACGTGCAGCGCGGTGCCAGCTAGGGCCAGAGTTAATGGCGGTTAGTGAAGACCAAAACCAGTGGTGCCCACGCCCTAACTTTCGGCGTGAGTCTAGCCAAGCAGCTGACAGTGAGTTTGACGGTGAGGGGGAGTCTTTGGCTGGGCCCACAAGCTCAGGATAGGACATAAAGCTTAAAGTGTGTCAGCTCACATTAAATAGTGGGAATGATTCACCCCCTAGCAAAGTTGAGCTAGGTGGACTCAAGAAGAGAGTTGACAGCCACTGGCTCAACTTGAATACTTGAGTAAAGACATTACAGACAGAACAAACAAGGAGCACACACTATGGCACGCGCTGTGGGTATTGACCTAGGAACCACCAACTCTGCTATCTCCGTCCTTGAAGGCGGGGAGCCCACCATCATCCCTAACGCTGAAGGCGGCCGCACTACCCCTTCAGTAGTAGCTTTCTCCAAGGCCACCGGCCCTGACGCCAAGCCCGAGATTCTGGTTGGCAACATCGCCAAGCGTCAGGCAGTCACCAACGTTGACCGCACCATCTCCTCCGTCAAGCGCCACATGGGCACTGACTGGAAGGTGAACATTGACGGCAAGGACTACAACGCCCAGCAGATTTCGGCCTTCATCCTGGCCAAGCTAAAGGCCGACGCCGAGGCTTACCTGGGTGAGCCCGTCACCAACGCGGTTATCACCGTCCCCGCCTACTTCAACGACGCTCAGCGTCAGGCCACCAAGGACGCCGGTACCATTGCCGGCCTCAAGGTTGACCGTATCGTTAACGAGCCCACCGCAGCCGCCCTGGCTTACGGCCTCGAAAAGGGTAAGGAAGACGAGCTCATCTTGGTATTCGACCTCGGTGGCGGTACCTTCGACGTCTCCCTGCTTGAGGTTGGTAAGGACGACGACGGCTTCTCCACCATTCAGGTGCGCGCCACCGCCGGTGACAACCGCCTCGGTGGTGACGACTGGGATGACCGTATCGTCAAGTGGCTGATCGACCGCGTAAAGTCCAACACCGGTGTAGACCTGTCCAAGGACAAGATCGCCATGCAGCGTCTGCGCGACGCCGCTGAACAGGCCAAGAAGGAACTGTCCAGCGCCATGAGCACCACCATCAACCAGCAGTACCTGTCCATGGGCCCCGACGGCACCCCGATCCACCTGGACGAGAAGCTAACCCGCGCCCAGTTCGAGGAAATGACCGCTGACCTGCTAGAGCGCACCAAGCTACCGTTCCACAAGGTAATCGAGGACGCCGGCGTAAAGCTCAGCGACATTGACCACGTGGTGCTGGTGGGTGGTTCCACCCGTATGCCCGCCGTCAGCGACGTTGTCCGCCAGCTGACCGGTGGCAAGGAGCCCAACAAGGGCGTTAACCCCGACGAGGTTGTGGCCGTTGGTGCCGCCCTGCAGGCCGGTGTTATCCAGGGTGACCGCAAGGATGTGCTGCTGATCGACGTGACCCCGCTGTCCCTGGGTATCGAAACCAAGGGTGGCATCATGACCAAGCTGATCGAGCGCAACACCGCCATCCCGGCTCAGCGCAGCGAGATCTTCTCCACCGCTGAAGACAACCAGCCTTCCGTGCTGATCCAGGTCTACCAGGGTGAGCGTGAGTTCGCCCGTGACAACAAGCCGCTGGGCACCTTCGAGCTGACCGGTATCGCCCCGGCCCCGCACGGTGTGCCCCAGATCGAGGTTTCCTTCGACATCGACGCCAACGGCATCGTGCACGTGTCCGCTAAGGACAAGGGCACCGGCAAGGAGCAGTCCATGACCATCTCCGGTGGCAGCGCCCTGCCCAAGGAGGACATCGACCGCATGATCAAGGAAGCTGAAGCCCACGCCGCTGAGGACAAGAAGCGTCGTGAAGAGGCTGAGACCCGCAACGCCGCTGAGCAGCAGGCCTACGCCATCGAGAAGCTACTGCGCGAGAACAAGGACAAGCTGCCCGAGGATGTCCACTCCGAGGTTTCTGCAGCTGTTGCCGACCTGAAGAAGTCCCTTGAGGGCGACGACATCAACGCCGTACGCACCGCTCAGGACAAGCTCAACGAGGTAGGCCAGAAGATCGGTCAGGCCCTGTACGCCTCCGAGCAGGCCGGCCCCGCTGCTGGCAGTGGTTTCCCCGGCGCCTCCGCTGGCTCGCAGCCCAAGGCCGACGACGACATCGTTGACGCCGAAATCGTTGATGATGAGGAAAACAAGTGAGCACTGAGCCCTCAAACGAGGACCTACAGGCCCTAGCTGACCAGGTTAACGAGGCCTTCGCTGAGGCTGACGTAACCGACGCCGTCGACACCGCCAATCAGGCCGCCCAGGACGCGTCTGACGCGGCCCAAGACGCAGCCGACGCCGCCCAGGAGGCGGTCGAGGCTGGTCAGGTCACTGCCCAGGAGTTACAGGTCAAGCTAGACGAGACCACGGACCAGCTGGCCCGCGCCCACGCTGACCTGTACAACCTGCAGCAGGAGTACAACGCCTATGTGCGTCGCTCTCGCGAACAGGCTGCCTCTCACCGCGAAGCCGGTGCCCAGCAGGTCACTGAAGCACTAATCCCGGTCTTGGATGAGATCGAACTAGCCCGCCAACACGGGGACCTGGTTGGTTCCTTTGAAGCGGTGGGCAGCAAAATTGAGAACATCTTGAAAGACAAGTTCTCACTTACCCGCTTTGGCCAGGCCGGGGATGTATTCGACCCCAACCTGCATGAAGCCCTGATGGCAGTGGATTCCGCTGAAGTCACCGAACCTACGGTGAACCTGGTGATCCAGCCCGGTTACATGCTCGGCGAGCGCGTGGTCCGCCACGCTCGCGTGCAGGTCGCCAACCCGGCCTAAGCACCATGCAAATAACGACGGCGCAGGTGAGCTTTTACCTGCGCCGTCGCTATAAAAAATAAAGTCGCTAAAGAAAAAAGCGGCAACCAAAAAAGAAACTATTAATGACTTTCCCCTTATTTAGGAGGTGGGGATCACATTATGGCCAGTCAAGACTGGATGACTAAGGATTTTTACGCGGTACTAGGCGTTGCTAAAGACGCTGACGCCACCGCCATTAAGAAGGCTTACCGCAAGCTAGCCAGGCAGTACCACCCGGATCGTAACGCTGACAATCCCGAGGCTGCGAAGAAGTTCAAAGAGGTCAGCGAGGCCTACGCGGTGCTCTCTAATGAGCAAGACCGCAAGCAGTATGACGCTATCCGTTCCATGGCTGGTGGCGGTGCGCGCTTCACCTCCGGTTCAGGTGGGGCCAACGCGGGCTTTAATGACCTGTTTGGTTCCATGTTTGGCGGCGGCGCGAGCTCAGGCGGTTTCGCTGGCGGCACGGCTGGCGCCGACATCAACCTTGATGACCTGATGAACATGTTCGGCGGCTACTCCTCGCCTACACGCGGTCGCGATGGACGCCCTGGGCCTTTCAACTTCAGCTTCTCACGCCCCAAGCGCGGCCAGGATGTGGTAACCGACGCCACGCTAGAATTCCGCGATGCCGTCAACGGCACCATGGTGGAAATTACCGCTGATGGGCGGGCTGTTAAGGTGCGTATCCCGGCGGGCGTTAAGGACGGGCAAAAGATCCGTCTGCGCGGTAAAGGCCGCCCCGGCACCGACGGCGGCGACGCCGGCGACATGGTGGTTAACATCAAGGTTCGCCCCCACCCGGTGTTCAAGCAGGACGGTAAAGACCTGCGCCTGAGCGTACCGATCTCCCTGAAAGAAGCTGCCCTGGGCGGCGTCGTTGAGGTACCTAACTTTGACGGCACTTTCAGTAAGATTAAGGTAAAGCCGGGCACGTCGTCGGGAAGCGTGGTGCGACTGCGTGGAAAGGGTGCCCACACCCCCAAGGGCAACACTGACCTGCTAGTAACCTTGGAAGTTGCGGTACCTAAGCAGCTATCTGCCGAGGCCCGTAAGGCTCTGGAAGAATTCGACGCCGCCATGGGAGACGCCGACCCGCGCGCTAAGCTCAAAGAAGCGGTATCCAAGTGAAACGCCGTGGCCAGGGGATCGGCTCACTAGAGCCTGACGCCTACCACCGGGCCGTATATGTGGTGTCTGCGGCCGCACAAATGGCCGGGATGCACCCACAAACGCTGCGCCAATATGACCGCCTGGGCTTAGTTAGTCCCAGGCGGGCACGCGGGCGCGGGAGGCGTTACTCCTATAGCGACGTCGAAAAACTGCGCTATATCCAAACTCTCAGCCAAGCTGGAATTAACTTAGAGGGGATCCGCCGGATTTTGCTGCTCGAAGAGCAAAACGCTGCCCTACAGGCAGAAAATCGCATTTTGCGTTGGCGTATTAACGCAGGTGCGCGCGTTTTTGCGGCGGGTAGTGATGGTGAAGTACAAGTCACTGTGCAACGCGGATCCAGACGAAACTAAGGTTTTCGAGTTAGGCTAAGGGGGAGTCCATCAGGGCTAACCCATAACTGGGTATTAAAAGCCCCAAGAAAATCTAACTGGAGGCAGACTTTTATGACTGACTACAACCAGGTTCCCCAGCCCCAGCAGCCCTACGGTGCTCCGGCTCCCGCTACTGACATCCCTGCCCCCGCAGGTGCCTACTACGGTGCCCCCTCTGCTCAGACCGCTGCCGGTGGCGTACAGCTAGACGCCTACGGTAACCCGATTGTGGCCGCCAGCGCTCCGGCTGTTGGCTACGACCCCAACGCTTACGCCGCTCAGCAGGGCTACGGCGCTTATCCGCCGGCTGCTCCGGCCCAGCCCAGCCCGATTGGCGCGCTGTTTGACTTTGGTTTCAAGCAGTCCTTTGCCCTAACCGGCGCCAAGCTGGCTAACCTGACCATCACCGTCACCGCCATCTTCACCTGGCTGATCTGCGCGGGTGCTGCTGCTAACACCAAGAGTGTGGCGGTATTCTTCAGCACCGCCATTTATGGTGGTGGCTACGCCAGCGGCGGCGACTCGAACGGCTTTGTGGCCTTCCTGATCTCTTTGCTGCTGGGCTTCCTGCCCACCGTGACTGCGATTGTGCTCGGCCGCCTGTTCGTGGAGAACGTGGTTGCTAACGTCAAGCAGGAGCAGGTTGCTAGCGAGACCCTAGAGCTGCTGCGTCAGGCCAAGTGAGCGATTACCAAACTGAGGACGGCCAGCCCAAATACGGGGTTCGTTTGAACCCTGAGGAGCTGGCCGTTCTACGTGAAAAGCAGGCTCGCGAGGCTGAGCGTGAGCGTGAGGCTAAGGCGCGGCGTCTGGCTGAGCGTCGGGCTAAACGCCGCGCTGCTAAGCGCGATTTTGCTGCCGCTGAGGCGGAGTATGTTAGGCGGGCCCGCGAACGCGAACGTGAGCGCGAAGCTGAAAATGAGGGCCACTTTGAACATGAAAGCCTGGCCGGACCCGAGGGACTGAGCAATCATGAGGCCGGGCATGGCCATGAGGGCCAGGCCGGGCAGGCCGGGCATGAGGGCCAGGCCGGGCATGAGGTTCGCGCTGACCATGAGGGCCAGGCCGGGCGCGAGGGGCGCTCTGACCACGTTTATGACCGCTATGGCAACATAACCGGAAGCTATAGTTACTGGTCTGACGATAAGGATCGCGCTGACCATGAGGGGCGCAAGTCTTCTCGTGGTGAGGGGACGCGCGCTCCAGGCCGCTCGGCTGTCCGTGAGGGCTATAACGTTACTAACGACGACGACGAAGCATCTGGGCACTACCGCCTGGCTCCCGGGGGTCGTTTTGTCTACCGGGCTGTACCCCGTAAGAAGAAGCAACGCGGCCGCTGGCGTCTGTTTATTATCGGCGTGTTCATGATGCTAGTGGTGCCCATGGTGACCCTGGCTGGCTCTTGGTTGTACCTGACGGGAGGCCCTGGTTCCTTTAAGGCTGGGCAGCTGCTGCCCGAGTCTGGGCAGGTGGCCTTGGAGGCCAAGACTAACTACATGCTCTACTCTCTGACCACAAGGGACGTTGATAGCTGTAGCGTGAGCGATCCAGCTGGCAAAGCGGTGGCCTATAAGGAAGGTAGTTCGAAGTTCCCGCCGGGAAGTTTTACCTCAACCACTGCTGGCACCTATGTGATTAAGTGTCAAAACACTAAGGACACCAAGGTGGTGGGGCCGCCTGTGCGCATAGAGCGCTTAGATACTCTTTCTATTGTGACCAACCTGGGCTTTGGCGTGGCCATAGCTGGCGTTTGGGTGACTATTGTGGGCTGGCGTAGGGCCCGCGCCCGAGGGCGCGAATAGACACCAATAGATATGCCTGCGCCCGCCAAAATTTGGCGGGCGCATTTATTTTGGCTTAATGCTGACGATAAAAGCTGATGGTGATCGCAGGTTTTTTGTCTACCAGTTCTAGAAATTTAATTAAAACCTTTATTGGGTTCATAGTTTTGGGGGTGTAATCGAGATTTGGAGCCACGTATGTGTTAGAGACTCAAGTTAATGGCATTAAGATGTGGCGTGGGCAAAATGGTCAGGGTCCTCCCCTGCTTTGCGTTCGAATATTCTACTTAGCATGATGAGTTCAGTCAGGTATCATCTCAGTATATGCACGCAGGTGAGCGTGTTGATTTCGTCTTGCACCAGATCCTTACCCACGCGTGCGTTAGGCGGCACGGCAGGTATCAATGATGTCCTGATGATGCTATAGGTGACCTCTAAGACAACGTACTTGTCGCTGGTGAACATGTCGAGTATCTAGCGTTACTGACGTGGCGTCAGCGGACAAGGACTGGTATGTAACATCCATCCTACGGCCCTTGTACAAGGAGGTCCGTTACCCGTCCATGCCGGGATTGAGTCGTTATTGGATGTGGCATGTGGTGCTCGTCGATAGTGTTGCCGGCCAGGTGGCGATGTGAAAGGAATCCGTGAGTGTTATTGCGCTGGGGGAGTTCTTCGGTGGCAGCGCACTTGAAACTGACAAATCCGCCCATTGTGACAATCGCAACACTGTCGTGGTGGATTCGGTGCTGATAGGCGAGCCAGGTCTTGAAAAACCTGCTTGTAGACATCCCGTAACTACGCCCATAAGCTGACAGGGGTAGCTGTGATCGCGGATGGAGTCAAATTCAGGATGACGGTGATGGCTGGATTCTAGTGGTGGTTGCAACACGGTCTGATTGATTGGAGTGTGTTGTGG
>ERZ773197.109-NODE-109-length-67266-cov-62.423368_pt1 | contig 67266 bp, 64 predicted proteins | sample MGYA00580999_ERZ773197 | MGnify/ENA primary metagenome ERZ773197 (study PRJEB29015, sample SAMEA2738166) | human oral metagenome | biome: human oral; feature: human-associated habitat; material: saliva | place: China | collected 2185 ...
GCGGACCGCCCTGACCGGGCTGAGGGCGAGCGCCACCAGGACGGGGCATACCCTGCGAGGAAGCGAAGGGGTTGTTACCCGGGCGGGGGGCGCCATTACCGCCAGGACGCGGAGCTGCCGGGCGCGGACCGCCCTGACCGGGCTGAGGGCGAGCGCCACCAGGACGGGGCATACCCTGCGAGGAAGCGAAGGGGTTGTTACCCGGGCGGGGGGCGCCATTACCGCCAGGACGCGGAGCTGCCGGGCGCGGACCGCCCTGACCGGGCTGAGGGCGAGCGCCACCAGGACGGGGCATACCCTGTGAAGAAGCGAAGGGGTTGTTACCCGGGCGGGCACCACCACGCGGCGCCGGAGCAGCCGGCTTAGGTGCGGCGGGCTTAGCAGCCTCAGCAGGAGCCGGCTTAGCAGCAGGCTTAGCGGGCTTGGGGGCCGGCTTAGCAGCCGGCTTGGGCTCCTCAGCTACCGGGGCCTTGGGGGCCTTAGGTCCGGGCTTAGGAGCAGCAGGCTTAGCACCCTCTACCTTGGGGGCCGGCTTAGCAGCCGGCTTAGGTGCGGCGGGCTTAGCCGCTTTCTTAGCACCAGGCTTAGGAGCGTCACTCTTAGCCTTCTTGGCGCCGTCGCCCTCAACCATCGGGGCGAAGTGTTCGCGCACGCGGCGCGCTACCGGGGGTTCAACAGCACTGGAGGCTGCCTTAACAAACTCCCCCTGGTCTTTTAGCCAGGCCAGAATGATCTTGCTGGTGACCTTCTTGCCTGAGGGGTCGAGCTCCTTGGCGAGCTCATGTACACGTGGTTTAGCCACTATTCTCCTGTTCCAGTCTCCCACCTGAAACAGGTGGGTGTGTTTACTGCTGGCAGCTCATCGCTGGGTACTCATCGGGTGCCCATCGGCTCTCTACCCGCTTTCATGTCTCGTAGTTAGTGCCGCCAGGCGGCAGTGGTTTACCCGCGTGGGTATGGGAAAACCAGTTGTCTACAACGTCAAGGTTGAGCGTCCCTTTGCAGCGCAATGCACGCTCAATGCTACGCCGTTTGAGGGCGGTGCCATAACATTGCGGATCGTCATGCATCCAGGCGCCTCTTCCCGGTGCGCAAGCACCAGTATCCACCACCACACGAGTATCGCGGCGAACGAGGCGAATTAACGCGCTACGCGCGTCCTTAGCCCGGCAACCTACACAGGTACGTATAGGTTGACTCATATCGCTCATTTTAACGTCTATTTGGGTGTTTTTCAGCCTTGGTAGCCTGAGTCGCCGCTCACGTCAGCACTTGAAGTGCGACCGGGCTGAATATCACCCTCATCAGTGTCAGAACGAATGTCGATCTTCCAGCCGGTTAGGCGGGCAGCCAGGCGGGCGTTTTGGCCTTCCTTACCGATCGCTAGCGACAGCTGGAAGTCAGGAACCACAGCGCGAGCAGTTTTTTCTTCCTCGTTTAGCACGGTCACGCTGGAGACACGGGCGGGAGAAAGCGCGTTGGCCACATACTTAGCCGGGTCAGCTGACCAGTCAACAATGTCGATCTTTTCATCGCCCAGCTCCTGGTTTACCGCGCGCACACGCGTACCCATGGAGCCAATGAAGGCACCCTTGGCGTTAATGTCGCGGTTGTTGGCTCGAACCGCCATCTTGGTGCGGTGTCCAGGTTCGCGTGCCAGGGAGACGATTTCCACCTCCCCCTTAGACAGCTCAGGTACTTCACGCTCAAAGAGCTGACGCACCAGGCCCGGATGGGTGCGTGAAAGGATAATCTGGGCGCCGCGCGGGCCACGGGAAACTTCAGTTACGTAAGCTCGCACGCGGTCACCGTGACGGTAGCGCTCGCCGGGCACCTGCTCAGCGGGAGGAATAATGCCTTCGCGTTCTTCGTCTAGGCGCACATATACGGTGCGCGGGTCGCGGCCCTGCTGCACAATGCCGGAAACTAGCTGGCCGGTCTTGTCTTTGTAGGCGCCAAGCACTTCCATGTCACGGCGGTCGTGGATGCGCTGGACCACTACTGAACGGATAGAAGCCTGAGCGATACGCCCAAAGTGCGGGGGCGTGTCGTCAAAGTATTCACCGGTGGGCTGGTCGTTTTCATCTAACTCAGGGGCATAAACGTTCATCTCGCCGTTGCGGCGGTCTATACGCACGTAGGCACCCTTAATAGCCCCGGGCTGCTTGAGATAAGCGTTTAGGATTGCTTCTTCAATAGCAGGGACCAGGTTATCTAGGTCTATTTCCAACTCATCTGCGGCAACGCGCAGTTCAGTCATGTTGATTTCCATGTGTGCTCCTTTTATTCAGTTATGGTTACAGCGCGCCGCTGAGGTCTACTACCTGCTGAGCCTTGAGGATCTGCGTAAAGGGTACTAGCTGCGTAGCGGTTTTGGTTTCTACCTCTACCCCGGTTTCGCTGACGCTTAGTACACGTCCGAACACCTCACCGGCTTCGGCGTTAATTTGTGCTAGGCGGCCTACTGCACGCCCAAATTCACGTGCGTCACGTAGTTCCCGCTCAGCGCCGGCGCTAGATACTTCAAGCTGGTAGGAGCCCTTAATTGGGTCAGCTTCATCTAGCGCGTCGCTGATTTGACGCGCCACCTGTTCAATTGTGTCCAGGTCAACATCTCCGGGGCCTTCTGGTAGGTCCACGATGACTCGCAGCGTCGAGTACTTTCCAGCCTTAGTTAGCTCAGTTTCCAGCAGCATTAAGCCGTTTTCACTAACCACTGGGGCCAGAATTTGGGTCACTTCAGCCGGTGCCTGCTTGCGGTTTCCCTTAGCCTCGGGTGCCATTGCTGATCCTTCTGTCGATAATTACCTGCCCATATCTTACCTGTACGTGGGAAGATCAGGGGGTGAAGTGCCGCGTAATCACCCCCGCCCTGCGCCCGTTTAGTTTTCGCGCTACCGCCCGCAATTGTTCAATCATGGCCCTGACCTGCGTTTTAGCACTGTCAGGTTGTGGTTTACGGATAGGTGAGGGCACGCGCGCATCTCTGCCTACGCTTTCAGCGTCACAGCAAACCCAAGATGCTTTGGCTCGCCGAACGGCTTTGATTAACTCTGCCGCCCAGTTGCTAGCTAAATCTGGCTCAGCTGAGGTGGCTGCCGTAGCTAAAGGCTCGGCTATTCAACTGCGTTCGCTAGGTGGGGTGTGGCAGCCTTGGCACACCACTCCCCCAACCGGTTATCCCACTGTCTCGCCAGTTCCTACGGCTGGTTCTGATACGACGACGGCGCAGCTGGTTATGTATCTTAAGCAGGGCACTGGTGAGGCCCTTAAGGCTGCGACTGAATCTAGCGGTAAAACTGCCCAAACCTATGCTGCTATTGGTTTAACTTGGGCTAGCTGGGCGCGTGCCCTTGACGGCACGAATTTTGACAAGCTGATGGCCCTGCAGCCGCGCACTAGCGTTAATTTAACTACTCCCCTGCAGGCGAGCACGCTTAGCGCCTATGACCAGGCCCGTTACGGTCTAGAGGTGATTGCGGCGCAAAGCGGTGACGATGCTACCGGCGCCCAGGCTAAAGCTGCCGCCGCCACAGTAGACGCCTGCCTGGCGGTTAAATGCCCTGATCAGCGCCTAAGCAGCTACCAGCTACCCAGCGGTAATTCCTACGAGCAAGGCGCTAGCCTATGGCTAAATGTGGTTAGCGCAGAGCTTAGCGAAGTGGCCAACGCCAAGGATGAAGCGCAGCGTAAACAGGCTATTAGCGCCGGCGCTTGGGCCCTGGTACAAGCTCAAAGCTGGAATGCATCCCTAACTCAAACAGAACAAGCCCTAGGGGTTAAGTAGCTTCCAAGTAAACGTAGGGGGCGGGCTGGTTAACCAGCCCGCCCCCCACGTTTTTTGGGTTCTTTAAGCACTTTATAGTGCTTAAAGCCCACGCTAAGCGCTTAAGGCCTGCTTTGTTAGCTCAGCTGGGCTGCTAGCAGCTCGTTTAGCTGGGCTACAGCCTGCTCAGCGCTAACACTGATACGCTCGCCGCTGCGACGGTTGCGGATTTCTACAGTGCCGTCCTTAGCTAGGCTGCGCCCTACCACCACAATGTAGGGCATACCTAGTAGTTCAGAGTCAGCAAACTTAACGCCGGCGCTGACCTTGCGACGGTCATCAAATAGCACGTCGTAGCCTAGGCCATCTAGCTCGCTGGCAATGGTGGTGGCAGCTTCAAATACTGCCTCATCCTTACCGGTGGCCAGTACCTGCACGTGGTAGGGGGCCAGGTGCACGGGCCAAGCTAGGCCGTGCTCGTCGCAGTTGGTTTCAGCCAGGGCCGCTAGTACACGTGAAACCCCGATGCCGTAAGAACCCATGGTTACCACCTGGGCTTTACCGTTCTGGTCGAGCACCTTTAGGTCTAGGGCGTTAGCGTACTTGCGCCCCAGGGCGAAGATGTGACCGATTTCGATGCCTCGGGCTAGCTCTAGCGGACCAGAGCCGTCGGGGGCCGGGTCGCCGGGGCGTACCTCAGCGGCCTCAATTACTCCATCAGCCTTAAAGTCGCGCCCAGCTACCAGGTGGTAGACGTGGCGCTGGTCGGCGTTAGCGCCGGTGATCCAGCTGGTGCCCTCTACTACACGCGGATCTAGCAGGTAACGCACGCTGCCGCTAAGCTGCTCGACGCCGTCGACCACCTGAGCCACACGCTTAGGCGAGTTGGGACCCACCACCTGCGGGCCAATGTAGCCAGCCACCAGCTCAGGGTGCTTGGCTAGCTGCTCGTGACCAGCCATTTCCACCTCGGCCGGGGCCACGGCGGCCTCTAGGCGTTTCATATCCACTTCGCGGTCACCGGGCAGACCAATTACCAGCAGCTCCTGGGAGCCGTCGGGGTGGGTCAGGTTAACCACTACGTTCTTAAGCGTGTCGGCGGCGCTCCAGGGGCGGTCGGCGCGCGGGTATTTGGTGTTGAACAGCTCCACTAGGGATTCAATGGTGGGGCATTCGGGGGTGTCTACCTCCACCGGGGCCGGCTCGTTGGAAGCATCCACAGCCTCGGGCACCGGGGTGGTGACGGCCTCAGCGTTGGCGGCGTAGCCACCGGCAGAGCGCACGAAAGTGTCTTCACCAATGGGTGAAGGGTGTAGGAACTCTTCAGAGTGGGAGCCACCCATGGCCCCGCTCATAGCGTTAACGATTACGTATTCAAGGCCCAGGCGCTCAAAAATACGCTGGTAAACGGCGCGGTGTAGCTGGTAGGAGCGTTCCAGGCCGGCGTCGTCAATGTCGAAGGAGTAGGAGTCCTTCATGATGAACTCGCGCCCACGGATCAAGCCTGCACGCGGACGAGCCTCATCACGGTACTTGGTCTGGATCTGGTAGAGAGAAACAGGCAGATCCTTGTAGGAGGAGTACATGTCCTTGACTAGCAAGGTGAACATTTCCTCGTGAGTGGGGGCCAGCATGTAGTCCCCGCCCTTACGGTCATGCAACTTGAACAGGGTGGGGCCATATTCTTCCCAGCGGTCGGTGGCCTTGTAGGGGTCGGCGCTGAGCAGAGCCGGGAAGTGTACTTCCTGCGCGATAGTATCCATCTCTTCACGCACCACCTGCTCCACCTTGCGTAAGGTACGCAGTCCTAGTGGCAGCCAGGTGTAGATTCCCGGGGCAGCGCGGCGAATATAGCCAGCACGCACCAGTAGTTTGTGGCTAGCTACCTCTGCGTCGGCAGGATCCTCACGCAAAGTACGGATAAAGGCGTTGGTCATTGTCTGAAGCACACGTATATGTTACGCGTAGCCAAGCCCAGTAGCTAAGTGAAGCTGGTGTTGTCTGGCCTACTTAGCTGTTTAAAGCTGAGCCAGGTTTATAGCAGCATTTACAGCAGTACTGTGCTCATGGTGCCCACCTGCGTAAAACCTAAAGATTTATACAGGCCCAGGGCCGCCACATTGAAGTCATTAACATACAAGTTGATCTGACTGACCTGGTGTTGGGCGTAAATCAGGGCCAGCACTCGCCCCAGCGCCACTTTAGCCAGTCCCCTACCGCGCAGGTCAGGGCGGGTCCACACGCCGGTTATTTGGGCTACCGAGTTCCACAAGCTACCCACGTCAGCTTTAAAAGCCACCTGTGTATTGCCCAGGTGGCCGGCGCCGTCGTCGAGAAGTACGTAGCTGCGCCCCTGCTCAATTAACTGGCTGATATGGCGCCCATAGCCAGAGCCGCTAGAGAGCGGGTCAAAACCTACTTCTTCTTTAAACATGGCCACCGCCGCCGGCAGTACCAGCGGCTCCATCCCCACCTGGGCCGCTTGGGTTTGGCTAGCGGCCGCCACCACCAGCTCGTCGGCGCAGCTACGGCTAGCAGCTGCCAAAGTCTGAGCTACCTGTTCAGCCGGCGGGGCTAGCAGTAAAGGCTGATTCCAACGCGCCTGGCGCACCGCCAAATGGCGCTGATCCAAATACGGCCATAGCGCGGCCACATCATCAGCCGGCCCCATCACTGAGCCGCGCCTAGTTAACCGGGGGCGCCCGTGGCTGGCTAGGGCTTTTAACTCACTGGGGCTGCAGTGGCGCTGGCCGTAGAGGATAAGTGAGCCGGTAGCCCAAGCGCCAGCGTGGGGTTGGGGGGTACCACAAGCGACTACGTCTCCCCTACCCCAGTAATTCCAGCGGCTAATTTGCGCCCCTAGTTGCACCCCGGCTACGGCGTCGCCCGCCAACAGCTGCATTAGCGCAGTGCTATTGGCGGGCGTGAGCGGATGCGGGTCGCGATGCAAACGCAGCATCAGGCTGAGGGCACCATCACCTGTGGGGCAGCGTTTTCTAGTGCTTCCTCACCCATCTCGGCAGCCATATCTGCGGCCATGTCGTTGGCGTAGCGCAGCACGGTTTCTACGATGCGATCTTCGGGCACAGTCTCTACAACCTTGCCGCGCACGAAGATCTGGCCCTTGCCGTTACCGGAGGCGCAGCCTAGGTCAGCTTCGCGGGCCTCACCGGGTCCGTTAACTACGCAGCCCATAACGGCTACGCGCAGCGGGGCCTTAACATCTTTGAGGCCTTCTTCAACCTTTTCGGCTAGGGTCCATACGTCCACCTGGGCGCGGCCGCAGGAGGGGCAAGATACGATCTCTAGCTTGCGCGGGCGCAGGCCCATGAATTCGAGCAGCTTGGTGCCAACCTTGACTTCCTCTACCGGCGGGGCCGACAGGGAGACGCGGATGGTGTCACCGATACCTTCAGCCAGTAGCACGCCGAAAGCAGCGCAGGACTTAATGGTGCCCTGGAAGGCGGGGCCGGCTTCGGTTACCCCCAGGTGTAGGGGCCAGTTACCTTTTTCGCTTAGCAGGCGGTAGGCCTGGACCATGGTGACCGGGTCGTTGTGCTTGACGGAGATTTTAAAGTCGTGGAAGTCGTTTTCTTCAAACAGGCTGGCTTCCCACACGGCTGACTCCACCAGGGCCTCAGGGGTGGCTTTGCCGTACTTCTTCAGTAGGCGCGGGTCTAGCGAGCCGGCGTTTACACCGATACGTAGGCTGACGCCGTAGTCGGAGGCCATCTTGCAGATTTCGGCTACCTGGTCATCGAATTTACGGATGTTACCGGGGTTTACGCGCACTGCGCCACAGCCGGCCTTGATGGCGGCGTAGACGTATTTGGGCTGGAAGTGAATGTCGGCGATCACCGGGATGCGTGACTGCTTAGCGATAATGGGCAGTGCTTCGGCGTCCTTATCGGTGGGGCAGGCTACGCGCACAATGTCGCAGCCGGCAGCAGTCAGCTCAGCGATCTGCTGCAAGGTTGCGCCGATATCGTGGGTTTTGGTGGTGGTCATGGACTGCACGCTTATCGGTGCATCGCCACCTACCGGTACGGATCCCACCATGATTTTGCGGGTGGGCTTACGCTTACCTAGAACGGGCTGTTCTTCACGGAGCGTGGGGATTCCCAAAGCAATCGATGCATTATTCACGCCTGACATTATTGCACCTAAACCGGGGCAGCTATATCTGCCCAGATCAAGAGACATCCCACAATTAGCAGTAAGATAAACACACCCTGCCCAATTGGTAGCAGTTTAGCGGTGTCAACTGGCCCCGGATCTGGGGCTTTACGTAGTTTGGCGAAGCTGCGACGCAGGCCTTCCCAGATAGCTCCGGCAATATGTCCACCGTCTAGAGGTAGCAGTGGGATCATGTTGAATGCGAACAGGGCTGCATTAAGGCTGGCTAGTAGCATCAGCATGGAGTATGCGCGCACCGACAGGTCCACTACCCCACCGCCGCCGCTTGATACCTGCCCGGCCATACGCCCGACTCCCACGATTGACACCAGCGACTGGTTTGAGGTGGATTCTTGCCCCAGGGCGCTTAGCACCCGATGGTAGAGGCCTGCCGGCAAGGTGACAATGGCTTTGAGGGTGGAGACGTTAACCAGCCAGGTAGTTTTTAGGGCCGTGCCCAGCGAGACTGGTTGGCCGCTGATTTGCGGGCTGATGCCCACGAAGGTGGTGGTGCGGGTTAGGGCCGAGCCGTCGGGGGCGGCTAGAGCTTTACCCCGGGTGTCTTGCACTACCCGGGTCACTTGGGTGGGCACCACGTTTAGCTGCTGGCTGTGGTTGCCTCGCTTTACAGTTACGACGACGCCGGTGCCGGCTTTGGTGCTAGCGATAGCGGTTTGCAGCCGGGTCCAGTCATTGATTTGCTGGCCATCCCAGGAGGTAATGGTGTCTCCGGGTTTTAAGCCCGCTGCGCGAGCGGGAACCGTGGCTTTGGCGTCGCATGTTGACTGACCAGATTCAATGGTGGGTAGGCAGTTAGATACCCCGGCCAGGGTGTTGGTGGCTTTGGGCACCCCAATGAAACTCATCGAGACAATGATTAGCACCCCTGACAGGATCAGGTTCATCACCGGCCCACCAAACATAACCACCAGTTTTTTAGGGGCGCTTAAATTGTAGAAAGCCTTGTGTTCTTCACCTGGCTCTAGTTCAGCTAGTGACTCTTGACGGGCTTGGCCCACCATGCCTAGCTCGCCTTTGGAGTTCACTTTGTCAGGGTGGCCGGGTTTAGCTGGTGGCAGCATACCGGCCATACGCACATACCCACCCAGGGGCAGGGCTTTTAACCCATATTCGGTTTCACCTTTTTGGCGTGACCAAATACGCGGCCCAAAACCAATGAAGTACTCGTAAACCTTAACGCCAAAAGCTTTGGCCGGAATCATATGTCCCAGCTCGTGTAAGGCCACCGAAATCAGTAGCCCCACAATGAAGATAACTATGCCCAGCCAATACATATACGTTTAGCCTTTCGCCGCGATCAGTTCATCTGCGCGTGCACGCGCCCAGCGGTCCACCGCCAATACATCATCCAAGCTGGGGGCGCTAACCCCTTCATGTTCGTTTACTACCGCAATGTCGATATCTACGATATCCACCCAGTTCAGGGCGCCTTTTAGGAAAGCGTCTACGGCCTGCTCATTGGCGGCATTAAATACTGCCGGGTGGGTAGGTGAGGCGCTGACGGCGTGACGAGCTAGCTGTAGGGCCGGGAAGGTTTGGTTATCTACCGGCTCAAAATCCCAGCTGCTTACCTTGGTGAAGTCGGTGGGTTTAGTTAGCTTACCTACCAGGCGGGGGCGGTGGGGCCAAGTCATGCCCAGGGCGATAGGCAAACGCATGTCGGGCGGGCTGGCCTGAGCGATAGTGGCGCCGTCGACGAATTCCACCATGGAGTGCACGATCGACTGGGGGTGCACCACCACGTCAATGTCGCTGGCGGCCACATCAAACAAAAGGTGGGCCTCAATTAGCTCCAGGCCCTTATTTACTAGCGTGGAGGAGTTAACCGTAACTACCGGCCCCATTGACCAGGTGGGGTGGGCTAAAGCCTGGGCGGCAGTTACCTGGCTGAGTTGCTCGCGTTTTTTACCCCTAAACGGTCCCCCCGAGGCGGTCAGGATCAGACGTGAGACCTCACTGTAACCGCTAACTACCGGGCTGGTTAAACCCTTTTCGTGGCGGCCACTTAACAAAGCCTGGGCAATAGCGCTGTGCTCAGAGTCAACCGGCACCACCTGGCCCGGGTAGGCTAGGGCCTGCTTTACCAGTGCCCCACCCACCACTAAAGATTCCTTATTAGCCAGTGCCAGGCGGGCGCCGTCGGCCAAAGTAGCTAAAGTGGCGGCCAAACCAACCGAACCAGTAATGCCGTTAAGTACCGTGCCCTCCTGGCCCATAGCTAGGCTACGCACCAGTTCAGCGGCAGCGTCAGGGCCGTTAAAAATCTGTAGCGGCTGCTCATCGAGGCCGTAGTGCTTAAGCAAATCCGGTAGCTTGGCAGCGGCGCTAGTACAAGCCACCGCCACTGCGCGCGGGCTAAACTCTGCCACCTGCTGAGCTAGCAAATCCAGCTGTGAGCCACCTGCTGCTAAGCCAAGCAGCTGAATATCGCTTTGGCCGCTAGCTTTAAGCTCACGCACTACATCCAGGGCCTGGGTCCCAATTGACCCAGTAGAGCCCAAAATGATTAGTTGGTTTGGAAAACTCACGACACTCCCTAGTGTTATTCCACGCGCATCAATACTTCGATGGCTCGCTCAATAAATGCGTCCACACTGGCCTCGTCATAGGCCTTATCTGCTTTGGCCGCAGAGAAAGTAAGTCTACGTAACTGCGTGGATTTAAGCGGGTCACCCCTGTCAAAAAATGCCGCTAACCGGTCCATAAACCGGTCCACTTCAGCAATCGAATAGCCACGCTTAGCCGGCGCGAAACGCTTACCTTCCGGGCGTAGCAAACGCGGATAAAGCGTGGTAGCTAGATTAGCTGCCTCATCCATCCAGGCTTGGCGGCCCCTGCGGGCCACAAATGATTCACGCATTTTACGCATCAAAGCCACTTCAAGGCGGTCCATAGCCGCATCTACCGCGTGAATGTCATAGCCGCCACGGGCCACATCAAAACAGTTGATGCGCACCTGGGTGGGGGTCAAGCTAGTGGTGTCGCCAGCTTCGTAAAGATCGTGGGCACGGTTGAAGAACTCGTCAACTTCGCTTTTACGGTAGCCCTTCTGGTTCCAGGCTACGGTCTCGAATAAGTCGCTCATGCTTTAACTCAAGCGCCTTTCTTGCTGCAGCACTTCGGCGGCCAACTGGCCGCATGCACCATCAATATCAGAACCGCGAGTATCTCGCACAGTTGTAGTAATACCAGCCCTACGCAGGGTGTTTACAAACTCCTGCTGCACCTGGGGGCGTGAACAAGTCCAAATTGAGCCCGGGGTGGGGTTAAGCGGGATAGGGTTAACGTGAGCCCAGCCATGACCGCGCTTGTTGAGCTCATCAGCTAGCAGCTGGGCGCGCCAAGCATGATCATTCATGTCTTCAATCAGGGCATATTCAATAGATACACGCCGGCCGGTGGCCTCAAAGTATTCGTAAGCGGCGTCAAGCAGCTGCCCCACCTTCCAGCGGGAGTTAACCGGGATCAGGTCGTCGCGCAGCTCGTCGTCGGGAGCGTGCAAAGAAACCGCCAAGGTAACCGGCATACCTTCAGTTGCCAGCTTTTTAATTAGCGGCACCAAACCCACAGTAGAAACCGTGATGTTACGGGCACTAATACCAAAACCTTCAGGTGCGCTCTGGGTGAGCCGGTGTAGGGCCGGAATCAGATTTTTGTAGTTGACCATGGGTTCACCCATACCCATAAACACAATATTGCTAAGCCGGGCCGGTCCCCCAGCTAGCTCACCGTCACGTGAAGCCGCTGCGGCTTGACGCACCTGCTCAATGATTTCAGCGGTAGTTAGGTTACGGGTTAAACCCATCTGACCGGTGGCACAAAATGGGCAGGCCATACCGCAGCCGGCCTCGCTAGAGACACACAGCGTGGTGCGGTCCTTGTAGCGCATCAACACGCTCTCTACCCGCACCCCATCAAACAGCTCCCACAGGTACTTAATGGTTTTACCCTGGTCAGCTTTCAAGGCTCGTACCTGGCTGAGCAGATCCGGCAGCAGCTCATCACATAGCGCGGTGCGCTGGGAGGCCGGCAGGTCAGTCATATCAGCCGGGTTACGGGTGAAATGCGTGAAATAGTGGCGCGAAAGCTGGTCGGCGCGAAAAGCCGGCAGCCCCGCCTCTTTCAGGGCCTGCTTACGCCCAGATAAATCCAAGTCAGCCAAGTGACGCGGGGCTTTACCCTTAGCTACCGGCACCGCGAAAGATAGGCGCGGCTTGGCATCAGGGCTAGTAGCGCCCTCCGGTGGCTGGTCCGTGGGCAGCACCTGACGCCCCCGACGGCGGGGGGCGGCAATTGATACGGGGCGGGAGTCAGCCATTAAAATCCTTGGGGCTTTGGAAACAAATAGGGCTTAGCGGGCGGCGGCGTCGTTAATAGCTAGTGCTAACGCGAGCCACCACTATAAAGCTAGCACTGAAGCAATATAGAGCACGGGGGCGGTAGTGAGGATCGAGTCGATACGGTCAAGCAAACCACCGTGTCCGGGCAGCAGGTTAGACATGTCCTTTAGGCCCAAATCGCGCTTAATCAGCGACTCACCAAGGTCACCCAAGGTGGCACTAATAACCACCGCTAAAGCTAGTAGTGGAGTCGCCCACAGCGTACCGCCAAGCAGCCACAGTACAACGCCGGTGCCAATGGTGGTGGCAATTACCGAGCCAACGAAACCCTCCCAAGTTTTCTTAGGCGAAATCTTGGGGGCCATAGGGTGCTTACCGAAAGTAATCCCCGCCAGCCAACCGCCGGTGTCGCTGAGAGCAGGTAGCGCAATTAGCGCCACAATCTTGCCCACACCCTGATGCTGGGCCAGCAACATAACCGCAAAGCCAGCCAGGAAAGGCAGGTAACAGACAGAGAAAATAGCTGCCGCCGCCTCCAGGGTACGTGAGCGGCGCACCACGTCGTGAGCGTAGGTGCGCGGATCTTCCGGGTGAGCGATCTCCAGGGCAGTGCCGTAGTCATACTGGGCTTGGGTAGTAAAACTCCACACCATGCAGGCCCCAGAAGTGGCAAACACGGCTGCCAGCAACCCCTCAGGGCCAATCACATAAGCACACGCAACCGCCCCAAAAGTACCCACCCATAGGGGTAGCAGCGGCAAACCTACCGCGCGCCTAGCGAAAGCCCCGGCCAGCTCCCACAGGGCCACGCAAATAGCCACCGCCACTAAAAGCGCAAAGTAAACCTTATTGAAGATCAAGCTGAGCGCAACCAGCCCAATCAATAGCACGGCCACACCCACCGCTGCGGGCACATTGCGTCCACCCTTACGGGCAGGGCCTTCAACCACCCGGTTCTGGGTAGGACCGGGGTAGAACAAGCGCACAAACAAGCTGCGTTTAGCAGACGGCGCTGAAACTGCGGTATTTGTGGTCATGGGCTCACTTCTTTACGAGACATGAATTTGGGCCGACCCAAGCGAGCCGGCCCAGTCATGTCAGACTTCCAATAGCTCGGATTCCTTGGCGGCCAGGGCCTTGTCAACCTGCTCGACGTAGCGCTTGGTTAGAGCGTCGAGCTCCTTTTCTGCGCGCTCGACCTCGTCCTCGCCAGCTTCGCCATCCTTCTTGATCTTATCTAGCGCATCCTTGGTCTTACGACGCACGTTGCGCAGCTGCACGCGAGACTCCTCGGCGCGTGAACGGGCTAGCTTTACGTATTCCTTGCGGCGCTCTTCGGTTAGGGCCGGTAGGTTAACGCGGATGACGTTACCGTCGTCGGTGGGGTTAACGCCCAGGTCTGACTCACGCACGGCGGTGACAATGTCCTTGGTGGCGGTGCGGTCGAAGGGAGTGATTAGCACGGTGCGGGCTTCGGGCACGGTCACTGAAGCTAGCTGCTGCAGCGGGGTGGGGGCGCCGTAGTACTCCACGCTCAGGGAGGTGAACAGGGCCGGGTTGGCGCGGCCGGTGCGGATGGAAGCTAATTCGTTCTTAGCGGCCACTAGGGCCTTTTCCATCTTCTCTTCGGCTTCTAGCAGGGTTTCTTCAATCACTTGAGGGCTCCTTCGTCGTTAGTGACAAGTGTTCCGATCTTTTGGCCAACTAAGGCGGCGGTAATGTTACCTTCGCCTTCCATGCCGAACACGCGCATGGGTAGGGCGTTTTCACGGCACAGTGAGAATGCTGCAGCGTCAAGTACCTTCAGGCCGTCAGCTAGGGCTCGGTCGTAGGTGAGTGAGTCTAGCTTGCGGGCGTTTGCGTCCTTGCGCGGGTCTGCGGTGTAGATGCCGTCGACGCCGTTCTTACCCACCAGCAGCTCGTCGCAGTGGGTTTCGAGGGCGCGCTGGGCAGAAACAGTGTCGGTGGAGAAGTAGGGCAGACCAGCGCCGGCCCCGAAAATAACCACGCGGCCCTTTTCCATGTGGCGAATAGCGCGTAGCGGAATGTAAGACTCGGCTACCTGACGCATAGAAATGGCGCTCTGGACGCGGGCAGGCACGCCTGCCTGCTCAATGAAGTCCTGTAGGGCTAGTGCATTCATCACTGTGCCCAGCATTCCCATGTAGTCGGCGCGGGCGCGGTCAATACCGCGCTGTGATAGCTGGGCACCACGGAAGAAGTTACCTCCGCCCACCACAATGGCTACCTGCACGCCCTGGCGCACTGCTGCAGCGATCTGCTTAGCAGCATCTGAGACGACATCCGGGTCTAAACCGATGGAGCCTCCGCCAAACACTTCACCGGAAACCTTTAACAGCACTCGGCGCTGGTGGCCAAGGTGCCCTGAGTCGCTCGCGCTCATGCATGCTCCTGTAAGTTGTTGACTTAATTGCAAGCCCACATAACTGGGGGCCTAGCAAAGTCTATCGCGCTTTAGCTTGGCTAACGACCTTAAAAGCTGTGGGGACTCGCAGCGCTGCTGCGAGTCCCCACAAAACTATGGTTTAGATCAGGCGCCTACGCGGAAACGGGCGAAGCCGTTGATCTTACCACCGGTAGCGGCAACAACCTTGCCTACGGTGGTCTTGGGGTCCTTGGCGTAAGCCTGGTCTACGAGGCAGTTCTCCTTGTAGAAGGCGTTCATACGGCCCTCGACGATCTTGGGCAGAGCCTTCTCGGGCTTGCCTTCGGCGCGGGTGGTCTCCTCGACGATGGCGCGCTCCTTCTCCACGTCCTCAGCGGGCACCTGGCTGCGCTCTAGGTACTTGGGAGAGTAAGCAGCGATGTGCATGGCCACGTCGTGGGCAACCTCTTCAGCAGCCTTGTCGGTGCTTACCAGCACGCCCACCTGAGCCGGTAGGTCAGGGTTGGTGCGGTGCAGGTATAGGGAGACAACCTCGCCGCTTAGGCGGGCTAGGCGACGCACAACGATCTTCTCGCCGATGACGGCCTGCATGCCGTCGGTCAGGGCCTGGACGCTCTGGCCCTCGACCTCTACCTTGGCTAGCTCCTCGGCGCTGGTGGCGCCGGACTCGATGGCTGCGGCTAGAACGGTGTTGGCGAAGTCAATGAACTTCTCGTTCTTGGCTACGAAGTCGGTCTCGGAGTTGATCTCCACCAGGACACCAACCTGGCCTTCGGCCGAGTCGATTACCTTGGCGACAACCAGACCAGCGCTGGCGCTGCGGCCTTCACGCTTGGCGATACCCTTTAGACCCTTAACGCGGATGATTTCGACGGCCTTCTCGCGGTCGCCGTTGGCCTCTTCCAGGGCCTTCTTAACGTCCATCATGCCCGCGCCAGTGGCCTCACGCAGGGCCTTAATGTCGTTTAGGCTGTAGTTAGCCATTTAACTGCTCCTAAAGTTTCGAGGTGACGGCGTCCCCGGGTAAGCCCGGGCACGCCGTCGTTAAAAATTCTCAGTCCTGCTCAGCCTCGGGGGCGGCAGCTTCCTCGGTGGTGGCGGTCTCGCCGGCTAGCAGCTCGGCTTCCCACTCGGGCATGGGCTCGGCGTTGTCGCCAGCCTTGGCCTTACCACCGGAACGGGTCAGCACACCGTCTGCCACGGCGTCAGCGATAACGCGGGTGAGCAGGGTGACGGCGCGGATGGCGTCGTCGTTGCCGGGGATGCCGTAGGTAACCTCGTCGGGGTCACAGTTGGTGTCCAAGATGGCCACGATCGGGATGTTGAGCTTGTTGGCCTCGGCTACAGCCAGGTGCTCCTTCTTGGTGTCAACGATCCACACGGCGGCAGGTAGCTTGGCCATGTCACGGATACCACCCAGGGTGCGGGCGAGCTTGTCCTTCTCGCGACGCATCATCAGCAGTTCCTTCTTGGTGCGGCCAGAGGCGGCCACGTCGTCGAAGTCAATCTGCTCTAGCTCACGCAGACGCTCTAGGCGGGCGTGCACGGTGGAGAAGTTGGTCAGCATACCGCCGAGCCAACGCTGGTTAACGTAGGGCATACCCACGCGCTGAGCCTGCTCGGCTACGGCTTCCTGGGCCTGCTTCTTGGTACCAACGAACAGGATGTTGCCACCGCGAGCCACAGTCTCCTTAACGAAGTCGTAGGCGCGGTTGATTTCCTCAACGCTCTGACGTAGGTCGATGATGTAGATACCGTTGCGCTCGGTGAGGATAAAGCGCTTCATCTTGGGGTTCCAGCGACGGGTCTGGTGTCCGAAGTGGACACCGCTCTCTAGTAGCTGGCGCATGGTCACAACGGCCATGATGGTCCTTTCAATTGTATGCCTGGAGGTTGCCAAGCATACGGCTATCCGGTGGCCTTGCCCGGTTGGCAGGGCCGAGAGTTTTGGTTTATGTAGGTTTGAACAGCATTTAAGCTGATCAGAGGCCTACCCTGGTGCCCGCTGCATGTAGCAGCTAATAGACCGAAGCTACACGCCCGAAAGGACGGGGCGGGCACGCGAAGTCAACTGTGGTGACACAGCTGCACGCGCGAGGTTATCACACTTTGCCCACAACCCGTTCACGGATTTTGAAGGTAATTACTGCAATAAGCGTCATAGTGGCGATAACCACTATATTACCGCGACCACTTGCTGTGGTGGCTAGCAACACAAACACAGCTAACACGCCCGCGAGCGCCGCCCAGGACAGCCAGGGCCATAGCGGGGTGCGGATAGCGATAATGCCGAGTTTTTCGAGTTTGTGGTGTAGGCGGATTTGCGAGATAACGATGAACAGCCAGGCCACCAGCAAGATCAGGCCGATAGCGTTGAGCAAGATACCTAGTAGCTGGTCTGGCACGTACCAGTTGAGGGCTACTGACACTAGGGAAAGCAGGATGGAGATCCATACTGCGCGCTTGGGGGTGCGCCCGTAGGTCATGTCTCCGGTGAGTTCTTCTTCTTGGGTGAGGATGGCGGAGGTGCCTTGGTTTACCGTCTCATTTTGGGGGGTTTGTTCACTTTGTCCGCTTTGACTGCTGGCTTTTTTGCCCAGCAGCCAGGTTGAGCCCATATTGCGGGCGCTTAGTGAATAGGCCAGGCGTGAGGAGGCGTAAACATTGGCTGAGAAGGAGGAGATTAGGGCAATGAATACGATTATCTCCATGATTAGGCCGACGGCGGGCACGCCAGCTATGTTTAGCACTGCCGCTAGTGGGTTGTTTTTCATCTCGGCTGAGTTCCAGGGCAGCAGCAGTACTAGCAGGGCGACGGTGCCGATGTAGAACACCATGATGCGCCACACGACTTGGCGGATGGCGGCGCCCATGGCGGCTTTGGCATCTTCTGCTTCAGCGGCGGCGATGGTGACGATTTCAATGCCACCAAAGGAGGTCACTACTGCCAGTAGGCCTAGCACGATGCCGCCTACGCCGGCGGGAGCGAAGCCGCCTTCACCTAGGAGGTTGTGGCTTAGGGACAGGGTGCGTCCAGGGATGATGTTGAATACTAGGCCTAGACCTACAAGTAGGAATACGGCGATGGCGGCGACTTTAATTCCGGCTAGCCAGGCTTCGATGGTTCCAAATTCGCCGGCGGTGCGTAGGTTTACACCACCGAGCACCACCACAATGGCTAAGGCAATTACCCATTGGGGCACCTGTGGAAACCAGCCAATGAATATGGTTGCGGCACCGGTAATTTCTAGTCCGAGCACCATGATTAGCATGAACCAGTACAGCCACCCCACAGTAAATCCGGCCCAGCGGCCAATACCGGCTTGGGCGTAGGTGGAAAAGGAGCCTGATGAGGGTAGCGCTGAGGCTAGTTCAGCTAGGCAATACATTACAGAAATGGCGATTAGGGCCGCGAGCGCATAGGAAATGAGTACCGCTGGTCCTGCCTGGGAGATGGCAACTCCGGTGCCTAGGAAGAAACCGGCACCGATTGCGCTGCCCAGAGCCATCATGGACAGGTGGCTGTTTTTTAGGTTGCCACGGGGTGCTTTTGCGGGGGTTGTCACCTGAAAATCTTTCCGTTTGCGATGTTGTATATGCACTTTTGGTGTGGGCTTTTTATACCATTTTCGTCACAGGTTGAATATATGGGTCCGTATTTCGGTATTTTCCACAGCCTCCTTACCCTTATTGGCTGCTAACCACAATTATTGTTTAGGTGCGTAACCGTTTTATTACTTCTTGTTTAGTTGTTTGCATTAGTCTATTTGCCCTGGTGGCAAGCTCATTTAGTGGCGTTTATGCATCCGGGGCGCGCCGTCATCAGTGGCCTACCGGGGGCCCGGTGACGGTTTTAGAGCGTTTTTCTCCCCCAGCCCAGCGTTGGCTGGCGGGTCATCGCGGTGTGGATTTGGCTTTGGCTGCTGGTAGCCCGGTAATGGCTAGCTATGAGGGGGTGGTGGCTTTTAGTGGCGTGGTGGCTACTAAGCCGGTGGTTTCCATAGAGCATAGTTACCCACCGGGTTTGCGCACTACTTATGAGCCGGTGGTGGGCATAGTTAAGGCTGGTCAGAGCGTTAGGGCTGGGCAGGTGATTGGGGTTTTGCAGGCAGGCCACCGCAGCGATGGGCGCGATGCGCTGCATTGGGGGGCGCGTTTTGGGCGCGATCGTTATATTGATCCGCTGTCTTTGTTGCGCCGGCCCCGCATAGTTTTGAAGCCGCTTGCCCGCGCGGGCAAGGTTGCTGCTGGCGGCATTGGCGACGGCGTCGCTCCAGATAGCTTGGTCAGCGAAGCACCCCGCTTGGGCAGCAAGGCCCCCGAAGCAGTGAGACAGCCCGCATGGCCACCAATGCAGGCAGTTTGGGCGCTAAAACATGGCGCTGGGCCGCCAACGCAGGCGTTGGCTGGCCAGGCAGCCAGTTTTAGGCGCGTGGATGGGCTTGAGCATAGATGGCGCGCAGACGCTCACTGGTCACATGTGTATAGCGCTGGGTGGTGGCCAGTGAGGAGTGGCCTAGTAGTTCTTGCACGGTGCGCAGATCTGAACCGCCCTCCAGTAGGTGTGTGGCGGCGCTGTGGCGCAGACCGTGAGGGCCCAGCTCAGTGCCGATACGGGCGGAGTTGCGGTGCACAATTTGGCGCACCGCCCGCTCCCCTATGCGCCCGCCACGCACCCCCAAAAACAGGGCTTGACCCGAGTAGTCGTTAGCTAGCTGCCAACGCTGGTTAAACCAGTTTTCTAGGGCCCTAGCTGCCGGCAGCCCGTAGGGCACTACGCGTTCTTTATTGCCTTTACCCAGTACCTTGATAGTGCGCTGTTCACGGTCTAGATCACGCAGATCTAAACCCACTAGTTCAGATACACGCACGGCGGTAGCGTAAAGCAGCTCCAAAATAGCTTTGTCGCGAATATCGGTGATGCTTTCGCCTTCAATGTCTTCAACCAGGTGCTTGGCTTGTTCCACACTGAGCACGGCGGGTAGGCGGTTGTCGATTTTGGGGCTGCGCAGGCGTGAGGCCACATCATGGGGCAGGTAGCCTTGCTGGTAAGCCCAGGTGGAGAAGGTGCGCACAGCCACGGCCCGGCGTGCCACCGTGGCGCGTGAACAGCCATTTGCCAGCATGTGGGCCAGCCAGGCACGTAAATCGTTCAGATCCAGGCTTTTAGCTAACGCAGTTGCCGGCGTATCTGGCTGCATGTCTAGAAAATCCACTAGCGTCTCTAAATCGCCACGATAGGCGCGCACAGTGTGTTCAGAGCGGCCTTTAGCTAGCTCCAGCCAGCAGCAAAAGGCGTCAATTAACTGCCCGCACGTGATCGCAACCGATTTCATGGCTATCAGCATAGCCAGGGCCTATGTTTAAGCCCGTTTATACGCGCCGCCTAAAGCTTTTACTTTGCCAGCTAATTGCAGCTGCCCTAAAGCCGCCAACACAGCGGCGGCATCTAGCCCACTTACCTGCACTAACGAGTCCACACTGGCGCAGGCTCGGCGCGGCAGGCTGTCATAGACGCGGGCGGCAAGCGGATCTAAACCATCTAGCAGGCCTGGCTGTTCAATGCGGGCTTTTTCTTGTTTAGCCACTTCAGGGAAAAACTGTCCCAGCGGGGTGATTAGCTCATAGGCTTCATCGGCGTCGGTTATACACACTGCCCCTTGGCGGATCAGGCGATGGCAGCCTGCCGAACTAAAACTGGTCACCTGCCCGGGCACCGCCCCCAGTGGGCGCCCCAACTCTAGGGCGTGGTTGGCGGTAGATATGGCCCCTGAACGCCAGTTAGCTTCCACCACCACTGTGGCCGAGCTTAACGCCGCAATCAGGCGGTTTCTGGTTAAAAACCGGTGCCTAGCCGGCGCGCAGCCAGGCGGCACTTCACTGATCAACGCCCCCTGGATGCAGATTTGCCGCAGTAGCTGCTCATTACCTGAAGGGTAAAGATAGTCCACTCCCCCAGCGCACACACACAGCGTGCCCGTAGCCAGGGCAGCGCGGTGAGCGGCGGCGTCGACCCCATAGGCACCCCCAGAAATGATGCTCACCCCTTTAGATCCCAAACCACCAGCTAACTGGCTGGCCACCCACTGGCCGTAGTTAGTGCAGGCACGCGAGCCCACCAAAGCTAGGCTCAACTGCTGCAACTGGGCTGGATTACCGCGCCCCCACAGGCAAAACGGCGGCCAAGCCAAATCAGCAAGGCACTTGGGCCAATTAACGTCACTGGGGGTAATGATCCAGCCCCCTAAAGCTTTAATGGCATGCAGTTCACGGCGAATATCGAGCTTATCTAGGCGCCCTTGCCAGCGTTTAGCACCCTTATAAATGCCTTGGATGGTTTTCGCGTCTAAACCAACTAGGGCCGCGCCGCTGGGCTCACAAACCCAGTCAAGGGCCGCGCTTGGCCCCAGCGCCCGCACCAGCTCAATAGCCGCGTTGTCAGTGGGCTCCACTAGGCGTGACCAGGCCGCCCAGGCCAGGTGCGGATCAGCGGTATCAAAAGGCAGCTTAACCATCACAAATCCCCTTACTGCGCAGGCTAATAGCGCTAGCTACATCGGTTTTTGTTAAACGCTCATGTCCTTGCAGATCAGCGATGCTCCAGGCCACACGCAGCACCCGGTCAATGGCCCGTAGCGACAGCCCCGCCCGCATAGCCAGCTCTAGCAGTCCCAAAACCTGCGTATCTAGATCGGCTTGCGGCCCGCGCAGCCAGTGACCAGGAACCTGACTGTTCAGGCTCCAAGGCGTATCAGCTAGGCGACGGCGGGCGTGGGCCCTGGCCTGAGCCACCCGCGCGGCCACCTGGCTACTGGACTCTCCCTGGCCCAGGCCGCGCAGGGCTGAGCTACTAAGGGCCATAACCTCAATTTGGATGTCGATGCGGTCTAGCAGCGGGCCAGATAAACGCTGTAAATAGTTGCGTCTGCGCAGCGAAGAGCAGGTGCATTTATCCCCTTTAGCGCTGGCTTTACCGCAAGGACACGGGTTAGCGGCCAAAACCAGCTGAAATTTAGCCGGATAGGTGGCCCGCCCGCGAGCGCGGTCGATGGTGATGGTGCCCGACTCTAGCGGCTGGCGCAGACAGTCGAGCACTGAGGGGGCAAATTCTGGAGCCTCATCTAGTAGCAGCACCCCGCAGTGAGCTAGTGAAATATCCCCCGGCCGGGCCAGCCCTGAGCCTCCCCCCACAATGGCTGCGCGGGTGGCGCTATGGTGTGGACTGCGCAGTGGGGGCCGGCGCAGTAGGCCTTTTTTGGCTTCCAGTGTGCCAGCCAGGGAGTGTACGGAGGTGACGGTGACTGCGTCGGCGTCGTTTAGATCCGGCAAAATTCCTGGCAGGCGCTGGGCCAGCATGGTTTTACCGGCGCCGGGTGGGCCTATCATCAACATGTGGTGCCCGCCGGCGGCGGCTACTTCCAGCGCGTAGCGGGCTTCGCTTTGGCCCACCACCTGGCTTAAATCCAGCTCACTGGCCTGGCTTTGCGCGGATGGGGCTGGGCTAGTTTGGTTGACTTTGCGCCCCCGGGGCAGGGCCACCTGGTGGTTGCCGTAGTAGCGCAGCACCTGGGCTAAATTACTGGCCCCAATCACCTGCGCGGCGGGCACCAAGCGTGCTTCATCAGCGCATTGGGTGGGCACAATCACCGTGTTGTAGCCGGCAGCAACTGCCGCGTTAACTGCCGGCAGCACCCCACGCACGGGCCGCAAAAAGCCGTCCAGGCTCAGCTCCCCGATATGCACTACGCCGCGCGCAAGAGCTGGGTTTATGTAGCCGCCGGCGCTTAGCAGGGCCACAGCCAGCGCCAGGTCAAAGCCGGTGCCGGTTTTAGGGATGTCAGCTGGGGAAAGGTTTACGGTTACGCGCCGCTCCCTCCAACTAATGCCGACGGCGTTAATGGCTGCCCGCACCCGCTCGCGGGCTTCTTTAATAGCTGTGTCAGCTAGCCCCACCAACACAAACGCGGGCAAGCCGTTGGCACAGTGGGCTTCTACCTCAATGATGGAGCCGGCTAGGCCGTTTAAGGCCACGGCTAGGGTGGTGGCGCTACTCATTGCTCTACCGCCCGGTGGTGGCGTAGTTGGGCGACGTCGCCAATTAGCAGGGAGATTACATCCACCCTAGGTGGGGGCCAGGAGCCGGGATGCTCTCTAAACCAGGCGGCCACCAACAGGCGCAGTTGGTGTAGCTTGGCGTGGGTGACTGCCTCAGCGGGCCAGCCGTAGCGGGTGGAGCTGCGGGTTTTAACCTCCACAAACACCAGGGACGCACTAGCCGCCCCGCGCGGCTCGATTGCTACCAGGTCAATCTCGCCGCGTAGGCCTTGGGCGTGGGGACGCCAGTTATGTTCAAGCTCAATCCAGCCCTGATCAGCCAGGTAACGGCTGGCTATGGCTTCACCGCGTTTACCTAAATCTTGCGGGCTTTGTTTTGCGGCCACCTCGACCACCTCCTGCCTCCATGATGAGGGCAGGTACAAGCCTGGCGTTTAAGGCCTGTGGCTAAGTGCTAGGGGGCTAAAAAGTTTTCCACCTGTGCAAAAATAGGCAAGCTTGAGGCAGGCTGGCGCCTCCTAGGGCCTGACTGCTTTCTAGTGCTTTGGCGGCGTCTTAGAGCCCCACGTCGGGTAGATCTAAGGCTTTTACGAGCGGGTTTAGCTGCACCCACCGCACTGCCAGCTGCGTGATCACTTTGGCGTCGTCGTTATCCATACTGCGTGCCTTTAGGGAGGCAACCGCCTCCTTGGCGCGGGCTAAATCAGCAGGGGCCAGGGCTTGGCCAGATGCCACAATGGTCAGGTACTGCCTAAGCAGGGCCGTGAAGCTGCGTCTCCAGTTGACGCCACCATTGTTGTAAATCTCGTAGCCCACCTTGCCGGCAATGCGGATAACTTCACCTTGAACCGTCTCGCATTGGCCACTGCTGGGCACTAGCAGCTGCCACAGCTGATCAAACTGTTCAAACACGTCCATATTCGCATCCAGCGTTAGCTGCTCACCCGGTTTAGGGGCTCGGCTAGCTTGCTGCATCTGCACCCCGAAAAGTGCGCACAGCTGCGCAAACGCATCTGAAATGGCAGCGAATTCGGCTGGCGAAATATGTTCATGGCCGTGGCTGATAAATGTGCAGCGCTGCTGGTCCATCTCCTCTAACGCCACAGATATGCGCTCATCTACCGGGGCGCCGTGGGAAAGCAGTAGCTGCATAACTTCCAGCGCTCGCGCAGAGTCTACAAATGAGCGATGGCGCAGCGTATAGCCGGTGAGTGTGGCTTTACCGTAAACCCGTGAATCAGCAACCACTCGCGGGTCAGCTCCCCAGGCAATCATTTTTTCCACGTCGCTAGCCCGCTTGTATTCAACCACCCCAAACAGCGGGGTTTGATCTGAGCTGCTGCGAGCGTTTATATCACCGCCGCGTTCAATCAGGTAAGGGATCTGGTCAAGGCGCGAATACCATACGCGTGAATGGATAGGCGTGCGCTGGTAGCTGTCGCGCGAATTGATGTCCTCGCCACGCTCTAACAGAAAATCAGTGATCTGCTTAGAGGCCGGAAAATGCATTAGCCGCAGCTCAAAAGCGCTGCCACGCAGGTAGGCCCCAATCTCACAGCGCTGCACTGCCCGCGCCAGCGCCTCAACGTCACCTGAGTCAATGATTTGTTCAATATCGGCAGGCAGGGTTTTACGCAGGCGCATGCGCTGCTCTCCTCTCTGAGATTTAACGTGCCCTGTCAAAGCCAGGCTGGGGTTTAAACCTGGCTGGGCGGCATTTCAATTTCGGGTTTGTTTAGCTCTTCAACGTTTACATCCTTGAAGGTAACTACCCGCACCCGCTTAACAAAACGTGAAGGGCGGTAAATATCCCACACCCACACATCATCCATGATTACCTCAAAATAGATGTCGCCGGCGGCGCTTTGATGCATCTGGACATCTGCGTAATTAGCCAGATAAAAACGCCGCTCAGTTTCCACTACGAAATTAAACAGGCCCACCACGTCACGGTATTCGTGGTAGAGCTCTAACTGCTGCTCGTTTTCGTAGGCTTCGATATCGTAGGCACTCACCTTTACATAATGCCTTGAATTAACAGTTTTCGCTTAGTTTTCGCCCGTGGCGAGGCGCTGGCGATATTGGTCAAGTCCGGGCAGATGCCAGCTACGGCGATGGTGCTCGCTAGCGCCCAAAGTGGCGATAGCTTCACGGTGGGCCGGTGCCGCGTAGCCTTTATTGGAGGCCCAGCCGTAGCCGGGGTCTGGCAGGGCGGCCATTAAGCTGTCACGCTCCACCTTGGCTAGCACCGACGCCGCAGCCACCACTGCACAGTTAGCGTCAGCTTTAACTTGCATTGTTACCGGCGCCAGCTCACCTGAAATTGCCATTAAATCTGCCATTTCAGCGTCAGCCAAAGAAAGAAATAAGTCAGCGCTACTAAGCCAGTTATCGCGACCATCTAAAATAATGGCGTCCGGGTGGTGGCCCCGCTTGGCTAGCTGGGCTAGGGCCCGAAAACCAGCCAGGCGCAGCGCCCCCACAATCCCAAAACGGTCAACCTCACTGGGGCTGGCGTGGGCTACTTGGCTGTCAACCACCCACTGTTTAACCGGCTCCACCAGGTTTTGGCGGCGGGTGGGGCTAAGCAGTTTAGAGTCTTTTAGGCCGCTGGGGAAAGCATCGCTGGTTGAGTTATCAACCAGAGCTACCCCCACAGTGGCTGGGCCGGCTAAAGCTCCACGCCCCACCTCATCCATGCCGGCCACCAGTGGGCAGGTGGCTAGCAGGGATTTTTCAAGTACGCGGGTAGGTACCTGGCTCACTGGCCGCTGTCTTCTTCGCTCTGGCCAGAGTCAGAATCGCTGCCCTGGCTACCATCACTGCTCTCGCCTTGGTGACCCTGGTCAGGCTCAGTTGACTCAATGTCAGTGGGGCTGGGAGTGTACGGGGCTGGGTCTTTAGGGACGCGGTTGGTAGAAATCGGGTTCAATGTGGAGTTAGGCAGGCTGGTGGGGGTGGATTTAGCGCTGGGTACAGTGTTAAAGACACCCTTAGAGTCAACTGAGCTCCAGTGGCTTAGCGGCCAAACCACCATACGGGTTTTGCCCACAATGTTTTTAATCGGCACCAGGCCGTGATGAGCGTCGCTTTGGTGCATACGTGAGTCAGCAGAGTTGTTGCGGTTATCGCCCATAACCCACACGTAACCGGCCGGCACGGTGATATCAAAAGCCATATCTGAAGAGTGCACGCCTTTAGCCAGGTAGGTTTCGTTAACCTTAACCCCGTTAATAGTCATGGGGCCGGAGCCATCAGCCACAATGTGGTCTCCGGGCACACCAATAACGCGCTTAATTAGGTGCTTGCCGGAATTTTTTGGCAGCAGGTGCACATATTCCAGGGCGGTTACGGCTGCGCCTTTAACGCCGCTGCGCTGCAGCTGCGGCAGCCAATTGTCGGGGTCTTCAAAAACCACCACGTCCCCGCGCTTTACATCTTCACGGTCCCAGACGCTAACAATGATTCGGTCTCCCGTCATCAAAGTGCGCTCCATGGAGGCTGAGGGGATAGAGAAGTTTTGCACGATAAAGGTCTTGATCAGCGCCACCACGGCGATGATCACCACCATGACTATCACGCTGCTGATATTGCGCCTGATAAATCCCTGCCTGGGAGCTTTATCTGAGTGTCGTTTTGGTGCAACAGTTTCAGACTGCGGCGAGTCCATCACATCACGGTCAAAATCAGTTTCAGAATTAGCCAAGACCCTTACCTTCCTTAAAGCTCGTAGTGGGAGCTTAAACCTTGGGCTAGCCAAGCACCCTAAGGATACGGCACTTAGCTTAAAAACAAGGCAGCGCCTGGAACTAGTGTGTTCCAAGCGCTACCTCAAGAGCGATTAAGCTTTAGGCCTCACGACGCTCGCGAATCTTGGCAGCCTTACCACGCAGCTTACGTACGTAGTACAGCTTGGCGCGACGTACGTCACCGCGGGTGACTACCTCTACCTTCTCAACGGTGGGGGTGTGTAGCGGGAAAGTACGCTCAACGCCAACACCGAAGGAAATCTTGCGCACGGTGTAGGTGGCGCCCAGGGTGGAGCCACCGTTACGGGCGATTACTACGCCCTGGAAAACCTGTACACGAGAGCGGTTACCTTCGATAACCTTCACGTGCACCTTGATGGTGTCACCGGCGCGGAAAGCCGGGATGTCTTCGCGCAGCGAGGCGGCGTTAATCTGATCGATGAGGTTGGTCATCTATTTACTCCAACGTCCATGCCGCTGGTCAAGAACGTTTGTCACGGCACCTGCTTGGGTGCGTTACGGACATTGTCTATACCCAATATGAACCAAACCCCCAGCGGCAGGATAAGTTCTAGGCAGACAACCCTTTAAGGTTACTACAAGCTGGCCACCATAACTACGTCTCGGCAGGTAGTGCTGCCCACTTTAAAGCTGCGTTTGCCGGCGTTTTTAAAGCCGCAGTGTTTATAGAGTTTTTGGGCGCGGCGGTTGGTTTCATGCGTGGCTAGCCACATGGTTTTAACGCCCCAGTTGGCGGCGGCTTTTTTGGCCTGCTCCATAAGGGCGCCGGCGATTCCGCCTCCACGCACGCTGGGCAGTAGATACAGTTTGCACACATAGCCCAGCTCGGCTTGACTGTAGCGCTCTAGGCAGCGTGGGCGTGGGTCAGTTACTAGCTCATTGGCCCCGTCGGGTAGGTCGCGTTCTACTAGCACGTATCCCAACAGCTGCCCGCTAGCTACACGCTCGGCCACAATCAGGGCGGCGTCGTCGCTATTTACCCAGCTAGCCACCTGCTCAGGTGTGAAAGTGGCGTCCATGAAGGCTTGCACGTCGTCGTCGCTAAGGAAGGCGGGGCAGGCGTCAGGGAAAGTGGCCCGACCCAGCTGCACTAGGGCTTCGATTTCTTCTCCGCGCGCCGGGCGTAGCTTAATGCGCTCAAAGTGCTCGCCGTCTAGCGCCGCCCATCCCAGCTGGGCTAGCAGGGCGCGGTCGGCGCGGTCCAGGGTGGCGGGGTTTAGGCGCGCAATCATGTCTGGGCGCCTGGTTGCGGTGCGGGTAAGGGCCTGGTCTCGACGACGCCGGGCAATGAGTTTGTGGTTGCCGCCTAGTAGGTCTGGGTCTAGCTCTAACCCCCGCCAACTGACTGGGCGGGTATAGACCGGGTATTCCAGCAGGCCACTGGCTGCATGGGATTCTTCTACCAGTGAGGTGGGGTTACCGATAACGCCGGGAATTAGGCGGGCAATGGCTTCAACCATAACTAGGGTGGCTACTTCCCCACCGTTTAGTACGTAGTCGCCAATGGATAGTTCACGCACCTGGTAGCCGGCGCTTTGGTAATGCTCGGCTACGCGCGCATCGATGCCTTCATAGCGCCCGCAGGCGAAAACTAGCTGGTCGGCATCGGCTAATTCTTCCGCCACACGCTGAGTAAAGACCTGGCCTGAGGGGGTGGGAATAACCAGCACGCGCCGGTGCAAGGGCTCTTGGACGCCATGGGGGGCGGTTTCAGCGGAAGGCGCAGCCGTTAGTGGCAGAGCCAGTACCTGATCTAAAGCTTTACCCCACACGTCAGGGCGCATCACCATACCGGCGCCGCCTCCGGCGGGCGTGTCATCAACCGTGTTGTGGCGGTCCTGGGTCCAATCGCGCAGGTCATGGATGCCCAACTGGAGCTTTCCGGCGTCGATAGCTTTACCAATTAGGGATAAATCCAGCGCCCGCAGGTAGTCGGGAAAAATGGTGACTACGTCAATACGCATCAGCGTGCGTCCTCCGCCTGGCCCAGGCCCGGGAACAGGCCACCGGGCGGGTTGATTACAACTACCTGAGCCTCAACATCAATTTCGGTGACAATAGCTTCCACGAAAGGAACCTCAATGCGCTGGTCATCCTCGGTGAGCACCACCAGGCGGTCTTGGGCAATACCGGGAATCAAATCCACTACTTCACCAAGCACATCTCCGGGTTCAGTTTGGGCTTCCAGGCCGATCAGCTCGTGGGCGTACCAGCCTTCTTCGTCGCTTTCTTCCTCACCGTCGGTTTCCACCACCAGCATGGTGCCGCGTAGCTGCTCAGCGCGGGTGCGGTCGTTAACCTCAGCGAATTTAGCGAAATAGTAGCGCCCGTCGTAGCGTAGGCGCTCCACGGTTAGGGGGCCGTTGGCCGCCGGCTGGGTGGGTAGGGTGTTGCCTACCGCGAGGCGCCCCTGGGGGTCAGAGGTGCGGATCTCTAGACGCACCTCGCCCTTAAGGGCATGTGCCGGTCCGATAACTGCTACGTTAAGCTCCACGTTTTTCCTTAAAAGAATGGGGAATTGCTATATACACAAAACCCGGCTCCTTAACTTAAGGTAGCCGGGTTAAGTGCTAATGCCTAGTTAGCGGCGGTCAGTGTCAACTACGTCCACACGAACCGGACCATTGGCCAGGGCCGAAACCACCGTGCGCAAAGCACGGGCGGTGCGACCTGAACGGCCAATGACTCGCCCCAGATCCTCGGGGTTCACACGCACTTCCAGCAGCTCGCCGCGACGCAGCGAACGGGAATTGACGGTGACATCGTCAGGGTTATCGACAATGCCGCGAACCAGGTGTTCTAGGGCATCAGCTAGCATCTCAGGCCTCCTCAGAGGCCTGCTCGGATTCTTCAGCAGCCTTCTGCTCAGCAGCCTTGGCCGAAGCCTGAGCCTTGAGCTTCTCAGCGCGGTCAGCGACCTCAGCAACTGCCTGAGCAGCGGCGTCGTCGTTAACTTCCTTAACCTTCAGGCTACCCTCGGCACCCTTTAGGCCCTTGAAGGCCTGCCAGTCACCGGTGATCTTAAGCAGGTTGTGCACGGTGTTAGAAGGCTGGGCACCAACACCTAGCCAGTACTTAGCGCGCTCGCCGTCGATCTTAATCAGTGAAGGCTCCTGCATGGGGTCGTAGATACCGATCTCCTCGATAACACGACCGTCGCGACGCTTGCGGCTGTCTAGGACAACCACGCGGTAGAACGGCGCGAACTTCTTACCCATGCGCTTTAGGCGGATCTTTACTGCCACAGTTATGAACTCCAGTTCAAAGTAGATTTGGTCTATGCCCTTCCCCGGTGGGGTTAAGCAACGGTTTCAGGCACACACCTGGACGCGACCGCACCCGAGAGAGGGGTCGTGTACGGTCGAGTACAACTGGTTATTTTGCCAGAAACCCATATTTAAGCCAATTAACCTGCGCCACCAGCCCGCTGCGATTTACCGCACACGCCCTTTATGCAGTGACGCACCCCAGCCCGCAACGACGACGAGGCCCCGCTATCTGCCAAGCGCCACTTGGATCGGTGGTTGCGCCCCTACCTAGCAGCCGCTTTTAACGCCCCCAGGCGCCGTCGTCGCCAAAAAAGCAGCAAAACCCGCAAACCGACCCCCATGACAAATGTCAGCCCAAGCCGGTGACAAGGCACCTTAGTAGCCCCCAGCCCCGGCGGACATTATGGATACATGAGTACTTACGCAGATCAGGGCGCTAACACCAGCGCCACGCACGCCCTTGAGGTAAAGCAGGTAACTAAATACTTTGGCAACGTACACGCAGTTGATGGCGTAAGCCTAGAAATCCCCACCGGCCAGGTAGTGGCCCTGCTGGGAGAAAACGGCGCCGGCAAAACCACCCTGCTAGACATGGTGCTGGGGCTAAACCAGCCCACCAGCGGCACCATCAAGGTACTGGGCACCAGCGTGCAAGAGGCCGCCAAGAACGCAAAAATCAGTGCCGTGCTACAAACCAGCGCTCTGCTAGGTGACGTTGACGTACAAAGCAACATTGAAATGATCGCGGCCCTTAACCACCTAGGACGCCGCGAAGTCATGCAGGTCATGGACCGCGTAAACCTAACCGAGCTGCGCAAACGCAAGGTAGTTAAGCTCTCGGGCGGTGAGCGCCAGCGCGTGAAGCTAGCTATTGCCCTAGTGGCAGCGCCGCAGCTGCTGATTTTAGATGAGCCCACCACCGGTATGGACCCGCTGTCGCGTAAAGACTTTTGGGACACCATGCGCGCCCAAACCAGCACCGGACGCACCCTGATTTTCGCCACCCACTTCCTGCAAGAAGCCGCAGACTTCGCAGACCGCATCATCATCATGAACCACGGCAAGATCGTGGCAGACGGTTCACTAGCTGACCTGCAGGCCATGGCCAGCGATAACGTGGTCACCATTACCTGGCCGGGCACATTAGAGCAGGCCCAGCAGGCCCTGAGCAGCTACAGCGAGGCAATTTCCGCCCTGGAGCTGACCGGTGCGGTGCTAAACGTGCACACCAAGGCCTCCGACAGCGTAGCCCGCACCCTACTGGATCAGCGCGGCGCCAAGGACCTGCGTATCAGCGCCTCCACCCTTGACGACGTATTTACTGCCCTGATCGCCTAAATCTTTCTAAATCTTTTTGAATTTTTATAGGAGCTTGAAATGATTAACCCCCGTTACATTGCTTTAGTTGCTAAACAGCGTCTAACTGACACCAGTTTCTACTTCTTCACGCTGTTTTTACCCCTAGGTATGTACATCTTCTTTGGCGCCGCCCAATCATGGTCTGAGGCAAGGGCCGGGCACGGCAATGTGGCGGCCTGGATTATGGCTTCCATGTCGGTTTACTCCGCGATTACCTGCGCCACTTCCAGCGCCAGCGAGATCAGCGTGGAATTATCGAACGGTTGGGGACGTCAAGTGGCCCTAACCCGTGGGGGCCTGAGCAGCTACCTATTCACCAAACTACTGGTTACCGCAGTTATTTCGGTGGTGCCAGTGGCCGTTATCTTCACCGCCGGGGCACTGACCACCGCCGTAATTGACACCCCTGGACGCTGGGCGGCCGCTTTTGCCCTGTGCTGCCTTGGTGGCATTCCCTTCACCCTCTACGGCATTATGTCTGCAACCTGGCTGGGGGCACGCAACTCTGCAAGCATTTCTGGCGCAGTGTTATCACTACTGGCTTTTATGGGCGGTCTGTTCCTGCCCCTGTCTGATGGCTTAATGAAGGTAGCCCGCTTCACCCCGGTCTATGGTGTGGCCAACCTGGTGCGCTACCCCATTCAGGGCAGCTATGTAATTACCACCTCCGGTATCCACCACGAGCAGCTGTGGATGCAGATTGTTAACGTAGTGGCCTGGACGCTTATCTTCGCGGTGCTTTGCTACGTTGGTCGCAACCGCTCTACCAGCCGTAAGTGAAAGGTAGTCATGTTTAACCGCAAGCCAGCCGCTCAGGGACGCAAACTTAACTGGTATGCCATTGTTTGGCTAGTAATCTTGCTGCAACCAGTATCAATGCTCTGGCGTCAGAGCGGCTCGCTGGCGTTAAAACTACTTGCTACTTTTTCCACCCTAGTTTTTTGTGGCTTCTACATTGAGCTAACCCGCTTTAAAGCCGACAGACAAATTGGCAGCTCCGAAAACCGCTGGCGGGCACTAGCCAAAGTGGCGCTTATGCTTTTGCCCTGGGTGGCTTTGGCTATGCCAGTGATGAAATGGATGACGCCATTCTTCCTACCTTTCGTAGTTTCGGCCACCATCTTCACCACTCCCCTGCGTTTTGGTTTAACCGTAGCTGCACTTGAATGCGCAGCCGTCTGCCTGGGCGCTGGCATCTGGGATAAAGCCCTGCTAAGTAACGGCAGTATTTGGGGCAGCACCCTGTCAGCTTTCTTTGTGATGCTAATTAGGGTTTTGACTGAACGGCAATATCTCGATAATGAACGCAACCGCCGTGAAGCCGCCCTACTGCAGCGTGAAGCCATCAGCCGCGACGTACACGACCTGCTGGGTCACTCTTTAACTGTGCTGACCCTTAAAGCCGAGGTGGCCAGGCGCCTGGTGGAGGTTAAACCTGAAGCCGCCGCCAAAGAACTAGATGAAATCATTGAACTATCACGCACCGCCTTAGCTGATGTACGCGCCACCGTCACCCGCCTGCGCACCCCGGATCTGGCCAGCCAGTTGGCCACCAGCGTGACCGCGTTTAAAGCCGCTGAAATTGAATTCACGGTTGAGGGCCAGGTGGAGCAGGTGCCCGAACCTCAGCGTGAGATCCTGGCTTGGGCGCTGCGTGAAGCCACCACCAATATTTTGCGTCACGCCCAGGCCAAGCAGGTAAAGCTCGTTTTGCGTGAAGGTTACCTTTCTATCAGCGACGACGGCGTAGGCTTTAGCGGCGCACAGTTCGGTAACGGGCTGAGCGGGCTGCGCTCGCGGATCGAAGCTGAGGGCGGTAAATTCACTGTTATCGTCCCCGCCACTGGCGGCACTAGTTTGGAGATTGAACTGCCATGACCATTAACGTGCTTTTAGCTGATGACCAGGCTTTAGTGCGTGGAGCTTTAGCCACTTTGCTGGGGTTGGAACCTGACATTGAGGTGGTGGCTCAGGTGGGTACTGGTCGCCAGGTGGTGGAGGCGGTGCGTACTAGCGGCGCTGATGTGGCGCTACTTGATATTGATATGCCCGACGGCGACGGGCTCAGTGCCGCTGCGGCCATCCGTGAAGCGCGCCTGGATTGCCGCTGCCTGATTGTGACTACTTTTGGGCGCCCCGGTTACCTTTCGCGCGCTATGGAAGCTGGGGCCAGTGGTTTCATTGTTAAAGACACTCCCCCACAGCAGCTAGCTGACGCGGTACGTAAAGTTCATGCAGGTTTGCGAGTAATTGACCCATCCCTCGCGCAAGAATCAGTGTTTTTAGGACCTAACCCGTTAACTGAGCGCGAGCAGGAAACTTTACGTGAGGCCTTAACCGGATCGGGAGTTAGCGAGATTGCTAAGCAACTGCATTTAAGTGAAGGCACTGTGCGCAACTACCTCTCCAGCGCGATAGGTAAAACCAATTCGCGTAACCGCACTGAGGCTGCGCGCGTAGCCGAAACTAATGGCTGGCTTTAAACCGGCCAGCCGTTAGTTTTGCTTAGATGTTTGCTAAACGCTAGAGCGCTTTAGAAACGCACTGATTGTCTTTAGCTGCGCACTGGCTGCTCAGGGATTTGGGTGGCGCCTGCGCCAGAGAGGTTAACTGCCAATGGGTTTAGCAGATATTGCAGGTTTTCAGCTGGGTTTGCCTCATAGGTGACGCTGCCCAGCCAGTGGGCTTCCAAACCTAGAAACTCGCGCACACTAACCGTGGCTAGACGCATGATTTCACTGTCGCTAATCCCAGCGCGGCGCCAAGCCAGCAGTTCACGCGGCAGGCTGTTGTGGGGCAAGCTACCGCCAGCGTCAGAGCCCGGCAACAGACGCACCCCCGCCTCATACATGGCGGCCACCTGCTGTTCATGGCCTGCGTGCAAGGCCGTAACCGTGGCAGCGTAGCGCGGATACTTAGCCCCAGCCTGGGCGGCAAACTCGGGGAACTTATCCACCTGCAAGAAGGTGGGAGTTACCGCAATTGCGCGAGCGGCCATTTCTTGAATCTGATCGCTGTCGGCGCCGGTGGCGTGCTCAAAACAGTCCACCCCTGCCTCAATCCAGGGGTTCAAGGTGGCGTGCGCGAAAGTGTGCACGGTTATACGCGCCCCATTTTCGTGGGCGGCAGCGACGGCGTCGGCAATTAGGGCCTGATCCCAAAGCGGGGTGATGTCGGCGTCGGCTCCCAAAGAGCGGTCAATCCAGTCCCCCACAACCTTGACCCAGCCATCCCCGGCGCGGGCCTGGGTGGCCACAGCCTCAGGTAGATCCTGGGGACGCTCAAGTTCCAAAGCAAAGCCGCGCAGGTAACGCTTAGGGCGGGCAATGTGGCGTCCGGCGCGCACCAGGCGCGGCACTAAAGCCCCCGCTTCACGCTGAGCATCTAGCCAGTGGGTGTCGGTTGGGGCGCCGCAGTCGCGCACCCCTAAAATACCGGCGCTAACCGCACTGGCCGCCTGGTCCAAGGTGGTTTGGCGGTCAGTGGCGCCCTGAGGTCCCAGCCCCAGGTGACAGTGCACATCTACCAGGCCACCGTCTAGGTCATAGCCGGTTTGCGCAAGCTCAATGCCGTCTAAATCCACCGCGCTCAGCTGGCTGGGCTTAGCGCCACCAGCAAGCACCTGGTCAATGCCGCTGTTGCGTAGGGCTTGGCGCATCGAGTCTTCAATGTCACCTGGGCGCATTTACTACAGCCCCAAACGACGACGTAGGTCTTCAGGCAGTCCCGCCATGGCGGCGTCCACATCCATCGGCTGACTGGGAGCCTGGGGCTGAGCCACCCCAAAAGCACTGCCGGCGGCAGGGGCCTGGGCTTTGGCGGCTTCACGCGCGGCTACTGCGCCCTGCTGCATCAAGCTGCCTTTCTTCTTGCCCTTCTTGCCCTTCTTGTTCTTGGACTTGGCAGGCTGACGTCCCTTGGAGTGCTTACCCATGCCAGGCAGCGAACCCATACCGGGCATGGCGCCGGGGCCAGCGCCCAGGCCACCACCACGAGTCATGGCCTCCATCATGGTCTTCATCTTCTCGAACTGCTGCACAAACTGGTTAACTTCAGCAGTGCTGGTACCTGAACCGCGCGCAATACGCTCGCGGCGAGAACCGTTGAGAATGCTCAGGTCAGAGCGCTCACCGGGAGTCATAGAGCGGGCAATGGCCTCAATACGGTCAATTTGGCGCTCATCGAAGTTGTCGATCAGCTCCCGGTACTGGTTCATGCCGGGCATCATGCCCAGCAGCTTCTTCATAGAGCCCAGCTTGCGCATCTGCTGCATCTGCGCCAGGAAGTCGTCAACAGTGAAGGTGCCTGTGGCCATCTTCTGGGCGGCCTTTTGGGCTTCTTCCTCGTCAAAAGCCTTCTGGGCCTGCTCGATTAGGGTGAGCAGGTCACCCATATCCAAAATGCGCGAGGCCATACGGTCGGCGTGGAAACGCTCAAAGTCGTCCAGGCCCTCACCGGTGGAGGCGAACAACACGGGCGCGCCGGTAACCCCACGTACAGATAGAGCCGCACCACCGCGTGCGTCGCCGTCGAGCTTAGAAAGCACCACGCCGGTAAAGCCCACCCCGTCGCGGAAAGCAACTGAGGTGTTAACCGCGTCCTGACCAACCATGGCGTCTAGGACGAACAGGATCTCATTGGGCTTAATGGCGTCACGGATCGCTACCGCCTGAGCCATCATTTCCTGGTCAATACCCAGGCGACCGGCGGTGTCAACAATCACCACGTCGTAGCCCTTAGCGCGGGCCTGAGCCACACCGGAGCTAGCTACCTGCACCGGGTCACCAATGCCGTTGCCTGGCTCAGGGGCCCACACGTCCACGCCGGCACGTTCGGCGACGACGCTCAGCTGGGTTACCGCGTTGGGGCGCTGCAAATCCGCAGCCACCAACAGGGCCCGCTTGCCTTCACTGGCCAGCCACTTACCTAGCTTTCCAGCCAGGGTGGTTTTACCGGCACCTTGCAAACCGGCCAGCATGATGATGGTGGGGCCACTGCTAGCCCAGTTCAGTTCACGGCTTTGGCCACCAAGAACCTCAACCAGCTCGTCGTTAACGATCTTAACTACCTGCTGGCCAGGGTTTAGGGCCTTAGAGCGGGCCACATCCTTAGCCTTTTCACGCACCTGGGCAGTGAAAGAGCGCACCACCGGCAGGGCGACGTCGGCTTCTAGGAGGGCTCGACGAATCTCACTGACTGTGGAGTCAATATCCGCTTCGCTTAGGCGGCCTTTACCGCGTAGCTGGTTAAAAGATGCACTAAGGCGGTCAGAGAGGTTACCGAACACTTGGTTAGCTTTCCGTGTTGAAACAAAATGGCTGGCAACAGTCTAGCGCCTTGGGACGCTAATCAGCGTGTTAGCGCTTTTGGTATAGGCCCTTGGACTGGTAGACGGGATCATTGGTGACGCGCACACCCAGGGAACGGAAAATACCCTCATCTACCGACCCCAGGATCACTGAGGTGTGTACCTCGCAGCCGCGCAGCTTTTCTAGCTGCTCTAGGGCCAGCTGGGCGGTGGGGTTCATCTGGGCGCTTACCGACAGGGCAATTAGCACCTCATCAGTGTGCAGGCGCGGGTTGCGGCTACCCAAATGGGTGGTTTTAAGGGTTTGAATGGAAGCAATGGTGGCTTCGTTGAGCAGCTTAACCTCAGAGTCAATACCGGCCAGGTGCTTAAGCGCGTTAAGCAGCACCGCTGAGGAGGAGCCCAGTAGCGCAGTGGTTTTACCCAGTTCAATGGTGCCGTCAGGCAGTTCCAGGGCGGCGGCAGGGGCGCCGGTGTCTTCAGCTAGCTTCCGGGCGGGGGCTACCACCTTACGGTCTAGCTCGTTTACACCCACCCCAGCCATCAGCAAAGCGATCTTGTTGGACTGTACCGGCTCACTTTGGTCTTTGCGTTCTTGCACCAGGGCTTTGAAGTAGCGGCGAATAATTTCCTGCTTGGAAGCTTCACGACAGGCTTCGTCATCGCTAATGCAATAGCCAGCCATGTTTACACCCATGTCAGTGGGTGACTTGTAGGGGCTGGCACCCAAGATTTTTTCAAATAGGCGGCTTAGTACCGGGAAAATTTCGACGTCGCGGTTGTAGTTGACGGTTTGCACCCCGTAAGCAGCCAGGTGGAAGGGGTCAATCATGTTGACGTCGTCAAGGTCGGCGGTGGCCGCCTCATAGGCCACGTTAACTGGGTGGTCTAGGGGCAGGTTCCAGATCGGGAAGGTTTCAAACTTGGCGTAGCCTGAGCGCAAGCCGCGCTGGTGGTCTTGGTAAAGCTGGGATAGGCAGGTGGCCATCTTGCCTGAGCCTGGCCCGGGGGCGGTGACTACTACCAGGTCACGGGTAGTTTCAATGTACTGGTTGCGACCGTAACCCTGCTCGGAAACGATTAGCTCCACATTGTGGGGGTAGCCAGGAATGGCGTAGTGCTCAAATACGTTTACACCCAGTTTTTCTAGCTTGTTTTTGAAAGCTAAAGCCTGCTGGTTTTGCTCGCTCATGCGGGTGATAACCACTGAGCCCACATACAGCCCGTAGGAGCGAAAAGCGTCAATGTGGCGCAGGACGTCATCTTCGTAGGAGATCCCAAAGTCGGCGCGCATCTTGTGACGCTGGAAGTCTTGGGCGTTCACCGCCACCACGATCTCTACCTCATCTTTGAGGCGCTCAAGCATAACGATCTTGTTATCCGGGGTAAAACCAGGCAGTACGCGCGAGGCGTGTAGGTCATCTACTAGCTTGCCGCCGAACTCTAGGTAGAGTTTGCCGTCAAACTGGGCGCGGCGTTGGGCGATGTGCTCGGACTGTAGCTTTAGATATTTATCGTGATCAAAGCCGATTTTATCCACAGTTAGCTCCCAGATTTAGGTGATGCGATGCAAGAGAGGGATTGGAAAAACAACCCAATTCTATTAGCTCTAAGTTTTAAGTAAAAGCTTGGCAGGCCCGGGTTTACCCAGACCTGCCATAACTTTGGAACCTAGCTTGGTTAGAAGCTAGTGAGGCTCACATGGAGCCCATGACATACAGCACGGAGAACACCACGTTAAGGGTCACAACCACGCCGCCAGCGATTACGGCGTACTTGGCGTACTTGGCGGCCTCGACGTCACCAACAGACTTGGCCTTATTCAGGACCATGCTGCCCATGATTAGGCCAACGATTGCCAAGATACCGAAGAGCAGGCCACCAATGGATAGGCCCAGCGCTACCGTGCCACGCTGCTTTAGCTTCGGGTCAGCCGGGGGCTGGTAACCATAGCCGCCGTAGTTCATGTCACCGGAGTAACCGGGGTCAGTCATTTTTCCTCCTAAGGCTTGCAAAGCCTAGCGAACAATAAAAGTATGAGGGCAGTGCCCCTCCGAGGGTGAGCCTACCATCCTAGAAGCTGGGAAGTGACGCCGTCAGCCAATAAACGACCTGACAGCGTCAAGACAACCCTTCCAGCCAGGGCTTGGCGCGGCTCTATCAGGCCAGTAGCAATCAGCTTAGCCACCACTTGAGATAGGCTCGCGCCCTTATCTTCACGCAGGTGACGCAGCTGGTCGATGTCTAGACCCGCGCGGGTACGCACAGCCAGCATCACCACTTCAGTGGCGCGCTCAGCCGCACCTAAATGCTCCCAGCCAGCCACCGGGATTTTCCCTGAGTTAATTTGGTTAGCCCAGGCCAGAGGGTGTTTAGTGTTCCATAGCCGGGCGGCACCCAAATATGAGTGCGCCCCTGGCCCTAGCCCCCACCAGAACGTGTCTTGGCGCCAGTAGGCTTGGTTGTGGCGGCACTGGTAGCCGGGGCGAGCCCAGTTGGAAATTTCGTACCAGTTGTAGCCGGCGTTCTTTAAAAGCTGATCAGCCAGCTCATATTTACTGGCTTCATCATCGTCACTGGGCATAGGCAGCTCGCCGCGACGCACCTGGCCCCACATTTTGGTGCCCGGCTCAATCACCAGGGCGTAGGCAGAGATGTGGTCTGGTTCCATGGCCACGGCCGCCTCAAGGGAAAGACGCCAATCTGCCAGCGACTCACCAGGGCTGCCGTAGATCAGGTCAACTGAGGTTTGCAGGCCCGCTTGCTTAGCCCAAGCCACCACTTGCGGCACGCGCGCCGGGGTGTGGGTGCGGTCTAAAGTTTTAAGCACTGCGGGAACAGCCGACTGCATCCCAAAAGACACCCGCGTAAACCCGGCGCTTGCTAAAGCTTGCAGGTAGGGGGCATCTACAGTTTCAGGGTTGGCTTCTGTGGTGATCTCGACGTCGTCGCTCAGGCCCCAGGTTTGCGCCACCGTATCCACCATTGCCGCTAAATCTTTAGCAGCCAACATGGTGGGGGTGCCTCCCCCAATAAATACGGTAGAGGCCGGTGGCAAGGACAGTCCGGCGCGCTGCATTGCCCCAGCCACCAGGCGCGCTTCAGCGGCCAGGGTTTGGGGATAGTCACCGGCGTTAGCCCCCGGCCCCATGGTCAGGTTGGTGTAGGTGTTGAAATCGCAGTAACCGCAACGCACCCGGCAGTAGGGTACATGCAGGTAAACCGAGAAGTTTTTGGCCTGGTCACCCTGGCTAACTGCGCTTGGTAGGGCGTAGGGGTCGGGAAGTTTTTGGCCTTCGGGTTGACTAGGCACTAGGCGCCCTCAACCCCAGTTTCCGGCTGTGCCACCTCACGCTGTGGCACCTCACGCGACTCAATTAGCGCAGGGGCTAGTTTCTGGTTGGTGCGCAGCGCGGTCAGATCGCGAATAGTGCGCCCTTCAGCAATGCCGCGCGCTTCAAAACGGGTCAGTTTACGCCCGCTAAAACGCTGGCTCCACCCGCCCATGACGCCGCTCGGCGAACCCGGGTCTGGGCCGTTTCCTTTATCTCCCTCAACCCAAGTGTCACTACCCAGCTGGGGGCGAGCGCCGGCGTCGGGATAATCAAACAGGCCTTTAGCACTTACCGCCTCTACGACGTCGCGCATTTGCCAGGCGTAATCAGCCCAGTCGGTAGCCAGTCGCCACACTCCCCCAGGGGCCAGCACCCGCGCCACCAAGGCGGCGTAAGCCTCATTAACTAGGCGACGCTTACGGTGGCGACTTTTACGCCAAGGGTCCGGGAAGAAAGTCCACACCTCACTAGCGCAACCAACCGGCAGGGCGGTGGCTAAAAGCTGTGAAGCATCAGCCGCAACCACCTTGACATTGTCTAGTTCCTGGGCAGCGGCTGCGGAAACAATTTTAGCGATGGCGGTTTCCCACACTTCTACCGCCAAAAAGTCGGTATCCGGGTTAGCTTTAGCCGCCGCCAGCAGGGCCTCTCCCCCACCTGGCCCAACCTCCACAATCAGCGGGGCGCTGCGGCCAAACACCTGCTGGGGGTCAAGCACAAAATCTGGATCTACCGTGCGAACAGCGTCGCGGCGCGGCACCTGGACCAGGTAGCTGTCCCCGTGACGCTCCAAAGCAGCATGCTGGCTGGCACGCAGGCGCCCACCGGCTCGCGAAAAAGAGCGCACCCGGGCATGAACCTCATGCGAGCGGGCCGGATGCATCTGGCCGGTGGCCGCATCAGCCCAGGCACTAGTGTGCTTAGCCGCCTTATCCATTACTTTTCCTTGCCAGTGGGGGTGTCTGCACCCAAAGCCGCAATGAAAGCTTCCTGAGGCACATCCACGCGACCAATGGCCTTCATGCGCTTTTTACCTTCCTTCTGCTTTTCTAGCAGCTTGCGCTTACGGGTGATGTCACCGCCATAGCACTTGGCCAGCATGTCTTTACGCAGGGCACGGATGGTTTCACGGGCAATAATGCGGCTACCCACAGCGGCCTGTACGGGCACCTCAAACTGCTGGCGCGGAATCAGGTCCTTTAGGCGCTTAGTCATCATCAAACCGTAGGAGTAAGCCGCATCCTTGTGCACAATGGCACTGAAAGCATCCACCTTGTCGCCGTTAAGCAAAATGTCAACCTTAACCAGATTGGCGCTTTGGGTACCATCGGGTTCATAGTCCAGCGACGCATAGCCGCGAGTGCGCGACTTTAGCTGGTCAAAGAAGTCAAAGACGATCTCCGCCAGGGGCAGGGTGTAGTGCATTTCCACGCGGGTTTCGCTCAGGTAGTCCATACCTAGCAGGTTGCCGCGACGGGACTGGCATAGTTCCATTACGGTGCCCACAAATTCGCTGGGGGTAAGGATAGTGGCGCGCACTACCGGCTCGCGCACATCTAGTACCTTGCCTTCAGGGAATTCTGAGGGGTTGGTGACTAGGTGCTCGGTTTTGTCTTCCATGGTTACGTCGTAAACCACGGAAGGGGCGGTGGAAATGATGTCTAGGTTGAATTCGCGCTCTAGGCGTTCACGAATAATTTCTAGGTGCAGCAGGCCTAGGTAGCCGCAGCGGAAACCAAAGCCTAGGGCCACGGAGGTTTCCGGCTCGTAGGTTAGGGCGGCGTCGTTGAGCTTGAGCTTGTCTAGGGCGTCGCGCAAGTTGGGGAAGTCTGAGCCGTCTACCGGGAATAGGCCGGAGAACACCATGGGTTTGGGTTCTTGGTAGCCCGCTAGCGGTTCGCTGGCGGGGGCGGCGGCGGCGGTGACCGTGTCACCCACCTTGGATTGGCGCACGTCTTTAACGCCGGTGATCAGGTAGCCTACTTCGCCGGCGCCCAGGCCCTGGGTAGGCTGGGGTTCGGGGGAAATAACCCCGATTTCTAGCAGCTCGTGGTGGGCTTTGGTGGAGAGCATTTCAATGCGCTGGCGCGGCTTTAGCTGCCCGTCAACTACACGCACATAGGTGACCACGCCCCGGTAGGTGTCGTAGACGGAGTCGAAAATCATGGCGCGGGTGGGGGCGTCGGGGGTGCCTGCCGGGGCGGGCACCTGGGCCACGATCTGGTCTAGTAGCTCGGGCACGCCCTGACCGGTTTTACCTGAAACCTGTAGTACGTCCTCAATTTCGCAGCCGATCAGGGAGGCGATTTCGGCGGCGTGGCGCTCGGGCTCAGCGGCGGGTAGGTCGATCTTGTTGAGCACCGGGATGATGGTCAGGTCGCCTTCCATAGCCATATATAGGTTGGCTAGGGTTTGGGCCTGAATGCCCTGGGCGGCGTCTACTAGCAGCACTGCCCCCTCACAGGCGGCCAGTGAGCGGTTAACTTCGTAGGAGAAGTCCACGTGACCGGGGGTGTCGATCATGTTTAGGGCGTAGGTGGTGCTCACCCCGTCAGCCTCAACAGTCCAGGGCATACGCACAGCCTGGCTTTTAATGGTGATGCCGCGTTCGCGCTCAATATCCATGCGGTCTAGGTATTGGGCGCGCATGTCACGCGGCTGGACCACGCCGGTGGCCTGCAGCATACGGTCGGCCAGGGTGGATTTACCGTGGTCGATGTGGGCAATGATGGAGAAATTACGCAGCAGGTGCTGGGGGGTGGAGGCAGGCTGGACGTTTTTTAGCTGCTCTGGGGTGGCAATGGGGGTCAACGCGACACTTCCGACGGTTTAACACAGATTATTTGGCATTATCCCATGCGCCTCGCTTAGGCCTCAAAGCTAGCGACCAAAGTCACCAGTGTGTCTTACGTTTGGTTTACGACGACGCCGCTTTAGAGGCCAGGCAGTTAAATAGGATTAGGCCATGGCTAATTTATCCGAAGTGTTTATTGCTGCTTTACGCCTGGCGGCAGCCTTATTTGGGACCAATAAGGCTGCCGCCAGCGGCTCGCAGGCGCCTGAGCCCAGCCAGGGCGCTGCTCAGGAAGCATCGCACCCCTCGACTAGTGGACGCTCTGCTAGCAACCCCAAAACTCCCGCTAGTTCTAAGGGCACCGCTAGCCACGGCGTCGGAACCAGTCAGAGTGCCGGAACCAGCCAGGACGCAAAACCCACTCCCCGCAGCGTAGCCAACGCTAAAACTGCTGCTAAAAGCACTGCTAGCCGCGACGTACATATCAGTGGTAACCAGGTGTGGGATGTGGCCAGGCGCGGCCTACCCGAATTTAGCTACCAGCCGGTCGCCGATAACGACGCCGACCCGGGCGAAGTGGTGTGGACCTGGATCTCCTATGAGGAAGATCCCACCCAGGGTAAAGACCGCCCGGTGGTGGTGCTGGCACGCACTGGATCCGACGTCGTCGTAGCCCAGTTGACCAGCAAAAACCACGATATTGACCGCGAACAGGAAGCCCACTGGGGACGTTACTGGCTGGCTATTGGTGCTGGTGACTGGGATCCGCAGGGGCGAGTCAGCTCGGTGCGCCTGGACCGACTACTGCTTGTCTCCCAGCGTGACGTGCGCCGCGAGGGGGCCACGCTGGATAGGGCCACCTACAATAAGGTGGTTACGGCCATAGCTAAGCACTGGGGCAAACGCTCGTAATTATGCTAATGTTTCCTCTTGGACCTTGGGCCTGGCCGGCTTCGTAGGTCCAGCAGGAACCTTAGCCAGGGCAACCCCACGCCTGATAGTCAAGGTTATTGCGTACCCTCTTACCGGCCATTGACCATATCCGTCTGTAAGAAAGATTAATCGTGGCGAACATTAAGTCGCAGATCAAGCGCATCAAGACCAACGAAAAGGCCCGCATCCGCAACCGACACGTCAAGTCGGAGCTCAAGACCTACGTGCGCCGTGTACGCGAGGCTATCGCCTCCGGCGACAAGGCTGTAGCTGAAGCCGAGATGCGCAAGGCCGGCCGCAAGCTGGACAAGGCTGTCTCCAAGGGTGTTATCCACCGCAACCAGGCTGCCAACCGCAAGTCCAAGCTGGGCAAGCAGATTGCTGCTATGTGATCTTTGCTAGTTAACTAGCTACAAATGGTCGATCCCCCATGGGGGTCGGCCATTTTTGTTTGTAAATACAGGCAAAATCATCCCTTCCCTATAAAAAATTCATGGGGTTTTATAGGGAAGGGATGAAATGTCAGTATTTGTGAACCAATGGCTCACGCCCTAGCACAGGCAGGCACCAAAACTGGCGTAGCAGACTCCAGCCGCACAGATTCATATATGCCACTGACTCACAAGGGCTCGCGGATGTACCAGATACTCCGCCTTTGCGGGCGCGCCAGTGGCACCCAATGAGGGCACTAGTGCCTGGCTAAGGCCAGTGTCTAGCGGGCGCGGCGAGCGTGCACCACTTTCAGCACTGCCCGCTCTAGGGCATAGACGGCGTCGCGCTCTTCACCTTTAACCTGCGCGTCGGCATTAGCCACCGCCACAATCGCATCCGCCAAACCGTCGTCGGACCAGCCGCGCAGCTGACGGCGCGCGCTATCTATCTGCCAGGGAGCCATGCCCAGCTTTGCGGGAGTGATGTCTTTCCTGCCGGCGCTTGCGGCCACCCGCGCTAACTGACGAATCTTTATGGCCAGGGCTGAAACAATTACTACCGGGTCAGTGCCGGTAGCCAGGGCATGACGCAAAGTGGTTACTGCCTTGGCGCCGTCGCCACTGATTGCCGCATCCGCAACCGCAAAGCCACTGGCCTCAATGCGCCCACCATAATAGGTGTTCACCTGGGAGAGTATGATGGTGCCGCTGGTGTCAGCAAGCAGCTGTTTAACCGCACCCAACAGGTCAGTTAAGTCACTACCCAGCGCCTCAACTAGGGCTTCGACGGCGTCAGGGTCGATTTGTCGCTTAGCGCGTCGCACATCAGCGATCACTAAAGAACTCTTGTCGCGGGCGGATTTTATTTGCGCGCATTCAACCACTGGCATACCAGCCTTGGCGATAGCGTCCAGCAGTTTTTTACCGCGATTGCCGCTAGCGTGGCGCAGCACCAGGTTGACGTCCTCTTCTGGGGCTTGCAGGTAGCTAAGCAGATCCTCAATCAGGGCGTCTGTGGCATGTTCAAGATCGTTAATGATGATCAAGCGCGGCTCACCAAATAGTGAGGGCGAAACCAGTCCAGCCAACTGACCTTTGTCGTATCCGGCTGCTTCTAGGCGGCTGACCTCAACATTTGGGTCTTTAGCACGTGCCTGGGCTAGCAGCCGGTCTTGAGCCCGCTGCACCAGGACAGACTCACTACCCCGCAGTAACACTACGGGGGCTAAATCCACCCGATCCCAGGTAGTGCTACCTAGCGCGTTGGCTGAGCGTGAGCGCGTGGGGGCGCTAGAGCGTGAACGTGGGGCTGAGCGTGAGGCGGCCATGATCCAAGGTTGCCACTAACGGCGCATACGAACCAACAGCAGCCAGATGCCCGCGTTTAAAGCCGCCAGGGAACAAACACCACTGGCTTTGCCCGGCCAGTTCACTTGGGCGCCGGGCAGGTGCGCAAAAAAGTGGGCAATACACTCCAGCCAGGCACACCCCCACAGCGCCGGTAGCACCAACAGCTGCGCCAAAGATGGCAGCGCCGTGGCCAGGGCAGTGGCCGCCAATCCGGTGTAGGTCACCACCGCCACCACGGGAGCCGCCAACATATTAGCCACCACGCCCCACATGCTGATATGCGGGTTTAAAGCGATCAGCAGCGGGCCGCAGGCAAGCTGCGCAGCCAGGGGAATTGCGGCCAGCTGCGCAAAGAAGGTTGGCATTAGCCGCCCTAGTTGACGCTCTAGGCCTGGCGCCAGCATGATCAGGCCGCCGGTGGCCGCAATGGATAGGGCAAATCCCCAGTCGCAGGCCTGCCAGGGGTCAATTAGCAGCAGCACGATGGCGCCGGCGGCCCAAGCTGGTAGGGCTGAGGCTTGCCGGCCCGCGCTTAACCCCACTAGCTGCACTGAGCCCATGGCGGCTGCGCGTAGCACTGACCCGCTGGGTTGAACCAGTAAAACTAGTCCCACCAGGGTAAATAACCCGATCAGGGTTTTTAGGCGCACTGGTAGTGGCCCGCATAGGGTGAGCGTAGCCGCTAAAACTAGCGCCACGTGTTCGCCTGAAACCGCAGTTAGGTGGGTGAGGTTAGCGGCGCGCATGTTTTTGGTGGTGGCGGCTTCCAGGCCAGTGTCGTCACCTAACACCACACCAATAACCAGCTCCGGCGCGTCAGCGCCCAGGGGCAGTTGACCCGGCTCAAGCACATCACTCCCCCAGTGCACCAAGGCGCTTGGCACCGGGGGTGGATGGGTATGGTTGGCATTGCGCGCAGCCCCCGCTAGTTGCCGCCGTGCCGCGTTTACCAGCCGATATATACCGCCTGGTGGTTTTAAAGTGTGGGGCAGGCGGTTGTGGCTAGCGATAGCCAGGGCTCGCCCACCTGCTTTTGCCCCGCGCAAGTTGGCTTGAAAACTCACTATTTCCCCTGGTTTAACCCCCGACCAGGCTGAAGAGGCAAACAGGGTGATTAGCGCCCGGCTGGGGCGAGCGTTTACGCGCATAACTTTTAGAGTCACCAGGTAGCGCCCCGGGCGCGTAAGCGGTTTGGGGACGCTGCGCACCTGCGCGGTTAGGTTCACCGCCCCGGCGCCGGCTGCCTTAGCGGCGTTGGTTGTCATCTCAGCAGCGCCTACCGCCCCGGCGACTGCCCCATTGCCACTAACTCTTTGGCTTTGCGACGACAACGGCGCCGCTTGGCCCTGCTTTGCGCCCTGGCTTTGGCTAGGGCCCTGAACTGCATCAATGTAATCAAGTATGGGGTCGCGTGAGCGGTTATAAACCTGGGCTGCGCCACTTAGACTCAGCGCGCATATGCTTAGCAAACAGGCGCCAACACTAAACCAGAGGTGGCTATGGGTCTGCCCAGCGCCGGCTCGTTTATCTAGGCGGTGGGTGGGCTGGCGCGGGTGGCGGCTTACGCACACCAATCCAGCCAGGGCACAGATAACAGCTAGCAGCAGCCAAAATTTCCAGGCTTGTTTTGAGCGTGCATCTACCTGCCCTAACGTCCAGGCGCAGCCCCAACACAGCGCCATGGCCGGGCATAAGCGCAGGTCCCAGGGCTGGGGTGCTTTAGGGCGGCGCAGTAATTGCAGCTCGCGTTCGCGCTCACTGACATGCGCCTTGCTGGCGCGCACTTTAGACTCGCTAGCGTGCACTTTAGGCACAGCAGTCGTTTTAGACGCGGGCATGGCTTTTGATCTGGGCTAGCTTAGCTGCGCCAATACCGGGCACTTTAGTTAGGTCATCTACGCTGGTAAAAGACCCATTGGCGGTGCGATAGTCAATAATTTTTTGGGCAATGGCCGGGCCTACCCCGGGTAGTTGGGTTAGCTGCGTGGCGTTGGCGGTGTTGATGTTTACCAAGCCCTGCCCTTCAGCGTCACTACCAGCAACGCCACCGTCAGTGCTGGTGCAAGAGTGCCCTTCACAGCCTTGGTCACCTGAAGCAGCCAGTGGCGGGGCACTTTCACCTTGGGAGAGCACATAGAGTTTTTGGCCATCGTGTAGTTTAGCGGCGCGGTTTATGCGGTGAGCATCTGCCTGCGGGCTTAAACCTCCAGCTGCCGCCAGGGCTGCTTGCACTCGCGAATCAGGTGGAAGTTTGTATAGGCCAGGGTGGGCCACTGCGCCGTCGACATCAACCACTATTTGCCCCGAGCCAGCCGTATCTCCTCCACTAGTAGCCCCGCCTGAACGGGTCGGGCCGCTTACCCCACCTCCTGGCCCGGGAGCGGGACTTCTAGCAGAGGCCTGGGCCGACGCCGCCACTGCTGCACTCTTGGCCGTCCCTAAACTCTGAGCGCGAGTGGTGGCAGTTTTTGCACCGGTTTGGGCCCGGCTGGGCTCTGGGCTGGTTATGAACAGCTGCCAGGCGGCAATCAGTAAACCCAGCGCTATCAGTGTTATTCCGCCCCACAGCGCGGCTTTTGCCCCCATGGCTACCCGGTAGGGGCGTTCAACCTGCTCATGGTCGCCGCTGTAGGCCACGCGGATGAAATCTTGCATGGCCCGTTTTTGTCTAGTGCCCATAGGCACACTATGAACCTGGCCAGCAATCGCCAGCTACCAGGGTGTGAATAGCCCTGTGCGGGCGAAAAATTTATCCCCCTGTGCAAAAAGCGGTTATTCACGGCGCCGTCGCCCTAAACGAAGTACGGCGGGCACCCATAAGGCACCCGCCGTAGTTACTAGTTAACGAAAAACTAGCTCACGTAGTCAACGCTGGTGTGCAGGCTCCTACTCTGGCCCGGCTCCAGCTCCAGCAGCTGCGGGATCCGGTTGAAAGCGTTGGTCACAGCCGAGCACGGCTCCAAAGCAAGACTTTGACGCTTACGCGTGGGCAAAGTGTCGCCGGTGAAGGCGTGCACAACCGAGTGAGGCACGGGCGTGTCTTGGGTGAGCACCAGATGCCCCTGCGAGCCAACTACATAGCTGCGAATCAACCCGTCTTTATCAGCCCAAAGATCGGTCCAGGCAGTGTCTACTTCCCAGTCTTTAAGCTCCACAATGATGCGCCCGCACTGGCTTTGGGCATAGTCAGGCTCTTTAAAAGCCTGCGAGCCTTCAAGCGGAATCAGCATGTCGTCGCTGACGACCTCAGTTTTGGCCGGTAGCTCCAGGTAAAGCGAGTCTAGGCTCTGGTCGGTAAGAGCATTGGCGTGGAAGTAAGGGTGCCAGCCCAGCCCTACCGGCACGGGAACATCGGCCAGGTTGCGGGCGTTTATCTCCAATTCGAGGCGGTAACCCTGCCCGGGGACCTTTTCGTGGATCCGGTAGGTGACCCTCACATCAAGTGGCCAGGGGTAGCCTTCTACGCCCCCGGTCACGGTGTGCAGGGTTAGGCTGGCTGGGTCCTGGCCGTCGTCGATGCGCTCAAAATCGGTGTTTAGCATCAGGCCGTGGTTGGCTTCGCGGCTACCGTCAGGGGCTGGGCCAAGGTCGTATTCTTGCCCCATCCAGGTGTAGCGGGCGTTTTGGATGCGGTTTGACCAGGGGGCCATGACGGCGCAGCGGCAGCCCGCACCGCTTTCTAGATCAGCTTGGTCGCTGTAACCATCAATTACCGGTACGCCTGCGCAGTTCCAGTCCAAAACCACCGCGCCCCGGGCGGCGATTAGGGCGCTAGCCTCGCCGGCGTTAAGGCGCCAGGTAGCGGAGGTGAAAAGGCTGGAATCTAGGGGTGCTTGGGCGGGGCGGCTGAAAGCTGCTGGGGCTTTAGTACCGGCGACGTCGCCAATGCAGCTAGTTTTGCAGCTAGGCTCAGGCGCGTTCTGGGCTGATGATTCTGAGATGGAATCTGGGCTAACTTCTTTGTGCATGGCATCACTTTAGCGCTTTTATGGTTCGCGATAAAAGTCTTTGACGCCGCCACTTACGGGCCGGGTTTGCTTGCGTCAGGACCCGGTGTGTGAGGTGCCCACCCTTTAGGCACCACAAAGCCCCGAACGTCGCAGTGGCTGAACTAGCCCCCGAAAGTACCCACCCTGACGGCGGTTTTACCGGTTTTTGTCCACAATCCACCTAAAAGTGTCGCAATCATGTTTCACCTAAAATGTCAATAGTTTGGGGTAAAGTTGCCTGCATTTTTTGGTAGTACGAAACTCTTACAGTTAAGCATGTATGGTGTTAGGCTGGGTCTTGTAAGTGGTGTGCAAACATAAAAGTGCGCCACCGCAGAGCAGGAACTCTGTGATGGCGCTTGCGTACCAAACCCTTGTAGTGGAAGGGGGTTGGTAGCCGTGGCTATATCTACCTCACGACGGGCCCGATGCTGGGTCTGATGGTCCTGCTGTAGACCTGAAGCGGACGCTGCTGACAAATGTCAGCAACTTTAAATCTGTCTCTAGATCTGCCGCTTGGGTAGATGAGATGCTGGCGCTGCGTTCTTGAACTGGGCTATGAGTTTTGGGGCTGTGGCTGTGGTGGCTTAATCATTGGTGGTGTGATGATCGCGATTAGTCAGCGTCGTGGTGAGCCTAGTGAAAAGCTTGCTTATGTTGCGTGGCCGATTATTGGTGGAATTATTATTTTGTCTGCTACTGGTATTGTTAAAACGCTTTTTAATTGGTGATATGTTATGGAAGCACAAAAAAAGTTGCGTTTAGCCCTTGTTGGTGCGCTTGTTGTTATTCTTGTGTTGGTTGGCGCCCTGGTTTGGTCGTTGACTAGCGATGGTGGCGAGGTTAAAGCCGGGCCTGCTCCAGCTCCGGCGGCGACGACTGGGAGTGGTCGCGCTGATTTGAGTAAACCGCGTTCTGGTAATTCAATTCCTGCTACTAGCCAGGCTTCCATTAATCCTACTGGGAAAGTTGATACCTGGGGTTCGGTGTGTGGCCTTGCTGGGGCGGAGTTGAAACCCACAAGGGAAGTAAACATGCCGACTATGCGCACCAAAGTTTTTGTTGATAGCACCTCCTACTATTACAACAACCTGACCGGTCCGGCTAAGCGGGCTGATGGTGATGTGCCCACCTGCTACGCCCATAGCAGTGAGGGTGCAATTCTGGCTGCCGCTAATTTTCAGGTATTGACTGCTGGTGGTCACAAATTAATTGATGTAGTTAAAGCAACTACCTATGAAAATGATAATCAAAAACGCCTGCTAGCTAAGGATCAAAATTCGGGAAATAGCACAGCTGTACAAAATGTTGGCTACAGCATTCAGGTGATTGATGAAAATAATGTTGTTGTGCGTTTAGCCGTACGTGTCCCTCAGTACTCTGCCCTGGCTCAGAGCACCTTTACTCTAATTTGGGATAAAGGCGATTGGAAAATTAAGCTTGGCTCAAAGGCGCTAGATGTAGTACTAATTAGTTCTGTAGAAAGCGCCGGCATGGCTCCATGGCTCCTGTAATGATTTTACCCCTAAAGGACTAGACGGTATTCAGCAGGTTTTAACCCCCTACTACCGCATGATTATTTGGGATACCGGTAACGATGAAGGCGACAACCTCTGGCTACGCATCGTCAGCCACGACGAACGTAGCGCCACCCTGGCAGCTAACGCGGTCGTAGTTATCTCACAAGCAGACCGTGAAGAACCCCCGGCTACTTCACTAGTAGACGGTTTCGCTGGTATCGCCCGTGAAGTAGTCACTATCCCCTATGACCGGGCGATGCGTGAACAATGGCTACGCTCAGACAAACTAGCCCCCACCACCCGAGCAGCCTGGCTACACGCAGCCGCCGCAGTCGCACGCGGCCTATAAAATCACGAAACTATGAATAACATTGAACTGCTCCCCTTTAGTTGGACTGAGAAATCAGACACAGACTAATGGGGAGCAGTTCAGTCGCAGTGACGATCGGGGCTTTATCCCTCTTAATTAGCTCTCTTAAGGAATTAGCACCCGCCTCTAAGGCAGCTAGTACTTTCTCCCTAGGGAGCGCCTAAATCAGGCTTGCTATCAGGCCTGCTCTTCGGCGGAGACGCGCAGCATCCAAGCGTGCTTCTCCAGGCCGGTGGCAATGCCGATCAGCATGTCGTTGCTCAGGTGGTCGTACTCGTCGACCTCGTCCAGGGTGGCCTTGATGCGGTTGGCAACACCCTCCAGGCGCTCCTGGATCATGACGGTGGCCTTGTCGGTGGGCAGCACGCCGCCGTCGATGGGCTCAACCTGGGAGTCGGCGGCCACGGTGGCAGCGCGACCGTCCGGGATGGCCTGGATGGCAGTCATACGCTCGGCAACGTCGTCGGCGGCTAGGCGAACCTCGTCGACGATCTCGTCTAGGTGCAGGTGTAGGGCACGGAAGCCGGAGCCGGCAATGTTCCAGTGGGCCTGCTTGGCCTGCAGGCTTAGGTCGGTCAGGTCAACGAGGGCCTGCTGTAGGGCCTTAACTACTACGGGGTTGGGCTGAGTCATCTTCATTCTCCTCTTCTTAAAAGTCTTTGGCGCCTCTGGTGAGGTGGGTGCGGCTAGCTAGCTGCGGGCCATCGCCTCACGAAAGCGTTAACTCAATCTAAGCCCATTTAATTCCCGCTGTGAAGGGCTCGTGCTGCTTTACTCATCTGGGACTAAGGTCCATCTGAGGTTGTTAAGCCTTACTTGACCCGCAGATTTTCAATAATGACGCCGACTTACGCCCCCTGCCAGGCTTATTCCCACCCCTATGCTGAATAGCCTTACCTTTTACGCTAGTTTTTTCGGGCGACGCCGCCGCTCGCTCTGCTTGCACCCAGCCACCCAGCCCGCTTGCGCCCAGCCACCCAGCCGCGAGCGCCGTCGGAACTAAGTCCCCAGCCCACAGATGCCGCACCCAGCCCGCAGGCGTGATGAATAGCCCGCAGCTGCCACACCCAGCCCCACAGGCCCTGCCAAACCAAACGAGTGACGCCGACACCACCCCAACAAATAGTTAAATCTAGCTATAAATAAAGTATTGAAACATAGTCAAAAGATCACTAAAATATCTTTAAGTAGAAAGGGAAGCGCCGTGGACACAACCTTAAAAGTCTGCCTATCAGGGCGAGCAGACCAGATAAGTCCAGCAACTATGGCCGCAGCATTCACCGCATTCGTCGCCCTTTTAGATGCCCCAAACAACGGCATTCGTTGGCAGATGACACAGGTCAGTATCGGTGCTCTTACGTTGGCGGCAAGTCCATGCGGACAAACCAGGGATGAAGAAGTAGAAGGATTCACCGAACTGGTCTCTGGCCTTAAGCTTCACGCAAAGACTGGTAAGGTACCAGAGTCTTGGTCAGATAAAGGTCGTGAGGCGTTGAAAAGCCTTGGCGATTTAGCCACTGAACCAGGAGTAGAAAATGTTACTGCTACTGCCGGCAGCCAAACTATTACTTTCCACGCTTCACCTAAAAACAACCCTAGAACCCAAGTAAAAACCTCAATTGGATCGGTGACGGGAAAGATTGATCGCATAAACACGCGTGGCGGATGCGAGTTTGGTCTTATCGATGAGACTGAAAAGCATCCGGTCAGAGTGATTTTCCAAACCAGTCAACTAGAAGAGATTAAGCAACTAGTAGGAAAACGGGTATGTGTCCGTGGGGAACTAGCCCGTAATCAACAGGGACGCAAAGAATCATTGCAGATGCGCCGCATTGAAGAGATAGAAGATCACGCAGATCTACCCACGGTTGATGATCTGGTGGGTATCTGGCGGGCTCCTCGCCAAGCAATGAGTGCTGAGGAAATTGTCCAGGAGATGCGCCGTGCCTAGCAGCAAATCGGCTAAGTCAGCGTTTCTGTAACCCCGCACTCATTCAGCGGATGGGGCAACAGCACCACTCATGGCATGAACTACACTTATGCCATTAAATATCTGCAGAAAAGGAAGTACCGATGCCTGCAAGCGCCGACAACCCCACTCCTTATCGTTACAACGCAGCTCTGGCTGAGTCCATTGAGCTAGATTGGCAGCGTTACTGGGATGAAAATGGCACCTTCTATGCTGACAACCCGGTAGGGCCGCTAGCGGGAGAGCGTTCCCAGCGCGAGAAGTTCTTCCTCCTGGATATGTTCCCCTACCCCTCTGGTAAGGGGCTGCACGTGGGTCACCCCCTGGGTTACCTGGCCACTGACGTGGTTGCCCGCTTCAACCGTATGCAGGGCAAGAACGTGCTTTACACCATGGGTTATGACGCTTTTGGTTTGCCCGCCGAGCAGTACGCTGTGCAGACCGGCCAGCACCCGCGTATTTCCACTGAGGCCAACATTGCCAACATGCGTCGCCAGCTGCACCGCATGGGTATGAGCCACGACCCGCGCCGCTCTATTGCCACCATTGACGTTGACTATGTGCGCTGGACCCAGTGGATTTTCTTGCAGGTATTCAACTCCTGGTTTGACCCGCAGGCGCCGCGCCGTGACGGTCGTGGCCTGGGTGCGGCCCGCCCAGTCAGCGAGCTGCGTCAGAAGCTGGCTAACGGCGAGGTTGAGCTGCCTAAGGACATTGCTGACTCGCGCAGCTGGGATGAGCTCAGCGCGCTGGAGCAGAGCCGCGTGGTTGACTCTTTCCGCCTGGCCTATGTGGCTGAGGTGCCGGTTAACTGGTGTCCGGGCCTGGGCACGGTGCTGGCCAATGAGGAGGTCACCTCTGAAGGTCGCTCTGAGCGCGGTAACTTCCCGGTTTTCAAGCGCAACCTGCGCCAGTGGATGATGCGCATCACCGCTTATGGTGAGCGTCTGGCTGATGACCTGGACACTGTGGACTGGCCCGACAAGGTGCGTTCTATGCAGCGCAACTGGATTGGTCGCTCTGAGGGCGCCCAGGTTGATTTTGCGGTTAGCGGCCAGGGTGTGGATGGCGGTCAGATCACCGTGTTCACTACCCGCCCTGACACTCTCTTTGGCGCTACCTTCACGGTTGTGGCCCCTGAGCATCCGCTTTTGGGTGGCACTTACCCTGCTGCTCCCGACGACGCCGCCGCACTTAAGGTCCCCTCAGCTTGGCCTGAGGGCACTCGCGAGGAGTGGAAGGGTGGCTACGCCACCCCGGTTGAGGCTGTAGCCGCCTACCGCGCCCAGGCTGCGCGAGCTTCTGACGCTGACCGTACCGATGCAGACCGTGAGAAGACTGGTGTGTTTACTGGCCTGTGGGCCACCAACCCGGTTAACGGCAAGCAGCTGCCGCTGTTCATTGCCGACTATGTGCTGATGGGTTACGGTACCGGCGCGATTATGGCTGTGCCCGCCCATGATCAGCGTGACTGGGAGTTTGCTCGCGCCTTCAACCTGGACATTGTCCAGACCATCGGCCCGGCTGAGGACCCGCGCGGCATTGACCTGGACGAAAAGGCTTACGTGGGCGACGGCGTCGCTGTTGACTCAGCTAACGCTGAGGTGAGCCTGGACGGCCTGGGTAAGGACGCAGCTAAGGCCAAGATGACCGCCTGGCTGGAGGAGAAGGGTTACGGACGCGGCGCTATCACCTACCGTCTGCGTGACTGGCTGTTCTCGCGCCAGCGCTACTGGGGTGAGCCCTTCCCGATCGTGTGGGATGAGGAAGGCGGCGTGCACGCCCTGCCTGAGTCGATGCTGCCGGTTGAGCTACCTGAAGTTACCGACTACTCCCCCACCACCTACGACCCTGAGGACGCTTCCTCCTCACCTGAGCCGCCGCTGGGCCGCGCCCGCGAATGGGTTGAGGTTGAGCTTGACCTGGGTGACGGCCCGCGCGTCTACTACCGTGAAACCAACACCATGCCCCAGTGGGCCGGTTCTTGCTGGTACGAAATGCGTTACATTGACCCGCACAACTCTCAGGCTCTAATTGACCCGGCTAACGAGGCTTACTGGATGGGTCCGCGCCCCGAGGTTGGTAACACTTCGGGTGGTACCGACCTCTACATCGGCGGCGTCGAGCACGCAGTGCTGCACCTGCTGTACTCGCGTTTTTGGCACAAGGTGCTGTTTGACCTGGGCTTTGTCTCTTCCTCTGAGCCTTACCACAAGCTGTTCAACCAGGGTTATGTGCAGGCCTACGCCTACAAGGACGAGCGCGGCCAGTATGTGCCCGCAGATGAGGTTGAGGAAGAAGAAGACGGCAGCTTCACCTGGCATGGTGAGCCCGTTAAGCGTGAATACGGCAAGATGGGTAAGAGCCTGAAGAACATCGTCACTCCTGACGACATGTATGAGGCTTACGGCGCCGATACCTTCCGTGTCTACGAGATGAGCATGGCTCCCCTGGACATGGACCGCCCCTGGGAAACCCGCGCGGTGGTTGGTTCGCAGCGTTTCTTGCAGCGCTTGTGGCGTAACGCCATTGATGAGGTCACCGGTGAGCTGGTGATCAGCGAAGATGAGCCTGACTTGGCCACCAAGAAGCTGGTTGCGCGCACTATTGCTGGGGTAACTGAGGATTACGCCAACATGCGCCTGAACACTGCTATCGCCAAGCTGATTGTGCTCAACAACCACCTGACCTCCATTAAGGCAGTGCCGCGTGAGGCTATCGAAGCCCTGGTTTTGATGGTTTCCCCGGTGGCTCCCCACATCGCTGAGGAGCTGTGGAAGCGCCTGGGTCACGAGAACTCTTTGGCCCGCGAACCCTTCCCCACTGTTTCCGACGCCGCCCTGCTTAAGGCTGACGCGGTCACCTGCGTGATTCAGGTGGCCGGCAAGGTGCGCGACAAGCTTGAGGTTGACCCTGACATTGACCCGGCTGAGCTTGAGCGCCTGGCCCTGCAGGCTCCTGGTGTTAAGCGCACCCTGGGTGACAGCGAGATTCGCAAGGTGATCGTGCGCGCCCCCAAGCTGGTCAGTATTGTCCCGGCCAAGTAAGCAGCTTTGGCTAACTCAGGCGCTTTGGCCGGCTAAGCGCTTGAGCTGGGCGGGGCGTGGTTAGCGCGCCGCCCACGCAAGCCAGCTAGTAGCTAAACATTGTGGCCCCGGCTAACAGCCGGGGCCACTTGTTTTGGGTATTAGCGCCGCTTTGGCGCGGTTTGGGCCGGGGCTGGTTTTGTCCGCTCTGGCCCAGCTTCGCGCGCCGGCTTGGTCCAGCTTCGCGCGCCGGCTTGGCCAGCGCGGTTTTAGGCGTCGCAGGCAGGAGCGATGTCTTGGCGTTGGCGCCATTCGCTTTCCAAGATGCCCATCAGGATTCGGTCAAAGTAGCGTCCCATGTGGTAAACCACTTCACGGCGGCAACCTTCAGTGACAAAACCTACAGATTCATATAGACCAATGGCGTGCTGGTTATAGTCGTAAACTTCCAGCTCAACCTTGTGTGCGTTGTACTCTTCAAAAGCTAGACGCAATGCGATTAGCAAAGCCTCGCGGCCGTAGCCACGGTTTTGGTGGCCAGGGGCGATAGTTATTCCTAACGTAGCGCAGCGCACGGGAGATTTAATTCCATAGATGGAGATAGTGCCTACCACCTGGCCATCTAGGGTTTCAATGGTGCAGGTAAAACCGCTGGCGGGGTCTTCAACCCGCCACATTTTAAAAAGGTTTTCTAGTTGGTCTGCGTTGAAAGGCATAAACAGATCGTTTTGCCCAACGGTCACCTCGGCGTCGTTATTCCAGGCGCCGTAAATGTCCCAGTCAGAATCTTTAACGGGGCGCAGGCGAACCTTAGCCCCTTCAAGCATGGCTTGGCGCCAGCGGAGCAGGTTCTTGTACATACTCTAAGTGTACAAAGACTGCGACAATAATTTGTCAGACATTTTTCTATAGGGGGATATGTGCATTATGTTTGCAAAGTCGTGGCGGTAACAGTCAAAGACCACGTGGGCATACCTATAAGAATGTATGTAAGGATTGAGGCGTGAGCGTGCCCCAAAATTTATCTGCCACCCCAAGCAGCCCCTCTGAAACACCAAGCCACCAGGTAAAAATCAGCCCCCATACACTAGCCACCCCGGTGGAGTTAGCGCCGATGGCGGGGGTTACTAACGCTTCTTTTAGGCGTCTTTGCCGCGAATTTGCTGAGTCGGCCCTGCCTGAGCACCTGCGCCCGGCTACCAGCGGCCAGATCCCCTACGACGGCGGCCTACTGGCCCCGGCGGGCTTGTTTGTTACCGAAATGGTCACCACCCGCGCCCTGGTGGAGCGCAACCCTAAAACTTTGCAGATGGTGCGCACTGACCCCACTGAGCGCCTGCGTTCAATCCAGCTTTACGGGGTTGACCCTAATGTAACCGCCCAGGCGGTAGAAATTTTGGTGCGCGAAAACCTGGCCGATCATATTGATTTGAACTTTGGTTGCCCCGTACCCAAGGTGACGCGTAAAGGTGGCGGCTCAGCTCTGCCTTGGAAGCGTGACTTGTTTAAAGCCCTGGTTAATGCGGCAGTGCAGGCAGCTAAGTCCGCTAGCGACAAGCGTGACTTTGAGGTGCCGGTAACCATCAAAATGCGTATCGGCATTGATGATGACCACATCACCTATCTAGACAGTGCCCGGGAGGCTGAGGATGCGGGTGTAAGCGCCATTGCCCTACATGCGCGCACCGCCCAGCAGCACTATTCGGGTAGCGCCCAGTGGGATTACATTGGCACCCTTAAGCAGGCGGTTAGTGTGCCCGTGCTGGGTAATGGGGATATTTGGGTTGGTGACGACGCCGTTAACATGCTGGCTACTACCGGCGCCGACGGCGTCGTGGTGGGCCGGGGCTGTCAGGGGCGCCCCTGGCTGTTTGCTGACCTGGTACATGCTTTGCACGGCAGCAGTAAGCGCACCCACCCTGATTTGGCGGCGGTGCTTGAGGTGATCCGCCGCCACGCGGATCTGCTTAGCGACGAGATTGGCCCCGACCGCGCCATTCGGGACCTGCGTAAACACATTGGCTGGTATTTGAAGGGTTACAGCGTGGGCGGCGAGGCCCGTAACGCCCTGATGCGGGTGAGCACCCGTGAAGAATTAGAGCAGCGCCTGTCCGCCCTGGATGCTTCAGCCCCTTACCCCGGCGACGCCGCTGAGCGCCCCCGGGGTCGGGCTGGTCACGCTAAACGCCCGCATCTGCCTGATGGCTGGCTGGACTCGCCTTACTTAACTGAAGCCCAAGCCCGCCAGCTGCATCTGGCAGAAAGCGACGTTTCTGGCGGCTAAGCGCCAGCAGAGGCGCCGGCGCTGCTAGCGCCACCATTGTCAGCGCGGTGAGCGCCCCGATGGGAGCTGCCGGCGTTTACAGTGTTAGCGCCAGAGCTTTCGGTTGGCACACCGGCGCCGTCGGCAATGCCAGCTTTGTCGGCGGTGCGCACGCTCAAGAACGCCGCGATGAGCGTCGTCGCCGGGATAGCCAGCACCAAACCGATAGAGGAAACCAGCGTACGCACTACCTCCTCAGCTATTTCCCCACTCAAAATGGTGGCCCAAACTGAGCGGTCAATCAGGGCCGCCACCATAATCAGCGGCAGGGCGCTACCGGCGTAGGCGAAAGCCAGGGTATAGACGGTGGAGGCAATATGATCGCGACCAATACGCATCGCCACCCGCGCTAGTTTCCAGGTGCCCATAGTGGGGTTGGCGCCATGCAGCTCCCACACCGCTGAGGCTTGAGTGATGGTTACGTCGTTAAGCACACCCAAACCAGCCAGCACCATGCCACACACCAGCAGCGCCGACATGTTAATCCCCGGCACAGAGGTGGTCAGCGCAATGGCGTCCTCACTACTGGCCCCATTTAGGTGGGCGTAGATGGCGCTCAGCTGAGCCAAAAATACCGTCACCACCAGCCCGGCCACGGTTCCCAGCAGCGCGGTGGTGGTGCGCACACTAACCCCGTGGGCCAGGTAGAGAGCCAAAATCAGCATGGCTAGCGCACAAACACACACCACCACTACCGGGTTGGTGCCCGCCAACAGGGCCGGGATCATTACCCCCACCAGCACCGCCAGCGCCGCAGCTAGGCCCAAAATGGAAAGCACACCCTTACGCCCGGCTACGGCCACCACAACCACCAGGTACACCAGGGCTAGGATCCCCACCGGCAGGGCGCGCTCAAAATCAATGAAAATGAACGGCGTGCCGGCGCTGATAGCGGCCGGGGTGTACATGGCGTTGACCTGGTCGCCCACAGAGACAAACTTGCGTGACTCGGTGGGCACGTGGATTGGCACCACCAGGCCCTTGCCTTTGCCTTTGATGACTTTGGCGCACACGGCGTCTTTAAGCAGGCTACTATCCGCGCTGGAAGTGGCCCCGCTGGTGCTCGCGTTGGTCCCGGTCCCGTCAGTGCCGACGCCGCCCGAGCCGTTAGAGCCAGAGCTACCAGTCCCGGCGCCGTCAGCCCCGCTAGAGCTAGCGCCGTCGGCCCCGCTAGAGCCAGCGGAACCAGTAGTGCCGTAACCGCTTTGCATACCCCCAAAAACACCCTGGCAGCCGGTCACATCCAAACTAGTGACCTCAAGGCGCGCCAAAGAAGAACCCTGAGACAAAAACGCCCGCGAACCCATCTTGGTGTTTGTACTTGGGTAGATAGCCACCAGGCCAATCATGGCCACCAACACCAGCGGGACAACAATTGCCGCTAATAGCACACGCACCCGTTTAGCCTGTTGGGGGGCTAGTTCGGGTGCGTGGCCATGCCCGTGAGCATGAGACATTTAGCAGCCTACAAGACGCTCAGCTAGGTAACGCTGCACCTGGTCGAGCGCGATACGCTCTTGAACCATGGTGTCGCGCTCGCGGATGGTGACGGCGCCATCCTCCAGGGAGTCAAAGTCGTAGGTGATGCAGAAGGGGGTACCGATCTCATCCTGGCGGCGGTAGCGGCGACCCACCGCACCGGCGGCGTCGTACTCCACGTTCCAGAACTGACGCAGCTGGTCAGCTAGCTCGGAGGCGGGGCCGGTCAGCTCAGGCTTGCGAGACAGCGGCAGCACAGCGGCCTTAACCGGGCTCAGGCGCGGGTCAAGCTTGAGCACCACGCGCTTGTCTACCCCACCCTTGGTGTTGGGGGCCTCGTCCTCGGTGTAAGCATCCACCAGGAAGGCCATCAGCGAGCGGGTCAGACCGGCAGAGGGCTCAATTACATAAGGCACCCAGCGCTCGTTCTTGGTCTGGTCAAAGTAGCTTAGGTCCTTGCCGGAGTGCTCAGCGTGGGTCTTGAGGTCAAAGTCGGTGCGGTTGGCGATACCCTCCAGCTCGCCCCAGTCGCTGCCCTGGAAACCGAAACGGTATTCGATGTCCACGGTGCGCTTAGAGTAGTGGGAGAGCTTCTCCTTGGGGTGCTCGTAGAAACGCAGGTTTTCGGGGTCAATACCCAGCCCCACGTACCAGGCCTTGCGGTAGTCAATCCAGTACTGGTGCCATTCTTCGTCCGTGCCCGGCTCCACGAAGAACTCCAGCTCCATCTGCTCAAATTCGCGGGTGCGGAAGATGAAGTTACCGGGGGTGATTTCGTTACGGAAAGACTTACCTACCTGGCCAATACCAAACGGCGGCTTCTTACGCGCGGCGCTCATGACGTTGGCGAAGTTAACGAAAATGCCCTGCGCGGTTTCAGGACGCAGGTAGTGCAGGCCGGCTTCATCATCTACCGGGCCCAGGAAGGTCTTAAGTAGCCCAGAGAAAGCCTTGGGCTCAGTGAACTGGCCGCGAGTGCCACAGTTGGGGCACACCAGGTCGCTTAGCGGCACCTCATCGGGGTTTTCCACGCCGTGCTTGGCGGCGTAGGCCTCCTGCAGGGTGTCTTCACGCAGACGCTTGTGGCAGGAGGTGCATTCGATTAGCGGGTCGGTGAAGGCCTTGACGTGACCGGAGGCCACCCACACCTCGCGCGGCAGGATCACGGAGGAGTCTAGCCCCACCACGTCTGCACGGCTGCGCACCATGTACTGCCACCACTGGCGCTTGATGTTTTCTTTCAGCTCCACGCCGAGCGGGCCGTAATCCCAAGCTGAGCGGGTACCGCCGTAGATCTCTCCACAGGGGAATACGAATCCGCGTCGCTTAGCTAGGTTGATTACGTTATCTAGACGCGAGGGGGTTGAAGCCACGAGTTCTCCTTTTAGTTTCGTTGTCCACGCCTGGCTGGCGGGAACGATGCGCCCGGGCCAACAAACCCGCAGCGCTCCCTCTAGTTTAGTGGCTTTTGCTTATTGCCGACGACGCCGCTCGCCCCTGGGCCTGTGAGCTTGCGCAGTGTCCACATTGGGGACACAAATTGACTAACCCTAAGCTGTTACTGATAATGATTGTCATGAATATTAATCGTACTGCTTTACGTCGCCTGGCAGCCGCCACCGGAGTTTTGGCGCTGACCTTCTCAGCCGCCGCCTGTGGTTCTTCCACCAACTCTGAGGGTTCTTCCTCCGGCAAGATCAAGGTAGCTACCTCCTTCTACCCGGTTAACTACCTGGTGCAGTCGGTAGGTGGCAGCCACGTTGAGGCCAACTCGGTAACTCCCGCCAACGTAGAGCCGCACGACTTTGAGCTCTCCCCCAAGGACGTCACCAAGCTATCTGGCGCCAAGATGGTGGTTTACGTAGCCGGCTTCCAGTCCTCCCTAGATGATGCGGTCAAGCAGGTTTCTGGCCCCACCGTGGTGAACCTGGCCAGCTCGGTTAAGCTGGAAAAGCACGCCGACCACGACGGTGACGATCATGACCACGAGGCTGCGGCGTCGTCGTCGGCCACCGAAGCTGCCCACGACGATCACGACCATGACCACGGCAGCACTGACCCGCACTTCTGGCTCGACCCCACCCGCATGGCTGACGCCGCCAAGCAGGTGCACGCGGCGCTAGTAAAGGCTGACCCCTCCCACAAGGCTGACTACGACGCCAACCTCAAAACCACCCTGGCTAAGCTGACCAAACTCGACACCAGCTACAAGCAGGGCCTGAGCCAGTGCACCCGCAAGACTTTCGTCACCAGCCACGCCGCATTTGGCTACCTAGCTGAGCGCTACGGACTAACCCAGGTCTCGGTCTCAGGCATTGACCCCGACTCCGAGCCCTCCCCCGCAGACATCGCCAAGGTCAAGCAGGTGGTTAAGCAGACCGGCACCACCACCATCTTCACTGAAGAGCTAGTCTCCCCCAAGACCGCCCAGGCCGTAGCTAAGGAAACCGGCGCTAAGACCTCGGTGCTCAGCCCCATCGAGTCCGCCCCCGAAAAGGGTGACTACGAGGGCGCCATGACCACCAACCTGACTAACCTACGTGAGGCTTTGAACTGCAAGTGAGCGCTGCACTTAAGCACGCCCACGCCAACTCCCCCGCTCAACCACCCCTGAAGGTGGATTCCATTGATGTAGTCATGGGTTCCACACATATTTTGCATCAGGTGTCGCTAACGGTTGAGCGCGGGGAGTCTGTGGCGTTATTGGGCGCTAACGGATGTGGAAAATCAACCCTAATTAAGGCCTGCCTGGGGCTTTACCCCCTGGCGGATGGTGACGTGCGGCTTTTTGGCGCTTCGCTGTCTAAACGCCGCCAAGTGCCCTGGATGCAGGTGGGGTATGTGCCCCAGCGTGTCTCGGCCACAGCGGGCGTGCCCGCCACCGCCCTGGAGGTGGTGCGCTCGGGGCTACTGGGCCCGGGGCGGCCTTTTGCCAGCTGGGGCGGGGGCGCTAAAGCACAGGCCCTGGAGGCTTTAGCCCAGGTGGGGCTGGCTAAACGCGCCAATGACCATGTGCAGGTGTTTTCTGGTGGCCAGGCTCAGCGCGTGATGATTGCTCGCGCCCTGGTGCGCCGCCCGCAGCTGCTGTTTTTGGATGAGCCCTTGGCGGGGGTGGACCGTGCCAGCCGTCAGGGCTTAGCTGACTGCCTGGCCCAGCTGCGAGAGCAGGGCATCACCCTGGTCACGGTGCTGCATGAGATGGGTGAACTAGCTGGTTTGGTCGATCGCACTGTGACTTTGGCCGATGGGCGCGTGGTTGCCAGCCGCCCCTTGGCCGCCCATGCGCCAGAGCGCGAGTCGAGGCGCGATCAGGGATGGGAGCCGGGGCACGAGCCAGAGCCGGACTGCGGGCCAGAGCCAGACTGTGAGCCGGACTGTGACCACCTAGACCCACACTCGGCCGCCCCAGCCTATGTGCACCACCACGCCCCTAACCTGCATCTAAACCAGGCTGATTGAGGAGGCCGACATGATCACTGAAATGCTTGCTTCCCCACTGATGCAGCGGGCCCTGATTGCCGCCGTGCTGGTGGGCCTGGCCGCCCCGGTGGTGGGCACATACCTGGTGCAGCGTGGCCTGGCGCTGATGGGTGACGGTATTGGGCATGTTTCCCTAACCGGCGTGGCCCTGGGCTGGCTGGTGGGCGCCTGGCTGGGAGTTAGCCCCGCCGACGCTTTGGCGGTTCCCGGCGCGATTGTGGCTTCCCTGGCGGGGGCGCTGCTGATTGAGCTGATCCGTCAGGCTGGCCATACACGCGGCGACGTGGCACTGGCGATCTTGTTCTATGGCGGCATTGCCGGGGGCGTGATCCTAATTAAGTTTGCTGGCGGCACCACCACTAATTTGAACAGCTACCTGTTTGGTTCTATCGCCACGGTTTCTGAAAACGATGTGCGCACCACCGCCGTGTTGGCACTGCTGATTTTGGCGGTGGGTATTGGCTTGCGCGGCCCTCTGTTTGCGCTATGCCACGATGAGGAGTTTGCGCGCGCCTGCGGTTTGCCGGTGGGTGTGCTCAACATTTTGGTGGCCGTGGTTTCTGCCTTGACAGTGTCTGTTTCTATGCGGGTGGTGGGCGTGCTGCTGGTGAGCGCGGTGATGATTGTGCCCGTGGCGATTGCCCAGCTGGTTTCGCATTCTTTTGGGCGCACCATGAATCTGGCCATGGTTTTGGGTGTGTGTGCCTGCCTGGCTGGCTTGTTTATCACCTATGCGGTGGCGGTCTCCCCCGGCGCCATGATCGTGTGCCTGCTGGTGGCCACCTACGCGTTGACGGCTGTGTTGACGTGGGGCGCTAAGCGAGTTTTTAAACGCAAGGATTTGGAGGATGAGCGTCTAGTGGATGGACGTTTACCTGAGGTGGAGACTAGCCGTGGCTGAGGTTAAGCGCCGCTCTACTTGGCAGCGCAGCGCGATTGTGGATTTGTTGGAGCGCAGCCAGGTGTTTCTTTCTGCCCAGCAGATTCACGCCGAGCTTGAGGAGGAGGGCACTAAGGTTGGTTTGGCTACGGTCTACCGGAATTTGCAGTCTTTGGCTGAGGAGGATTTGGTAGATACGGTCCGTTCCGACGACGGCGAGGCCCTGTATCGTCTGTGCGCTAACGAGGGCCACCATCACCACTTGGTGTGCCGCAGCTGCGGCAAGGCGGTGGAGATTGCCGGCTCCCTGTTTGAAAACTGGGTGCATGACATTGCCTCAGCCAATGGTTTCACCAAGGTAGAGCACGTGGCCGAATTCTTCGGCCTGTGCAATGACTGCTCCCAAAAGCAGGCCAATAACTAGCCAACAAACAAAGCTCCATCAACAATCTCGTCGCATCCCCACGATTCACGCGTGGCCCTCTGTATCCCGGCTGACATTAATCGTGGTATCCTTCGTCCGCCGCAGCTGGGGGATCGCGTAACGGGGGTCGAATTGCGATAGCGGCGTGTACGCCTCATAAACGTCCAGCCCGCGACCAAGATCGATCACCCAGCCGGTATCGGTCACGATGCTACGGTCGTGGAAGTTATCAACGATGCTCCAATCGATGACGATCCCGAACTGTCCCCACGACTGCTGTAGCTGTTCGAACGTCGCTTCCTGCTTCGCGCGATAGTCATGGGACCGAGAGGAAGTGCCAGCCGGCACGCTGAGTCGCTTCCTGCTTCGCGCGATAGTCATCCTCATCGCTCGCGCAGGTCTCGATAACAACGCGCGGCAGCCTAGCAGCGTCAGCATGCTGGATCAGCAGTAGCAAAATCTCGTGCACGTTCCGGATTTGGTGAGGCTTCCGTAAGTACGGATCGCGGATTTGAATCTCAGCCGCATCGTGCAGCGCTGAGCTGGCTCCGGTGACCTCGTCGACTTGCTTAGCCCATCGGCGGGCATCGTCTCGCGTCGCGACATCGTGGGTCCACGTACTGAAGTCGCGCTGGGCGGAGTTGTGCCGGTAGTCCCACCCCTGCGCGTTCATGACGAAGAGCCAGGTCATGAGCGCGTCGAAGGTGTGCTCGTCATCGTATCCCCAGATGGCGTGAGCGCCTTCCCAGAAGTACGCGTCAAGACCCCACTTGAGGGCATCGAGCGGGTTGTCCTGCGTCATGGAGGCGAGCTTAGCGAAGAGGACGGAGAAGGAACGCTGCTGGGTTTTGAACAGGACAGCGCTCATTGCGGCGAGGAAGGTCTTGCGGTCAGATCGTTTGTCGGCGTCAGCGATGCCAGCGAGGTGCTTCTTGAGGTCGGCAACACGCGCGCTGGATTTGAAGAAGGGCGCGTAGCGAGACTTGGTGTCTTCTGCAAAGATGCGGAGTTTGGTCTTGAAGAGGTTGGCGTTGATGGTGATCAGGGTGGCGTCGTCGAGCAGTTCTTGGACGGCGTCAAGGTCGTCCGCATATTCGCTGTTGCGATCCAACCACGTGACGATACGCCCCTGCTCGAGCAAGGCGTTCAGTTCCTCTGCCAGCCGAGAGGCATCGATTCCGCTCCTTGTGTGCCTCCTCCGAGTCGGTCATGCAGGTCCGTCAGGCGCTCCAGTGCACGCCTGAGGCTATCGCTTTCGACGGCGGCACGCTCGATGCTCCAATGGCGCGTCATGAGGCGCTGTAGGTGTAGCGCGTAAGCGGGACCAAAATCCAGCTCGCGTCCCTTTTGTTCGACAGCGCCCTTGAGCTTCGCATCCTTCATCATGCGGAGCAGGTAGGGCTTGTGGTGGGAGGCGGGCGGCTTTACACTCGCCACCGATCTGCCGCAGAACTCTGCGACGCTCTGCCGATCCGCCAGGATCCACGACTCGATACACTGGTCGACGATCCGAATTAGCAGATCCGGTGACTCACCCGGAGTGTGTTCGACGAGTTCCGCACGAAGTGTCACGGGGCATCCCTCACCGTCCTGATCGAGGTCACGAAAGATGACGTATGGGAGAACGCGAGCGGCTTCCCAGTACTTCTTGATATCCCTGTCAATCGCACCCTTGCCGTTGGCGCTCGTGACAGAGAATTCACTATCGGCCCATCCCGCCGCGTACATCAGCGCGGTAACAACCGGTATGTCAGTCGAGCCCTCGACGATGACCTGGGCGTAGACGTAGCCCTCCATCGCTTACCAGGTTCCCAGGGGAATCGTGCGACCATTGACGGCGTCGATGCCCTGCGACTTGGGCAGGCCAGCGCTAACCACGGCTTTGATGCGCGGGTCGTTCGACTCCGACAGCAGCTCACCCGTCGTCTCCCCGTTCTCCGAGCGCAACATCAGGACCTGGCTGGGGAGCACCAGCTCGGAGTCGATGAGTTCCGGCGAATGGGTGCTGATGACCATCTGCACGTCACGGTTCATGGCAACCTCCGCTAGGAGCGAGGGGAGCGAACGGACGACGGAGGCCTGCAGGAAGGTCTCGGGTTCTTCGATGAGGACGACGCTCGTGTCGCGCGGTAGCGTCGCCAGGTCAAAAAGCATGCCAAGCAGGCGCAGCGTTCCCTCGGAGAACTGCTCGTGCGAGTAGACGCCGCTCGCCCCACGAACGGGAGTATCGCTGTAAAACACTACCTCCGTGCCGAGCCCCATCCGCTGGTAAGACAGGTTCGGGATTTCCGGAACCACCGAGGCCATGATCGGGCGAATACGATCGACCACGGCATCCAGCTGCTGATCCGAGAAGCGCCCCACGTGCTGGAAGAAGCCCGTCCCGTGGTCGGGGTCGTAGCGATCTGAACGCTCAAGCATCTTCTTGGGATTCGGATGGATGTATCGGATGCCCGCGAGGGTTTGACGAACTCTTGTTCGCTGCGCTTCCT
>ERZ773197.111-NODE-111-length-66320-cov-6.412254_pt1 | contig 66320 bp, 69 predicted proteins | sample MGYA00580999_ERZ773197 | MGnify/ENA primary metagenome ERZ773197 (study PRJEB29015, sample SAMEA2738166) | human oral metagenome | biome: human oral; feature: human-associated habitat; material: saliva | place: China | collected 2185 ...
AAGCCATACTTGGCGCATTTCCGGCAGCCCTGGCAGCCCTGGCAGCCTTGGCACTTCCGACAGTTCCGGTAGCATTACAAAAAGCGGCTATGATGTAAAGTACGTAAAACACGCCGGCATAAATGAGGTCTTTTGTATTCGGCTCTTTATACGTGTACCGACGGCTTGAGCTGGAGCATTATCGGCTGTGAAATCTCTTTTTCTGTTGCAAGGAAGGTTTTAAACGAGAAGTTCTCTCAATAGTGTTTACCTTATCTAACTTATTGTAAACTAAACCGTAGACATTTTGGTTAACTATGTCAATGCGTACCATACAGTTGTCTGCAAGGATTGGGTGTTTTCTGGCTACTGCAGCGGGTGAGTGTTTGTAATAATTTGATGCGGACCCGTAGATTACTGTGAAGGAGACCTATAAATGGCAAGAAAGGATTCAGAAAATCAAAAGAAATTCATGAGTCGCGTGTTTCGCGGTAAAGAGATCTTTAAACCTCTGAATACGGGATGGATCGATGAGCATGTTGCCTGCGTGAGGGAATGGGTCGCGAATATTTTCTTCTATACGAAAAATGGCAAAACAATCATGGTTGATGCCGGATACAACTATGAGCGACTGGGCGAAAAGATGGGGTGGCTGGATATTGATCCGTCATCGATTCGGCATATCTTGATTACACATCAAGATACAGACCATGTCGGTGCACTGGAACAGGACAGTGGGCTTTTGTTTAGAGATGCAACCATATATATCAGTGAGGAAGAAAACCGCTATCTGACCGGTGAGATAAGACGAAAAGTAATCTATGGACTTTATAAGCTACCTATGGTGAAGATAGACAACAGACGTGTTCTTCTAACGGACGGTCAGATCATTGATATCGACGGGATCAAGATCGAATGTATTTTGGTGCCTGGCCATACATGGGGACATATGGTCTATCTGATTGACGACCAATATCTGTTTACGGGCGATACGATCTGGTTTGGCGCGGATGGTGGCTACAGTTTCATCAGTACTTTGGCAGAGAGTAATAAGCTTTCAGTAAAATCGCTGGCTGTGCTTGAAGAAAACTTAAAAAGAAGAAATGAATCCATAAAGATTATTACCGGTCACACCGGTTGGACGGACAATTTGGAATTTGCTTTCCGCCATAGAGCAGAGCTTTGTGCACCTTTTAAGAAGCGTATGCATGATCCGAATGCACCTTATGATGGATATGAAGAGTCAGAGGATACGGAGCAAAGCGCACGCGGCGCAAGGCTTGCCAAACAGATTGATTATGCGGCAAAGTAGCATAGTATCCAATTTCATTTGGTATAGTAATACGGTCTGCAAACGTTTGACGTAAGGATAAAAATGCGTATTTCTGCACGTAACCAGCTTAAAGGTACCATCGTTAAAGTCGTTGAGGGTGCCGTTAACGGCGTTGTTGTCATTTCACTAGGTGATGAAGAAGTTAAGGCTGATATTACTAGGGAATCCATCAAGGAGCTTGGCTTGACTGAGGGTAAGGCAGCGTATGCCATCATTAAGGCAACGAATGTCATGTTTGCCTCCGGCACCGAGCGTATCGCCAACATTTCCGCTCGCAACCAGCTTGCCGGTACCATTGTCAAAGTAACCGAAGGTGCCGTGAACGGTCACGTCTCCCTTGAGATGGCTGACGGTAATGTTGTTTCCGGCTCCATTACCAATGAAGCAATCGAGTCCCTTGGCCTGAAGGTTGGAGATCCCGCACTTGCGGTCATCAAAGCAACCGACGTCATGGTTGGCATTGAGTAGTTTTATCGCATAAATAACTTTGCGATATGACACAAACTCTATGGCGAGAAGGGCTTCTTGAGAGGTTCTTCTCGCCATTTTGTGTTAACGGTAGAGACTGCTTTCTTGAGGTCGAAGATTCCGCAAAAGCAATTCCATAATTTAATATGAATATATGTGCATACGTTCACCAAAAGTGCTACACTCGGATTGGTAAGGAACTCGCATTTTCTGTTTTATGTCGGCTACCTCGCACTATAAGGAGAGCGTATGGAACGCGAAGCAAAGATTAAACTCGGACGAATTATTGTGTCTGCAGGTATGTTAGGCATTGCCCACCTTGTAAGTTCGAGCGTACAGCCACTTTGGCAGCAACTCTTGATCTATCTACCGGCATATTTGGTTGCCGGCTATGACGTGGTGCTTGAAGCGTTTGAGAGCATCGGGGAAGGAGAATTTTTTAGCGAAGACCTTCTGATGAGTATCGCTACCATTGGTGCGCTTATTATCGGCTTTGTCCCCAATGGTTCTCCGATGTTTCCCGAGGCCGTATTCGTGATGCTTTTCTTCCAGGTTGGCGAGCTGTTTGAAGACATGGCTGAAGACAACAGCCGCCGTTCGATTGCCAAGATGATGGATATCCGTCCCGATACCGCAACGGTTATCTGCGGTGATAAAGAATGTACAGTTCATCCGTCGGAACTTGAGCTGGACGAGTACATCGTCATCAGGCCGGGGGATCGCGTACCCGTAGATGCAGAAATTACTGAGGGATCTACCAGCTTAGATACCGTTGCTCTTACGGGTGAAAGCGTTCCTCGTTCGGTTGGCGTGGGCGATGCCGTCATTTCCGGCTGCGTTAATCTTTCCGGTGTGGTACGCGCACGTGTGACGCATTTGTTTAGCGAATCTACTGCAACGCGTATCATCAATCTTGTTGAAAGTGCCAATGAGAATAAGTCCAGAAGCGAGAGCTTCATTAAAAGATTTGCCCATGTGTATACTCCCATCGTGGTGTTTGGTGCTCTTGCGCTGGCGGTTTTTCCGCCTCTTCTTACGGGGAACTTTTATGAGAACTTTGCAACGTGGCTTGTTCGTGCGCTCACGTTTTTGATCGTGTCGTGTCCCTGCGCTCTGGTGGTGTCGGTACCGCTGACGTTCTTTGGGGGTATTGGAGCGGCTTCCAAACAGGGCATTCTTATCAAAGGATCAAACTACATTGACGCTCTGTCTACGCTAAGGACCGTTGCATTTGATAAAACAGGCACGCTCACCGAAGGCGTCTTTGAAGTCATGGCGGTGCACCCGGAGTCTATTGACGAGAAAAGTCTTTTGCATCTTGCGGCTCATGTGGAGCGCCACTCAACGCACCCCATAGCCGCGGCTCTGAGGGCTGCCTATCCGAATGAAGATGATAACTGCAAAGTCTCTGAGACAACTGAGGTTGCGGGCAGAGGTGTGACGGCGCAAGTTAACGGAAAGACGGTGGCGGTAGGAAGCGCTCTCTTTATGAAAGAAGTGGGCGCAATCACGCGTGCGTGTCGGCACCATGATGTAGGCACGGTTATTCATGTTGCCGTTGACGGCGAATACATGGGTCATATCGTTATTTCTGATCGTGAAAAACCAGACGCTCAAGCTTCCGTTTCTGCCATCAAGCAGGCAGGCGTTTCTCGCGTGGTTATGCTTACGGGAGACAGAGAAGAAGTAGCGGCAGATATGGCATCTCGCCTTGGTATTGATGAATATCGCTCTGAGTTGTTGCCTCAGGATAAGGTTTCTGCCGTTGAGCAGTTCCTTTCCGAGAATCCTGCAGGCGCTACGCTGGCATTTGTTGGCGACGGCATAAACGATGCGCCTGTGCTCGCAAGAGCCGATGTGGGTATTGCAATGGGAGTTCTTGGATCTGATGCGGCCATTGAGGCAGCTGATGTGGTCCTTATGGATGATTCACTCGGAAAAGTTGCAACGGCTATCAGACTTGCTCGAAAGACACTCGCGATTGCTCGACAAAATATCGTCTTTGCCATTGGTGTAAAAGTGGCCATTTTGGCTCTTGCGGCATGTGGTTATGCGCCAATGTGGTTGGCAGTGTTTGGTGATACGGGCGTGCTTATCCTTGCGGTGCTGAATGCTTCAAGAGCGCTTCGTGTCAAGTAAACTGTGCTCAGGTGGCGTCAAGAAATCTTGAAAGACGGCATTTGTAAATCCCAATTGTTGCAAGGCTCAGGTGTGTGAGACTCGACCGCCTTCCTACGATTGCACCCGGCTGTCTTCCTACGATTGTGGCACGTTTTTCCAGTGATGGTGACCCTTCTTATTCTTGCGATTAATCATGTTTTTGATGGCGCTTTCCATCCCATGCGGCAAATACGTTAAAGACTCGAGGTCTTTTGGCAGGTAGTCAACAAGGCTTCCGGGCTCAACGGGCGAGAAGTGCTCGGGAGCTTGGCCGGGGGTTATGCAAAACCCTAGAACTTTTGCTCCTTGGGCACCTAAGCGCTTTTCATACTCGGATGCAATATCATTGGGAAAATCCATATGGGCATCGCGTGTTTTCCACAAAAACTCATAGCCGGCGGCAACTGCCTGTTCACAGGAGAAATCGTAAAGTGGCTGGCTATCAGTTTTAAGCCGTATTGTACCGGTATCCGTTAAAACATTCCTATATTGCATGAAGCGTTCAGCGTTGGTGACGCGCAGATGTGCTTGGCGCTTACGCGGAAACGGCGTAGGAAAATTAATGTAGAGAGTGGTAATTTCACCTAAGGCAAAGTACTCATCCAGCTTCATACCGGTACCGGGGACTACGACAGCATTGGAAAGGTTTGCTTCGCTTATGCGTCCTGCGGCATAGGCAATGCAGATAGGTTCCGTGTCGATGGCAATATACAGCGTTTCCGGATGAGCCTTGGCCATGGCGCAGGTAAATGAACCCTTTCCACAACCCAAGTCAACGCATACGTGTGAGAAGGGAACTGAGCCTATTCCGGCACATGCTTCTGCCCAGTGACCGTGCAAAGCTTCGGGGTTCTTCTCGATAACGTCTCCATAGCGCTCAAGGCGTTCTTCGAGATTGAAGGTTTTTGGAAGGCGCGCGTGCAGTCCGTGCATAGAGCCCTACAGGAGTTGGTCGAGAGTCTCACCGTATGAAGGCAAGAACTCGTTCATAAAATCACGGACTTCAGGAAGATCTTGTGCCATATCTATAACGATGCTCCTTGTCGATGCCTCTGCGGTAACAAACTCAGAGTTGCCTGCCTGAGCCTCATCGATGCATTTTATAAGAGCGGAGAGCTTATCGGCTGCTTTGACAAGCTTCAGTGTATATATCTCATCAGCGTCTTCGGATGCCTTGCGCGGATTGAGAATATCTTGGTACATAGGGCGTAAATCATCGGGAAGGGTATCTAAAAGCGTTTCTTGTGCGGTGTCTTCCACTTGGTGGTATGCGTCGCGAATTTCCGGATTGGCATACTTGACCGGAGTGGGCATGTCTCCCGTAATGATTTCCGAGGCGTCATGGTAAAGGCCAATGAGCGCTGCCCGATCTGCGTTCAAATGTTTCCCGTAGCGCACATTTCCAAGCGTTGCGAGACAATGCGCAATAAGTGCCACGTCAAGCGCGTGCTCTGAGAGATTTTCAGGGCGAGAATTGCGCATCAATGACCAGCGCTCAATATAGCGCATGCGCGAAATGATGGCAAAAAAGCTTGACGGGCGCCGCTTTGGTGAATGCTGCTTGGGCGAGCGCTCTTTTGGTGTAGATATATTCATGCTGTCTCAGTCGTTCTTTCCGCTTTTAATCCTCGTCATCGGTAAACTGGAGTGCCGACATAAGCGATGGCACAACCTGCTTTTTACGGCTGACAATACCCGGCAGAACCGCAATACCGTTATCGGGTGTTACGTTGAAAGCCCTTTCAAGTACCTCCTGAGCACCGGCTCCGTAATAAAGCATTTCAGTAACTTGGCTCTTGACGTCGGTAAACATGTAGAAGACCATCGGGAGCTCTTCGGACTCGGCAGCGGTTTTGAGGAAGGGGCCAACCAAGGCTTCCGCGGCCTTGCGGCTGTTTTCGGTCATAAACGAACCCTGGCCAACGCCAAATTTCGCATTGCCGCGGCTGAAAATCTTGTAATCACCGTGGAAGACTTCCTCGGCAGTGCGGCCGGTGAGGTCGGCACCCGCATCAAACATCTGCTCTGAGTACTTCTCGATATCCTCGCCGCAAATTTCTGCCAAGGCCTTGCCTGCGGCAACATCGGTTGGAGTGCAGGTAGGGGAGCGAAATGCCAGTGTGTCAGAAAGGATTGCGGAAAGCATGAGGCCGGCTATGTTCTTAGGAATCTCAACGCCGTATTCATGATAGAGTCCAAAGAGGATGGTGCATGTACATCCTACGGGTACGTTGCGGAACGTAATGGGATTTGTGGTCTCCACAGAACCGATACGGTGGTGATCGACAATTTCCATTATCTCAGCCTGATCCAGGCCGTTTACGGCTTGAGTGCGCTCGTTATGATCCACTAAAATGACGTGCTTTTTGCGTACTTTCAGAAGACCGGGAGAGCTTATAAGGCCGGCATACGTACCATTTTCATTCAATACGGGGAAGAAACGGTGACGGCTCTTGGCCATTGCTTTACGAGCATCGTCGATGGAGGTATTGACACTGAACTTCAAGATATTGCTGGTAAGCATTTTTGACTTAACGGGGACTGCCATAGTGAGAAGACGGGCAACTTCAAAAGTATCGCGAGGCGTGGTAATAATGACACATCCCGCCTGCTTTGCCGCTTCAATGACGTCATCGTCAACTTCACCGTCGCACGAAACAATCAAGCACGATGCACCCTGTTTGATGGCAAGTAATTGATTCTCGTGGTTACCGGCGACGACTACAATATCTCCTGCTTCAATAATCTCAGTCATACTTACCGAGCACGTACCCACTCGAATACCGCCCTGAGAGACGAAACCGTTTGGATCTCCCACAAGCATGGTTCCGCCTAACGTGGAGAGAATGTTTTTATAGCTGGTATGTGTCTCAGAGAGCATCTTTGACTCCATAAGACCCATATTGGCGTTCGCAATGTCTTTAACGGCGATAAGCCCCTCAAGGTGCTCGGTGCTATCGGTAACCACAAGGGTATCCAGTTTGACGTCTTGCATGAGGTTCCAAGCGTCAAAGAGGCTCATGTCTCCATCAACTTTTGGTTGCTTTTGAATCTCAGCATCCTTGATTTGAGGTGTCACCGTGGTAATGAGCTGCGGCTCTTCAAATCCAAAGTGCTTGAGGACAAAGGCCGTTTCGCGGTTTAGGGTACCGGCACGACGAGCCTCGTAGATAGGACTGTCGATTTTGTTTTTGAGATACGCATAGGAGATAGCTGCGCAGATACTGTCTGTATCGGGGTTTAAGTGACCAATAACATTAACCTTGCGAATTGCTTCCGGCATGATCCCTCCTTGTGAGTGCGTTGCATCTTCGTACAGCTAAGAGTTTACCCGCTCGAACGTACTCTGTCGCTGATTTATTGAAAAATGATGAAAGAGCCGTAAATTGCTACAATAAGTCTGTTTTTAGATATAAATTATTGGTAGGTAGTTTGTTGGAGTAAGAAACAAGCATACGTAGTCGTTAAGCAGGAGATTTTGAGCAAGTCCAGAAGATTTTCAGCAAGCAAGAGAAATGCCCATCGCGCAAATCGTAGTGTGCGAGAGGGTTCTAACGGCGTATCTGCATCTGCAAGACAGACGCCGAATAAATTTTCATCTGCCGGCGTGGGAGTACTCGCCGATTCGGTAACGCGCACCAGAGGTACTTCTCGCGTGGTTCATGCCTCTTCGGCTTCATTGTCACTTCGCTCAAGGGTAGAGTTTTTAGTGGTGGGGCTTCTCGCTTTGTGCGCGGCTTATGCATTAATAGTAGTGTCGCGCCCCAGCTCAGGAGTGCTTACGCTGGCTGACGGAGCCATTACTTACGAAGGTAGTATGCTGCACGGTCGTATGGATGGTGCGGGTACAATGACCTTTGATAACGGCGACACATACAAAGGCCAATTCAAAGACGGTGCGTTTAACGGGTCGGGTACGTTTACCTCAAAGGATGGCTGGACATACGAGGGTAATTTTGTCAACGGAGAGCCGGACGGAGAGGGTACTCTTACCACCGAGGATAGTATAGTGTATCAAGGCGTCTTTAAGCAGGGGATATATCAAAGTGCGAATTAAATGGTTTTCCTTCGTCCGCATAACGGGACTGCTTCTGGTTCTGGTGTATCACTTCTTCAAACCTGTCCTGCCGGGTGGCTTTGTAGGAGTCGATGTATTCTTTACCTTCTCCGGGTACCTCATTACCGCTTTGCTCATTGATGAGTTTGCTCGCGATACGCGCATCGGCCTTGTTGCATTTTTAAAGAGACGCTTTTACCGCATTGTTCCGCCACTGGTTGGTATGGTATTGGTGGTTACGCCTTTGGCACTGTTGGTTCGCAATGACTTTACCGCCGGTATTGCTCAGCAGGCAGCGGCGGCCGTGGGATTTGTGACCAATTACTATGAAATTCTTTTGGGCGGAAGTTATGAGACTCAGTTTGCGCCACATCTGTTCTTGCACACATGGAGTCTTGCCGTAGAAATGCACTACTACATTTTGTGGGGTGTAGCGGTCTTTATATTGTCAAAGCTTTCGCGCTCCGTAAAAGGTTTACGTGTCTGCATTGGTATTGTTTCCGGCGTAGTGCTTGTGGCCAGCTATCTTGCCATGGCCATCGGGGCTCAAGGCTCCTCCAATCTGTCCATCCAGTATTTTTCAACGCAAACACACATTTTTCCGTTCTTTATTGGCGGAGTGCTTGCCTGCTTTGCCGGTATTGCGACAACAAGCACTGCATTTGTACGCATGGTTAAAAAATACACCACCAAACAAGTTCTTCTCTGTGCAATTGTCAGTGGAGCCCTGTTGTGTGCTTTAGGGGTATTTCTCAAGTTTGACGATCTGCATACCTACCAATTTGGTTTTTTGGTGGCCTCTTTGGCGGCTGCGGCGATGATTCTTGCCATGCGCATTCTTCACGAGAAGACCCCTCACATGAAAGAACCAAAGGTTGTTTCTTATATTGCAGATACCAGCTACAGCGTATACCTCTTTCACTGGCCTCTTTTTAATCTATTGTCGGAGAGGTTTGATCCCGGTACTTCTGCAGGCATAACGGTTGTATCGTCTTTAGCATTTGCGAGCATGTCGTTTTATATCATTGAGCCGCTTTTGGCTGGTCGCACTCCACGCATCGCAGGTTTTAAGATGAGCCCGGAGCGAGCAATAAAGCCGCTTGCCATTGTTGGTTGCGTACTCTTAGCGGCAACAATATATACGTCAGTGACGTCTCCTGCGATCAGCACATTTCAGCTCAGCAATTTGAGCAACGGCGCAATTCAGGCAGACAGCCATATGTCTGTTACGCGAAAAATGGCTGACAGTACCCAGGCGAGCAATTATAACGTGACTCCCGGCGTTACTTACATCGGAGATTCGGTTTCCCTGCGAGCTATTTCATACCTGCAGAAGGCTCTCCCGGATGCTCAAATTGATGCAACGGTCAGTCGTAACGTGAGTATGGGTGCCGATGTGCTTGAGACTAACCTTGCCAATAATGCCGTCATGCAAGATGTGGTAATTGCGTTGGGAACCAATCCGGTAGGTGGCACTGACGCTATCGATAGAATCGTCCAAATGCTCCCCAAGGGACACCGTCTCATTTTTGTAACTCCTCATGATGGTCGTCACACCGATCCATCCTCAGGTGCTGCTGCCATTCGAGAGTATGAGTTACAACTTGCCGAGAAGTACGACTACATCTATATTGCCGACTGGCATCAGACGGCCGTTGATCACCCCGAGCTTTGGCCCGGCACCGATGATGTTCACTTTGGCAGCAATTCGGAAACCATTAATGCAGGCGGTGAACTTTTTGCTCAAACCGTTGCCGATGCAATTGCGAAGGCAGATCAGGGCCACGTGAAGCCATAGGTACAATGAAAAAAAGAGAAATGCTTCTTTTACGGCGGTCATAAAGGATGTCTTTTTCGATGAAATCTCCGGCTGAAAGTTTTTACAGAACAGAGTTCTCCGTTCTTCTCGCAGCGGATTCATTTAAGGGTTCGGCGTCAAGTGAAGCCATAGAGGAGTATCTTGAGGCTGGTGTGCTCCGTGTATTGCCTCATGCACGGATAAAGAAAGTTCTTATCGCCGACGGAGGTGAAGGGACCGCTGATGCGTTTGTTTCTGGATGCGGCGGCGAGATTAAATCGGTGCAGGCAGAAGATCCCTTTGGGCACCCCATTGTTGCTCGGCTTGGCATGCTTCCCAATGGGTACGCCGTGGTTGAGATGGCAGAAGCTGCTGGCATAAGATTTTCGAGCTGTACTGATGAGGACGCGAGACGAGCTTCAACGTATGGAGTGGGGCAATTACTTCGAGCAGCTCTAGACCTTGGTGTCCATCGAATATATGTTGGTCTAGGCGGAAGCGCTACTTCTGATGGCGGATGCGGGATGGCTGAGGCTCTCGGCGCGCTGTTTTTAGATGCGTCGGAAAAACCGACTGTTCGAGGCCTGCAAGGTCTGCCGTATATTGCTCACGTTGATATGAGCCACTTTGATAGGCGCGTGTATGATACGGAAATTATTGCTTTGAGCGATGTCAATAACCCGCTTTATGGAAAACACGGTGCCATTTATACCTTTGGACCACAGAAAGGACTTCTTTTCTCGCGTCTGCGTGAGTATAACGACTGGATGCGGCACTATGCTCATACGGTATCGGCTGCTACAAAAGATAATCATGCATTGTCAGCCGGAGCCGGTGCGGCAGGCGGGCTTGGTTTTGGACTTCTTTCATTTTGTGGTGCTTCGGCGATGTCGGGTATTCAAGCTCTTCTCGATGCTGTTCACTTTGACGAGCAACTACGGGGAGTCAATTTGGTCATTACCGGAGAAGGTCGTATGGACAACCAAACGGCGTATGGAAAAGCACCGGTAGGGGTTGCACGACGTGCGGCGCTGCAAGGTATTCCAACGTATGCCGTTGTGGGATCACATACAGAGGATATCTCCAAAGTACATGAGGCTGGTATTCAACAGGTTTTTGCGTCAGCACCAGCAGGCCTTTCATTGGAAGAATGCATGAAAAGGACGCCGGAAGACGTTGCAGCTGCGGCTGAACGTGCAGTAAGGTCTTTTATACGGAAATTTTGACCGGCATCACTTCATTAGGGTTTGATGAGCACTCCCGAAACAACATTAATCGCAAACCATATGTCAAAAAATGTTAGCGCAAGGGCGATAACGGTAAATGCAGCCGGAAGGTAAAAACGCTTCTTCGTTATCACGTGATTCTTTCTGTCCTTGAGCCACCAAATAAGTGTGCGTATAAGACTGATCGCCACTATAACCCACGCAATAAAAATCAAGATAGCGATAGGAAAGGCCCAAGAATTAACTAAAGCATCAAGGGATTCGATCGTATAGCCAAAAATGGCTGCAACGAATATGACGGGAAAATAGAAAAGCAGAAGGAACATCCCCATGACAAAACCTCCTTGTGTATCGCATTTCTGGCTGCTCTTTTAAATAGTATAGTTCGCTCGGAGTGTCGTTTTCTTAAGAATAGATTAAGAGTTAATGACGTTATGGTGAGTTTGTCACGCACCGTTTATATCAGTTGTATTACCGCTTGCGAATCTGTTTGAACCATTGCTTTCGCTTCTTTTTTATACTCAATTTAAGAAGTTTTGGTATTTACCAAGTGTGGCAGAAGAGGTTTTGTGGCCTCTTCTGCCAGTGGTACGTGCGGTAAGGATATCCTTACGAGAATCTTATTTTTTGATGGCTATGCACCTAAAGCTGCGCGACCATATGCGTCGGCAGCCAAAAGAGCATTTGCAACCTTCTCGGGTGTAACTTCAAACGGCATGTTATGAAGCGTGTCATTTTCAGCGCATGCAAGCGTAGCCACTTCAAGTACGCGCTCATAGGTAACATCCGTTACGCCAAGCTGCTTGAAGGTAACAGGCAATCCAATCTCAACGCAGAAATCAAGAACATCGTAGAGCTCGTCAGCATTCTCAAGGACGAGCTGTGTAATCGTGCCAAAGGCAACCTTTTCTCCATGGTACATGGCATGTGTTTCGCTCATGGCAGTCAGGCCGTTGTGAATGGCGTGGGCACCTGCGAGACCTGCTGATTCAAAGCCAAGGCCGGAAAGCAGCGTATTTGCCTCGATGATCTTCTCGACAGCTTCCGTACAAGCACCTGCTTCAAGTGCAAGCTTGGCTTTAACGCCTTCGTCCATAAGGGTCTCATAGCAAAGTGTTGCCAAAGCCATTGCGGCATTGGTAACCTTGCCGCCAGCGCATGTGCCTGCATCGGAGCGCCGGCATGCGCGAGCTTCAAAAAATGTGGCAAGTGCGTCGCCCATGCCGGAGACGGTCAGGCGAACGGGGCTCTTGGCAATGACCTCGGTATCCATGAGTACCAGGTTAGGATTTTGCTTAAAGAATTGATACTCTTTGAATTGACCTTCGTCAGTGTAAATAACCGAAAGAGCAGAGCATGGTGCGTCCGTGGCTGCAATGGTTGGCACGATAATGACAGGAAGATCTTTTGTAGCGGCCACGGCTTTTGCGGTATCAAAGATTTTACCGCCACCGACACCGACTACCACTTCGGCGCCACAGGCATCAAGCACCTGCACAAGGCGGTCAATCTCAGCCTGTGAGCACTCTCCATTAAAATTGTCATAATGAAGTTCAACTTTTGCATCCTCAAAACTCTTTGAAATTACATCGCCGGAGCGCTTAAGTCCGCCGGCCGTGATGATGACAAGTGCACTCTTTCCGTAGGCTTGAGTGTATTCCCCCAGCTTGGCGAGCTCGCCTGGACCTTGAATGTACTTGCTTGGACTAATAAAGATACGTGCCATTTCCCACTCCTTTCAGTTGAGACATCCCGTATGCCTCAAAATGACTATAAAAATGATAGTTCTTCTTCTCCGGTTAATTCGTGGGATATGTATAACGTCCATATTGCAAAAGACTCTGTGCCGTATGGTTATGTCAACCTGTTTTCCCTCTTTTGTTTCTTCATGCGATAATAGAGTGAGAGATGCGTCCGCGTGCCTACCATGTATGCTCTTCTCGACACGTTTGTTGCAGTGTCGATGGTATGGTCAGATCAAAGGAAATATGCCATGGCAGAGTTTGTTTACCAAATGTACCAAGCACGTAAAGCGGTCGGAGATAAAGTCATCCTTGATGACGTTACCGTCGGTGTATATCCCGGGGCAAAGATTGGTGTTGTCGGCCCTAACGGTATGGGTAAGTCCACACTCCTTAAAGTCATTGCCGGTCTCGAGACGCTTTCCAATGGAGAAGCCCGTTTGACACCGGGATTTACGGTGGGACTTCTTCAGCAGGAGCCCCCGCTTGATGAAGATAAGACCGTCAAGGAGAATATTGAGCAGGCGTTTGGTGAGCTTCTTTCTCAGATTGCCCGTTTTAACGCAATAGGCGAAGAAATGTCCAGCCCTGATGCGGACTTTGATGCCCTGATGGCCGAGATGGGGCAGTTGCAGACAGAGATTGATGCTGCCGATGGTTGGGACTTGGACAGTCGGCTTTCGCAGGCGATGGACGCACTACAGTGTCCGGATCCGGACGCTCCAGTGGCACATCTTTCCGGTGGTGAGCGTCGCCGCGTGGCGCTATGCCGCCTGTTGCTTGAGGCTCCCGACTTGTTGCTCTTGGATGAGCCAACAAATCATTTGGACGCAGAGTCCGTGCTCTGGCTTGAAAAATTCCTCCATGATTATCCCGGTGCCGTTATGGCAGTAACACATGATCGCTACTTCCTTGATGATGTTGCGGAATGGATCTGTGAGGTCGATCGCGGGCAGCTCTATCCTTATGAGGGAAATTACTCAACGTATCTGGAGAATAAGGCCGCACGACTTGAAGCGCAAAATCAGCAAGATGCCAAACGTGCCAAGAAAATGCGGGCAGAGTTGGATTGGGTCCGCTCGTCTCCCAAAGCCCGCCAAGCAAAGAACCGTGCACGACTTGATCGCTACGAGCAGATGGAAGCAGAGGCTCGTGCGTCGAAGAAGCTTGATTTCACTGAAATTCAGATTCCTGTGGGGCCACGCTTGGGACAAAAAGTCCTGGACGCCAGTCATGTACATAAGGCGTTTGGCGATCGTGTGCTTATCGATGATCTTTCCTTTAGCTTGCCGCGCAATGGTATCGTTGGTGTCATTGGCCCCAACGGCGTGGGAAAGTCAACGCTCTTTAAGATGATCGTAGGGCAGGAGCCTCTTAATTCCGGTGCACTTGAAGTGGGCGAATCCGTCAAGCTGTCCTATGTTGATCAGCTGCGCTCCGGCATCGATCCAAATAAGACTCTGTGGGAAGTGGTTTCCGACGGTAACGACTTTATCAAGGTGGGGGATACGGAAATCCCCAGCCGCGCCTATGTGGCAAGTTTTGGTTTCAAAGGTTCCGATCAGCAAAAGCGCGCCAGCGTACTTTCCGGTGGCGAGAGGAACCGTCTGAACCTGGCTCTTACGCTCAAGCAAGGGGGAAATTTGTTGCTTTTGGATGAGCCTACCAATGACCTTGATATCGAAACCTTGGAAAGCTTGGAAGCGGCCCTTGAGCACTTTCCGGGATGCTCGGTAGTTACCAGTCACGACCGCTGGTTTTTGGATCGCGTTGCCACACATATCTTGGCGTGGGAGGGAACGGATGAAAACCCGGGACATTGGTATTGGTTTGAAGGCAACTTTGAATCGTACCAGGCTGATCGCGAGAGACGCCTTGGGCCTGAAGCAGCAAGTCCGCACCGTCTTCACCGTAAACTCACACGCGATTAGAGACTTTGCGTCACCGTTATACGTGCTGTTATGTGACTGGAGTATATACAGCTTTAGGCGGCAGCACTCTTATATGAAACTCTGCGGTGTGCTGTCTAAATCAGTATGGCGTGGGTATTGTATACAACGGATGGCGAGCTACATACAAGTACTTCTCGCCAAAATATTTGCGTTTGAAAGGGGCATATGATGGCACTTGATTCTAAAGTCGGAGAGATTCTTAACAAACAGATTAATAAAGAGTTTTACTCTGCGTATCTGTATTTGACGTTTGCTGATTTCTTTGAGGACAAGGGACTCAAAGGATTTGCAAATTGGTATGTTATTCAGTCTCAGGAAGAGGTGGCACACGCCCGCATTTTGCGTCGCTACTTGCTTGATAACGACTGGACGCCCAAGATGGAAGCAATAGCCAAGCCGGATCTTACGTTTACCGAGATCATTGAGCCACTCAAGGCCGCTCTTGAGCATGAGCAATACATTACCGCAAGCATCAATGAGTGCTATGCCGTTGCTCAAAGTGTCAACGATTACCGCACGATGAAGCTTCTTGATTGGTATGTTGAAGAGCAGGGTGAAGAAGAGGCTAACGCTTCCGATCAGGTTAAGGCCGTTGAGCTTTTTGGTGGAGACGCTAAAAACCTCTTTGACCTGGATCGTGAGAATGCTGCCCGCGTCTATACCGCTCCTGCGATGGCAATGTAGTCGATTCAAGTCAAACGTAATGCACGAGAGAGAACTCATATGGAATTTTATTCACATGAATATCTGGTTCATCGAGCAAGTACGCTCGATTGGACTCAAATAATTCTTTTTGTGCTCGTTGCACTCTTGATGGTATTTGCGCTCGTGCATTACTTTCATGACCGTCGCGATTCAAAGTATAGAGAGTTGGCACTCATTGCTCTTTTTTCGCTGGTCTTCTTAGGGCTTTTGCAGCTTGATCGAGTCATGGAAGTCGATCGTGTGAATAAGCACTATTCGGCGGTTGTGTCATCTCAGGAGAGTATTGCCCACACCATGAACGTTGATACCGACAAGGTCTATGTGGCGCTTGATGAGAAGGGCAACCAATCCTATATAGAGGTGGATGGCACATACTACCGAATCTTAAAGAATGGCGAGAGTGGCTATGTGCTTGAGCGAGTTGACCTTATAGGCACGGATATTCGCCATGTTGAGAAGTAGGTTCAGATGAATTTTTATTTGGAAGTTGCGGTTAAGCTTATCATTGGCCTGTTTTCACTGGTGCTCGCCATCAACGTAAGTGGTAAGGGAAACCTTGCCCCTACGGCCGCGATCGATCAGGTTCAGAACTTTGTTCTTGGCGGTATTGTGGGCGGTATGATTTACAACAGCGCCATTACCATCCTGCAATATACGCTTGTTCTGCTTATCTGGTTGATATTGGTGATGACGTTGAAGTGGCTCCGTACCAATAACATGCTGATGAAACATCTTATTGACGGTAGACCCATTATTGTTATTGATAAGGGAACTCTGCTTGTTGAAAACTGTCGAAAAGCCGGCCTTACTGCATATGACATTTCACTTAAGCTGCGTCAGGCAGGAGTAAATTACACCTCTGATGTGAAGCGCGCCATTCTCGAACAAAACGGTCAGCTTATTATCGTGCAACATGGCGAGCAAAATCCACGCTTTCCGCTTATCACCGACGGCCAGGTACAGGAAAATATTCTTGATGCCCTGGATCTGGAAGAAGACTGGCTTGAAAACGAACTCAAGAAACACGGCATTTCGTCTCCCAGCGAGGTTTATTTGGCCGAGTACGATAACGGAAATCTTGAGATTTCAAAGTACTAGAGAAGGATAAGAAGGAACTGTAAACAAGTGGAGTTTGGGGAATCGGCAAACTTTTTCTGGTAAAAAGAGTTCGATGCGGTATACTCCTATTCACAACGTCTGAAAGCGAGTCACCTTTTGGTGGCTCGCTTTCGTGCGTTTTAGGGTCCTATGAAGAAATGCTCACGTTTGAGTAGAAGGAGTTTGGATATGTCAGAGCAGTTCGATTTCAAAATCAATGGCGTAGTGTCCCGGAGAAGCGCGCTTGGCCTTTTTGGCCTTGGTTCGGTTGCCCTTCTCGCGGGTTGTACGTCTCAGGGTTCGTCGGATAATGCGAAAACTACGTCTGATGCGGGTAGCAAAAAGTTGAACATTGTGGCCAGTTTTTATCCCATGTATGACTTTGCAAAGAAGGTTGCGGGAGACAATGCCGATGTTACCTGCCTTGTACCTGCAGGTACGGAGCCTCATGATTGGGAGCCGTCAACCAAAGACATGAAAACCATCCAAGATGCCGATATTTTGGTTTATAACGGTGCCGGGATGGAGCATTGGGTACAGGATGTGCTTGATGGACTCGGTAAAGAGAGCAAGCTCGTTGCCGTAGAGGCTTCTCAAGGCATTGAACTCAGAAAGCTTGACCATGAAGATGAAGATCACGACCACGAGAGTGATACCGAGAAAGAGCATGAACACGAGCACCACCATGGAGATACCGATCCGCACGTTTGGTTAAGTCCGGTAAACGCCATGGCACAGATGAAAAATATTTGCGATGCTTTGAGCAAAGCGGATGCCGCTCATAAAGATGTATATGAGGATAATTACAAGAAAGCTCAGGCAAACTTTGAAACACTGGACGGCGAGTATCACAAGCAACTTGACTCGCTTCCCAATAAGACCATCGTTGTTTCTCATGAGGCATTCGGCTATATGTGCGATGCGTATGGTTTGAAGCAGATGCCCATCGAAGGCGTAGAAGCAGATGCCGAGCCGGATGCACAGCAGATGAAGGAGATCGCTGACTTTGTTAAGGAGAACAACGTCAAGACTATTTTCTCCGAGGAACTTGTAAGTCCTAAGGTTGCGCAAGCGATTGCTGATGCAACTGGTGCTAAAGTAAGGGAGCTCAATCCGCTTGAGGGACTGACGGATGAGCAGCTTAAAGCTGGCGAAGACTATGTTTCGGTTATGAACAATAACTTGAAAGAGCTGGTCGACGCCTTGTCATAAAGATGTGTGTGAGGGGGATGTGTTGCAGGAGCACACAAATGTTATATCTCTTACAAACGTGAGCTTCTCGTATCGAGAAGCTCCGGTGCTTGAGGATGTTACGCTTGAAGTGGCGCGCGGAGAAATCTGCGCGCTTATTGGCGATAACGGAGCGGGAAAGTCAACGCTCGTTCGTCTTGTTATCGGAGAATTTGTACCGTCGTCGGGTTCCGCAAAGCTTTTTGGAACTCCCGCAGCAAAATTTAAGAATTGGGAGCTTGTGGGTTATGTTCCACAAATCCCTGCGGAAGCAACAAATCGCTTTCCTGCAAGTGTTTTGGAGCTTGTTGATGCAAGCCAGTATGCACGCGCCAAAACGGAACATGTAAGCAGTAAGGAACGTCGACGCCGGAGCCTTGAGGCTTTGGAACTTGTCGGTATGCGTACTTTTACTACACGGATCATTCGTGAGCTTTCCGGCGGACAGCTTCAACGCGTTCGACTTGCGTGTGCACTGGTGAGCAATCCGGAGCTTTTGATTTTGGATGAACCAACAACCGGTCTGGATAAGGACAGCCGTGACCACTTTTATGCACTTGTCCGAGAAGCCCACGCGGCTCGCAATTTAGCGGTTCTTCTCATCACGCATGACATGGCTGCGCTTGACGCTCTGGCCTGCAGGGTGGTTGAAGTGTCTGATTGCCATGTTCATGAGGTGGCAGGCAGGGGTCATGGCACCAATCATTGCGCGTTACATGGGAGTGATTGCCAAGGCACCCATGTACGAGGAGAAGTTTTGCTTGATGACTTTGACGAGTCGTATGCGCTTCCCGAAGATATTGAGCATACGGGAGGGATCAAGCATGTTTGAGTATGTATTCATGCAGCGAGGTCTTATGGTCGGTGTGCTTTTAGGAGCGGTTATCCCGCTTATTGGAGTGACCGTGGTGCTGAGACGACTTTCGATGATCGGCGATGCGCTTTCCCATACGTCTCTTGCGGGCGTTGCGGGAGGACTTATCGCCGGTATCAGTCCGGTTGTGGGAGCGGTAGTGGCGTGCCTTGCCGGAGCGTTGTGTGTTGAGGGCGTGCGCAGGCGCTTTAAGAAACAGTCCGAGTTGGCGGTTGCCATTGTTATGGCTGCTGGCATCGGCCTTGCGGGCGTACTTTCAGGATTTGTACCAAACTCGTCAAGTTTTAACAGCTTTATGTTTGGCAGCATCTTAACGGTAAGCGCACAGGAAACACACATCATTATGGCAATTAGCGTTCTTGCCGTATGGTATGTTGTCCGCATGCGTCGAGAGCTCTTTTTAATGTCATTTGATGAACGACACGCTCGTGCCGTCGGTGTCCATGTTGGCCTTACGAATTTTGGCTTTATTATTGCCGTGGCATTGGTAGTTGCGGTAGCTGCGCGAACTGTCGGTTCTCTTATTGTTTCCAGCATGATGGTGGTTCCCGTGGCGTGTGCGCTGCAGCTTTCGCGCTCGTGGAAACAGTGCTGTTTCATTTCTTCCGCCATCGGAGTGCTTACGTCCTTAAGCGGGCTCATAATTTCCTATGAGCTGGGACTGAAACCGGGCGGCACCATTGTTCTTCTCGCGGTTTTGGTACTTCTTGTCATATTTGCAATGAAGAAGGTGGTTTCTACCGTCCGGAGAGCTCACGTGTGATATTCTAGTCAAACGCGTTGACGGAGAGGTTTGGCCGCAGACGTCGTGGACAGAGAGGGAGCTTACAGCTGAGAGGTTCCTGCACGGCAGCGTCTGAAGTTCACTCCCGAGCTACAACCTGAACGGCAATAAGGGCAAGAAGATTATGCGCCTGAAAGCTCAGTAGGGAAGTCGGTCGCTTCACGAAACGAGGCATATAAGAGGGCCGGTGGGAGAAAAAACCTGTCAGTCAACCGAGGTGGTACCGCGGAGTTCATCCGTCCTTGGACACAGATGTGTTCGAGGACGGTTTTTTATCGAAGGAGTGGCATATGGGAATGTCCGAAGAATTGCAGCAGATTCGCGAGCAGGTGCTGAAAGGTGTTGCTGAGGCAGCTGACCTGAGCGCACTCGAACAGCTCCGCGTAAAAGCATTGGGTAAGCGGGGAACGCTTACGGCCATTATGCGTATGATGGGATCGGTCCCCGCAGATCAGCGGCCTGCTATGGGACAGCTTGCCAATACGGTGCGTGCGAATGTTGAAACGGCAATCAGAGAGCGTCAGCTGACGCTTAAGCGCGTTGAGCTGGAGCGGCGTATGAGTGCCGAGGCGACTGATGTGACATTGCCGGGGCGTCGTCTTTCTCCGGGGACTCAGCACCTTATCGAACAGGTGCGCGAGGAGATGGAAGACATCTTCGTGAGCCTGGGGTATACCGTTGAGAGCGGACCGTATGTTGAAACTACGTACTATAACTTCACCGCACTTAATGCTCCCGAGGATCACCCCAGCCGTTCCGCCAAAGATACGTTTTATGTGGTGGATAACGCTCCGGAAGGAAAGGAAAGCCATGTACTTGGTGAGTCCGACGTACTGCTTCGTACACAGACGTCTGGTGTACAAGTACATACGATGGAGACAAAAAAGCCTCCCATCTACATGATCTGTCCCGGTACGGTGTTTCGTCCCGATACTGCCGATGCCAACCATCTGCCGCAGTTTACACAGATGGAAGGTTTAGTGGTTGATGAAGGAATTACGTTCGGAGATTTGAAAGGTACTCTTGATCACTTTACGCGCGAGATTTTTGGTAAAGATCGTGCAACACGGTATCGTCCGCATTTCTTCCCGTTTACCGAGCCCAGCTGTGAGGTGGATGTTTCGTGCGGTGTGTGTCACGGAAAAGGATGTCGTTTCTGCAAAAATACCGGTTGGCTCGAGATTCTTGGTTGCGGCATGGTTGACCCTAATGTCTTTGAGTATTGTGGCATTGATCCGGAAGTCTATACCGGTTTTGCATTTGGTATTGGTGTAGAGCGTGTGGCGGCACTGCGCTATGACATACCAGATCTGCGCATGCTTATTTCCGGCGATGAGCGAGTACTTCGCCAATTCTGATTGTCTATTCCTATTACGCCATGACGTATAGCTTGTGGCGTTCATGAGAAAGGTTTTTTCATGCGCGTATCTTATGAGTGGCTCAAGACGATGGTTGATGTTCCAGAAAACCCGCTTGACCTTGAAAAAGAGTGTGCTCGTACTGGTACTGAAGTTGAAGCGGTCGAGCGTGTGGGAGCAAACTTAGATCATGTGGTAACAGCACGTATTGTGAAGAAAACACCACATCCCGATTCTGATCATATGTTTGTGACCCTCGTTGATGTGGGCGAGAATAACGTTGATGCCAACGGTAATCCCGAGCCGCTTCAGATTGTGTGCGGTGCGCAAAACTTCAACGAAGGCGATCACGTTGTAACCGCAATGATTGGCGCAGTGCTCCCGGGAGACTTTAAGATCAAGAAGTCAAAGTTGCGTGGCGTTGAGTCATGTGGCATGAACTGTTCTCTTCGAGAGCTTGGTCTGGGAGATGAGTGCGACGGCATCATGATTCTTCCCAATGACGCTCCTATCGGTGTGCCAATAACCGAGTATCTCGGCATTTCCGACACGGTACTTGACTGCGAAATTACCCCCAACCGTCCCGACTGCCTTTCCATGACGGGCATGGCGGTTGAAGTGTCTGCCATGTATGATACGGACACCCATATTGAACTTCCGTCCGTGAAGGTTGAACAAGGCCCTCATGCGGCGGATCTCGTAGACGTTGAGATTGCCGATACGTCGCTGTGCTCCCGGTATACCGCGCGCGTGGTGCGCAACGTTAAGATCGGCGCAAGTCCGGAGTGGCTTGCCCGCCGTATTACCGCTGCGGGAAGTCGTCCCATTAACAATGTGGTTGACGTTACCAATTATGTAATGTACCTAACGGGCCAGCCCCTTCATGCCTTTGACCTTGGTAAGTTAACCGAACGAGACGGTAAGCGCCACATTGTGGTGCGGGCTGCAACGGACGGCGAGCACATTACCACGCTGGATGGACAGGAGCGCACTCTCACGTCCGATATGGCCGTTATTACCGATGACGGCAAGACGCCGATTGCCCTTGCCGGTGTTATGGGTGGACTTGACTCCGAGATTGATGAAACCACTCATGACGTGCTTCTTGAATCGGCTGCCTTTGATCATGGGCACATCAGCCGCACCAGCAGAAATCTTGATCTTATGAGCGAAGCTTCAATCCGCTATGAGCGTGAAGTTGATCCCCATGGCTGCGCTGACGTGGCAAGCATTGCGGCGGCTCTCTTTGAGGAGTGCTGTGGTGCGGAGGTTTGCCCCGGTATTGTAGATGTTTATCCTGCACCAACCGAGGCTGTTTCCATTGTCTTCCGTCCTTCTCGTGCGCGCGCTCTTGCAGGAGCCGCGATTGACGATGACTTCATGTTTGGTCGTCTTTCTCGTCTTGGCTGTACGATTGGCGAGAAGACCTATGCCAAGGACGGTTCTTTGGCATCAGTGACGGTGACGGTTCCGACCAATCGTCCCGATTTGACGCGAGAGGTAGATCTGATTGAAGAAGTCGTGCGTCTTTGGGGCGAAGGTGACATCATCGCAACGCTGCCGGCAGCCAAAAATCACGCGGGAGGTTTGACTGCGGAGCAGATTCGAGTGCGTAAGATTGGGCGCACGCTGCGGGCACTCGGCTTGAATGAGACCAAGTCGTACCTCTTTGCGAGTTCTGACGATCTTGCGAAGCTTGGTATGAGTGAAGAAGGTCGCGGCCTTCCCGTGCGGATTATCAATCCGCTGATAGCGGATCAGTCAGAGATGCGTCGATCTCTTTTGCCGGGGCTTTTGCGCTCGGTTGCCTATAACCTTGATCATGGCGTGGAAAATATCGCACTCTATGAGATCGGCCGGGTTCTCTTTGGGCATGAGAACAAGAGCCAGCCCGATGAACCAAGTTTTGTGGCAGGCGTACTTTGGGGAAAGCCCGCCGATGATAGCTGGAATATGAAGTGGCCGGCATACGATTTCTTTGATGCTAAGGGAGTCGTTGAGGGCTTACTTGAGATCTTGCGTATACCAAAGGTGCGTTTTCGCGTAGCAGATCCCGATACGTATGGTTGGTTGCAGCCGGGATGTGCCGCCGAAGTTCTCGCGGCAGACGGGGTTATTGGTTGGGTTGGCACCATCCATCCGCTTGCGCTTCAGAACTTTGGCATTGAGGTTCCTGTCGTTGCTTTTGAGCTTTCCGTGGCAATGCTTCAGCGCCTTGCTCGTAAGGATTTGCCGATTGTTGAGCCACCGACATATCCGGGTATTTCCATCGACTTGGCGATTGTGGTTGATGAAAAAGTTACCTGTGAACAACTGATGCAGCGCCTTCATTCGGCAGGTGGTAAGCTTTTGGTTGACGTTCGTCTCTTTGACGTCTATCGCGATCGTGTGCGTGTCGGAGAGGGTAAGAAATCCATGGCCTTCTCGTTAACGTATCGTGCTGACAATCGGACACTGACGTCAGAGGAAGTTGAGAAGACCCACACTAAGCTGGTTGAGAAAGTCATGCGTTCAACCGGCGGAGAGGTGAGATCATAGGTGCCTAGCTGGAACGTACACATCGCTCACGCAAATCGGCTTCTCGCAGACGCGGGGGCTCGCTCTTTAGGTGTGAGCGATGTGGATGCGTTCTTGTTTGGCAACGTGTTGCCTGATGTGTATGTGGGATATATGGTGCCCCATCCTACCAAGATTTTGGGATATTGCCGTACGCACCAGTCGTATCCCGGTGGGATACCACTGCCTAACTATAAACGCTACTGGCGTAACTTCATTGCTTCGTATGATTTTGAGAGAAGAATGGGTGAGGTTAGCGATCTCATGTTGGGCGTTTGGTGCCATATTGTTTGTGATCACACGTATAACAAATATACGCGACGCTATATTCACGCTCATGATATTCCCGTGGGAGAAAAGACGCGCATCCGAAAGCAAACGGATTTTGATTTGTACGGTCGATCGTTGACGATGGGACGCCTGCCTCGCTTGACACCTGAGCTCGTGCAACAAGGAGCGGCGTATCCACAGTATTGTGTACGGGAAGTGGATATCTGCGCCGCGCTTGAAGTGATTGATGAAATTGCGCAGACCAATCTCGCCGCCCATGAAGAGAGTCCGCACTATAGTATGCTTAACAAGAAGTTCTTCTCGACAGCTGCCGCCGAAGCTCACTGGGTTATGCTTCGCGGGCTTACCGGGCGACATGAAATTGTTACAACCTGATTATCCCTCTGCAAACTGACTCCCGTATTGGTACTCGTCCGTGTAGACTAGCCTACACATGTTGGTTGCACGGAAAAGGGCACGAAAGGGAAGAGCTATGGATAAGATGGAGTCTCGGGGGACATTTACGGAGTATTTGCCGTCGTATACGGTTGGCGTTGATGCATACCAGGCTGTTCCTCATATTACGAGGCGTTTTGGCTCACATGCCGTTGTCATCGGCGGTAAAACCGCTATGGAGAAGGGCAAACAGCGACTGCTTGACGCACTTCTCGGTTCCGATGTGGTTGTTGATAGCTGGGTTGTCTATGGAACTAACTCCACACATGCAAACGCCCGCGCCATTGCTGAGCGTGAGGACGTTCGTGCCGCCGATATGCTCTTTTTGATGGGTGGCGGTCGTGCCATTGATGAGGGTAAAGAAATTGCAACCATTCTGGATAAGCCATATTTCACGTTCCCAACGCTTGCTTCCAATTGTGCGCCCATTACCCGCATTGCGGTATTTTATAAGGAAGACGGTTCTTCCGATACATACTTTATTCCGGCTGAACTTCCCGTGCATACCTTTATCGATACGCAAATTATCGTTGAATCTCCCGATGAGTATTTCTGGGCCGGTATCGGCGATGCATTTTCCAAGGGTCCTGAGGTGGAACTCTCTTCGCGCGATGTGGACCTCGTTCACAGCCCGCTTATGGGTCGCGCCCTTGCAGGAGGAGCATGTGTGGATCCGCTTTTTGACTATGCCGAGCAGGCACTTGCCGATAAGCGCGCGGGTATTCCATCGGATGCGTTTGAGCGCATCGTACTCAATATCATTGTGACCGCTGGCGTGGTTTCCAACATGACCACTAATCTTGCAGCCGAGCGCGGTGCGTACTACTTCAATTCCTCAACGGCGCATGCCTTCTATAACGGCTTCACCATTTTAGGGGAGCGTGCCGAGAAGCACCTTCATGGTGAGGTGGTCTCCTTTGGCACGTGTGTCCTGTATGCGTTTGACAACAATATTGAGGGCCTGAAGGCGCAGGTTGCTTTGAATGAGAAACTGGGATTGCCCACAACGCTGGAATCTCTTGATATTACTGAGCTTTCTCAAGATGTTGATCTCGATGCCATTCTCGCGGTGGCACAAAAGACCAACGAGTGGGGTCGTGCTCCTTATGGGTATACACCCGAGCGCTTCCGTCAGGCAATTCTTGATGTCGATGCGTATGGTCGTGCACACAAAGCTGGCAATACGGCCGCGGAAGCCGCAGCTCTTGAAGCCGTTGCTGCCCACGCTGTAACTACTGAGACAACGGTGCCACGTAAGCTATAGGAGAGCCGCGCAGGTTGCGGAGACACTGCCATGTAGGCTGTGAAGACGGCACCGCGCAGGGTGTGGGAAAATGCCACGCAAGTAAGCGGTGAAGTTTCAGTATTGCCTAGTCGTGGTATTCTCCGCGATTCCACTTTTCAAGCAGATCAGAAAACAGAGCATCTCCTGGAGTCTCCATCTCCTCCTCTATGCTTATGCTTTCGACAGAGGTGATCTTATCGACAAGTTTTAGGTTTTCGGCGGTTGGATTGAACTTTGCAGCCAAAAAAGCGTCTATGATGTCACAGATTAAAAACTCTCCTGTAATCTTTCCGCCAAATCCGATAACGTTGGCGTTAAGATTTTCTCGAGCATAAAGTGCGGTTGTCATATCTCTGACTAGAGCGCATCGCACTCCCGGAACTTTATTAACAGCATTTGTGATTCCAACTCCGGTACCGCAAAGAACAACGCCGGCATCAGCTCTTCTTGTGGAGACTGCCTCGCCAACACTCTTGCCATACAGGGGGTAGTGAGTGCGGGAAAAATCGTAAGTTCCACAGTCGAGGATTGTGTGACCCTTAGATTTCAAGTGGTCAGAAATAGCGATTTTGGTGTCGGTAACAATATGGTCACAACCGAGTGCAATAATCATTTTTACTCCTATGCCATTCTATTAAGCATGTCTACGCGGATTTGATGACGTCCGCCATCGTAGTGTGATTCAAGGAATTCCTTTGCGATATTTTGAGCTAGACCTGGACCTACGATATCTGATCCAATAGTAATCATGCGAGCGTTGTTGTGCTGGCGGGTCATAAATGCACTTCGTTCATCTGAACATTCACAGGCGATTATACCTTTTACCTTACAAGCGGTAATGTAGCTTCCGGCACCAGTTCGGTCGAAAATAATACCAAATGCATCAGGTGCTGATAGAAGTTTATCGGTAATTGCTAGTGTTGCGTCGATAAAGTCAGAGAATGCTACGGATGATATATCTTCGACTTCATAGTGAGACTTAATGAGAAAATCCTTTACTTTGTTTTTCAGGTTAAAACCATCGTGGTCCGAACTTAATAAAACCTTCATCATGTTCCTTTCCGGTAGGGTTATTCTGCAGTGATGACGCGAGAATATCGCTCTATTTCAGAAATTTGTTTATGGGTAATTCCGCTATCGGTTATCAAAGCATCGACTTTGTCAAGGTGATAAAAGTCATAAAAATCTAATTGTCCGATTTTACTTGAATCACATACAAGGTAACGAGAGCCAGAACGGTCCAGAGCAAGGGACTGAATGCGTCCCTCTTCTACATTCGAAGTTGTAACGCTATTGCCTGCAATGCCATTTGCACTTATAAAAGACTTATCAATTCCCAAAAGACCTATGATTTCTTCAGCTAAGGGTCCTATGAATGATTTTGATTTATATCGATAGGCTCCGCCGATTATGCATAGCTCTATATTTGAGTTATTTTTAAGCAGATCAAATACGGCAAGATTATTTGTGATTACCCTTAAGAAATAACTGCTTGGAATATGGTATGCGATCTCTCTACATGTTGATCCTGGGCCCAAAAATATAGTGTCAAGCTCGTTGATTAAAGTGATCGCCTCTTGAGCAATCAAACTTTTTTCCTGCGGGTTGAGTTTCTGTTTCTCGGTGTAGTTTATTTCTGGAGCCGAGTAAAGAATTCCTTGTTGTAGGGATTGAATGCCACCATGGATTCTCAGTACTTCTCCCTTTTTAGCCAAGGTATCAAAATCTCTTCTAATGGTCATCTCTGTAACTTGGAGATTTTGGGATGCTTGTTTTACTGAAAGATGACCATGCTTATTGCAAAAGTCACGAATTTTCTCCTGTCTTTCCTGTCGAACCATATCGCCTCCTCTGTTTTGAAATAAACATTAACAAACAAAAAAGAACTATATAACATCAAATAGGCAAGCGGTAGTAAGACAGGAGTAAACGGACTATTTATATATTATTGAAGTATAGAAAGATAGGTCATCAATTTGTTGCTGAGAAATTTCAGCATCTGTTATCAAAGCATTAAAGTCATTCAGCCGGTAGAAACTATAAAAGTCCCTCTGATTAATCTTTGATGAGTCGGCAACTAAAAATCTTTGTTCAGCCCTGTTAAGCGCTGCCCTTAACAGACTTCCGATCTCAGCGTTTGATCCAAATACTTCAAAATTAAAGACTCCTGTTGTTCCAACAAAAGCCTTGTCAACGCCTAATGTCTGGAGACTCTTTTCAGCGATTGATCCTGTTAAAACACCAGTAGCACTGCGATAGATTCCGCCAATAAGGTGTAGCTCAGTTGCGTTACTTTTGGAGAGAGATGTGAACACAGGAATACTATTAGTAACTACTCGTATTTTAACAGAAGGCAAATAATTAACCATATAATTTATTGTTGTCCCACCGCCAAGAAAAATTGTATCTCCAGGCACAATAAACTTGGCTGCTAGTTGAGCACAATACTCTTTTTTTGCTGGATTAATTTGTAGTTTTTCCTCATGCCTCAGTTCTCGCTTTAAGGAAGTTCCTCTTGGATTGATCGGAAGACGTGCCCCTCCGTGAACTCGAATTATTTTTCCGAGATTTGCAAGTTCTTGAAAATCACGACGTATCGTCATTTCAGAAACACCGAGTTTTTGAGACACATCAGCGACAGTAATTATGCCAGAGTGAGAGCATAAATTGATAATTGCTTCGTGTCGTTCAATCTTTAACATAAAAGCCTCTTCTCTGATTGCTTGACATAAGTTTATCCCATAAGATATAAAAAATGTTTGGAAATGTTTATCCATGAACGGTAAGCTTGAATACTATCGTTTATCAGTAAAAATACTACTTGTTTGCTGATGATAAAAAGGAAAAACAACCGTTTACCGTTTGCTTTTTACTATAGATTGACAGGTGAAGATCTTTTTATGAAGATAAATCAAACAATATCAAACAAAATAGAACTTATAGATGTTTGCTATTGTCTAGATATCGTGTTACTAAAGAGACAAGGATTCTGAATGAAAATCGGAGTGATTCTTGCAAGTCACGGTGAGTTTGCAAAGGCGGCCTTAGAGACAGTTGAAATGATTGCTGGAAAACAAGAGGATGTTGTTGCACTTGGTTTATCTTCTGAAATGGGTGCCGATCAGTTTGAACGGGATGTATGTGCTGCATATGACAAACTAACTTCAGAATGTGATCTTGTGGTGGCTCTCTGCGATATTCATGGCGGGACTCCCTTTAATGTTATTACAAAGGTTATCATGAAAGGCTATCCGTTGATTGCTTTTACTGGAATGAGTATGCCAGTGGTAATTGAACTTTTAATCTCAAGGGACACACTGGACACACCTTCAGCAGTTAAAAATCTTATTGTTTCTGCTCATAAACAAACGCTCAGCGAAATAGTGATGCCGAAAATTGCTGAAGAGTTTGATGAATTGAATTTATAGTGAAAGCAGGGTGGAAACAATGGCTCTTAAATTAGTTGATATTGACGACCGTCTCATTCATGGACAAATTGCAACAACATGGATTCCTGATTTTGGGATTGAATCCGCCATTATTGTAAGTGATGTCGTTGCTACCGACCCGATTCAAAAGTCTGTAGCAGGATTAGCAGTACCTCAGATCAAAGTGACCGTATTTTCGACCGATAAGTTCATTGAGGTTCTGAAGAAAACAGAACTTAAAAAGGCAACCATGGTTCTTTTTACCAATCCGATTGATGCACTCAAGCTCTATCGAAATGGACTTACGTTCAATTACTTAAATGTTTCAGGGATGCGGTTTGACGGCTCACGTGTGCGTCTTCATAAAAATATGTCTGTCACAGAAGACGAAAAAAAGGCTTTTGAAGAACTGATCAACAGTGGAGTAGCGTGTTGGATGCAGACAACTACTAGGGATTCTAAAGAGCCCATTTCAGAATTGCTTAAGAATTTTTAATGAAGTAGATAGCTGATGGACGATAACTGCAGGTATGGTCGTCAGTAAAGATTGTAGGTAAGGAGGACTGTAATGATTAATGCGTTGCTGCTCGCCTTGTGGGCAGGTCTTTGCACATGGGATCAGTTTGGTCCACACCTAGGCTTCAGAAAGCCGCTTTTAGCTTCTGTAGGTGTAGGTATTATTCTGGGCAATGTTCCGCTCGCTGTAATGATCGGCGCTACGATGGAACTTATGTGGCTTGGTGTTAATAATATCGGTGCATATGTTCCGCCAGATGTTATTTCTGGAACGATAGTTGGAGCTTCTCTAGGTATTATGTCAGGTGCTGATGTGGCTTCTGCCATTGCTCTTGCAGTTGCCGTTGGTATACCCACAGCTACACTTGTTCAGCAGCTCAATATCTTAGTCATGACAACAAATATTACCTGGCTACATGGGGCGGACAAAGCAGCTGAATCGGGAGTATTTTCGTCAATCAATAAGTTCTTTTGGTTGGGTGCTGTAAGCTTCTTTTTGACCCGTGCGGTTCCTGTTTTCATTGCCACAGGCATTGGTTCTTACGTTATCGAAGGAATTATGGCGTTTTTGCAAAATGATGTTCCTTGGGTATTAACCGGTTTTAAGATTGCCGGGGGAATGATGCCTGCGGTTGGTCTTGCCATGCTATTAACCATGATGATGAAAGAGAAGATGTGGATCTTCCTTATTTTTGGCTTTGTCTTTGCGGCATTTTTGAAAATTCCCACCGTTGGCATAGCTCTTACAGCGGTTGCAGCTGCTGGACTTTGGGATGTTATTACCGAAGGCAAAGGAGATTCTTCTTCAGTTGAAAGGCTTCAGACTAAGGACTCCGAGGTAGAGGAGTATGATCTCTAATGGGAAAAATCGATAAAAAAACCTTGAACAAGGTACTGTTAAGAACACAGGCCTGTCAGTTTGCTCATAATTATGAAAGAATGCAGTCACTGAGCCTGACATATTGTTTTACTCCAGTACTTGAAAAGCTCTACAAGGACGCGCCAAAAGAAGAACGTATTAATGCAATGAAGCGCCATCTTGAATACTTTAATACCCACCCTCTTGCTATTCCGTTTATTCTTGGAATTAGTGCTGCTCTTGAAGAGTCTACAGAGGAAGATCAAAAAGATACCGTTGTTGGTATTAAAACCTCCCTTATGGGTCCCTTTGCAGGATTGGGCGATTCTCTCTTGAATCTTACATGGTATCCGATTGCTGGATCGATCGGAGCTTCACTATGTGTCAATGATGGTAGTATCATCGGTCCGCTTGTCATGTTCCTCATGATTAACCTGCTTTACTGGCCGCTCAAATACTTTGGTCTTCATAAGGGTTATGAGATGGGAATGGATCTTGTTGAGAAAGCGGGGATGTCGGTATTTAATCGTCTAGGCAATCTTGCGAATGTGCTTGGCGTTATGGTTACGGGCGGACTTATTGCAACAACGGTAAAATTAAAACTTGCGCTTCAGTTTGCTTTTGGTGATGGGGACCCTCTTGTTCTTCAGGACAAGCTTGACGGCATTTTTCCGTTTTTGTTTCCGTGTATTTTGACATTTGTTTGCTACAAATTACTCAAAAAGGGACAAGGGAAGAATTCCGCCCAAATCATTATCGGTCTTATTGTTGTAGCTCTTGTTTTTGCCGCGATCGGATATTACTTTCCGGTGTTCAATATTTTTGCATAGAGGTTTTAATAGCAGATGCGCCGTTTATTGGCGCATCTGCAACTGTGGGAGGAGAGATAAGTGAAAACAATACTTGTGTTGATGGATACTCTCCGGAGAAATGAACTTCCCTGTTATAACCCTAGCAGTTGCGTAAAAACTCCCAATTTAGATGAATTTGCAGAAGAATCGACAATATTTGATAACCATTGGATCGGTTCAGCTCCCTGTATGCCTGCTAGGCGTGATATTTTAACAGGTCGTTTGAATTTCTTAGAGCGCTCTTGGGGTCCAATAGAGCCCTTCGATGTTACTTTACCTGAGCTCTTACGTTCTCATGGATATTTTACACACATTACAACTGACCATTGCCACTATCTTCGGACTGGCGGTGAAGGTTACTTGCAACTGTTTAATACATGGGACTACCATCGTGGACAAGAGGGCGACCCTTGGGTTTCTCGGATAGATGAGCCGTTTAATATGCCTGAAACCTTTTATGGAAGAGTACGAGAGCAGTATCAAAAGAATAGGCTTATGTGGCCGAGCGAAAAGGACATGCCCTCGCCAAAAACGTTCTCTTCTGCATGTGAGTGGCTTGATGTTAACGGAACAAATGAAAATTACTTCTTAATGGTTGAAGCATTTGATCCACACGAGCCGTTTGATGTTCCCGATACATATATGGATCTTTATCCGAGTGATGATGATCTTGATAGAGAGTATTATGAGATCCCTGAGTATAAGCGTGTCTCTGAGGCTGGTATTCCGAAAAATGCTGTGAATTATATTCAGCGCAGGTACAGAGCGCTTATATCAATGACTGACCATTGGTTTGGAATCCTTATTAAAAAGATAAAAGAAATCGGGACTTTTGAAGAAACGCTCATTATCGTTACAACTGATCACGGCTATTTTTTGGGAGAGAGAGATTTTCTCGGTAAAAATTATATGCCGCTTTTTAACGAACTTGCACATCTGCCGCTATTAATCAGATATCCGCATAGCGAGCTTAATGGTATTCATTTAAGCCAGCTGACCCAAGCCATTGATATTATGCCGACGATTTTGGATTATGTCGGTATAAAAGTGCCAGATACAGTCAGGGGCACTTCACTAAAGCAACTTTTTAGTGACCCTTCAGGATCGACACGATCAAGCGCTCTGTTTGGCTATCATGCGATGGCTGTAAATATTACTGACGGTAGATATATCTATTTTCGTGCACCAGTTCCGTCAAATAAACCCTGTTATGAATACGCTGCTATACCAACAACGATACGAAAAATTCTCGGTATTGATTATCCCGAAAAAATTGAGATGGGAAGGTTTATCTCTCGGACTATGTATCCCGTGTACAAAATTCCGGTCTGCAAGCCAAGTATTATTGACCAGAGTAACGATCCATTGAAAGAAATTTCTCACCACATGTTGTTCGATTTACAAAATGATTATGCGCAGACAAAAAATCTAGCAGGGAGCTGTCAGATACTTGAGCAAAAAATGATTGACTTGCTAGACAAGGCTTTATTGGACAACGATGCTCCAGCTGAACAATGGGAGAGGCTTGGTCTCAAAAGCTGATGGGTAGACAGAAATATATAAACATATTGATAAAACCAGCTTCTAGCATTTGTAATATGCAATGTCGATATTGCTTCTACAATGATGTTGCAATGCACAGAGCATGCAAAGGTAAAGGCATTATCGATTCAGCAACAACTTCGGCAGTAATTGATAAAGCCCTTGCTCTTAGCGAGACTGCGATCATTACATTTGCCTTTCAAGGTGGAGAACCTACCTTAGCAGGTCTCAGCTTCTTTGAAGCATTTGTTGAAGAGGTTAACAAAAAAAGAAAAGGGCAAGAAATTAAGTATTCAATTCAGACTAATGGTTTGGCTATCGATAGAGCATGGGTCAATTTTTTTAGACAAAATGCCTTTCTTGTAGGATTATCCATTGATGGGCCTGCGGAATTCAACGATTCTTTCCGAATTGATTTGTCTGGATTGGGAACGTATAAAAGAATACTGACTGTTTTGCGATTACTTCAAAAGTGCGATGTTAGAGTAAATGTCCTTACGGTATTGACGGAAAAACTTGCTCGTCATCCGCAAAGTGTGTGGAAATGGATTTGCAAGGAATCTATTGATTATGTCCAGTTCATTCCTTGCCTTCCTGGTTTAGATGAAAGCAAGAACGTATGGGCTTTAACTCCTGAGACGTTCGCGCAATTTTATAAAAGGATCTTTGACTTATGGGAAAATAATTTGTTTACAGGAACATACAGAAGTATATGGCTCTTTGAAAATATGCTTCAGTTGGCAAGCGGTTTATTCCCTTCACAATGCGGAATGCTCGGGAAGTGTTCTCCACAGATTATCGTTGAGTCGAATGGTGATATATATCCGTGCGATTTTTATGCTTTAGATGTATATCGTATCGGTAATATAAATGAGATTTCACTTGAAGAATATGCAAAGTCACCGATTTTAGCCCAATTTCTCTCTGAACCGAGAAGATCGTGCACCAAATGCACAGATTGTCCCTATGAGCAGGTATGTCATAGAAATTGCAAGCGCTTAAGTATTGCATATTACAACGATACTTACTGTGGATTGAGATCGCTGTATGAGTATTCCTATGCAAGGATTAATCGTATAGCACAAGTTTTTCCAGTGGCGACTAAAGATACTTTCTAAGGAGAAAAAATGCCACTTTTCACTATCGGTGTTTCAGTAATTGTCATTTCGACTCTTTTGCTTCTTTTGGGAGCGATTCAAAAGAGGCTGATTTTGACAAAACTTACCTACTGTTACAGGCACTCAGATATAGACGAGTATAGAAAACTTATGAGTAGCCGACTTCTTCGGTTTTTATTCCCTAAGTTTAATTTCTTATTTCTTCAACTTAATGGAGAGATAAAAGCTCAAAACTCCGAAAAAGTTGAAAGTATATTTGATGAAATGGATTGTTTAAAAATGAGTCCTGAACAAAGAACAGCAATGTATTCTGTCGTACTCAAATACTTTATAGATTACAACGAGGTTTGTCGGGCAGAAAAAATTCTTGAACATATCGAGCATCTCAACGATATAGATCTTTCTTAGTTCACAGAATCCTAACTATTATGAATATACTTGTGTTTTTAATTGCGTTTATAGCTGCAGCGATCGGATCGTTATGCGGTATAGGCGGCGGTGTTGTTATTAAGCCGGTTATGGATGTATTTTCTGTTGCAGATACAGCGGTCATTAATTTCCTATCTGGTTGTACCATGCTTTGCATGTCAGGATATTCAGTGATAAGAAATAAGGTGTCAGGCGATTCTGTCATTGATGCAAAGCTCGACTATCCTCTTGCTATCGGCGCCGCTTTTGGTGGTGTTTTAGGAAGAGCACTCTATAATCAGGTAGCTTTGATGTTTTCGAATCAAAATATGGCTTCAGCTGTTCAAGCTCTGGTTCTTTTTGTTGTGACTTTTGGGATACTTCTTTATACGCTGCATAAATCTTCAATCACTTCTCGTCATATTACAGGCGTTACGCGTTGCTTGCTTGTAGGTGGAATACTAGGGATTTGCTCATCATTTTTAGGAATTGGTGGAGGTCCGATTAATCTAGCCGTATTGTTTTATCTTTTTAGTATGCCTCAAAAAAGAGCTGCTCAAAGTTCTCTATTTATTATCCTTTGTGCTCAGTTGACTAGTACGTCAATACTTATACTTCAAGGTGTTCATATGCGATCAGAATGTATGATGATAGTAGGAATGGGATGCTGTGGAATCTTAGGCGGCATAGTGGGACAAAAGCTGAACAGGAAAGTTGATGAGAAATTTCTTGATGTCTTATTTCTACTAATGATGGTTGTAATAATGGGTATCTGCGCTTTTAATGTTTTGAAGTACTTAGTCTGAGCGTCTCAAAGTTTGATGAAGAGGTATGGAATTCTTTACTGAGCATGTTTATCTATTTGAATTCTGTTTACTCCTGGTCTTGTTGTCTAGACCATAGTAGTCCAAAAAATATCTTTACATCACTTTTTGGGACGCAACCAGCAAAATCATAAGTAAAGACTCTCAAATCACAAGGAAAGATTCCAATGAAGTGATAAGTCATCCTAGTTGAAGTCTGGTTTTCAAAAACGTATCCATTGTAAAAAACGCACCCGAAAACCGGGTGCGTTTGTTGTAGCAAACTCATCTGCGGATTTGCTGAAGCAAACTATGAGTTTAGGTTTACTGAACCTGGCAGATCATGGCAACGTTGGTGGAAGTGGTGTAATCACCAAGGCGAGGACTCGTCTGAGGATCGCCGGCGGTAAGTACTACCAAATCGCCCGGCTCGGCGACACCAACCTCTTTGGCAACCTGCAAAGCATTGTACATGGTGTTGGCAAGAGAACCCTGCTCGGTTGTCTTGTATGCATAAACGCCCCAGTAGAAGCAGGTACGGCGAATTGCCTCATCGCTTGGAGACATGGCATACAGCGGACGCTTCGGACGGAAGTTTGACACCAAGCGGGCGGTACGGCCTGAATGCGTTGGGCAGATGATGCATTTGGCGTCAACGGTCAGAGCCATGTTAACGGCTGCAAAGCCGGTAGCACCGTTGATGTTCTTGAGGCCTTTGCGCTGATGATAGGTATCCTTGACAGAGAGGTACTTCTCGGTCTCTTTGCAGATGGCCGCCATGGTTTTAACGGCTTCAACAGGATACTTACCGGCTGCGGATTCGCCGGAAAGCATGACGCAGTCGGTGCCATCATAGATGGCATTTGCAACGTCGGTAACCTCAGCACGGGTGGGGCGAGGATTGCGGATCATGGAATCAAGCATCTGAGTTGCCGTGATAACAGGCTTGTACGCCGCATTGCACTTCTTGATGATGGTCTTCTGGATGTGAGGAACCTCAGCTGCAGGAACCTCGACGCCCAAATCACCACGGGCAACCATGATGCCGTCGGAAGCGGAAAGAATTTCATCAAAGTTCTTGACGCCAAGGACGGACTCAATCTTGGGGAAGATCTGAACGTGTGGGGTACCCATCTCGCGGCAGATATCGCGGATTTCGCTTACGGCTTCGCCATCGCGAATGAAGGATGCGGCAATGGCGTCAATACCAAGTTCGCAGCCAAACATGATGTCAGCGCGGTCCTGCTCAGTAACGGAGGGGAGACCAATGTTAACGTTAGGAACGTTGACACCCTTCTTCTCGCCAAGCTCGCCGCCGTTGATGACCTTGCAGTGCATATCGGTGCCTTCAACATGATCAACCTCAAGACCGATAAGGCCGTCGTCAATCAAGATGATGGAGCCCTTCTCAACTTCGTGAGGAAGGTTTTTGTAGTCAAGCGAGAAGCGCTTTGCGGTTCCGATTACATCGTCGTCAGTGGTGATGACAACTTCATCACCAGTGTTAAGCATGACCTTCTTGCCACCCTCAAGAATGCCCGTGCGAACCTCGGGTCCTTTGGTGTCAAGCATGATGGCAACAGGAATCCCCAGTTCGGCAGAGATATTACGAACACGAGCGATCATGTTGCGGTGGTAGTCATGGCTGCCATGTGAGAAGTTAAATCGGGCAACGTTCATGCCTGATTTGATAAGCTCCGTAAGAACCTCATCACTTTCCGTTGCAGGTCCCATGGTGCATACGATCTTTGTTTTCTTCTTCTGTGCCATGTTTCTCCTTTTCATTGTTGAGATGAACTCAGGTGCAGACACAATGCAAATACCCGAGCGGATAAACTATTTAAGAGCGGTTTACGGTGAAACGTTAGCAAACCACGCTCTTGTCGATAAATTCTTTACCTGTTGCATATGCCTGAGCATTTTCAAGCGTGACTCGAGCAATTTGCGCGAGAGCTTCGTGAGTAAAGAATGCCTGGTGGCTTGTCATAATGACGTTAGGGAAGGAGCAAAGCTCTGCAGTGACTGAGCTAAAGACCTCATCGCCGCGATCGCGGTAGACGTTGGGGTTTTCCTCTTCATACACGTCAAGGCCACATGCGCCAATTTTTCCAGAAAGGATACCGCGAATAAGCGCCTGAGTATCAACGAGGCCGCCACGTCCGGTATTAACCAGGATGACGCCGTCTTTCATCTGACCAATGGTCTTATCGTTAATCATGTGGTAGCTTTCCTCATTCAGGAAGGCATGCAAAGAGATGAAGTCAGAGCGTTTCCAAAGTTCGTCATAATCAACGTACTCGTCTACGACGTGCTCTTCATCAACCAGTTTTTGGTTGGGATAGAGATCCGCGCCAAGGACGGTCATACCAAAGCCTTTGCAGATACGGCAAAGTGCCGCACCAATACGACCCGTACCAACGATACCGGCCGTCTTTCCATGAAGTGTTTCACCGACAAGACCAACGAGTGAGAAATCGTTTTCACGTATACGGTTGTATCCACGATGAATACGACGGTTTGCACAAAGACCAAGACCCATGGCGTGCTCGGCGATTGCTTCAGGGGAATACGCGGGAACGCGTGTTACTTTGATGCCAAGATCTTTTGCGGCCTCAACGTTGACGGCATCAAATCCGGCACAGCGCATGAGCACGAGCTTGACGCCAAAGCCTGCAAGAATCTCAAGGGTCATGATGCTTGCGTCAGCGTTGACAAAGGCGCAAACGGCATCGTAGCCCTGTGCGAGTGAAGCGGTCAGCGGCGTGAGGTTAATCTCGGTGTAATCGATGGAGACATCGGGATAATCCGTAAGCTCCTTATCAAAGGAGTGCCGATCGTAGCTCTGAGTACCGTAAAACAGGATTTTCATACTTCCTCCACTAATGGCTCACCTATAACTTCCAACTACAGACGCTTTACATTTTACCGCTCATGAGACGCAAAGGTGTTGGTTTTTAGAGAACTTACACAGGATTCGTCAAGTAGGTTTTCGATGACAGGGCGAATTTATTTTATAAACGGTTAATTTAGCGAGAAGTACTATATATGCGAGAGTGTTCTACGGTAGAATGGCAACGTCTATAAGGCACTCGATACGGCAACCTTGGTGAGCCCTTGCCCCTCCTGGGGAATTATGATCGGGCATCAATCTATCGAGTAGAACAACCCAGGAGAGGAAACCGTGAAAGAATATCTTTCAGATGCTGCTGACGTTTTGAGCAGCTATCACACGCAGGCCACAGAAGGCCTTTCGACCGCAGAAGCTCAGAGCCGCCTTGCAAAAGACGGCCCAAACAAGCTCAAAGAGCCTAAAAAAGACCCCGTAATCAAACGGTTTTTTGCGCAGATGGCCGATCCTATGGTCATCATGTTGCTTATTGCCGCAGTGATTTCCGCCGTTGCCGGCGCGTATACCGGTGAGGGTGGCATTGCAGACGTTGCAATTATTTTGTTTGTTGTTGTGGTCAACTCAGTTCTTGGCGTGGTTCAAGAAGGCAAGGCCGAAGAAGCGCTTGCCGCTTTGCAAAAAATGAGTGCGGCAACGTCTAAGGTTATACGAGACGGTCGTCTCGATGAAGTGGCATCTACCGATCTTGTAGCAGGCGATATTGTTTTGCTTGAAGCGGGAGACTCCGTTCCGGCAGACTGCCGCGTGCTCGAGAGCGCTTCTATGAAAATTGAAGAATCCGCTCTTACGGGAGAATCGCTCCCGGTTGAAAAAACCGCAGAGATCCTTACGCTTTCCGGTGGTGCCGATGATATAGCACTGGGTGATCGTAAAAATATGTGTTATTCCGGGTCTGTCGTTGTGTACGGGCGAGGACGCGCCGTTGTTGTTGCAACCGGTATGAATACCGAGATGGGCAAGATTGCCGATGCCATCTCACAAGCGGAAGACGGACAAACTCCTCTACAAGTATCGCTCGATCAGCTTTCTCGTACGCTTACCAAGCTTGTAGTTGCTATTTGTGCGCTTATTTTCTTTACGGGCTTTATCAAACACGGTTCCGAGATGCTCCAGAATTTTGATTTGGTGCTTGATACCTTTATGGTTGCCGTTTCACTTGCGGTTGCCGCTATTCCGGAAGGTCTCGTGGCCGTAGTAACCATCGTACTTTCCATGGGTGTAACACGGATGTCTGAGCGCCATGCCATTGTCCGCCGTCTTACGGCCGTTGAGACTTTAGGCTGCACGCAAGTGATTTGTTCCGATAAAACCGGTACGCTTACACAAAATAAGATGACCGTTGTACGTCATGAAACGGAAAATTTGGATGCCCATGTAAGGACAATGGCGCTTTGCTCCGATGCCACATGGGACGACGTCGAGCAGATTGCCAAAGGAGAACCCACGGAAGCCGCACTCGTCACCGACGCTGCAAAACATGGATACACTACGTCTGATTTGGCTGCTTCTCGCCCGCGTATCGGTGAGGCTCCGTTTGATTCCAAGCGAAAGATGATGTCGGTGGTTGTGCGTACCCGATCGGGGAGAATAGTCCAACATACCAAAGGTGCGCCGGATGAAATACTTGCGCGTTGTACAAAAATCATGACCAGCGATGGCGTGGTTGATCTTACTGATGAGGTACGTGCAGATGTTTTGAGCCAGAATAAGTCTATGGCCGATCAGGCTCTTCGTGTTATGGCATCCGCCCGTCGCGATTGGGGCAACACTGCTCCCGAAAACTTTGATGCTTCAAATCTCGAAAAAGACATGACGTTTGTGGGTCTTTCCGGCATGATTGATCCCGTGCGTCCTGAAGTCAAGGCGGCTATTGAAGAAGCCCACAGTGCCGGCATGCGTGTTGTTATGATTACCGGCGATCACATTGATACTGCCATTGCCATTGCAACTGAGCTGGGTATTATTGACAATCGCAACCAGGCTATTACGGGGGCTCAGCTGGATAAAATCTCAGACGAAGACTTTGAAAAGAAGATAGAAACGCTTGGGGTATATGCACGCGTACAGCCCGAGCACAAGGTGCGCATTGTAGATATGTGGCGCAAAAAAGGTATGGTTACCGCCATGACAGGCGATGGGGTTAATGATGCGCCTTCCATCAAGCGTGCTGATATAGGCATCGGTATGGGCATTACCGGAACTGATGTAACCAAAGGTGTTGCGGACATGGTGCTTGCTGACGACAACTTTGCCACCATTATTGCCGCGTGCGAGGAAGGCCGTCGCATTTATGACAATATTCGTAAATGCATTCAATTCCTTTTGAGCTCCAATTTGGCAGAAGTTATCGCCGTTTTTGTCGCATCTCTTGTGGGCTTTACTATTTTGCAACCTACGCATCTGCTCTGGATCAATCTCATCACGGACTCACTGCCCGCACTTGCGATGGCAACCGAAAAGGCGGAGCCGGGGATTATGAACCGAAAGCCGCGCTCTTCTCGCTCAGGCATTTTCTCTGAGGGGCTTGGTCTGGATTGCATCGTACAAGGAATTATCATTTCTGTTTTGACGCTGGTGAGCTATTTTATTGGCCACTATGTTGAGTACGGTACCTTTGATATCTCTCAGGTTCTTGCGAATCCTGCTGCAGGTATCGATGGTATGACAATGGCATTTTTAACGCTTTCGATGGTTGAGATGTTCCACTCATTTAATATGCGGAGCCGCCGGGAGTCTATTTTCAAACTTAAGAGCCAAAATATCTGGTTGTGGGGATCGTTTGTAGTTTCTTTGTTCCTGACTTATATAGCCATAGAGACACCACTTTCTCAGGCCTTTGGCTTTGCTGAAATCGGCGTTAAGGAATATGCCATCGCAATGGGCTTGGCCTTTGCGATTATTCCATTGATGGAAATCTACAAAGCCGTTATGCGCACAATTGAAAAGCAGCATTAAAGCAGGTCGAAAGGACGGGTTTCTTGACCAAGCGGGTGAAAACTGCGAGATCGTCGAAGTTAAACGAGAAACAGACATCTCTGCCGGCTCTTTCAGCTTTGATAGACGTGCCGTCTTTTGACCAACTTGTACCAACGCAAGCTCAGCGAGAAGCCTATGGTTCGTGTGTTGAGTATCTTCAAGAAGCAGGTGTTTCCTCTGCACAACTTAAACTTGCGCGTGTCGTCCGTCTTGACCGAGGGTTTCCGGCAGTTGTGTCAAGCGTTGGCGTTTTTCGCGCGGAGTTTTCTGCACGGGTTACCAAAGGGGACAACTCTAAGGTTGCCGTAGGAGATTGGGTGTGTGCAAGAATTCCGCTCGATCACGACATGGGTATCATTGAGGCAATTCTTCCTCGTAAAAGTGAGATAGCTCGATGGCGTGGAAGTGCGCGGGGCGAGAAGCAAACGCTTGCCGCAAATGTTGACGTGACATTTGTCGTACAGGCTCTCGATGAACGAAAGATCTCAATCGATCGTATTGTACGCAGTGTTGTGATTGCGCTTGACAGCAATGTGCGTGCAGTTGTGGTGCTTACCAAAGCAGACAGTGTAAGTCCCGCAACACTTAAACGTCATCTTACTCTTATACACGAAGTGTTAGGAGATGCGGTTACCACCATTGTAACTTCATCAAAACTTGAAGCATCTCATGAGAGTTCCTGCGACGAGATGAAGCAGATTGTACAGAAGTTCCATGCACGCTGGGGCATGGATGCAATACGTGAGGAAATTCCGCAGGAAAGCGTTGCCATTGTACTTGGGGAATCCGGTGCCGGTAAATCTACGCTTTTAAATACTCTTCTCGGCCATGAAGCGCTTGAGACAGGAGAGGTCAGAGCCTCGGATAAGGCAGGACGTCATACGACCGTTGCCAGGCGCATGGTCGCTCTTCCCAAAGCCGGCATCATCGTAGATGAACCTGGGTTACGGAGCCTTCCGGTAGTGGGCCATGAGCAGGGTTTGATGAAGGTATTTCCTAAGATTTCTCGGGCGGCGGCTGCCTGTAAGTTTCGGGATTGTACCCATGTGCATGAGCCAGGTTGTGGTGTGAGGGCAGCTCTTCAAGCAGGAGAGTGCTCATCGGCACAGGTGGATGCATATTTGTCGCTTGCGCATGAGATGAAAGTTTCTGCTCGGTTGCTTGACCCGGATGTGGTGCTTTAGGAGGGATTTGAGCGCAAGGAGCGTATAGCTTCGGTGACGCTTCGGCTAGTGAGTGGAGATGGTTAAAATTCATATCCGTGAGCATGTCGTGCGATGGAATATTCAAATGGTCGGTCGTCATCAAGATATCCGATTTGTTCAACTTCAAGCATGGGCTCGTCATTTTCGATATTAAGCCGCTTGCACTCTTTTGCGGTAGGTAACTTTTGTATACCGTATGAAAATCTAAAAACTTTTATATGACAGTTTCCATCAAAACTTAAACTAATATGAAAGTGCAATAGAACTTTTACCTCTGATAATGCTTATTTGGTCAGTTTCGTGTCAGATACGCGTCAGGTTACGGAAGGACTTTTTGAGAAAATAGACTTCGTGCGAGAGGGGTTCAGTGACAATCTCCTTACCAAGACGGTTTGGAGGGTTTGAATGTCTCGTCGTTTTAGATTCGTACTTTCAGGTGCATGTGCTCTTCTCGCGGTGTTGTGCTGCATTGTGTATGGAAACCAGATTAAAGCCGAGGCAGAGCAGTCGCGTGCCGAGGTGATTGAGCGCTACGGTGGGGAAGTGGTAAATCTTGTGGTGGCCACAAAACCCATTGAGGCCGGAGATACTATTTCATCATCTAACACGCAGGTAAAAAGCTGGGTTTCAGATCTTGCTCCCGAAGGATCGTTTACCAATGCCGACGATATTATGGGCAAACAGGTAACAATCCCTATAAGTGCCGGAACACCACTCACCAAACTTAATTTTCGGACAAATGAAACTACCGTAACGGTTCCTAAAGGCCTTGTAGGGATCTCTATTTCTCATGGCGAGAAAACCGGTCTGGTTGGAAAAGTCGCTGCAGGTACAACACTTGCGGCGTACGAGATGACAGATCACGGCATCAGGTTGCTCTCAACGCAGATTACGCTGCTTTCAGATACCGGAGAAAGTGCCTATATTTCCAGTACACCGCTAACCGTGGGAGTTTTACCAAAAGACATGACAAGTATTCTTTCGGCTGAAGCGAAGGGAACTCTTAGGTTGGTGGTTCCTGGCGATGAAGTTGATATGTCGAAGTTGGGAACAGAAAATGCTCCAACTGAAGTACAGCCAAGCATAACAAATACCCTACAAGAACATGAATCAACCGATATACCTGTTGATACTCATCAGACGAACGACGAGGAAGGTTCTCGTACTACTCAGGAAAGCGAGGAGGAAGAATGAATGTAAAAGAGAAGTGGCTTGCATTTTCTGATATTGCGCATCGCGTTGAGCTTAATTTAGTTCTTTCCTCGTTAGGTGCAATGGGAAATTGTGAATTTGTAAAAAGCGCTTCAGATCTTCGGCAATTAGTGAGTGAAGCTCGGCCTGATGAATACTCGGTAGCAATCGGTTCCTTTCAAGGAGATGTCTCGGATATTAATCTAGCTGCCGCGATATCACACGATGGAAACGCTCGTGCAGTGGTGCTCGTTCGCCGTAATGCCTCGGGATCCCTCAGATCGCGTGCTGCCCGTGCCGGAATTGATTTGGTACTTGATCCTATCGAAATTATTGAGCTCGCTAAAGCCGGGAGAATCCAAATTGTTGACGGGGGTCTCAATGTTCTTCCGGCTTTGCCTGATTTTGATTTGGATAAATTTCCGAGTTCCATTTCTTCTCCGAAAGCTGACACCACATTAGAAAACCTTGTGCCACCTCCTGAAATCTCTCATGCTCCAATCTTAACGATAGCCTCAGGAAGAGGAGGGGTAGGCAAAACAACCATTGCAGCTGCGTTTGCTCTTATTGCTGCTTCGTGGGGTATGAAAGTTGGCCTAATCGACCTGGATCTTTCCTGTGGAAATCTTTACTCCTGTTTTGCACACACTAAATTGAATGATTTAGCAAGATTTGCGGTCAATGAACCGAGAGATATTGAATCGCTTAAGGCGTCAGCCGTTGTGGCAGCAGAGAATATCTTGCTATGGGGACCTTGCTTAAAACCGGAAATGGCAGAGATGGTTACGCCTTTTGCGGGCAACTTAATACAGGCAATTTCGGGCATTGTTGATGTGGTTATCGTAGACACCTCAACAACACCAACGGATATTGTCGCGCATGCAGCTCAACTAAGCGATAGGTTTGTAATAGTAACAGGCCGACCGGTTTTTTCTCTTGCGTCCATGTCAAGAACCAGCAGTCTTGCAGTGAGACTTGGTGTTGCCCGCACGCGGATTGTTCGTATTGAGAATAAAGCTGACCCTCGACTGAGACAAGACATTTCTACGGGTCGAGCAGAAATTGGACTTGAAGCGGCGCGACAATATCAAGTTTTTGATGGGGGTTCTGATGTCTTGTCTCTCATTTCATCAGGGCAGTTGCCAATACTGCTTCAGGAATCTTCACCTTTTTCAAATTCGCTCGCAGCAACGCTCGCTCAGCTCTTTTTAGGGTTGGGAGCACTACCAAAATGCGATGCAGCGAACAAAGCATCAAAGTGGTCACTCGAACACCGTCTCTTAGGTTTGTTTAGAAAGCAAAAGGAGGTGGGGTAAGTGTCAGTGTTAGAGCGTGTACACGCAGCACAGTCAAATAATGTGTCTGATTCAAGGGAAGGCGGCTTAGGCCAGAACAGCCAACTGTCTCAACAAAGGTCTGATTTAAAGAAGAAACTTGTAAGTCAATTAGGACTTTCAACTATTTCTCAGCTCATGAAACAAGGCGACATTGGCTATGTTCGCGAAGAATTGACTGTGGCATGTCAAGAAATTCTCAACGAGAATTCTTTTGATGTGCCTGAACTCGAAACTTCGGCACAGCTCATTCGACAAGTAGTTGATGAGATTTGTGGGCTTGGTCCTATTCAACCACTGTTAGAGGATCTTGAAGTAACGGAGATTATGATTAACGGATGTGGATCTCTTTTTTACGAGAAGAACGGCGAGATCCGTGAAGCTGATGCAGTTTTTGATTCTCCGGAGCAGATTCTTATTATTATGGATCGTATTTTGGCGCCGCTTGGCAGACGTCTCGACCAAGTGAGCCCTATTGTTGATGCACGTCTTGCGAATGGAGATAGAGTAAATGCAGTGGCAGAACCTATTGCCATTAATGGACCTGCTGTGACTATTAGGCGTTTTACCGGAAAGATCACTTCCCTTTCACGTTTGATTGAATTAGGGTCACTTCCATCATGGCTTGCTCAACTCCTTTCTTGGGCGGTGAAAATGAGAAAAGGCATTGCGGTTGTTGGAGGAACGGGATCCGGTAAAACAACCCTTCTCAATGCGCTTTCATGCGAGATTGATGTATCAGAGCGAATTGTAACCATTGAAGATTCGGCAGAGTTACGTTTTGATGCTCATCCCAATGTTGTGCGGCTTGAGGCGCGGAGTGCCTCAATTGAAGGAACAGGAGAAATTACAATCAGGCGTTTGGTTAGAAACGCACTTCGGATGAGACCAGACCGGATCATCGTTGGGGAGGTCCGCGGCGAAGAATGCATTGATATGCTTCAAGCGATGAATACCGGACATGATGGTTCTCTGACTACTCTTCATGCAGGTACCGCTAAAGAAGCAATCTTGCGATTGGTTCTTATGGCTCGATTTGGAATGGATCTTCCTGCCGATATTATTGAAGAACAAATTGCATCCGCGCTTGACCTCATTGTTATGGCTCAAAGGTTACCTGATGGCAGGCGTTATGTTACTTCCATTTCGGAATTATTTTGGCAACAGGATAGGACTATTTGCATAAAAGAATGTATTTCTTTTGATGTGTTTACACGGCAATGGCACCTCAATCATGTTCCTTCATTTATTACGGCGGCAGAAAAAGAAAGACGGCTTTCACAGGAGGAGGTGGAAAGATGGGAAAAGCAAGCATCTTGTGCTTCTGCCTTACAGTAGGTGCACTTACCTATCTTTTATTAGGGTTTGTACAAATCTGGAAAGGTACATCAAAGTCCGGGACTTCTGTTCAAGCGATAATTATCAACCTTGTGCAGCCACTTGCCCACACGAGGTTTATTTCAAGTTTGTGTGAGATACCTTGCTGGAAGCATGTAGCACAAATGTGGAAGCAACAGATAAATGGGGATATTACTCACATTGATCTTGAAGAGTCATGCGTTGAAATTCTTTTAAGTATTGTAGGAGTGGCATTTCTTATAGGGTTGCTTTTTAGATCTGTGGCAGGAGTCTTTTTTACTGCTATAGCTCTTATAGCGTATATACCTATGAAATATGAAAATGACTGCCGGAAGCTTAAGCTTGAAGTATCGCATAGTATGCCGGGAATTTATCGCACACTCTCGGTTGCTTTGGGATCAGGTCAGACGCTCTCACAGGCTATTGAATATGTCGGGAATCATTCACATGGAGCAGTTGCCCAGTATTTTATTCGAGCGTCTCTTAAATTGCGCTGCGGTATGCCTGTTGAGTCTGTTGTAGAGGAGCTTGCTTGCGATCTTTCTGTTCCAGGTTCAAGTTTACTTGCAACCGCACTTGTTATATCTCATCGGACAGGAAGTCCTCTTCGTAATCTTTTCCTCAGAACGGCAACATTGGTAGAAAGACAGTCAGAGTTTGAGCGGCTGCTCTCCGTTAAAACGGCACAAGTACGTCTTTCTGCACGAATTGTGTGTTTATTGCCGCTTCTTCTCATTGGCGTGCTCTCGCTCATTTCCCCTGATTTTCAAAAGGGTCTTACTACAACAACAGGAATTATTTGCACGCTTCTTGCATTAGGAATGGATGCAGGCGCATTAGTTATCATTCGAAAACTGATGAAAAAGGTGTTGTGATGATGCTTTTACATATCGTTTTTATAGGAGGTGCGGCAGGGTCTTTAATGGGCTCGGTATGGCTGTTCACAAGTGCAAAAAATCCCATTCAGAAACATGGAGTTCAAGATCATGGCTTGAGATCCAAGCGTTTAAACTCTTGGTTTCAAGAAATCTTGAGCATGGCGGGTGTCTTAAAAATAGTAAGAGAAGTGACCAAACGAAAGAGAATTGCACATCAACGGAACGCTATTATTAAAGAAATGCCACGTATGTTAGACGTTCTCACGTTAGGGCTGTCGTCCGGTCTCTCATTTGATTCTTCACTTGATTTATATTGCAATCGCTGCAGCGGTGTTCTTTCGGAAAAAATGAATCAGGCACTGCTCTCTTGGCAGATGGGTGCTACGACAAGATCGACTGCGCTTGAAGGGATTGCAGCGGAATATGGCATTACCTCTCTTTTAAGTTTTGCTTCTGTGGTAACCGAGTCTCTTGCGTTTGGCACGCCTCTTTCGGATTCACTTGAACGGCAAGCCGGAACAATTCGAGATGATCAAAGGGCGGCACTTGAAGCTGAGATAGAAAAAGTGCCGGTAAAGATGCTTCTTCCTTTAGGAACGCTTATTGTTCCTGCAATGCTTATAGCAATTCTTGGACCGCTTTTAGGTCCGGCTCTTTCAGTATGGTAAACACTCATAAAAGGAGGATAAAATGTTTGATAAAACGCGTCTTAGTAGAGTTACTTCTCGTCTGCAAGCCTTTTATTACAATCAGGATGGGCAGGGTACTACTGAATATGCCATTCTTGTGGGAGTTTTGGTGGTTATTGCAATAGTTGCCATTATTGCCTTTAAAGGAAAAATCACTGAGCTATGGAATGCAATTACAACAGGGATTAACTCACTGTGATGTTCATGAAAAAGCATTCAGTGGCAATACTTGTTATTGCATGCCTTGCTTTCACAACGTTAGGACTGTTGTTGCTGCCCAAAACAGCTACACAACCTACATCTGAATCAGAGAAATCTGAGCAAGGTGTTGCCGGACAGCCTGGTGAAAAGACTCAAAGGCCAGTAGATATTTCAAAAGATAAGCAAGTATCTGAATACCTTCATAAAAAATTGATTTCCAATCCGCAACAAACATGGGAGAGTACGAAGTCGTTTCAAGAAGTTGGAGAAGAGCTGCTGCGCTCATATGAAGAGCGGGGTGATTCAATCCCTATGTTTTCCGGATATCTCGATGTATTGGGAAACGTGTGGAGCTGTATTTTTCAAGGAAGTGGATGGGTTGATATATGTCTCATTAGCGACGAAGGATCGAGTCGAAAGGTTGCCGTATGTCATGTAACGACTCAAGAGATACAAGAAATAGCCTCTCAAGAATGATAGGGGATAAAAGTGGACAATCAACCTTGGAGTATGCCGTCGTTCTCTTTGCTTTTCTCGCAATGGTTGTCACTCTTACTGCGCTGTGGCAGGCTGTGCATTCGGGGTTATTCATTGAGTCTGCAACTCATGCGGCATCTCATGCATTATCTCCTGAATTTTCAAAGACACTTAAAGATGTGCTTTTGTACTAGAGACGTCCCCAACGACACAACAGGACAATCTTCGGTTGAAGCAGCGATTCTCCTTCCGATTCTTTTGATTCTTTTTGCGGTATTACTACAGCCTGTTTGCATTTTGTATACCAGGACCGTTATGAGTGAAGCCGCATCTGAGGCTGCTCGTTTATATGGCACATCAACTGATGTGCATCAATGTAAGAGTTATGTACAAAGACGTCTCAGTGCTATTCCAGAAATTCCTCTTTTTCATGTTGGTGGGAGAGAGGATTGGAACATTGAGTTGCAAAAGGATGACCAAGAAGTTTACGTCAAGATAACAGGACACATGCATCCTCTCCCTCCTGTTGGGTGGTTGCTTTCTTTAGCAGGTAAAAATGATGGACAAGGATATGTCGTTTCAACTCGCGTTCAGGAAAAGATTCGCCCCAAGTGGCTTGGAGGTTCCTATGCAGAATGGATTCATATGTGGAGCTAGAGGCGCACTATGTGGGCGTTCAAAATCTCAGATGCCCGTTGAATCTAATGGGATGTATCGTGCGCCATTTATGAATATTTTTGTACATGATTCAGGAGGGTTTACAACGGTTGCCATGGCAACAACCTTGCTTGTTGTTCTTGTACTCCTCTTCAGTTTGGTTTCCGTAGGGCAGGTTCTGACGGACAGTTACGAGACACAATCAATCGCTGATGCGGGTGCCCTGGCCGGGGAAAACGTTGTTGCAAAATACACAACCGTGGCTACCGTTTTGGATGCGTGTGTTCTTAGTATGGGTCTTACGGGTATTGTCGCCCTTGGTGCAGGGTTGATAACATCGTGTGTTCCTGGACTTCAAGTTGCGGGGGCAAAGTTAAGCCAAACAGGATCGTCTATTCTAAAGGCACGAAGAGATTTCTCTCAGAGTGTTGTAAAAGGACTCCAAGCGTTTGAAAAAATCATGCCCGCTCTTATCGCGGCTCAATCATATGCGTGTATACGCTCAAACTCAAAGGGGCCTTTGCACTATACGGGCGCTGCTCTTCCGTTTCCCCTACAGTCAAAATCTGAGTTTGGTTCGCTTGATAGCGATATCAATGATGAGGAACTTACCAAAAAGAGTAAAGAAATTCAAGACAAGACGGAGCAAAAAGAAAAAGCTCAGAAGAAGGCAAATGAAGCAAAAGAGCGGGCATGGAGAGCAGATTGCGGTAATTCCCCTTCGTTTTGTATGTACGAGAGGACGCATGCTCTTGCCATGCTCGACGGGAAAGACAATCCTTTCTATAACTCTGTTGAGACATGGTCATTTGGCGTACCCCTTATGCGCGCTCGGGCATATTACAAGGCGCGAGAAGTACAGGAGGTTATTGGGGGAGCTACCGGAGAAGAAAGGAACGATTCAGCCTGTCGAAAAGTTTTTTACCAATATGCATATGAAAAAATTTGCAGCGGGTCTTATCGAGAAAATGAGGATGGTACGGTCCAATGTTCATTTCCCGAACTACCTCGTAACGTGCAAGAAATGAAAGAAACGTCTTTATATACGGATGCGCTGTGGCCTTGTTCGGTTGAGGATGGAAAGACCGTTCTTCATACAGATGTAAATTGCCCTGGAAGACACGGGGAAATTACTCAATATGCTTCGCTTTCTGATTTAGACACAGGTACTGTGGAGAAGTGCCCGTACTGCAAGCTTGGCGTTGAAGATATGGGTAAGGTGGCCTCGGCATCCACTTCAATCGAAAATGGTTTTGAGCATTATTGGAAAATCGTTTGCGACGAGGCAAAAATCTATCAAGAGGCATTAGAAGAGGTTGCTAAAATTGATAAGGAAGTAAAGAAACTCGCCAGCCAGTCAAAAGATCTCTTTGCAAAAATTTTGAAAGAGCTTTCGGCAATACGTCCGAAACTTTGTCCACCCGGAGCATGGGGCTGTGTAGCTATCGCAACAAGGGGAGAAACGGAACTTCCGGCGAGCTCTATTTCTGCGGTTTTTGCTGCACATTCACGTTTGCCACAGGGTTCGGCTATATCAGGAGCGGTACTTGCGCCTGATGAGGCTACAAAAGAAAACAATGTATTAGCGGATTTTTTTGATTCTCTTTCCAAAAAAGCAGGATTTATTGGTAAAGGTGCAGATGACATCTTCGGGCTTTGGGGAAATTTGTTGGTTTCTTATGGATCGGCATACAAGAAGATTAGCTCTCAGGCAACAGGGTTTCTCGATAAGCTTGATGGTATTTTTTCAGGTGTCGGTACATGGCTCAAAGGAAAATTGAAAACGCTGATAGAGGGGGCGGGGCTTCAACCAGTTGATATGAGACTGAAGCGACCAGTACTTACCAACAGTGAAAATATTCTTTCTCAAGCTGGATTTTCAAAAGAAACAACCATACGTAAGGCAATTCTTGATCTTCCAGAGCAAGGGAGTTTTATGGAATACGCAAAAGTAATAGGAGGAGTTGTAATAAAAGATCTTCCTTCTGAAATCACATTAGCCGAAATTCCCATTCCTATTGTAGGAGGAAGCATTCCTATCAAAGTCAATATCAAGAAGCTGTTGAAAGTAACATGAAGATTCTGAATAACAAAGACGGACAAATGACCGTTGAGCTTGCCGTCCTTATTCCCGTGGTTGTGGTAGTAGCGTTGATTGCGATTAACCTTATGGAATTTATCGACGCTTGCGCAGCATTTGATGTCCTGAGTTCGGATACGGTTATCTCTCAAGCTGTTTCTCCAAGCCAAGGTGTAGATACGGGTGCTTTATGCGCTCAATTGGAAGGAGATATAGCCTCAGGATTGCAAAGGGAGGGTTTCTGTTCCGTTTCTGTTCGTTGTGAAGACCAAGGTCTTACTGAGGGATCGCTTACTAATTGCCTTCTACCTCACTATGTGAAATATGTCTGTACATTGAAGTTTAAGCCTTGGCCCAGAAATCTTAATCTCCCAATTGTCTCATACAGCGCTCCGCTTGAGTTGTCACATGAAAAGTCAATTGTTGTCGATATGTTTAAGTCTGGAGTTGTGATTTAGATGATAAAAGTAACCTTACAATCAGAAGCTTCAAGTGCGCGTTTTACATTTCGATTATTGCAGACACATCGGGAGAGATTGATTGGTCTGCTTGGTTTTTGTTGTAGTAGCGAAGCAGTGGCGTTTATGCGATGCCGCTCCATTCATACCTTTGGAATGAGACAGAATATCGATGTTGCTTTTATGTCTCAGTATGGTGAGGTGCTTGCTTCGTTTAGAAATGTCTTGCCAGGAAAAGTTCTTTCATGCCCACAAGCCTACAGCACTTTTGAGAGATATTCGGATGCAGGCGCATGGTTTGACGTTGGAGAGCATTACTTTATTTCAGATGTGTGCGTTTCCGCGGCTCAAAGAAGAAATTCTAAAAGAAAAGGAGAAGAGTATGAGCTACCAAGTCAAAATATGTCCAAGGTGCGGAGAAGGCCTTTTCCAAGATATGGGAGTCTGTTACGACTGTCTGTTCGATTTCTGCAAAAAGAAGCCTTCGAGGAGTAACCTCATATCTAAGGTGCCCTTTGTTGATACAGATAATCGGAGTCAATCAAATCAAGAAGATTTTTACACTCAAGCTGAAGCAGATGAGATAGGTAAGCAGTGGGATGAAGACTTACCTCCGGCGGTAATTGAAGAGATGGCTCCTTAAAAATAGAGACGTGAGGTAGTGATACGCGTTGCGTTTACAGCGCCAAGATTCGGAAAACCTTTTTTATTGTCTTAGTTGGGTGGTATCCTGTAAACGTCAGTAAATCATAGGTATAGCCAATTCAAGGAGTTACTATGTCACGCATGCTATCCTCGAAGGCGTATAAGAAACTGTGTTTAACCTTTACGTTTATAGTGGCCTGTATCTGTCTTACTGTCCTTACTTCGATTCATACCGCCTATGCAAAGTCCTTGAATGTAACAGATGTCACCATTTCGGCGACGGTTAATTCGGATGGAACGATAGATGTAACAGAAACCCGTACATTCGACTTTTCGGGGAGGTACAACGGGGTCTACTGGAAGATTCCGCAAGGATTCAATAAGGCCAACGGTCAGAATGTCGACGTTGCTTTTACGGGCGTGACTGTAGCGGATAAAGCCGGTACGAGGACATTGTCTGATGAGGGCTTTGGACCTGAGTACTATGAGGTAAGCGACTTGAGTTCCGCAAAACAGCTGAAAATTTATTCAGCGCATAGCAACGAAGCCGCCGATATTACCATCTCTTATACACTTACCAATGTGGCAACCAAATGGGACGACACCTCAGAGCTTTATTGGAAGTTTGTTTCTGATGGCTGGGAAACCGGCTCCAACAATGTGGTGTGTACAATCAATCTTCCTGTTCCGGCCGGACAAAATCCAACCACCGGAGACGGTACAGTGAGGGCATGGGCACACGGTCCTCTTGACGGAAGTGTTGCTATTTCTGGTGGAACGGTCACTTGCAGGTTCCCGGGAATCGGTGAATCGGATTTTGCGGAGACTCGCATCGTATTTCCTGCTGAGTGGTTGTCAGAGGCACGCGGTGTATCCGGCTCTAAGCTGAATTCTATCCTTTCTGAGGAACAAGGTTTCGCAGATAAAGCCAACAGACAGCGGGCTTTTGCTCGTGTCATCGTCTATGGGTTCTATGCACTTGCCGTGATACTTGCGGTGGGAGGCTTCATTCTCATGGTTCGTATGCGCAAAAAGTACCGAGAGGTGATGGCTCCTGAATTTACCGATGAGTATTTCAGGGATGTTCCCTCCGGAGATCATCCTGCGGTTATTGGCATGCTGTATAGGGGAGAAGAGGTTGATTCGTCCGCGCTTACCGCAACGCTTATGCATTTGAGCGATGAAAAATCAATTCGTCTGGATAAGGTAAAAGTGAAAAAATCTTTTGGGCGGGAGAAGGATGATTTTTGTCTCACCAAGCTTAAAGATGCACCGGTTAGTACAGGGAAAAACGTTACGGGAAGTATGGCAACACAGGCACAAAAAATTGATAATGCCGCCCTTAACCTCTTCTTCAAAACAATAGCCTCAAAGGCAGGAAATTCTGATGAAAGCCTTATGATGGACGATGTTAAAAAGGTAGCGAAAGAGCACGCTGAGGCATTTTCGGATGCGTACGATAGATGGGAAGATGCTGTAAAGGCTGCTTATGAGGCTCGTTTTGGTAAAGATCCCGTTCCTTTTCACGGAACGAGCACAATGATAGCTGTTGCCGCCATTGAATTTTGCTTTGTTATTTTTGGTGTTGTTGCGGGATTCAGCATTGGTATTGGTTTTCTTAACACACTCATTGGCGTTGTGCCCGCTGCTATTGTGGGCATTGCTGCCGGCCTTACCATTACAGGGTTTGACAGAATGAATCGTGATGGTATTGAAACGCTTGCCAAAACAAAGGCACTAAGAAATTGGCTTTTGAATTTTACACACCTTAAGGAAGCGATACCGCAGGATGTTATTCTGTGGAACAAACTTTTGGTAATGGCTGTTGCACTAGGTGTTTCCGAGAAAGTTATTGAGCAGCTCAAGGTGTCGTGTCCTGAAATTTTGGAAGATCCTCGCATTATGCCAGTGTATGGATGGTATTACTACGGGGATTCTTTTGGTCATGGTAATGCTATTTCTGCTGTTGGCAGTACCGTTGCTTCTTCCCATACCGTATCTACGGCCTCACTTGCAAGCTCAAGTAATAGTTCCGGCGGCGGCTTTGGCGGCGGAGCCTCTTTTGGCGGAGGCGGCGGCTTTGGCGGAGGCGGCGGAGGCGGCGGCTTCTAAGAGTTCTTGACGCTGAGTTGCTGTAAGCCATTTCAACAACGATAGAAAGATTTCTTGTACCCCTTGTTACGGTAAAAAGACAAGGGGTATTTCCTTGATGGATACACCCTAACGGACATGATGATATATATCCCAATTTGGGTTATTTAGGGTAATAGCTTTAACGTGCACTTTATGTATGAGATTTCTAACAGACTCGTAGGACGATCACTCCGCAAACTTCGTTGTGATGCGGGGCTGACTCAGGTTGCCGTTGCACAGAGGCTTAAAACTCCACAATCATTTGTATCAAAGGTTGAGAGCGGTGAGCGCGGTTTGAAACTTGGTGAAGTTTACTCATATGCGGAAGCTCTTGGCATAGATGTGTTTAAGCTTGTAGAAGCCGTTCGTGGACAGGCTAACCATTAGGTAGATGAGAAGTTTACATGAAGGCTGATTTTTGAGAAGAAGCGTCGAGAAAGTACTCTTATCGAGAAAACGCCCTTATAGCAAAACAACCTGCACATCAGAGGATATGCAGGTTGAAAATTTCTGGTGGCGGGGAAGGGAATCGAACCCCTGACACGGGGATTTTCAGTCCCCTGCTCTACCAACTGAGCTACCCAGCCATGAGTGCTTTGAAAGCTTATTTACTATAGCAGACTCACAATGGTCGTCAACGATAAAATTACTTTATCCAAAAGTTAAGACCTTTTGCGATATCAAATTCAATCACCTTACCTTTGCTTGCAAAATACGTAGTCGCAGCATTTTGCGCTTTTGCAAGGGTATCTGTAGCGTCGTCTTGCAATTCAAACCAAAGCGTTTGTCTCCCGCACGCGTCTCGAAGGTGGACTTCAGCGGCAATTCCTTGACGAGCAAGCAGGGCGTTTAGATTCATTACATCAAAGAAGTTTGCTACCTGTGTCATTATCTCTCCTGTCAATTTCTCTACAACTCTAAATCGTAAACTGCTTAAACCGTAAACTGTCGCATTACTTCCGTTATTGTTACTACTGTCAAAACTGTTGCGTTGCTGCCGTTACTACTGCACGTATTAGGCAAGAAGTATTGGCGAGAAAATTGTATAACTCTTTGAGTCTGTCGGCATATAAGCTCCTTGCTCTTCTCGGCTCATACCCCTTGGGCGGAAATTGTTGCAAAATGTCGGCATATAGACGTGAAGTCTAATACAATAAAACGGTTATGGAATGAAATTGGTTACCATGAGTACTACTGGCCTCGGGAGGAAATATGGACTTCACGAGAAAACAGTTCCTTGCATTAGCAGCCGCGGGTGCTACGTCCGTAGGCGCTCTTTGTGCGTGCTCTCCTCAGCAGAAGAAGGAGGGCGATTCCTCAAAAAACGCTCCTGCCTCAGTTGACCTTGAGGAGTTCAAATCATTAACGCTTGATATGGGCGCATGGAGTTACGATAAAGATAATGACGTGTATTATCAGCTCGGCCTTCAATATTGCATGAAGCCGGCGTCCAAGACGTATAACTCTCTGTCCATTTACGTGCCGGGAAAGTATTTTACGGGCGAGAAGAACAGCAACAAGACGTATACCTGCAAGATAAACACAAAGGCAGTCGTCGGAAGCTTTACGCCATCTACGGCTCCCATTGCCATGCCCATCAATACCGGAACGTTGAGCCCGCAGGCATGTCCAACCGAGTACAGCTATGAGGGACTCTCAACATATCTTGAGACCGGCTGTATATATGTGTATGCGGGTTTCCGAGGGAGAAGTGCCGGATATGATTCCGCAAGCGGCTCCGATGATCTGTATGCGGGGGGCTCTCCTTGGCCGGCAGTTGATTTTAAGGCTGCCATCAGGTATTTGCGGTACAACGCCGCTTCTCTCCCGTGTGATGCAACTAAAGTTTTTGCATACGGATTCAGCTCCGGTGGAGGTCTCAGCGCCGTTTTGGGTACGAGCGGGGACAGTCCTCTGTATTCACCGTATTTAGACGCCATCGGCGCAGCAACGCATGATACACAAGGAACAAGTCTGTCCGATGCCATTTACGGAAGCGCTTCTTGGTGTCCTTCTACTTCATTTGACGTTGCCGATGCAGCGTATGAATGGTCTGCAGGTCAGTATGCTGACGGCGATACGCGTGCCTCAGGTACATGGACCCATGCTCTCTCGTCAGATCTTGCGACCGCCTACGGAACATGGGTGAATTCCATGGATCTCCTCGATTCCGATGGTAACAAGCTTGAGCTCGATCAAACAAACAGCGGTGTTTACACTATGGGCTCCTACATGGAAACCATTCAAGCTGAGCTGGAAACTTCGGCAAACAATTTTGCACGTGAAACTTCATTTCCCTACACCGCAACACCGCAGCGCTTTGAAGATCCGCTTTTCCCCGGAGATCCAAATCTTGCAAAATCCAGAGGCGTAGAGACTCCCTCGGCCGTGCTTCAAACCGACGCCACAAAAAGTGCGGATGCACAGAGTCAACAGGGACAACTGCAAGATCAGGGACAATCACAGGATCAAAGTCAGTCTCAGGTGCAACACAACGAATCGTCTTCCTCGAGCTCTACCGGTGCTTCCGCTACCGGCGTTACGCAGGTACAATCAACCATTTTTGACTCAATCGACCATTACTTTGAATCCTTTAACGAGAAGACCGCATGGTTAACGTACAATTTGCATCGCCAAACAGTGAGCATTGCAAATCTCAAGGACTTCTCAGCAGCCATGCGCTCGGCATCGCTTGGTGTGGGAGCGTTTGACGCCGTGGATAGAAATACCCGCGCGAATCAGTTATTTGGAGTTGGCGAGAAGAGCACGCTGCATTTTGACAAGATTATGGGTGATTTGGTATCGAAAAATGTCGATACGTATAGCACGTTGACAGGCTGGAACAAAGAGTATTCGGAAGCGTGGAAAGATGATCTTGCGCTTAAGGATACACTTGAAAGCGATATTCCTACACGGGTTTCTCTTTTCAATCCGCTTTATTTTATCAGTGGTACATCGCAAGGTTTTGCAACGGCACAGGTGGCTCCGTATTGGCGCATCAATGAAGGCGTTCAAAACTCGGAGACGTCCATCTGCACTTCATTGAACATGAAGCTCGCGCTGACGCATTACAAAGACGTAAAGAATGTCGCATTTACGTTGGTTTGGGACAAGGGTCATGTGCTTGCAGAGCGAACCGGCAATGTTGCGGCTAATTTGGTGAACTGGATCGTCGCGTGTGCCACTGCCTGACACGATTGTCAGGCCACAAGGCAGCCTACGGACAATTCATTTCTCATAAAACAGCAGGTAGACCAATTAGTTAAAAGATTTTTTGATATACTTGAGCGTAATTCGAAGGGAGTTGCGCTATGTATGCTGTCGGCAACTATGTCGTGCATCCGGGCCAAGGTGTCTGTCAGATTTCAGCAGTTATACAAGGGAGTGATGGTTACTATACCTTAGTGCCTATCAGTCATAAACATCCTATTCAAATAACATTTCCTCTCGTCCAAGAAACACGCTTGCGCAGTGTGTTGTCATCAAAAGAGGCGGAAGCACTTATCGATAAGTACCCTGCCATTTCGCTTAATACGTTTCATGTACACAACAACTCGCTCGAAGAAGCTCATTTTAAGCAGGCCATTCGCGAAGGTTCGTGTGAAGATACTATGAGCATCGCAAAGACGTTTCGAGCACGTATTACCCATGCGCGCGGACAAAATAAGCGTCCGCCCGTTTCGCATGAGCGTATCTTCAAGATGGCCAGTCTGCGGTCACTTTATGAACTTGCCGTGGCGCTTCATACTTCAACAGACGATATCCAGTCAAAGTTTTCATCGCGTTTTGGTATTTTGCTTGGTGAAGTATAGTTGAGAGATACTGGATACAATGCAACATAAGGAAATGACAAATGTATGAGTTCAAGGGGGATGCGTGAGCACTGCACAAAAAGGTATGAAGGATCGAGCCATTGTAACGGTGCTCGGTAAAGACGCTCCAGGTATTGTTGCTGCGGTGGCGTCTGCATTGGCAGATAGACAGGCAAATATTTTAGATATTACTCAGACAATCCTTTCGGGCATTTTTACGATGACCATGTTTGTGGAGCTTATGGATAGCACGGACTTCTTGGCAGTTAAGACAGACTTAGAAGCTCTCGCTCAAAAGCTGGGTGTGCAGGTAAATATGCAGAGAGAAGACGTTTTTACCTATATGTATCGCATCTAAATTGTCTCGAGGAGGACTTTTGAGTAGCTCACTGCCGGATAATGAACTGCCGCTTTCGGAGCTTGTGGCAAAAAAGCAAACATGGATGAAGAGTCGCCGTCCGTCAAATCTGCAGGTGAATATTGTTTTTTCAGATATGGATGACACTCTTCTCTCAAACGATAAATCTATAAGCGACAAGAACCTTGAAGTTCTTGACTACCTTGCGAAACAGGGAATCCCTTTTGTACCCACAAGCGGGCGAGCGTTGTCGCTTTTACCTCATGAAGTGCTCGCTCATCCCGCGTCTCGCTATGCCATTACCGCTGATGGCGCTACGGTAAATGATCTCAGAACCGAAGAAGTTCTGTATAAATCGCATGTTAAAAAAGAGGATGCGCTGGCGCTTTTTGAGCTTATGAAAGATCTGCCGGTAACCTTTGATGTATTTAGTGGCGGAAGAGCCTATACCGACAATGCCCGTCGTGAACAGATGAAGCTCTTCCATCTGCCCGGACATCATAAGGAGTTCATGCTTCAATCGCGTATACCGTATGAGGGCTCGCCGAGAGATTTTATCTCCGCGCTCGACGACATTGAACGCTTGGGTTCGTATTGGAGTGAGGATATGGATGCCCAGGTGCGCCCATGTGTAGAGGCGGCTCTCGCTGAGGTGGGAGCGTTTAGCGTAACGTCTTCAATGGGAGTTGGGGCTGAAATCTTAGCCAAGGGAACGTCAAAGGGCACGGCACTTCTGTGGCTTTGCAAGCATTTGGGACTTTCCGTTGCCACTGCCGCGGCTTTTGGCGATGCCGACAATGACAAAGAGATGCTTGCAACGGCAGGTATTGGAGTTGCCATGGGTAACGGTAACGAGAATGTCCTGCGTGCGGCACGGTTTGTGACGTATTCCAATGAAGAGTCGGGTGAAGGACGTTTTTTGGAATGGGCTTTGCTCTAGCGCGAGAAGGCATGCGCCCGTTCACGATTTACACAAAGCTGAAAATTGTTGTTTCCCTACAGAGCAATAACAGCTAATATAGTTTGTTGCGTCTTTCTTAGGATAGTTCTGTCAAAAGATGCATATGGCTCCTGGCGTGCCAAACCAGGAGGTGCGAGGCGGTCCCCGCACGTAAACCCCCAGGATTTAAGGAGATGCTATGGCAGAAAAGAAGTATGTTCCTCGTCTGAAAGAGGAGTATTACCAGACCGTTCGCGATGCCCTGCAAAAGCAGTTTGGCTATGCCAACGTCAATCAGATTCCAAAGTTTGAGAAGATCGTCGTGAATATGGGCGTTGGTGAAGCGGCAACCGATGCAAAGGCAATTGACGGTGCAGTTTCCGATCTTCGTACCATCACCGGCCAGCAGCCGCTGGTAACTCATGCACGCAAGTCAATCGCTACCTTTAAGCTTCGTCAGGGTATGCCCATTGGTGCAAAAGTTACCCTTCGCGGCGATCGTATGTGGGAGTTCTTGGATCGCCTGATTTCAGTGGCAATCCCTCGTATCCGCGACTTCCGTGGTATTTCTGCTAAGAGCTTTGACGGCCGTGGTAATTTCTCCATGGGCGTAACCGAACAGCTTATCTTCCCCGAGATCGATTTTGACAAGATTGATCATACGCGTGGTATGGATATCACCATTGTTACGACTGCTACGACAGACGAGGAAGGCAAGGCGCTGCTTCAGGCTTTCCATTTCCCGTTCAAGCAGGACTAAGTATGACTATTGGAATCTTCTAGGCATCCGCCTAGTTGCATTTGAAGGAGGATTTGTGGCTAAAACTTCGATGATCGTCAAGGCGTCACGCGAGCCGAAGTACTCTACTCGTGCGCAGAACCGTTGCCAGCGTTGTGGGCGTCCCCACTCCGTATATCGCAAGTTCGGTCTGTGCCGTGTATGCTTCCGCGAGCTGGCGAACAAAGGCGAGCTTCCGGGTGTCCGCAAGGCAAGCTGGTAGGATAGGGAGCTCTGGCGTCAAGGCGTCTGCGCTAAGGGCGCAAACGAACCAGACACGCAGTTTCATCATTAACAAAGGAGAAGGATCACATGAAGATTACCGATCCCATTTCGGACATGCTGACGCGCATTCGTAATGCAAACTCAGCCGGCAAGGACAGTGTTTCCATGCCTTCGAGCAAAGTGCTCGTTGAGATTGCTCGCGTCATCTCTGAGGAGGGTTATATCGAGGGCTATACGGTAGAAGATACCAAGCCTCAGAAAACGCTCCACATTACGCTTAAATATGGCGAGAAGCGCGCCCGTACCATTCGTGGTATCCGTCGTATTTCCAAGCCGGGTCTGCGCATTTATGCTACTGCTGAAAAGCTCCCCCGTGTTATCGGTGGTCTTGGTACAGCGGTGGTTTCCACGTCTCGTGGCATGATGTGCGACCGCGACGCTCGCAAGGCCAGCGTCGGTGGCGAGGTCATCGCTTACGTTTGGTAAATCTGACAGGAATGAAAGGAGACAGCCGTGTCTCGTATTGGTAAGAAGCCTGTCCAGATTCCTGCTGGAGTCACTGTGACAGTTGATAACACGCACGTAACCGTTAAAGGTTCCAAAGGCGAGCTGAACCGTACGTTCTCTGAGCTTGTAGCTATCAAGCAGGAGGGCGAGGAGATTCTCGTTTCTCGCGTAGATGAGTCCTCTGAGTCCAACGCTCAGCAGGGTCTTGTTCGCACCCTCATTCACAATATGGTTATTGGCGTTTCTGAGGGCTTTGAGAAGAAGCTTGAACTTACCGGCGTTGGATATCGTGCAGCGCTCAAAGGTAAGGATCTTGATTTATCTCTCGGCTATTCTCACCCTGTGGTCTATACCGCACCTGATGACATTACCTTTGAGGTTCCCGACAATACTCACATTGTCGTCAAGGGTATTTCCAAAGAGCAGGTTGGCCAGGTAGCGGCAGAGATTCGTATGAAGCGTCCGCCTGAACCATACAAGGGCAAGGGTATTCACTACGAGGGTGAGCACATCCGCAGGAAGCTCGGTAAGGCCGCTAAGTAGTACTGCAGCCTTATGATGTATAAAGACCGTTACCCCGTCAGGTGACGGCAAGGTTTAAGGAGAAGGAATGAAGAAGTTGCAGGCGAAAAAAGCGGGTCTTGCCCGCCGTAAGCGCCGCGTTCGCGCCAAAATCTTTGGTACCGCAGAACGTCCGCGTCTTACCGTGCATCGCACAAATGCAAACATGTATGCTCAGGTTATCGATGATGCTTCCGGCAGAACGCTCTGCTCCGCTTCAACGCTTGACGCTGAGTTCCGCGCAAAAGGCGCTGTTGGCTCCAACAAAGAGGCAGCAGAGTTCGTAGGGGAGCTCATTGGTAAGCGCGCTATCGAGAAGGGCGTCACCGAGGTCACATTTGATCGCGGTGGCCGCATCTATCACGGTCGCGTTAAAGCTTTGGCAGACGGTGCCCGCAACGCGGGCCTGAAGTTCTAGGAGGATTCAATGGCACGAGATCGTAAGCGCCAGCAGGATACGGATCTTCAGGAGCGCGTCGTTTATATTCACCGCGTTTCTAAGACCGTTAAAGGTGGTCGTCGCATGTCTTTGGTGGCCCTTGTGGTCGTCGGTGACGGTAAAGGTAATGTCGGTATTGGTCAGGGTCGCTCGGCCGAGGTACCTCTCGCCATTCAAAAGGGTGTTGAGGATGCCAAGAGGAACATGTTTAAGGTTCCGCTTACCGAGTCCGGATCCGTTCCTCACGAGGTGCTTGGTCACTTCGGAGCGGGTTCCGTTTTGATTAAGCCGGCATTTGAAGGTACCGGTGTTATTGCCGGTGGCCCTATCCGTCCACTTTTCGAACTTGCCGGTATCACCAACGTACTTTCTAAGTCTTTGGGCACAAGCAATGCCCTTAACATCATCAAGGCAGCAGCTGAAGGCCTCAAACAGCTTTCAAGCCCTGTACAGGCTGCTGAGCGTCGTGGCATTACCACCCGCGAGATGTTCGTCGGGAAGGAGAACTAACGATGGCTAAGAGCCTAACCATCAAGCTTGTCCGAGGCGCGCATGCAGGCGTCAAAAAGGACCAGACGGCTACGGTGAAGGCCCTCGGTCTTCACAAGATCGGTAGCACCGTTGAACAGCCTGATAATCCAAGCATTCGTGGAATGATCTTCAAGGTTAAGCACCTTGTCGAGGTTGAAGAGAACTAGAGGTAGTAACATGCAGCTCAAAGATCTTCGCCCCGCTGAGGGCTCGCGCAAAAATCGTAAGCGCATTGGCCGCGGTGACGGTTCCGGCAAGGGTACTTTTGCCGGCCGTGGCATGAACGGTCAGCTCTCTCGCTCCGGTGGCGGAAAGGGTGCAGGTTTCGAGGGTGGTCAGCAGCCGCTGGCCATGCGTCTCCCGAAGCTCCCCGGTTTTACCAGTCATAATCGTTGCGAGTACGCTCCTGTGAACGTTTCTCGTCTTGATGCTCTTTTTGCTGACGGTGATACTGTTGATGCAGATGCACTTGTCGCTAAGGGTGTTATTAAGCACAACTATATTCCCGTTAAGGTCCTTGGTACCGGCGAGCTTTCAAAGAAGCTTACCGTCAAGGTCGACAAGGTCTCTGCTGCTGCAAAGGCTAAGATTGAAGCAGCAGGCGGAAAGGTTGAGGAAGAGTAGTGTTTAAGGGAATTGCCAACGCGTTTCGCGTTACGGAGCTGAGGAATAAAATCCTCCTGACGATACTGATTCTTCTTCTGTATCGTTTTGGTGCCCGTCTCCCGGTGCCGGGAGCTCCGTTCCAAGACATGCTTGCTCGCTACCAGAATGGTCTTGCTTCCAATGGTGCTATGGCGGTGCTGAACCTGTTTTCAGGTGGCGCTCTTTCGCATATGTCCGTTTTTAGCCTTGGAATTATGCCTTACATTACGGCGCAGATTATTCTTCAGATGATGCAATCGGTTATCCCATCTTTGGGAGAGCTTGCAAAAGATGGCGAGAGCGGCCAGCGTAAGATTACGCAGTATACGCGCTACCTTACCGTTGCCCTTGCCCTTTTGAACGCCGTTGGCTATCTCTTTATGTTTAAGAGCTATGGTGTGTCATTTGCCAACATGGAAGGCGTTCCTGAGGCACTTGAGAACATTCTCGTTGTCTTTACCATGCTTGTTGGCGCCATTATTATCATGTGGCTTGGTGAGGTTATTACCCAGCGTGGCGTCGGTAATGGTATGTCTCTTATTATCTTTACCAACATCATGGCAGGACTTCCTGCGGCTCTGGTTTCCTCGATTACCACGCGCGGTAACGTGATTCTTACGGTAGCAACCATTGTTATTATGTTGCTCATCGTTCCTATCATTGTTTATGTCGAGCGTGGTCAACGTCGTATTTCCATTACATATGCCAAGCGTGTGGTTGGTCGCAAGCTGATGGGCGGTCAGTCAACATATCTGCCCATCAAGGTCAATACGGCAGGTGTCGTTCCTATCATTTTTGCATCGGCTATTCTTTATCTTCCTGCGCAGATTGCCATTTTCTTCCCCAATGTGGGATGGGTGCAGTCCTTTGCGTCGGCTCTCTCTAAAGGATGGGTCAACTGGGCTTTGTCGGTTCTGTTCATTGTCTTCTTTGCGTATTTCTATACTTCCATGGTATTTAATCCAGAGGAGACCGCAGATCAGCTGAAGAAGCAGGGTGGATTTATTCCCGGCGTGAGACCAGGTGCGGCTACTGCGAACTATATCAAGTCTGTTATTGACAAGGTAACTCTTCCGGGAGCAATCTTTATGGCAGTGCTTGCGGTGGTTCCTTCCATTATCTTCTGGTTTACGGGAGACCCTTTGATACAAGCGTTTGGTGGAACGTCGGTCTTAATTATGGTCGGCGTGGCCATGGATACGCTCGCATCCATTGAGAGTCATCTAAAGATGCATAATTACGAGGGCTTCTTTAAGTAAGTCAAAAAGTAAAACGAAAGAGGCCCGGTAACGGGCCTCTTATTTTAAGAAAGTAAGAACTTGTGGGAGAAGAAAGGATGCGTGTATGAATATCGTACTTCTTGGTGCACCGGGTGCCGGAAAGGGAACGCAGGCTCAGCGTCTTGTTGCTGATTTTGGTCTGGCTCATATTTCCACCGGTGATTTGCTCCGAGCCGCGGTAAAAGCTCAATCTCCTTTGGGCGTTGAAGCAAAAAAGTATATGGATGCAGGTCAGCTTGTTCCTGACCAGCTGGTAATAGACCTTGTAAAGGAACGCCTTGGTGCAGACGATGCACAAAAGGGCTTCATTTTGGACGGATTTCCGCGCAATACCGCTCAAGCGGTCACCCTTGATTCAGAGCTTTCCCAAATGGGACTTTCTCTGGATGCGGCTCTTCTCGTTTCAGTGAAACCCGAAGTCATTATCGAGCGTTTGAGCTCACGTCGCACCTGCAGGTCATGTGGGTATACTGCCCCTGCCGGCACTGATACCTGTCCAAATTGTGGCGGAGAGATGTATCAGCGCGATGACGACAAGCCGGAAACGATTAAAAATCGCCTGGATGTCTACGAGAACCAGACAAGTCCGCTCATTGAGTATTACAAAGGCCACGGCATTTTAAAGGAGGTTGACGGAGACCGTGACGTTACCGCAGTATATGCCGACGTCAAGAAGCTCCTCTCCCTATGATTAACATTAAAACTCCGCAAGAGATTGAAGAAATGAAGGCCGCAGGAGCACTCTCTAAGGCTGCTCTTCGCCGTGCCGGTCAAATGATTAAGCCGGGTGTTACCACACTTGAGATTGATCAGTCGCTTGAAGCCTTTATTCGCCTTCACGGCGCCGTGCCGACATTTAAGGGATATGGCGGATTTCCCGGTACCGTTTGCGCATCCGTTAATGAGCAAATCGTTCACGGCATTCCTTCAAATGCCGTTGTGTTGCAAGAAGGCGACGTCATTTCCATTGATACGGGTGCCACACTGAATGGTTGGGTCGGAGACAATGCGTGGACCTTCTATGTCGGTGAAGTTGACGAGAAGACCAAAGCGCTCTGTGAGGTAACGCGCGATTGCCTGAAGGCCGGTATTGAAGCCGCCGTTCCCGGCAACCACTTAGGTGACATCGGTGCTGCGGTTCAAGAGCTTGCCGAATCTCACGGGTATGGAGTGGTTCGAGATTTTGTGGGTCATGGTGTCGGTCACGTGATGCACGAAGATCCTGAAGTGAGAAACTACGGAAAGCGCGGTCGAGGGGTCAAACTTCAAGAAGGTATGGTTATTGCCATTGAACCAATGATTACCATGGGTACCTACGAGTGCTCGGTTCTTGAAAACGGCTGGACGGTTGTTACCGACGACGGCCTTCCCGCCGCTCACTATGAGAATACCATTGCCATTACTGCGGATGGACCTGTTATTTTAACGGCTGACTCTGAAGGACCATGGTGTTCCATGCAGGGTGGAGAAGCATAAAAATACACGGCTCTTCTCGGTAATCAAAAAACATATATGTTCTTCTTATTTTTATTGGACGAGAAGAACATATTTTGGTATGATTCCATGTTGCTGTCATTGTGTCGAGAGGATAAACATTGAGCAAACAAGACGCTATTGAACTGGAAGGTAAGGTATTGGAACCCCTGCCAAATGCCATGTTTAACGTTGAGCTCGAGAATGGTAAAACCATCCTTTGCACAATCTCTGGCAAGATTCGGATGAATTATATCCGTATCCTCCCTGGTGATAAGGTTGTCGTAGAGATTTCTCCCTATGATTTAACCAGGGGACGCATTACGTATCGCTATAAATAGCAATACGTGCCCTATCCAAGATACGTTTGTATTTCACGCCTGCGGCTGGGCGAGTATATATAGTTCGTGTCAGCAGAACCGAAAGGAACACAAATGAAGGTACGTCCTTCGGTAAAGAAGATGTGCGACAAGTGCAAAGTCATCCGTCGCCACGGTAAGGTTTACGTGATTTGCGAGAACCCGCGCCACAAGCAGCGTCAGGGCTAAGGAAGGAGCACCAAGTTGGCCCGTATTAACGGCGTCGACCTGCCACGCGATAAGCGTGTTGAGGTCGGACTCACCTATCTTTACGGCATTGGTCAGACTCGTGCAACCAAGATTTGCAACGAGACTGGTATCGATGTAAATACTCGCGTCAAGGACCTCACAGAGGAAGAAGTCAC